>WNGI01003698.1_pt1 | contig 14236 bp, 12 predicted proteins | sample 5400621 | NCBI WGS metagenome assembly WNGI01 (sample SAMN13153374, study PRJNA577476) | soil metagenome | isolation source: 20 cm soil or saprolite under Garry oak tree replicate 1 | place: USA:California | collected 2016-06-15
GGGGCGGTCCTCCTCCTGCGCGCGCGCGGCCTTCTGGCGGCGAAGATCAGGGCCGGCCGCCTGCGGGACCGGGAAGACCGCGCGGCGGAGCGCCTCCACCTGCTCGAGGCGGCGGAGGCGGACGTGCGCCGCCTGATCGCCGCCCTGGGCGCGACCTCGCTCGAAGAGGCCAAGCGGCAGTCCATGCGCCATGGTGAGGCCGTGCGCAGACGCGACACGGCGCGGATGGTGGTGGCAGGGATCCTAGGGGGGCGCTCCAGCGCCTCGATTGCCGAGGAATACCAGCGCGCGCTCCTCGATCTGGAGGCGGCCCGCGCGCAGCGGGATGATCCCGACCTCGCCCTTCGGCGGCTGGATGCCGCGGCGGTCCAGCGCCTTCAGACCGAAACGGAGAAGCGGAAGAAGGAGCTCTCTCTGGCGCAGGGGGAACTTCAGGCACCCGGGCGCAACGGCAGGTGGAGGTCCTCAAGCTCACGCGCGAGATCCTCGGCGAAGCGTACCGCCATACGATCGTGCCGGGACGGGTGAGGCTGGAGGAACTCGCCGGCGGATACCTTCGGGCGCTCTCGGGCGGCGCCTACGACCGGCTCTCAGTCGATGAACAAACGCTGGCACCGCGCGTGTGGGTGGGGCCTCCCAAGGACTGGGCGGAAGTGGAGAGCCGGCAGATCGGCAGCGGGGGCGTCGACCAGTGTTATCTGGCGCTCCGGCTGGGTCTGGTGGATCTCCTCTGCCACGGGTGCCGTCCGCCCCTGTTCCTCGACGACCCGTTTCTCGCCTACGACGAAGGACGCGCGTCCGCCGCGATGCGCCTGCTCCGGGAGTTGGGGCGGGATCGCCAGGTCTTCCTGCTCACCTGCCGCGGGGAGTACGATCGGTACGCCGATCACCTGATCGTTCTGGGCGAGGTCCCGGCCGCCGCTCCCACGGCCTGGGGGGCGCCGGCCCGCCCCGCGTAGCCGGCCGTCCCGCGCTCGGAACCGGCGCCGGCCGTGCGCACCGCCAGGGCAAAGGCGCCCGCCGCGATCCCATAACAGAGCACGCCGCTCCAGTACGTGGCGGAGATGCCTGCGCTCATGGCCACGGCGACGGCCAGCACCGACGCACAGACCGATGTCGCGCCGTTGATGCCCCACAGCCAGGGGGTCGCGGCGCCGTTTCTGGCGGCGGCGGCTTTCATGCCGAGCGGAAATGCCATCCCCATGCCCAGGCCGATCGGGAAGAGGAGCAGGATTGCCACGACTATTCGCTCCGGCGTGGGTGCCCCGCCAAACACCCCGAGCGCGCACGGGGTCAGGACGCCGAAGGCGCATAGGGCGCCGATCAGGAGGCCGAGGCGGATCACGGTGGGTCTCGACCCCGGAGCGGCAAGCCTCCGAGTGGACAGGCTGCCGGCTCCGCTACCGACGAGCAGGGCGGACAGCACAACGGAGAGGCCGTACGTGGGGTGACCCAAAAACACGGTGAGGCGTAGCATTTGCGAGATCTCGACCATCATGAACCCCACCCCGATGCTCGCGAAGTAGACGAGCAACGGCAGGGTGCCGCCCGGCACCGTCTGCCGGGCCATCAGGAGGAGCGGACCGACGATGCACGCCAGCGTGAGCGCGATGACCAGGAGGAGCAGGGAGCCGAGGATGAACACCGCATCGGCATTCGTGTACTCTATGCCGTGCACGCGATCCGGATGGAAGGCGTCCCTGAGCCGCAGCAGGTTGAAGAAGAACGGGCTGTCATCCGTCGGGGCCGCGAGATTCGCGTGGAGCGCTCCGGCGACCTGATCGGGGTTCCCCCCCGATGCCAGCGCCGCGAAGGTGGCATCGTCTGCCGTCCGTGGAGCGAGCGCCAGGTCGAACCGCATCCGGCGGGCCACATCCGTTAGGGTGGCGAGATCCCTCTCCGAGAACGGCGCCTTGCCGACCAGGATCGTCGCCGCAGCGAAGGGAATCCCCCCGAGCCTGAAGCGGGCAGCCGCTTTCACAATGACGAGATGGTCCCGGGGATGCGCGACGCCGAGGCGCTTCAAGGCGGCGGCCGCCAGCGCCGTCGTCCTGTACATTTCGCCGGGCCGATTCCCGGCGAACCATCGGGTGACCGTCAGCACGCCTCCGGGATTGAGTCGCTCCAGGAAGAGCGTCCACGCCTCCACCGTGTACAGCGAGTTCTCCGCCAGCACGTAGGCGCCGGCGGCGGTGGCGGCCGCCGTATCGACAAGCGACAACTGGATGATGTCGTACCGCGTCCGGTCCCTGGCGATGTAGCTCCGGGCCTCATCGTTGACGAGGGTGACGCGCGGGTTTCGATCGAGATGGCCGGAAAACTTCCCGAACCGCCCGTTGAGGGCGTCGACGATGCTCTTGTTGAGCTCCAGCGCGACAACCGACTTCTGCCCGAAGACCAGCGCGGAGAGGATGTCCCGCCCCCCGCCCGCGCCGACCACCAGGACCTTCGCATCCCGCCGGATGTAGTGCGCGATGTTCGTGACGTCGTACTTCAGGTACCCCAGCCGCCCCAGGTTTCCGTCGAAGGCGGTGATGATCGTCACCGCGCTGCTGTCGATCCACATGGCGAGCTGATGGGCCTTGAGGCCGGGGGGCAGCGCGGTGCTCAGGCCCCAGCCTTGGATGGCCGGCGGCGATCCGGTGACCGTGACCCGCGAGAACGAATTCCACTTCTCGTAGAACGCCGGATGATCCCGACTGCCTTTCACCCAGGTCAATCGCAGTGGCGCCGACTGGTGGGTCGCCAGGATGCCGTTCGCGCCCGCGAAGAGGGCGAGGAGGGCCATGGAGGCCAGGGTCGCTCGCCAGAGCCCGGTGGAGCGTGTCTCGGCCGCGAAGAGGGCCGCCCCGACGGCCGCCAGGGCCGCGGTGGCGATCACCGCGGTCGGGCCGTCGGTGGCGTCGAGCACGCCGATCAGGAGGAGGCACCCGGCCGCCGCCCCCGCCAGGTCGGCCGCATAGAGCGTGCTCACCTGTCTGGGAAATCGCGTCAACGCCAGCGAGACGCAGATCCCGCCGAGGGTGAAGGGCACCGATGTCACGATGTAGGTCGGGATGAGCAGGCCGGTGAGCGCAAACGGGCCGCTGTGCATCGGGATGGCCACATGGACGGCGAAGCTGGCCACGATGGCCGCCGCAAACAGCAACGCGCTCCACGCCATCTGCCGTTTCGCGCCCTCAGGGGGGAAGCGTGCGGGGAGCAGATAGACGAGGATCGCGCCCACGGTCATCCCGAACAGGGCCACCGAGATCGCCATGAACGCGTAATGGTACCACATGGTCACGCTGAAGATCCGCGTGAGCAGGACCTCGTACATCAAGGTAGCGAGGGTGACGAAGAAGAGCCCGGCGTAGGTTCGGGCTGTTGCGGTGACGGCAGCGTCCGGCACGCATCATCCTCTCGCGGCCGGCCAAAGCGGCTGCGGCCCGCGCACATTGATATGCCCGCAAGAGTGAGGCCGCAGACCGGCGGGGTCTCCGGGGATCGCCGGCGCGGTCCCGGCAGCGTGCGCCCGGTCCAGCTAGCGCGCGGTGTCCGACGCGAGGATCTTGAGGTCGAGGGCGAGGTCCCTGGATTCGAAATTCCCGGGCAGGAAGACCCGCAGCCGGCCACGGGGATCGATGACGTACACGATTGCCGTGTGGCCGACCGGGACCGGGCCGGCCGTCCCACCCGCGGTCCGGGGGGTGGCGCCCCTGGCGTCGGTGCCGACGTAGTAGTTGGCCCACACCGGCTGCAGCTCCGCGAAGGACCCTGAGAGGTAGTGCAGCTCCCGCTCCACGTGATGGATCGCCAGGAACTCCCGGACGGCGCTCGGCGTGTCGCCCCCGGGATCCACGCTCACGGCGACGAACGCCACCCGGCCGGCGGCGTCTCCGAGTTGGAGATACGCTTCGTGCATCCTGGTCGCGATCAGGGGGCAGACGTCGGGGCAGTGGGTATACAGGAACGTCAGCGCCACCGCCTTGCCGCGGAATTGCGAGAGGCGGATCGGGCGGCGGTCCTGATCGAGCAGCGTGAAGTCGTAGACGGGCGCGGGCGGGGTGACGACGGCCCCCTGGAGCGTTGGAGCGGAGACGTGCATCCAGACCGCGGCGGCCGCGATCCCGGCGGCCGCCGCGGCGCCGATCGAAAGCAGGATCCAGCGGGTCCGAAGGGCCGCTCGAAGCGTCGTGTCCTGTGCGCCGGGTTCCATCGACCGGTCCATGTCTTGCGCGATCACGTGGATACCCTTGCAGTATACCACGGGGCCCCGGCCGGCCGACCCCCAGGCGCCGGCCCCGGGCCTCTCCGGATGGTTCCGAGGGGCTTTCCTTGACCTCATTTTCCGGTCACGATAGAATGAAGCGAAGGGGATAGAAAGCTCAAGTTCACATACGTCCGGCCGGCCACTTGGCCCCGGTCGGGGAAAGGCTGATCGATACGAGGAGTACAGCAAAGCGAGGCAGGAGGGTTTGGCACTCTCAGGGGGAACGATAGGCGATTATATTTAAACGGAGGGGGTGACACCCATGAACCCCGTTCTGTTCCTTGGTGCGGGCGTCATCGGGCTGGGAGCCTTCCTCCTTGGATACCTTCTGCGAAAGTTCGCCGGTGAGGCGAAGATTGGAACGGCCGAGGTCGCTGCGAAGCGCATCATCGAAGACGCCGCGGTGGCGGCGGAGCGGGAGGCGGACAATAAGAAGCGCGAAGCGCTCCTGGAGGCCAGAGACGAGGCGTTCCGGATCAAGCGGGACGCCGAACGCGAGGGTCGGGAGCAGCGCGCGGAGCAGCAGCGGCTCGAACGGCGGTTGATTCAGCGTGAGGAGACCCTGGACCGGAAGCTGGAGACGGCCGAGAAACGGGAACAGGCCCTTGCGCAGCGGGAGCAGGAGGTCACCAAGGCTAGGGAGGAGTTGGAGGAGTCATCGCAGCGCCAGCGCGTTGAGCTCGAACGCGTCGCCGGCCTGACCCTGGAGCAGGCGCGTCAGGAACTGCTCCAAAAGACCGAAATCGAGATCCGGCACGAGGCGGCGCAGCTCGGCAAGAAGATCGAAGCGGAAGCTCGGGAGACCGCCGAGCGTTCAGCCAGGGAGATCGTCGCCCTGGCCATCCAGCGGTGTGCCGCCGATCATACGGCGGAAGTGACCGTGTCGGTGGTCCCCCTGCCCAACGATGAGATGAAGGGGCGGATCATCGGCCGGGAAGGCCGCAACATCAGGTCCCTCGAGAGCCTCACCGGGGTCGATCTGATCATCGACGACACCCCGGAGTCGGTCACGATCTCCTCGTTCGATCCGATTCGCCGCGAAGTCGCGAAGATGACGCTGGAGAAGCTCCTGGCCGACGGCCGGATCCACCCGGCGCGGATCGAGGAGATGGTGGAGAAATCGCAGCGGGACATCGATACCCGGATCCGCGAGGCCGGCGAGCGGGCGGCGTTCGAGGCCGGCGTCCACGGGCTGCATCCCGAGGAGTTGAAGCTCCTGGGCCGGCTCAACTTCCGGTTCAGCTACGGGCAGAACCTGCTGCAGCATTCCATCGAGGTGGCCCTGCTGGCGGGCTTGATGGCGACGCAGCTCGGCGCCGATCCGGAACTGGCGCGCCGGGCCGGGTTCCTGCACGACATCGGGAAGGCGCTCACTCACGAGGCCGAAGGCACCCACAGCGACATCGGCATGGACATCGCGCGGCGCTACCACGAGCCACCGCAGGTGCTCAACGCCATCGCCTATCATCACGGAGACGCCGAGGCGACCGGGGTGGAATCGATCCTGGTGGCGGCGGCGGACGCGATCTCGGCCTCGCGCCCCGGGGCCCGCAAGGAAACCGTCGAATTGTACATGAAGCGGCTCGAGAATCTGGAGCGCATCGCCACGTCTTTCCCGGGGGTCGACAAGGCCTATGCGATTCAGGCCGGCCGCGAAATCCGGGTGCTGGTCAAGCCGCAGGAGATCGATGACACCAGCGCGATGACCATGGCGCGCGAGATGGCCAAGAAGATCGAAGAGGAAATGCAGTATCCCGGGCAGATCAAAGTGACGGTGCTGCGGGAGACGCGCGCGATCGAGTACGCGAAGTAAAACGGCGGCCCGGCATGAAGGTGCTGTTCATCGGCGACATCGTGGGCAGGCCCGGACGCCGGGCCCTGGCCCGGATGCTGCCCGGTCTGCGCCGGGAGCTGTCGGTCGACTTCACGATCGCCAACGGAGAGAATTCCGCGGGCGGGTTCGGGATCACCCGCGAGACGTTCGAGGAGATCGTGGCCGCCGGCGTCGACGTGGTGACCGGGGGCAACCACACCTGGCAGGCCCGGGAGATCTCCACCCTGCTCGACGGCGATCTGCGTCTGTTGAGGCCCGCGAACTACCCGGCCGGCGCCCCCGGACGGGGGGCCGGCGTCTTCCGTCCCTCGGGCGCGCGGGGCGGCGCGGCGGTGGGGGTGGTGAACTTGGAAGGCCGGATCTTCATGGAGCCCCTCGACTCGCCCTTCCGCACCGGCTGGGAGCTGGTGGAGCGCCTCCGGCAGGAGACGCCCGTGCTCGTCATCGACATGCACGCCGAGGCGACCTCCGAGAAGACCGCCCTGGGGTGGTATCTCGATGGACGCGTCTCCGCGGTGGTGGGGACGCACACCCACGTCCAGACGGCCGATGAGCGCATCCTTCCGGGCGGCACCGCGTTCATTACGGACGTCGGCATGACCGGGCCGCGGGACTCGATCATCGGGATGGGCCGCGAGGAGGTGCTCCAGCGCTTCCTCACCCAGCTGCCGGCGCGGTTCAACGTGGCCGTGGGGCCCGCGCAGTTGAACGCCGTCCTCGTCGACGTGGACGAGCGGACCGGCCACGCCCGGGCCATTCAGCGGGTCGCGCGGATGGAGGGGGAGGGGGCGGGACCGGAGGGGGAGGATTCTCCAGAACGCCCACGAAAGGAATAGCCCCCGCCGTGGAGGCGGGGAATTGCCGCCCACTCCGCCGAGGAGGCACGCACCCATGAACATCCTCAAAGTCGCCGCCAAGTCGAATCCCACCGCCGTTGCGGGCGCGCTTGCGGGCGTCGTGCGGGAGAAAGGGACGGCGGAGCTCCAGGCCATCGGCGCGGCCGCGATCAACCAGGCGGTGAAGGCGATCGCCATCGCCCGCGGGTACGTCGCCCCCAGCGGACTCGACCTCGTGTGCGTCCCCGCGTTCGCCGATGTGCAGATCGACGGCGAAGATCGGACCGCGATCAAGCTGATCGTGTCCCCCAGGTAGGCACCCCCAGCCATCCGCATCGATCTTCACACCCACAGCACCGCGTCGGACGGCCTCTTATCCCCGGATCGGCTCGTCAGGGCCGCGCGCGAGCGTGCCGTCTCCACCCTCGCGCTCACCGATCATGACACCACCGAGGGCGTGGACGAGGCCCTCGCGGCCGGGCGGCGGTACGGCGTCGATGTGATCCCGGGGGTGGAGCTCAACACGGACGTGGGGCCGCATGAGGTCCACATCCTGGGCTACTTCGTCGACCACGCCGAAGGGACGTTCCAGGCGTTCCTCGGGGAGAGGCGCGCGGCGCGGGTGCGCCGCGCGGAGGAGATGGTCCGCCGCCTCTTCGCCCTGGGGGTCCGCGTGGAGTGGGCGCGGATCCGCGAGATCGCCGCGGGCGCGGCCGTGGGGCGTCCGCACATTGCCCGCGCGCTGGTTGAAGCGGGACGGGTCGCGTCGGTCCAGGAGGCCTTTGAACGGTTTCTCGGCCGGAACGGTCCGGCCTATGTGCCCCGGGAGCCGCTCGCCCCCGAGGACGCCGTCGAGGTGATCGCCGGCGCGGGCGGGGTGCCGGTGCTCGCGCATCCCGGGTGGTCGTCCGGCGGCCCGGTGCTCCGGCGGGTGCCGCGGCTCGTCGCGCGCGGCCTCGGCGGGATCGAGGTGTACTACCCGGACCACACCCCCGAGATGGTCGAAGCGTATCTCACGATTGCGGGCCGGTACCGGCTGGTCGCCACCGGCGGTACGGATTACCACGGCGGCGGCGCCCGCACAGGTCACGCCCAGTTGGGGAGCATCCCGATGCCGGCGGGGGTCGTCCCGGCCCTGCGGGCGCGATGGACGTCGATGCGCGCCCTCCCGGCCGGGGATGCGCGCCCATCGTAGGGCGTTATCATCAGTGGAGGGTGGCCATGCAGTGTGCGAAGTGCGGGGCTGAGAATGCCGCGGGAAGGATCATCTGCCGCGTCTGCGGCGCCCGGCTCAGGCCGGCTGCGGCCGGCGGTCCGCCTGCCGCAGCGGGGACGCGCGACAGCGACGAGGAACTCCGGCGGCGGCTCTCCTATGATCTGCTGCGCATCGTCTGGGTGGTCGCGGTGATGATCGTTGTCGGACTGGGTCTGGGCTTCCTCCTGAAGTAACCGGGGGATGGGCACGGTACCGCTCCGGCAGCTACCCTCGGTGGAGCGCCTTCTCCAGCGGCTCGAGGCGGACGGGGCGCTCTCCGCGTATCCGCGGGCGCTCGTGGTCGCCTGCACCCGGGAGGTGGTGGAAGACGCCCGGGCGAGGCTGCTGGAAGGGCGCGCGGCGGAAGGCGGGGTCGGGGTGGAGGCGCTCGTTGCCGGCGTCCAGGCCCTGCTGACCCGGCGGGCCGCGCCGACCCTGGCGCCCGCGATCAACGCCACCGGCATCGTCCTGCACACGAACCTTGGACGGGCGCCCCTGTGCGCCGCCGCCCGCGAGGCCGTTGCCGCCGCCTCGGGATACGCGGTGCTCGAGACCGATCCGGAAACGGGCAACCGGACGTCGCGCCAGCGCCACGTCACCGCCCTGCTGCGCGAACTGACCGGGGCGGAGGCCGCGATCGCGGTCAACAACAACGCCGCAGCGGTCCTGCTCTCGCTCACCGCCCTGGCGGGCGGGCGAGAGGTGATCGTCTCCCGCGGCGAACTAGTCGAGATCGGCGGAAGCTTCCGCATCCCCGATATCATGGCCGCAAGCGGGTCCCGCCTGGTCGAGGTGGGGACGACCAACAAGACCTACCTGCGTGATTACGAAGCGGCGCTCACCCCGGACACCGCCCTGCTCGTCAAAGTTCACCGGAGCAACTTCGCGATCCGGGGATTTGTCCACGAGGTGGCCCCCGGCGAACTCGCCGCGCTGGGACAGCGCGCAGGGGTCCCTGTGCTGTTCGATATGGGGAGCGGCGCCCTCGTCGACCTGGCTGCGCGGGGCCTGCCCTCGGAGCCGACGGCCCGGGCGGCCGTTGCCGGCGGCGTCGACGTGGTGACGTTCAGCGGGGACAAGCTGCTCGGCGGCCCCCAGGCGGGGTTGATCGTCGGGCGGGAGGCGATCGTCGGCCGCATTCGCTCGCACCCGATGGCCCGGGCGGTCCGGATCGACAAACTGGATCTTGCCGCCCTCGAAGCGACCCTGCGGGTCTACCGCGACCCCGATCGCGCCTGGGAAGCGATTCCCGTGCTGTCGATGTTGAGCGCCGACCCGCGCGCGCTCGAGCGCGCGGCCCACGACCTGGCCGCCCGGCTCCGGACGCAGCTGCCATCCACCGCGGTGGTGGAGGTTCGCCCCACCATTGCCGAAGCCGGAGGAGGGGCGCTGCCGGGGGTCGAGCTGCCGTCGTGGGGGGTGGCCATCCGTCCCACGGACGCTTCGGTGGAGACCTGGGAGCGGCGCCTGCGCGTCGCACGGCCTCCGGTGTTCTGCCGGATCGCCGATGACCGGCTGATCTTCGACCTCCGGACGCTGGGGTCGAGCGATTGGCCCGCCCTGGAGGCGGTGTTGAAGTCGGCCGCCTCCGGCGCAGGCCCGTGAGCGCAGCGAGATCTCCCCGCCCGGCCGCCCCGGCCGTCCTCGGGTACGCCGTCGTCGGAACCGCCGGCCACATCGACCACGGGAAGAGCGCCCTCGTCCGAGCGCTCACGGGGGTCGACCCGGACCGGCTGGAGGAGGAGAGGCGGCGGGGGATGACGCTCGACCTCGGGTTCGCCCACTTCGATCTGCCGAGCGGCCGGCGGGTCGGCCTCGTGGACGTGCCGGGTCACGAGCGCCTCATCAGAAACATGCTCGCCGGCGCCACCGGGATCGATCTGGTGCTGCTGGTGGTCGCCGCGGACGAAGGCGTGATGCCCCAGACCCGCGAGCATCTGGACATCCTCCGGTTCCTCCAACTGCGCCGGGGGATCGTCGTCTTGAACAAGATCGATCTGGTCACCGATCAGGACTGGCTTGCGCTCGTCACGGACGATATCCGTGCGGCGACCGCGGGGTCCTTCCTGGATGGGGCGCCGATTCTCCCCGTCTCCGCCCGCCGGGGCGACGGGATCCCGGCCCTTGTCGCCGCCATCGACGCCGGGCTGCGGGATGCGGCGGCCCGCCCGGTTGACGCTCCGGCCCGCCTGCCCATCGATCGCAGCTTCACGATGGCCGGGTTCGGCACGGTCGTGACCGGAACGCTCTGGACGGGACGGATTCGAACGGGCGACGTTCTCGAACTGCTGCCGGCGGCGCGGGAGGTGCGGGTCCGGCAGGTGCAGAGCCACGGGGTGCCGGTCGACACGGCGGAGGCGGGCCAGCGCGTCGCCCTCAACATCGTCGGCGCGGCCAAAGACGAGGTCGTCCGCGGCGACTGGCTTGCGTCCCCGGCCAGTTTTCAGCCGACCACCCTGCTCGACGTCCGCGTCCGCCTGCTGGAGACCGCCCCCGCGCTCGCGCACCACGCGCGAATCCGTCTGTACGTGGGAGCCGACGAGATCATCGGGCGCATCCGGCTCCTGGATCGGCCGCGCCTCGGCCCGGGCGAAACGGCGGTCGCGCAGTTGAGGCTGGAGCGGCCGGCCATCGTGGCCCGCGGCGACGCCTTCGTCGTCCGGCGCTACTCCCCGATGACCACGGTTGGAGGCGGGGAGGTGATCGCGCCCCACGCGCCTCTCCGCCGCCGGGGTGGGGCCGCGGCGCAGGCGGTGGCGTCCGAAGAAGGCTCGGGGGTCGAGGGTCAGCTTCAGGCGGCGCTTGCGGCCGCCGCGCGGGGTGGCTCGACGGTCGATCTGCTCGCCAGGGAGGCGGGCGTGACCCCGGAGCGCGCCGCCGAGCAGGTGCGGGTCTGGGTGGCCGCCCGGCAGGCCATCGACCTGCGGGGGCGGGTGTTCTCGGCGAACGCCGCTCAGACGGTTCAGGACGACGTGCTGCGCACCCTCGGGGCATACCATTCGGGGGCGCCGTGGCGGCGGGGGATGCCGCGGGACGACCTGAAGAGCCGCGTGTTTGGGGCCGGCGACGACCGGCTCTACGGGTACGCGCTCGATGAGCTGGTGGCCGGCTCACGGGTCGTCGTCGAGGAGGGGCTGGCGCGCCTGTCCACGTTCGATGCCGCCCACACCCCCGCGGAGATCGCCGCCCGCAGCGCGATCGAGGAGGCCTTCCGGCGCGGTCGGTTCGCTCCGCCGGGCCGGGAAGAGGCCCTGGGCGCCGCCGCCGACCGCGGGGCGGCGGAGCGCATGCTGCAGGCGCTGCTCGACGACGGCCGTCTCATCGCCGTGGGGGAGGCGATCATCTTCCACCGCGAGGCGGTCGAGGAGATCGAATCGCGCGTGCGCGCCCATATCGCCGAACATGGGGAGATCACGGTCGCCGCGCTGCGGGACCAGCTGGGCAACAGCCGCAAGTTCACGCTGACCGTGCTGGAGTACTTCGATACCCGGCATCTCACCCGCCGGGTCGGAGACAAGCGCGTGCTGGCGAGACCCACGCCCCGGGCGTAACGGCGAAGCGGGCGCGCGGACCGGACGTCCGGCCGCCGCCGGCTACGGCCCCTTTCGTGCCTGAACGTGCGGAGGGCCGCAGGATGCCTCGGGCAACGGCCACGTTTCCTGTATTGCCGCGGCCGCCAACGCGATCCCGCGGGCGTTCCAGTGGACATCGTCCGGCCAGTAGAGGTACCGCTCGTGCTGCAGCTGGCGTGCCGCTTCAGCGGAGAGGAGCGGGGTCAGATTGAGGACGGGGATCCCCGCGGCCCGCAGGGCGCGCTCCAGACGATCGAGATAGCCGCCCGCCTCCCGGCCGTCGGGCGCCTGATCCACGAGAAACGGCCGGTACACCGTGTACTTGCTGGGCACGAGCACCACCCGCAGGTCGAAGCGGGCCTTCCGCAGCTCGTCCCGCAGCCAGCGCCAGTAGGCGAGCGCCACCGGCCGCCGGCGGGTGAAGTTTTGCACCTCGGGCGTCCAAAACGCCATGGAATCCCCGTTGGAGACGGTCGCCTTGACGGCGTTCGTGGCATACCCGTTGGGCAGAATGCGGTCGTCGTCCAGGGCCCGGAGCGCCCGCTCGCTCAGGATCTGGAGCGGCGACACCGTGAGGATGCCTCTGAGCCGGCCGGTGATCCCGCGGCTCTCCTCCGGCATCTGCGCGGCGAGCTTCCGGAGCAGCGTCTCGCGGGGTGGCGGGATCTCGGCGTCCTCGGCGTAGACGCGGATGACCAGGCGATTGCGCACGGTGAGCCGGCGCGCCGCAGCCAGAATCCGGTCGGGAACGACGTCCCGCGCCTCGCTGGCGGCGTTGTACACGACGCAGGGGCCGAGCGCGCTCAGCCTCGAGGAGAGCGTCTTGTCATCGCTCGCCCCGACCCCCGCGGCGAACGAATCCCCAACAAGAATCGCGCCGATCTCCGCGTCGAGCGCATGGGCGGCATTCCGGTACCCCAGCGCATCCGTGGTGAAGCGGACCGGCCGGTACTCCCGCGGCTCGCGGAGATTCCCGATCTCCGCCACGTCGCCGTACGACCGCGCGTTGTAATAATGGCGGTTGGGCTCGAACGTCGCGCCCACCGGGCGGTAGGCCAGGAGCGCGTCCGAGGGTCGAAACGTCAGTGGGTCGATCGGCACAAACCGGAATGCGAACGCCAGCCGCAGCGCGAGATCCACGAGGAGCACCGCGGCGAGGAGGCCCGGGATCACGCGCCCCAGCTGCCGGCCCCGGGGGCGGGCCTGGTCTGTTCCAGCCATACGTTCACTGAAGTATCACGGGGGGCCGGCGAGACCAACCGGGTGACCCCAGGATCCGAATCTGAGGGAAATTCCGTGCGGCTGGGGAGACTCACCGGGTGAGCCCAGGAAGTGAATCTGGGGCGATCCCCGGACGGGTCGGGCCATTCCTGGAACCTCAGGGCGCGAACATGAGCGGCTTCTTCACCGACCGGCGGCGCTGGGATGCCCGGGCGGCGTCCGCCCGTTCCGGTAGTAAGTGTCTTTGCACAGGATAGACTTGAGAAAAAGCGAACGGTTGAAGACAGTCTTCACCGTCAGGGATGCGGCATCCGGAGGGCAGGGGTCCTGGTGGGCTTCGCAGTCTTCAAACCTGCACAATCCTCGGGGCGTTCCGAGCGGGGAATCCCCGCCAACCCTTGCTAATGTTGATTTAGATCAGGATGGTGGACACCAAGCTGGCTGGCATGCGCTGGTTTTGCACTCATTTTGCACACGTTCCGAGCCTCGTGGCCGTCAGGTCCCCCAAAGACTATCAAGGGGAATCACCAGGCCGGGAAAGAGGGCTGGCGTCCATCCGCCGCGTTCGGCGCGTGCGGCGAGGCGGTACGTGCCGCTTTCGAGGTGGTAGTCTTCGATAGCCCGCGCGTCGGGGTCAACGATCCAATACTCGGGGACGGTTGCACGGGCATAGGCCTGCATCTTCCGGCCGCGATCGGTAGGGGCGGTACCGGGGGAAAGGACCTCGACCACCAGATCCGGCGCGCCGTGGATGGCGGCCTCTCCGATGATCGCCCGTCGGCGTTCGGCGATGAACACGATGTCGGGCTGCATGACGTCCGTCGGGCTCAGCACGACATCGATGGGCGAAGCCAACGTTTCTCCCAAACGGCGGGCATCGATGTGGGTCTTCAGGGCCACGAATATGGCCGCAACAACGTGCTGGTGGCGTGGGGTGGGTGCCGGTGTCAAAGAGTTCGCCTCCCAGAATCTCCTTGCGAGTGCCGTTGTCGGGCAGCTTCTGGTAGTCTTCGTAAGTCAGGATTACCTTCTGACGCGCCATGACGGGATCACTCCCCAGAGGGTAGCGTGCGGTCTCGGGGTGATTATAACAGATTCGGCCACATCTTCCGGCGCCACAGGCGCCGCCAGAAGGTCCAAAAGTTCCACGACAAAAGGGGTGTTGACCGTGATCTCGGCCAAATCGGATTCGTTCCGTTTGAATTCAGGGGCGACCTCCGCGGCATCGTTCGAGCGCGGCGCCTCAGCCGGGCGACGATGCGCAAT
>WNGI01006812.1_pt1 | contig 14236 bp, 13 predicted proteins | sample 5400621 | NCBI WGS metagenome assembly WNGI01 (sample SAMN13153374, study PRJNA577476) | soil metagenome | isolation source: 20 cm soil or saprolite under Garry oak tree replicate 1 | place: USA:California | collected 2016-06-15
TTCGCGCTGGTGGCCGGCCACGTCGGCCTCGCCGAGCACAAGATCCGCATCATCTCGCCCGACATCGGTGGCGGCTTTGGCGGCAAGGTCCCGGTCTATCCCGGCTACGTGATCGCCGTCGCCGCCTCGGTCCTGACCGGCAAGCCGGTGAAGTGGATCGAGGACCGGATGGAAAACCTCCAGGCCGACTCGTTCGCGCGCGATTACCACATCACGGCCGAGCTGGCGGCGAAGAAGGACGGTACGCTGACCGCGCTCAGGATCAAGACGCTCGCCGACCACGGCTACACCGATGCCGCCGCCAACCCGTCGAAGTTCCCGGCCGGTCTCTTCCACGTCTGCACGGGCTCATACGATCTCAAGGCCGCCCACGTCGAGGTCGACGGCGTCTACACCAACAAGCCTCCGGGCGGCATCGCCTATCGCTGCTCGTTCCGCGTGACCGAAGCGGTGCACACGATCGAGCGCATGGTGGACTTGATGGCCCGCGAGCTCGGCATGGACGCCGCCGACTTCCGGATGAAGAACTTCATCAAGCCGGAGCAGTTCCCGTACAGATCGGCGCTCGGGTGGGAATACGACAGCGGCAACTACGGCGCGGCGCTCCAGAAGGCGATGGATCGCGTCGGCTACGCCGAGCTGAAGCGCGAGCAGGCCGAGAAGCGCAAGCGCGGCGAACTGATGGGCATCGGCATCTCGAGCTTCACCGAGATCGTCGGCGCCGGGCCCTCGAAGCACTTCGACATCCTCGGACTCAAGATGTTCGACTCCTGTGAGATCCGTATCCACCCGACGGGCAAGGCGATCGCGCGCTTCGGGACGAAGTCGCAGGGCCAGGGCCACGAGACGACGTACGCTCAGATCCTGGCCGAGGAGCTCGGCATTCCCGCGAAAGACATCCAGGTCGAAGAGGGCGACACTGACACCGCGCCCTATGGCCTCGGCACCTACGCCAGCCGGTCGACTCCGGTGGCTGGCGCCGCCGCCGCAATGGCCGCGCGCAAGATCCAGGACAAGGCGCGGAAGATCGCGGCGCATCTGCTCGAGGCCGCGCCCGAGGATCTGGTGTGGGAGCCCGGCAAGTTCTCGGTCAAGGGCGCGCCCGACACGTTCAAGACCATCCAGGACATCGCGTTCGCCGCGTACACGAACCATCCGCAGGGGATGGAAGCCGGGCTCGAGGCCGTGAGCTATTACGATCCGCCGAACCTGACCTATCCGTTCGGCAGCTACATCGCCGTCGTGGACATCGACAAGGGCACCGGTGAAGTGAAGATCCGGCGCTTCGTCGCCGTCGACGATTGCGGCAACATCATCAACCCCATGATCGTCGAGGGCCAGATTCACGGTGGGTTGACGATGGGACTGGCGCCCGCGCTGTACGAGGAGATCACCTACGACGAGATCGGCAACGTCCAGGGCGGCAGCTTCATCGACTATCTCGTGCCCACCGCGGTGGAAACGCCGAACTGGGAGACCGACAAGACGTGCACGCCGTCGCCCCACCACCCGCTCGGCGCCAAGGGCGTCGGCGAGTCGGCGACGGTGGGCGCGCCTGTGGCCATCGCCAACGCCGTCGTGGACGCGCTGTGGCATCTGGGCGTTCGCCACGTCGATATCCCGATCACGCCGCCGAAGGTGTGGCGACTGTTGCGCGACAAGGGTGTCGATGAGTGACGATCTCCTCGCGGTCGCCGCGGATCTGCAGCGCCGGGGCGAGCCGTTCGCCCTCGCCACGGTCGTTCGCTGCGAGCGACCGACATCGGCCAAGCCAGGCGCCAAGGCGCTGATCCGCGACGACGGTACCGTCTCGGGATGGGTGGGGGGCGCCTGCGCCGAGCCCACCGTCGTGCGCGAGGCGATGAACGCGCTCCGCGACGGCCGGCCGCGGCTGCTCGGGCTGGTGGGCGAGGGCGGTCGGGGCCCGTCGCGGACCGAGGGGATCGTCGACTACCCGATGACGTGCCACAGTGGAGGCACGCTGGAAATCTACGTCGAGCCCTATCTGCCGAAGCCGCTGCTCGTGCTCGTGGGTCACGGCCCGGTGATCGACGCGCTGTCGACGCTCGGGCGTGGCGCAGACTACGCCGTCGTCGTGACCACCGGAGGACCCGCGGAGCTCGGACAGCTTCGCCTGACGCCGCGGGCCTCGGTCGTCGTCGCGACGCACGCAGACACCGACGAGGACGTGCTGACGCACGTTCTGACCACGGACGCCGGGTACGTGAGCCTGGTGGCCAGCAGCCGCCGCGCGGCCGTGATCGTCGATCGCTTGAAGGACCGCGGCGTCGCGAGCGACCGCCTGGGACAGCTGAAGTCCCCGGCCGGGATCGACATCGGCGCCACCGAGCCAGCCGAGATCGCCGTGAGCATCCTCGCCGAGATCATCCAGCATCATCGCAGCGGCAAGCCCGAACCGGCGACTGCTGATTCGATGGAGGCGACCGACCCGATCTGCGGGATGGTCGTCGACGTGGCCAGCGCGAGGTATCGCTCCCAGATCGGCGATCGGACCGTGTACTTCTGCTGTCGCGCCTGCAAAGAGACGTTCGACCGGCGATGAGGAGGCCGTTCGTGTGCGGCCTCGTCCTCGCGGCCGGCGCCTCGACTCGTCTCGGCCAACCCAAGCAGCTCCTCCCGCTCGGCCCCACCACGCTGCTGGGCGCCGTCGTCGGCCACGCCTCGGCGGCGACCGCCCTCGATCAGGTCGTCGTCGTCATCGGTGGCGCGGCCGCCGAGGTCCGGGAGCGCGTCAATTTCGGCTCCGCGACGGTCGTCGAAAACCCGGAGTTCGGCGACGGCTGCGCCTCGTCCTATCGCACGGGGATCGCCGCGCTCGATCCGCGCGCGGAGGCTGTGGCGGTGCTGCTGGGTGATCAACCGGACGTGACGGGCAGCGTGATCGACGAGGTCGTGGCCGAGTGGCGGCGCGCCCCGGCGCCGATCGTGCTGGCGTCCTATCGCGGGAGAGAGGGACACCCGCTTGTCTTCTCCCGCACGCTCTTCGAGGTGCTCGTCGGGCTCCGCGGCGACAAGGCGGCCTGGAAAATCGTCGACCGGCACCGCGATCAGGTGCGTCCGGTGGAGCTCGACCAGCCCCATCCGCGTGACGTCAATACCTGGGCCGAGTACGTCAGCCTTCGATCCGTTCCCCGTTGACAGAGCCAGGGGCGCGGCTTACCCTCTGTCGCGCCAAGACGCCGTCGGACTCAAACCGCTAAATCCCGGAGGACGCGCCGTGAAACTGCCAGTCAAGGTCACCATCAACGCCCAGTCGTACAGCCACGAGGTCGAGCCACGACTGCTTCTCGTCCACTACATCCGTGAGGTGGTCGGTCTCACGGGCACGCACGTCGGCTGCGACACGAGCCAGTGCGGCGCCTGCGTCATCATCATGAACGGCATGGCGGTGAAGTCCTGCACGCTCTTCGCCGTGCAGGCCGACGGCGCCACCATCACCACCATCGAGGGCCTCGCCAAGAACGGCGACCTCCACCCCATCCAGCAGGGGTTCTGGGAGAAGCACGGGCTCCAGTGCGGATTCTGCACGCCGGGCATGATCATGACGGCGTACCAGATGCTCGAGCGCTATCCGAACCCGAGTGAGGAGCAGATCCGGCACCAGCTCGAGGGCAACCTCTGCCGGTGCACGGGTTATCACAACATCGTCAAGGCGATCCAGTGGGCCGCCGAGCACATGCCGGCCAGGAAGTAGAGGAACGCCATGGCACCCGCCACTGCAGAGCGGCTGTTCGGCAAGTCGATCAAGCGGCGCGAGGATCCACGCTTCATCACGGGGCGCGGCAGCTACGTCGATGACCTGAAGATTCCCGGCATGACGTACGCCGCGTTCGTGCGCAGCCCTCATGCTCACGCGCGCATTCGACGGATCGACACGGCGGCCGCCAAGGCGCATCCCGGGGTCGTAGCCGTCTTCACCGGCAGCGACATGAAGGGCGTCAACTCGCTCCCGTGTGGCTGGGACCTGCGCAAGGCCAAGAACGTCCCCGGCGTCGTCCAGGATCTGGCGATGGTGCCCCACATGCCGCTGACGTCGGACGTGGCCCGCCACGTGGGTGATCCGGTCGCGGTCGTGATCGCCGACAGCCAGGACGCAGCGACGGATGCCGCGGAGAAGGTGCGCGTCGACTGGGAGCCACTGCCGTCGGTAACGGCGACCGAGAAGGCGTCCGCGAGCGGCGCCGCGGCGATTCATGCCGACGCGCCCGGCAACGTCGCCTTCAAGTGGGCGCTGGGCGATGCTGCGGCGACGGACGCTGCCTTCAAGAACGCTGCCGTGACCGTGAAGAAGCGCATCGTCAACCAGCGTCTGGTCGCCAACGCGATGGAGCCGCGCGCCTGCGTGGCCCGCTTCGATCCGGCCACCGGCGAGCTGACGCTCTGGGTCACGTCCCAGAATCCGCACGTGCACCGGCTCCTGATGTGCGCCTTCGTCCTCGGCATTCCCGAGCACAAGGTGCGGGTGATCGCGCCCGACGTCGGCGGCGGCTTCGGCTCGAAGATCTTCCTCTACAACGAGGAGGTCGTGTGCTCGTGGGCGTCGCGCCAGCTCCAGCGGCCGATCCGCTGGACGGCCAGCCGCCGCGAGGCGTATCAGACCGACGCCCATGGGCGCGATCACGTGACCGACGCCGAGCTGGCGCTGTCGAGGGACGGCAAGATCCTCGGGCTGCGCGTGAAGACCGTGGCCAACCTCGGAGCCTATCTCTCGACGTTCGCTCCGGCCGTTCCTACGTTTCTCTACGGCACGCTGCTCAACGGCGTCTACACGATCGGCGCCATCCACGTCGAGGTGACCGGCGTCTTCACCAACACGACGGCGGTCGACGCGTATCGCGGTGCCGGACGGCCGGAAGCCTGCTACGTCGTCGAGCGGATGGTCGACGCGGGCGCCCGCGCGCTCAACATGGACGTGGCCGATCTCCGCCGGAAGAACTTCATCCCGAAGTTCGCCGGCGCGTTCCAGACCCTCGTCGCCGTGACGTACGACAGCGGCAACTACGCGGCGGCCCTCGACAAGCTGCTGCAGATCTTCGACTACAAGAAGTTCAGGGCCGAGCAGGCGGAGGCGCGCAAGCAGGGCAAGCTCCTCGGCGTCGGCTTCTCGACCTACATCGAGGCGTGCTCGATCGCGCCGTCCAAAGTCGTCGGCGCTCTCGGGGCCGGGGCGGGGCTCTACGAGTCGGGCAAGGTGCGCGTCCATCCGACCGGGATGGTCACGGTCTACACCGGATCGCACTCCCACGGCCAGGGCCACGAGACCACGTTCGCTCAGCTCGTGGCTGACGACCTCGGGATTCCGATGGAGCAAATCGAGATCGTCCACGGCGACACCGGGTCGATTCCGTTCGGCATGGGCACGTACGGGAGCCGCTCGGCCTCGGTCGGCGGGACCGCCATCCAGATGTCGCTCGACAAGATCAAGGAGAAGGGCAAGCGGATCGCCGCCCACCTGCTGGAGGCTTCGCCCAAAGACATGGAGTACGCCAACGGGCAGTTCCAGGTGAAGGGCGTGCCGAGCAAGGCGGTGCCGTTCGGCGCCGTGGCGCTCACCGCGTACATCCCTCACAACTATCCCGAAGGGCTCGAGCCCGGGCTCGAGGAGACGAGCTTCTACGATCCCTCGAACTTCTGCTTCCCGTTCGGCGCTCACGCCTGCGTCGTCGAAGTCGATGCCGACACGGGCAAGGTGAAGCTGCTGCGCTACGTCGCCGTCGACGACGTCGGTAACGTGATCAATCCGATGATCGTGGACGGCATGGTGCACGGCGGGATCGCCCAGGGCGTCGGCCAGGCCCTTTGGGAGGGCGCGGTCTACGACGGTGAGTCGGGACAGTTGATGACCGGCAGCATGATGGACTACGCGATGCCCAAGGCCGACATGCTGCCGAACTACGAGACGGACCGCACGGTGACGCCGACGCCCGTGAACCCGCTGGGCGTCAAGGGCGCGGGCGAGACGGGCACGATCGCGGCGACGCCCGCCGTCGTCAACGCGGTGGTCGATGCGCTCGCCCCGTTCGGCGTCGATCACATCGAGACGATGCCGCTGACAGCCGAGCGCGTGTGGAAGACGATCCAGGCCGCCAAGGCCAGGCGATAGGAGACGACCATGTACCCTGCCGCATTCGAATATCACTCCCCGACCAGCGTACGCGACGCCCTCGGGCTGCTCGGTCGTCTCGGTGACGACGCCAAGCTCCTGGCCGGAGGCCACAGCTTGATCCCGATGATGAAGCTCCGGCTGGCCCAGCCGAAGCACGTGATCGACCTCCGCAAAGTGCCCGGGCTCACCGGGATCAAAGAGGACGGCGGCACCATCGTCATCGGCGGCATGACGACCCACTGGCAGATGGAATCGTCGTCGCTGCTCAAGTCGAAGTGCCCGATCCTGGCCGAGACGGCCGCCATGATCGGTGATCCGGCGGTCCGGAACCTCGGAACGATCGGAGGCTCGCTGGCTCACGCCGACCCCGCCGCCGACCAGCCCGCGACCGTTCTCGCGCTCGGCGTCGAGTTCGTCTGCGAGGGGCCGAAAGGCCGGCGGACCGTGAAGGTCGACGACTGGTTCAAGGGCCTGATGTCCACCGCCGTCGGCGAGGACGAGATCCTCGTCGAGATGCGCGTGCCCGCGTGGCCGGCGGGCAGCGGCGGCGCCTACCTGAAGTTCCCGCACCCCGCCTCGCGCTTCGCTGTCGTCGGCGTCGCCGCGATGGTGACGCTCGACAAGGAAGGCAAGTGCACGAAGGCGAGCGTGGGAATCACGGGCGCCGGCACGAAGGCGATACGCGCCAAGGGCGTCGAGGCCGGGCTCGTCGGCAAGAAGCTCGATGCGGCGACGATCGAGGCGGCGGCCCAGAAGGCCGCCGAAGGCATCGACGTCCAGGCCGACCTTCAGGGATCGGTCGAGTACAAGTCGCACCTCTGCCGCGTCTTCGCGAAGCGCGCGATCACGGAGGCTGTCAAGCGCGCGGGCGGCAAGTAAGAGTTCGGTCGGGGCACGGGGGCGTATTTCCGGACCACGTGCGCGGCGGCGAGGTACGAGAACCCCGCCCGTCCCCGGGCCGCATCATTCTTCGCCGCGCGCGCGTGTCTTCAACGATCGCCATCCCTCAGCAATGCGAGAGCGAAGCAGATCCTCACGCGCCCAACATTTTCGCGCGCGCTTTATAGACTGACACCGCGCGCTTGAGCTGCGGCAGTCGGATGCTCGTGCGGGCTCTCCGGTACGCCAGATCCCCTGATGCGAGGTAGCTCAGCCGGCGCATAATCGATGGAGACGAGACGGCAGGGCCGGGCTCGGGCGCAGCGTGAGGCCAGCGGCGGGGATAACGGACACGCCGCGTGCCAGCGCGAGCCGGTAGTGCTGGGCCACGGAAGCGACGATGAGCTGCATCTCGGTTGTGGCGAAAGCGCTCCCGATGCAGTGGCGCGGGCCGCCGCCGAAGGGAAAGTAAGCCAAGGTCGGGCGTGCGGCGGCTCGGGCGGGTGTGAAGCGGTCGGGATCGAAAACCTCGGGCGCTTCCCACACCGCGGGATGGCGGTGCGTGACGTAAGGGGATAGCAGCACGATCCCTCCGGCCGGGATGGTGTAGCCGGCGAGCGTGTCGTCCTCGACGGGCGTACGCGCGGTCAGCCAGGTCGGCGGATAGAGGCGCAACACCTCCTCGATCACCCGCCGTGTGTAGTCGAGGCGTGGAAGCATTTCGACGCCTGGCGCGCGACCGCCGAAGAGGGTACGGCATTCCTCCTCGAGTTGTGCTCGCACATCGGAACGTTCCGACAGCACATACCAGGTCCAGGCGAGCGCGCTCGCGGTCGTGGTATGCCCTGCGACGAGGAAGGCCTTCAGCTCGTCGCAGAGGTCGGCGTCGGTGACTGGCTCGCCGGCGCCGGGCGAAGCCAGAAGCGCGGCGAGCAGGCTACCTGGCGGTGGAGTCGTGCGGCGCGCCTCCCTGACCTTTTGGGACACGAAGGCGTCGATCGCCCGGAGGGCGCGCCGATAGCGACCGGCCGCCAGCGTCGGAATTTCGAGCCAACCCAGTGCACTCCAGAGACGACGGTCGACGTGGCCCACGGCCACATCCAGGGAGTGACCGAGCGCCTCGATCTCCGCGGTGGCGATATCGCCGAAGCACGCCCGGATGATGATCGTCTGGGTCAGGCGTCGCATCTCGGTTACCGCGTCGACGGGCTCGCTTCCTTCGGCCAATGACCGCCAGCGCTCGAGCATTTCTTGCGTGGCCAGGGTGACAACGGAAGCGAACTGCGCGTGTTGGCCGGGCTGAAAGGCAGGCTGCACCTGGCGACGCCGCTGGCGCCAGCGGTTGCCATCAACCACGGTCAGGCTATCGCCGAAGAGCCCGCGCACGCGCGTGGCTGGCGGACCCTTGGCATAGGCACGGGCATTGTCCTGCAGCACATGCCTAACGTGATCGGGATGGCTCAGCAGATAGACCTGTCGCGGACCGAGCCGCATGGAAAGAACGTCGCCATAGCACCGTGCGCATTCCATGAAGAAGCCAAGGGGGTCGCGTCGCGCCCTCGGAAACACGCCCACGAACGGGTAGCCCGTGGGCCCCGCGGCGCGTTGGGACGGAGCGATGGACATCCGGGCGCTCACGCCACGCGAGCTCGATAGGCCGGCGGCGGTGGCACGCAACCGTGGGCGGTGAACCAGTCGACGGCCTCGAGCAGCGCCTGCTCGACCGGAGTTTGGGGCAGCCCGAGTTCTCGCACGGCTTTCTCGGCGCTGAAGTACATGTGCTTGCGCGCCATGCGCACGCCGGTGAGCGGCACGCGCGGCGGGCGGCCGGTGGCGCGCGCCACGCCTTCGTTGACCAGCGCCACGAGATAGATCAGGGCATGGGGCACTCGCACGCGCGGAGCGCGGATGCCGGTAATGCTCTCGAGCATCTGGAAGATCTCAGTGAGCGAGCGGTTTTGGCATCCCAGGATGTATTTCTCTCCCACGCGCCCGCGCTGCGCAGCCAGGAGATGTCCCCGCGCCACGTCGGCGACGTGGATCAGGTTGAGACCTGTGTCGAGAGTGGCGACCATGCGTCCCAGAAGATAGTCGAGGATCATCTGGCCGGTAGGCGTGGGCCTGACTTCCCAAGGGCCGATGGGATTGCTCGGATTGACGATGACCACGGGCAGGCCGCGAGCGGCGTACTCCTCGGCGACACGCTCGGCGAGAAACTTCGAGCGCTTGTAGGGGCCGATCATGTCGTCGAGCTGGACGGGTGTGGTCTCGGTGCCGAGGCCACCGTCGCGGGGCAGGCCGAGCGTGCCGACGCTCGAGGTGTAGACCACGCGCTCGACGCGCGCCCGCGTGCACGCCTCGAGCATGGTGCGCGTGCCATCCACGTTGTTGCGGTAGATCTCGGCCGGGTCCTTCGCCCAGAGCCGGTAGTCCGCTGCGACGTGGAAGATCTGCGCGCAGCCCTGGATCGCGCCGGCCACGGAAACGGGGTCGAGCATGTTGCCGCGCACCACCTCGACCGCGCAGCCTTCGAGCGCCCTGAGGCTGCTTGCCGGACGCGCGAGGACTCTCACGCGATGGCCCTCGGCGACGAGCAGTCGCGCCACGTTGGCCCCCACGAAGCCAGTGGCGCCAGTGACCAGCACATTCATGTTGGGGCGACTCCAGACCCTAGCTTACCCCCGCGGAGTCAGGGCACGCGAGGGACTCAACCCCTCACCCTCGCCTTTTTCCCCCCGACACCCCATAGCGGCAACGCAAGCATGGATCTTCACGAGCCTGCCGTTGGAAGAATGACGCCACAAGCGATACGTCCACCTGTTCGCTGTAGGATCGACACGAACGGACGGAGCAGATATCAGGCCGCTTGGATGAAGAACTGACTCCCCTAGGGCGACCGTCGATTTGGTCCGTGTTTTGGCCGTGAACGAGCCCCAACGGGACCCAACGCGGTTGCTGCCGGCGGCGGGTTAACCGACCGTTTTCGTTGGGTGGCGTTGGGTGGCGTGGCGACACACTGTAGGCTCATAACCCAAAGGTTTCTGGTTCAAATCCAGCCCCCGCAACCAATGAACGACGAGGGGTTAGCAGTCGCAAGAGCCGCTAACCCCTTTCGTTTCGACGATCATGTTCGTGCCGATAATGTCGGCTCACGCCAAGGGAGGTACTGCTAGCGACACCAGCGCTGCAGCCCCGCGCGCTCGCGAAGTGCTCAACGGCGTCCGGACGCGCCTCCAGAACGTCGAGTTGCGGGCTGCACTCGAGCGCGCCGCGTTCCTGCGTGACCTCCACAGCGCCGATTGAAACCTAGAATAGTTATGACGGGCGCTTCTAACTTCTAATTGCGCGCCTGATCGCTTGAGGAGGCCGTCCGTAGATGCGGATGAATGCTCGTCTCATGTTTTCCGCGTCTGAACTGGCGCAGGCTCATGCTAACCGCCTCCGCCAAACGCTCGACGGTGAGCACTTCGGCGATGTGATCGCGGATGCGTCACGCACAACGCCTTGGTATCTCCGCAGCTCGTAGTAAGGAGAGAACTCTGTGACTACCCCAGCAACACCACTCGGCCGAAGGGACGGTCTTCGATCAGATGGCGGAGAGCTTCGGCGGCCTCGTCCAGCTTGTACGCTCGTTCGACGACCGGCTTCACCCTTCCCGAGGTCAGTAGTGGCAGGATGATGGCCCAGGCGGCCGCTTTGATCGCATGCGATTGCGCGAACAGCGAGAAGCCACTCATGCTCGCGCGCTTCCAGATCAAGTCCGTGACGTCGATCGTCGTCTCGCGCCCTGCCGAGTATCCCAGCGAGGTCAGAACGCCGCCGAGGGCAAGCGTGGCGAGCGCGTGACCCGTCAGGGCACCGCCCACGCTGTCGATGACGACATCCACCCCGCGGCGTCCCGTGAGGCGAGCGACACCATCAGTGAGACTCTCCGCAGAGAGATCGAGGACATTGTCGAAGCCCAGGGCTCGTGCCTGCTCGGCTTTGGCCGGCTTGGTCGTCGTCGAAATCGCTTTCGTCGCGCCCTGCGCGCGGGCCAACTGGGTGACGGCGTTACCGACCGCGCCACCGATCGCCGGCGCCAGCACGGTCTTGCCTGGCTCGAAGCCCGCTTGCGTGAGCGTAATCTGCGCCGTCAGATAGGCGACCGGCATGCCGCCGGCGGTCGCATCATCGATGTTGTCCGGGATCAGGCACAGATCTTCGCCGCGCACGGCGATCCACTCGCTGTAGGTTCCGTCTTCAGAGACACCATAAGGACCGGCGAACATGACCCGGTCGCCTTCTGAGAACACCGAGTCGCCAGGATCTTCCACGACACCTGCGCCCTCATTCCCCAGTATCAAAGGCGCCGTCGCTCGTGGGTAGCCGCCGGACAGGATGGTGTGGTCCAGCGGCGTGACGCCTGCTGCTGTGATCCGGACAAGTACCCTCCCGTCAGCCCGACGAGGTCTTGGCACCTCGACCAGCTTCAGCCCTCCGTACCCCGTGAACGACTCCGCGCGCATCGCTCTCATCATGATTTCTCCGTTTCTGCCTTTCGCGACCGCAGACGTCTCCCCGGCGTCATGGCAACGATCGGTCAGCGTACGCCGGCTCGAGATTCTCGGAGCCGTCACGGGGAGCAGAATCGACCTGCGCGATCTCAACTGATGGTTGGTCCGGCGGCCCTCATAATCTGCCACAAGACCATCATGCCCCTCGCCTGCCGAGACGCCGCAGCTCCGTGATCGGGACCTCGACTCACTGTCTGGCTCCTGCTGGCTCTTGGGATGTCGGTCGAAGCCAGGTGGATTCAGGAGCCGAATGGCGATGCCTGCAGTAGGATGTAGCTGCATATAATCTGCTTGTGCGCCGGCGGTGTGGCGAGTAGCATGGCGCCATGAACGGACGAAGCACCAGGCCGAGGAACGGACCGGACCGCGAGCGGCTGTCCCCCTGTGTCTGCAGCACGCTGCGTATGGTGAGTCGAACCGTCACACAGCTGTACGACGACGTCCTGCGGCCGAGCGGTCTGCGGGTGACTCAGTTCAGCATTCTCGCGACCATCGCACGCCTCGGTGAGGCGAACCTGAGGCAACTCGAGGACATGCTTGCCATCGACCAGACGACGCTGACGCGGAGCCTCAACCTCCTGGAGCGTGACGGTGTGATCGAGCGTGTTCCGCACCCCGACGGGCGCATCAAGGCGATGAAACTCACATCGAAAGGGAGAAGGGCCCTGGAGGCCGCGCGTCTACTCTGGTCCCGGGTGCAAGACAAGGTCCTCCGCGAGTTGGGGACGAAGGCATGGGCTGATGCGCAACGGCGGCTGGCGCACTTGCTTCGTGTCGCCGTGAAGAGGCGGGGGCCGAGCCGGGGCCGGAGCCGCGTCCAGCCAAGCCCCGCACGAAGGGGGACGGGTCTGGTGGCAGGGCGAGGAAGCTAATGTCGATCGAGGGTCTCCGCTGAAGGAGGTTGTGATGTCGGATGCCGTCATCATCGACGCGGTGCGTACTCCCCTCGGCAAGGGGCGACCGGGCGGCGCCCTGGCCGGAGTCCATCCGGTCGACCTGCTCGCCCACCCGCTCGCCGCGCTGGTGGAGCGCACCGGCATCGACCCCCGGGTGATCGACGATGTGATCGCCGGATGTAGTGACTGGGTCGCCAAGGAGCGAGCCTGAAGGGGAGGATGCGATGAAGAGGCTTGCCCAACTCGTCGTGGCCGCGGCCCTCGTGACGATCCCGGTGATCGCCTCCGCACAGACTTTGACAGAGGCGCAGGCGCGTGCCGTGATCACTCCCTGGTACGTACTGTTCAACCAGCCCGTCCAGGGCGATATGCGGACGCTACAGGAGCAAGTTCTCACCGCGAGCCCGTCCAGGGCGATATGCGGACGCTACAGGAGCAAGTTCTCACCGCGGACTACGAGTCCTGTTGGGGGTATCTGCCGGGCGAGTGCTGGGGCCGTGAGGCCTCCATCAAAGTCGTCGGTGGCTTCGCCAAGTCGATCCCCAACATGAAGTTCGACATCAAGGAAGTCCTCGTCTCCGGCGATCGGGCCATCGTTCGCGGCGAGGTGAGCGGGACACCGGCTGGCGAGCTTTTCGGTGTGCCGCATACCGGCAAGAGTTTTCGGATCATGGCGATCGATATACAGACCATCAGAGACGGCAAGATCGCTCGGACCTATCACCTCGAGAACTGGCTCAGTGCGCTGGGACAGCTTCGCGCAAAGTAGCGAGTTCGTGCGCAACCGGCGCGGGCTCTCTCGGCGGAACCCCCAGTGACTGACGGACGTGAGCCCGGGCGGCTGCGACGCGCCCAAGCATTCCTAACTAGGGAGACGCAGAAACATGGGAAAGCTGGACGGCAAGATCGCGCTCGTAACCGGTGGCAATAGCGGAATTGGCCTGACGACGGCGAAGGAGTTCGCCGGTGAGGGCGCGTACGTGTTCATCACTGGACGGCGGGACCCCGAGCTGGCGGCGAAGGCCGCCGTCCGCTCGTTCGCACGGACATGGACGACCGAGCTGAAGGATCGCCGCGCGAAGATGATCGCCGGCACGGTGCCACTCGGCCGCTTCGGTCGACCCGACGAGATTGCCAAGGCCGTGGCGTTCCTCGCTTCTGACGACAGTAGCTACGTCACGGGAATCGAGTTGTTCGTGGATGGCGGGGTCGCACAAGTGTAGCGAAGAGTGAGTCTCGGACAAGGAAAAGGTGGCGTCATGACAACGCGTGGGCGACAGGTCGTTCTCGCGGCTCGACCAAAGGGGAAGCCGGAGCTCACCGACTTCCGCCTCGAGGAGACCGCGATCCCGACGCCGGCAGCCGGCCAGCTTCTGCTCGGGGTGGAGTACCTCTCCCTCGACCCGTATATGCGCGGCCGTATGAACGACGGAAAGTCGTATGCCAAGCCACTCGAGCTCGGCGAGGTGATGACCGGGGAAACAGTGGCGCATGTCCTCGTCTCGAACAATTCCGCGTATGTCAAAGGCGACGTCGTCCTGGCGCGAACAGGATGGCGCACGCACGCGCTCTCGGACGGCACGGGCCTTCGCAAACTGGATCCGGTCGCTGCACCAGTCACGACCGGTCTCGGCGTGCTCGGAATGCCCGGGTTCACGGCGTACGGCGGCCTGCGCGCCATCGGTAAGCCGCAGCCCGGGGAGACCGTGGTCGTCGCTGCGGCCAGCGGTCCGGTCGGGTCGCTCGTCGGACAGCTCGCCCAGCTCGCCGGCGCGAGA
>WNGI01003274.1_pt1 | contig 14235 bp, 13 predicted proteins | sample 5400621 | NCBI WGS metagenome assembly WNGI01 (sample SAMN13153374, study PRJNA577476) | soil metagenome | isolation source: 20 cm soil or saprolite under Garry oak tree replicate 1 | place: USA:California | collected 2016-06-15
TATCAGCGGAAAAGAAATCGAGGCCGACAAGAGCCGGATGGCGGAATACGGTGTGGCCAAAGCGAAGCTTCGGCTCAAGCTCCAAGGCGCGAACGCACCGCCGGAGATTTTATTCGGTAACAATGCCGCTCTGGAAGGCAAGACCTATGTGCGGTTGGAGAATTCGAAGGATGTCTTTCTCGCCGCGCAGTCGATCAAGAACCAGATTTCAAAAAAGCCCGAGGAATTTCGAGACCGCAAATTAACCGACACGGTTGCGACACAGGTCGCACGGCTTTCACTCAAAACCGCGGCTGGCGAAATGGAACTGCAAAAACAAGCTGATCACTGGCAAATCGTGAAACCGTTGCGGGCCCGAGCCGACGATCAAAAGGTCAACGATCTGATTGCGCAGATCACGACCAGCCGGATCGCCCAATTTGTGGCCGACGATGCCGGTGATTTGCATCCCTACGGCCTGACCGAGCCGCGCGGGACGGTGACCATTTTTATCGCCGACGACAAACAGGGCCAGATTTTGCAGATAGGCGGCGTGCCCGAAAAAGAAAAGGACCAGGTTTACGTGCGATTCACACCGCGCAAGTTCGTTTACACTTTGCCGAACAAGATCGAAACAATTTTGAACACCAGACCAAATGATTTACGTGACCGGCATCTGGTGCGTTTTGATCAAAATCAGCTGGATCGCATCACGATTGACGCTCCGGGGAAAACCAAAACGGTGCTGGCCCGCAAGGATCAAAACTGGACCATCGTCAACCGGAACAATCGCCCGGCGAATGCTGCAGAAGCGCGCCGGTTAATTGATCTGCTCGCCGGCGAGCAAGTAACAAATTTCGTTGCAGACGTTGCCTCCGATTTGCCGAAATATGGTCTCGATAAGCCGCAATTAACCGTCACTCTCAGCTCATTTGCGTCAGAGAACACGGCCGAGACCAAGGCGGGCGAGCATCCGTTGGCGACGATCGCATTCGGAAAAATCGATGGTGAAAATATTTTCGCGCGTGTGGGAGAGGAGCCATTTGTGGTGGCGGTTCACCGCTCGACGCTTGACAATATTTTTGCCGACCCATTGCAGTGGCAGGAGCTGACAATTTTTAAATTCAAGCCGGAGCAAATTCACCGGTTGTCGCTTTTCAGCGATCACGAACAAAGCTTGATCCGCGGGCCCAACAATCAATGGCAATGGGTCACGGGAAACGGACCGATTAACACGGTCACTGTGCAATCCCTGGTGAACACGCTCACCTCGTTGCATGCCGTTCGCTGGATCGCAAATGTTCCACCGGCAACGTTCGACAAGCCACAACTGGTCGTGAGCTTTACTACTTCGCCGGATGACAAGGCCCAACACAAGCTGACGATCGCCGGACCTTCGCCTGATGGAACATCTATGGCACGGACCGACGAACATGAAGGCACGTTTGTGATTAGCAATTCTGACTTGAAGGCCTTGCGAGCACCGCTGGTGCAGCCGCCATCACCATCGCCCACGGCAAGTACGTCTCCCTCGGCCGCGACCTCTCCCGTGACTGCGCCAACGCCATAGGGTGTAGCTGCCGCCGCCGCCGGCGACAGAAATTCCGAACTGCCGCTGAGGACAGCGGCAGCTACACTTCGGCGGTGTAAATCGTCACGATGCCGCCGGTGAGTCCCTCGGCGGTGACATTTTGAAATCCGCTGGTCTCAATCAAATCGCACATCGCACGGCCGCTGGGAAAATTTTCGATAGAAGCGCCGAGATATTGGTAGGCTTCTTTTTCACGCGTAATGATTGCGGACGCGAGGGGTAAAATTCGGCGCAGATACAATCGGTAAAGAAAGTGAAGAATCGGCTTGGAAGGCAGAGAAAAATCAAGCACGAGCAGATGGCCGCCAGAAGTCAGGACACGACGCATTTCGCGCAGTGCGGCCGCCCAATCGCGCACGTTTCTGAGACCGAATGCGACGGTGACGGCGTCGAACGATTGTTCTGCTAACGGTAATTGGGCAACGTCGGCGGCAATAAGGTGACGAACTCCCTTGCCGCGGGCAAGCGCGAGCATGGCACTGGAAAAATCGAGGCCGACGATTTGGGCGTGAGATATTTTGTGCTGAAGCGCAAGCGCGAGATCGCCACTGCCAGTGGCCAGGTCAAGCACACAAGCTGGGTTCCACTCCGCAACAATTTCGGCTGACCGTCGTCGCCAGAAGAAGTCCCGGCCAAAGCTTAAAAGATGGTTGGCGAGATCGTATCGTCTTGCGACGCGATCAAACATTTCCCGAACAAGTTCGGGATGACGCGAAAGCGCAGTTTCTTCAGGCGAGCTCAACCACCGGCGTTCGCTCGGAACCTGCCGTTACGCAAGTAACCCCGCCGCCCTCCCGGACGCGCGTGGGATTTTTCTCACTTCGCCAGGAAACCGCAAGGATTGTGACCAGAAATCCAACCGGGGCAACGTGCATTAGCAGCCGGCTAATCGAGAGACCTACATGATCGAGGTAGCTCGGCCAGCTGCTGAAGACATAAATCAACAGATACAAAAAGATCGGGACAATCAGAGCCGCGAGCAATACGAGAACGCGTGGGTTGCCGATCCAGTGTAACAAATAGGCTACGCCAATGGCGACGACAAACCAGAACAGACTCCATGTAGGAAGATTATAAAATTCGGCCAGAAATGCGGAAAGAAGTGGCGGGATACGGTAAAGATGGCTGCCCAGAGTCTCCAGATTTACCGGCAGGAAGTCGGCGGGCCGCAGCGCGTGCATGGTGCTTAAATAAAAATGCCAACCACAAATGATCAGCAGGCCCGGGAGGAACCCGAGAAAAAACAACGGGGATCTTTTCGTCCGTAAAATGACGAATACTCCACAAGCTGCCGCGACCGTCCACAAGATTACTCCATCACGTTTTACCCAAGGGAGCAGCGCCAAGCATGCGGCGTAAAGGCGAAAAAAGGCGGCGTTACCTTGTTCAGCGGCGCAGAAAAGGCACCCAATTGTTGCAAGATAGAAAACACTTAGAGGAAAATCCGCGTAACCAGCGATTGCACTCCCGACTTCAACCGTGATCTGTGGGACAAAGAACAGAAACGCCGCCATGAGCAGTCCAATCCATTCCCTTCCGGCAAGCCGCTTGCCAAGTGCGATAAGCAAAAATATTCCTACGACATAGAAAATCGGAAAGATCGTCTTCGCGCAAAATTGGTCGGCTTCACCGAGCCAGAAGTAAAGCCACAGCTCGGTGAAAGGAATAGCAAGCGGGTATTCCGGATGACTGAAGGCACGGCCACTGTCGTTAAAATAAGTCCCGGGAAGAACGCCGCCGTTGGCGAAGGCGTAGCGAGCTTTGATTTCCCAGTTGAGCAATCCGTCCCAGCCAAGGGTATGAACAAATGAGAGGTAGAAGACGACCGCAATTTCAATGACGAGAACTATGCCGAGAAGAATTTCGAAAGACGTCGCCCTGCGCCGAAGCGGTCGCGGCACCATTCGTCTCCAACCAACGAATCCCAGCGCAAGGCAAACGATGGCGACGAGACTGGGTAACAGCACCCCATGGATAAAAAGACCAAAGATCCAGAGAAGCAGTGAAACCGTCCCAGTTCCAAGAAGCCAGGAGAAAGCGATTTGCTCCGTGAGACTAAATCGTGTCTGCTGACGAATCAGCAAAGTCAGAAGGCCATACCCAGCGAAAAGCAGTGTCCCGAATGCGCCGAGCAAAGCAAGGGCACTCATCGCCGCACCTTTTCCGGCATCGAGACTACTTCCAGTCCGGAACCGAATACTTTCCCCGCCGGCAGCCAAGTAGGACGATTAATACGACAAAAAACCACCGCCGCCACCTCATCGGGGTTCATCTTCGAGAGTTCGTTGTCCGGATGCGTTCCATTGATTTCGAACAAACGGACAAGATGCGGTGAGGCGAGATATGCGGTTGTCATTCCCAAGCCGGAACTAAACGGATCATCCTTGCGAGTGAAGATGACGATGCGTTTAGACGCGGTCATCGAATGAAAGATCGAGATCAGGTCCTTCGACGCACCCGACGCCCCGGTGGCAAATTTCAGGTAGCTATCGCAAGTGTGGAGAGGGCCGGTGGGACGAAGCGGGTATTGGGTCGCGCCAGAATAAATTTTTGGGATGCTTACCCAAAGTGACGCGACTGCCAATCCGCACCAGAGCACTACGTGCGCAATGCGCCCGTAAGAAAAGCGGGGGGTCATCAGAAATGCTTCAGGCGTGGTCCCAACCCAACAGCATTGGCCGATTCATTCAACGAATTCTCGTTAGAAAAAACGACACTACCATCACGAACAAAGAAGCTGTATTTGATGATGGCGTAGAAGGCGCGAATTCCATCGCGCCAGGTAATTTTCTTTCCTTCTTCATAGGTGCGACCATCGTAAGAGATGCCGACTTCGTAAATCCGGCAGCGGGCGCGGGCTACTTTAGCGGTGATTTCGGGTTCGAATCCGAAACGGTTTTCGCGCAGGTCAAGGTTCCTGACAACGGAAGCGCGGAATGCTTTGTAGCAGGTTTCCATGTCGGTGAGGTTGAGGTTTGTGCACATGTTTGAGAGCAAAGTGAGGAGTTTGTTCCCAATCATGTGCCAGAAATAAACGACACGATGCGGGCCTCCCCCCGTAAAGCGCGAACCGAAAACGACATCTGCTTTGCCGCTTAAGATCGGCTCGAGCAAGCGAGGATATTCCTCCGGATTATATTCTAGGTCGGCATCCTGGACGAGAATGATGTCGCCGGTGGCGGCAGCGAAACCACTGCGCAAGGCCGCGCCCTTGCCGCGGTTCAGGCCGTGGTAAATGACGCGATCGGCAATTGGTTCGACATTGCGTTTCAAGATCGTGCGGCTGCCGTCGGTTGAGCCATCATCCACGACGATAATCTCAATGTCCGATAGAGGGGCGGTCCGAACGGCCGAGACGATTTCAGCAATGGTGTCACGCTCGTTATAACAGGGAATAACGACGGAGATTTTCATCGGCCCTGTCTTACAGAGCAAGAATCCCGCCGAGCGGGGTGGGAACGCCTGCGAAATCGGGTCCCGATCGCTTGCGGCGCTGAAGGTGGATCGGCCGCTCCGCGGGCGATGGCAAGAATACGCGGCCGCCTTGTCTAACATCGAGCAAGGGACTTGCTCGATCCACCTTTCAGTATCGCGAAGGAAAAATGCTCACGAGAGGACTCGAACCTCCACGGGTTTCCCCATACGGTCCTGAGCCGTACGCGTCTGCCAGTTCCGCCACGTGAGCTCGAAAAATTGGCGGAGGCAAGCTGACTTATCTGCGCGAGCGGCGCAACCGCAATCAACCGTGTCGTTTCTTGTGCACCCGACTTTCGAGCGCGTGTGCTTTGCGGGCTTTGCCGAGTGAGCGCAAAAGATCGGCGTAGTTCGCTGCTACGATTTCGTATTCCTCAGGCGGTTTGGCCATCGCTTCCTCCCAGGCTTGGAGTGATGCGCGATAAAGTTCGGAAGCGCGTTCGTAATCGCCACGCGAGTGATAAACGACCGCGAGATTACATTTCGATTGGGCGATATCGGGATGGCTGGCGGGAAATGCTTTTTCGCGGATGGCGAGGGCGCGGAGATGAACTTGTTCCGCTTCGGTAAAACGCTTCTCGTTTGTATAAAAGACGCCGAGATTGTTCAGCACCGAGGCGACATCGGGATGTTCCGGCCCGAGTTGCGCCTCGTAAATTTGGAGGGCGCGCAGGTAATATGGTTCAGCCGCCGTGGCGCGGCCGGCTTTGCGGCAGATAAGAGCAACATTGTTCAGCAGTGCGCCGAGATCGGAAAACGGCAGGTTGGGCAGTTGAGGCGTCGCTGCCACGGCCTGCTCATAGAAGTCGATTGCTTCTTCAGTATGACCAAGCTCGTTGCAGAGCTGCCCCAGTCGCCGGGAAGAGCGGAAGATAGCTTCATCATCGACGGGTCGCATCCTGGCCAGCAGCCGGTGGGCATTGACCAGATAAGCCTTCGCTCCCGCGCGATCGCCGTTCTGCTCATGCAGCAACCCAAGTTTTTCGTAACTGAGCGCCAGCCTGATATCACCTGCACCGAAACTGCGTTTGGCGATTTCTAGCGCGCTTTGGCCTAGCCGGATCGCTTCCGCCATGTGATTGGTCGCGCGCAGAGTATCAAGCTTGTCATTGAGGACTCCCCAGAGGTGCTCCTCGCCTTTCATGAGGAATCACCAACCTTCGCTCAATTGGGTCACAAGATGGGTCGCGAGTTCTTCGGCCGCCAGGGGCAAGGCCTGTCGCTCGTCAGTCGTAACATCAGTGCCAACGAAAAAACTGGTTGTGCCGACCACTTCGGCGTAGGGCGTGAGCGAAGTACCGCTGCGCGTGTCCAGTTTATACCTTACGTGCATGGTGAGGTTAAACTCGGTCGTCGCAAGGACGTTTCCAAGCACCGATCGCGCCGGGGTGCGACTGATTTCGATAATCTCAGCCTTTAAGACGGCATCGGCGTTATCTTTGTTGGCGACCTTGTAAGTGCCATCCTGTTGGATTTGTTTGATAACACTGTCGGTAACGAGCACCTCGATGCGCGGCAGTAAGCTTTTGTTTTCAAATGTTGGCACCGCAATAACGTGGACATCGCGTAGAACGCCAGGTTTCACCGGCCCCACATGGTAGCCAAGGCAGCCCGTAAGAATCAAACAGACCGCGGTGAGGAGATTTTTCACGGTGCCGGCGAAGCGGCAGAATCAGGCGAGGCGGAGGGCTCGGGCGTAGCAGCAGCCTCTGGAGCAGGCGATGACTCCGGGCTTGGAGACGGCTCCGGCGCGGTCGTTGTCGGTGGCGAGAGAGAAGCCGGCGGCGGCAAGTTCGAATCTTGTTCCGATGGCGGGAGTGGAGCAACTTCGGCGTCGCTGTTGCGGAATGCAGGTCGAGAATTGCCAGCAGGAGCTCGCGAAACCACCTGCTTTTTCTTCGGCTCATTCACCGCAACGGCGGGTGTCAAAGCTGTTGGGCCCACCTTCGCGCGAATTTGATCGATCCGTTTTTGGGCCTCCGCGCTCGCCGTTGAGTCGGGATGCTCTCGAATTACTTCGCTATAGTAAATAACGGCCGCACGATAGGCCTTCGATTTGTCATAAAATTTGGCAACCTTCATGGCATCACCAGTCGATTTCTGTTGCAGACGCTGAAGATTTTCGCGGGCTTGCTGCGCTTTCTCGCTCTTTGGGTAACGAAACAGAAAATCCTCGAATGCGGTTCTCGCGTTTTCGGTGGCGGCCTGGTCATTAGTCCCGAGCCGCGCCGCTTCGTACCAAATATACCCGATTTGATATTGCGCATCCGCCGCAATCGGATCGTTCGGGAATTTGTCGATCACCGCCTGATAGGCCTGAATCGCGGCATCATTTGCCTGCTGTTTCTGCCGGGCCAGGCCGATATCGAACTGGGCACGGGCAGTATTTCTGCCGAAGGGCGCGGTTCGAACGATCGCAGCGAAAATTTCGACGGCGCGATCCATCGACGTCCCAATCGGAATTCCCAGCAGCTTTACCTTCTTTCCCGAAAGGTACATTTCACCAATGCGAAACTGGGCTTCGATCGCTTCGTCGAAATTGGGGCTACTGGGATATCTCTCCACCAGCCAGCGATAAGTGTTCGCCGCTTTCATATAATCAGCCTCGAACTCGAGCAATTGCGCCGCCCGATAAGTGGCGCCTGGAGCCAGGGCATCCTTGGGATACTTCCGCAAAAGGTGAGTATAAGCCTTGATTGCGCGCCCCATATTTCCTTGTTTCTCCGCCTCCTGTGCCTTGTCGAAAAGCTGTTGCGCATTTCCGCTGATTTCCTCTTCCCCGGGAGCGACATATTTCGCTTTTTCTCCCGGCCGGAAAATGATCGATGCCTGTCCGCCATTGGCGAGACAGAGGGCTACAATTGCAATAATGAACAGTCGGATTCGCATGGAACGTGGCAGGGTATTTGCCTCCGCGGCCCAGTCAAGCTGACCTGGTCCAAAAACGAGACTTCGGAGGGTTGGTCCTTAGACAACGTTGGTGCTTTTTCGTTCGCCCAAGTCTGAAGTAACTTGGAGGCGGTGAACCTTAATGCGCAACAAAAAATTCGGATTGGGGCTTGTGCCTGGAGCTTCGAGGATTGGCGCGAGATTTTTTATCCGCGCGATTTGCCTCAATCCCACTGGCTGGAATTTTACGCGCGCAACTTTCCGACCGTTGAGATCGATTCGACCTTTTACGCAGCTCCGGGACCGGATTCGGTGCGCCGCTGGCTCGATCTCACCCCTTCGCATTTTCGTTTTTCATGCAAACTGCCCCGCGAGATCACGCACCAATGCAAACTGCGCGATTGCTCGGCGGAGTTGAGCGGGTTTCTGCGCGCGGTTGAACCACTCGCGCCCAAGTTACATATCATTCTCGTCCAATTGCCGCCGTCGTTTCTCCCAAGAGAGGGGAAAGTGCCGCTTCGGACCTTCGTCGAGCAATTACCCCGGGATTTTCGTTTTGCCATCGAATTTCGGCATCCCGGCTGGCATCGGCCGCAATTCATTCATCTTTTGGAAAAACATCGCATCTGTTGGGTCTGGGCGGACACTTCGCCGCTGAATGAGCGCAATCTTGCGCCCTTCGAATTTCAGCCGCGCACGACTGACTTTCTGTACGTCCGGCTACTCGGTGATTACACCACTAAATACGACCGGGACGGCAAACACCGGCATCGCTACGGAAAACTGCTTTGGAAACGCGAAGCCGCGATGGAAAGCTGGGCCTTGAAAATCGAGCGACAACTTTCGGATGTTCGCGCCGTCTACGCTTACGCGAACAATCATTTCGAAGGGTTCGCTCTCGAGAGCGCGCAACGGCTGGCCGAGCATCTAGGTTACGAGCTCCCTTTGCCCGTCACCGAAGCGGCCGCTTCAGCGGAAGATCGCAAGCAACTGGATCTGCAATTGTAGGGCCGCGCCGGTTGCCGGTCTATTGATCGGCAGGCGGGAGCGCCTGCCCTACAATTTTATTCAAAGAGCGGCCAGGACGCCTTCTATTTTACGAGATCTGCTCGGCGCCAAAATAGGGCAGCAACTTTTCCGGGAGCCGCACCGAACCGTCTTTCTGCTGACCAGTTTCGATCAGCGCGGCAAACAATCGCGGCAGGGCCAGGCCCGAACCATTCAGAGTATGACAAAAACGGTTTTTGCCTTCCGCATCCTTGAACCGCAGATTCATCCGGCGCGCCTGAAAATCCGAGAAGTTCGAGCAACTCGAAACTTCCAGATAGGCGTTTTGTCCCGGCGACCAAACCTCGATGTCGTAGGCCTTAGTCGCACCAAAGCCGAGATCACCGGCGCAAAGTTCAATCACGCGATAATGCAACCCGAGTAATTGCAAAATTTTCTCGGCATCGGCCGTCAGGCTCTCGTGTTCCTCGTTAGAACTCTCCGGCGTCGTGATTTTAACTAATTCCACTTTGTCGAACTGATGGACGCGAATGATCCCGCGCGTTTCACGACCGGCTGAACCCGCCTCCCGCCGAAAACAAGGTGTGTAAGCCACGTATTTCTTCGGCAATTCATCGGCGCTCAAGATTTCTTCGCGGTGAAAATTTGTTACCGGCACTTCCGCAGTCGGCACGAGAAAGAGTTGATTATTTTCGAGCCCATACATATCCGCTTCAAATTTTGGAAGCTGCGATGTTCCGAACATGCACTCGCGCCGCACTAAAAAAGGCGGGCTCATTTCTTCGTAACCATGCTCGCGCGTGTGCAGATCGAGCATGAACTGGATCAAGCTTCGCTCCAACCGCGCGCCGGCGCCGATAAAACAAATGAAACCGCTCCCGCTCAACTTTGACGCGCGTTCGAGATCCAAGAGTTTCAGACTCCTTCCAATGGTGACGTGATCCAACGGATCGTCGAGTTTTGGTTTCGCTCCCCACGAACGCACCACCGGATTGGCGCTCGCATCCTTCCCAATCGGCGCTTTGATATGCGGCAGATTAGGAATCTCCAGAAGTATTTCTTTCTGTTCCGCGTCTACCAGGTTTACGTCTTCGTTTAAGCGCGCGATCTCTTCCCCAATTTTGCGAACGCGGTTCTCTAACTGGAGAGAATCCTGTCCACGGCTCCGCATTCCGCCGATTTCTTTGCTTAGTTTCTTGCGCTCGGCGTTGAGCGCCTGCAACGCGGTCTCCGCTTTGCGCCGCTCCGTATCGACCCGGAGCAATTCATCGATCTTCGCTTCGTCACTACCGCCACGAAGCGCAAGTCGGCTTTTCACAAAGTCTGGTTGTTCGCGAACGATTCGAATATCGAGCACGGCGCAGTATGAAATGACGAATGTCGAATGTCGAATGTCGAAGGAATGACGAATTCCGAATGGCAAGTCCACCATTCACCAACTCATGCGGGCTTCGTCATTTCTTCATTATTTCATCATTCGTCATTCGGATTTCGTCATTTGATCTCGATTGTAACTCGCACGTGACAATCATTTTCACGAACCGATAATCTCCCGTGGAACGGTTGAATCTTTTGAGTGTCGCGCTCGGACTTGCCTGTCTGGCGGGACTAAATCTTTACCTCACCGTTTTCGCCACCGGCCTCGCCATTCATTTCCACTGGATCGTTCTTGCGCCTCAGTATCAATCGCTCGCTATCCTGGGCCAGCCAATCGTTATCGGCATTTCCGGAGTTCTTTTTTTTCTCGAATTTTTCGCCGACAAAATTCCGTGGATAGATTCCGTCTGGGACGCTGTCCATACCATCATTCGACCAATCGGCGGCGCGCTTCTCGCCATTCAAGTTCTCGGACATTCCAGCCCGGCCCTGGATGTGGTCATTGTGTTGCTCGCCGGCACCACTGCGCTCGCGACGCACACGGCCAAGGCGACGACCCGCCTTCTTTCCAATACATCGCCAGAGCCGTTTTCAAATATTGCACTTAGTGTCGGGGAGGACGCAGCAGTCATCGGCGGACTCGCGCTGTTGCACTATCACCCAATTATCGCGTTCTCGATTTTTTTAATCGCGCTCGCTGCCTTCTTTTATTTTGCGCCAAAAATCTTGCGCGCGACCAAGGTAAAACTTTGGCTGGTCTGGCGAAAGCTAAACGAACCAGCTTTTTTCCAGCGTGAAGCGACCTTACCGCTGAACCTCCCGGCAAAACTGGCGCCTGTTTTTAGTAAGCAAAACTTGCTCGGCGAAACCATCTCCTGGGCTGTTCCGTGCGTCAGCGGTCGTGGCCGCCGCATCGCGCCCAATCTTTTCGGCGCTCTCGTCGCCACCAACGAAGAACCGCGCAAGTTGATTTTCGTTGGGCGGAAAGGGACCAAGCCGGTCGCACAAACGATCGAACTCGATGGTATGACCATCGTGCGCGAGCCGAAATTTCTTTCCGAAAATCTCGTCATTTTTCCAGCGGAAGGGCGCGGCCAGAAATATTCTTTCGTCTTCCCGCGTTCGCGCGCGGCGGAGGTCGAGAAAATCGGCGATTATCTCCGCCAAATTCTTCGCTCTCCGGCGGCGATCGAAACGCCACTTCAAGGAGCGACTGCTACTTCCAGCGCCACCTAGGCCGTCGCCGTCATCCCGAGCCGGGGAGACAACACCGGTTCGGCTCGGACCGAGGGACCTCACGACAGGTCGATCATCAAACAAACTTCGAGAGACCCTTCGTCGTCTGCGCGACTCCGGAGACAGACCGGCTGGCCGATTTTAGAGGCAGTCAGCGATTTCTAGATCGCCGTTCCTTGAAGATTACGCTAGGAAACTTCGGGAATGCATTCAATCGATCACTACGCAGAGATACGGGGGCAAACCGCTCGCGTGCGCGAACGAACATTGATCGCGCTACCCAAGATTCCAAACGAGCTCGAACTGCAGGCGCGCTGGTTTGCTGGTGAATTTGGCCGAGAATTTCAAACGCTCGCGGGGGAATCAGTTGAGATCCTCCAGTTCGGTTTTTGGAATCGCGAGGCCGGCCCTGATTTCCAGGACGCCGCCATCCGGATAGCCGGCGGTCGGGTCTTGCGCGGCCCTATCGAAATCGATTTGCTCGATCGCAATTGGGAGGCACACGGCCACGCCATTAATCCTGCGTTCGACGACGCTATTCTGCACGTTTTTCTAGAACGAAGCGGCGTTGAATTTTTTGCCCGCACCAGCACTCATCGGAACGTGCCCCAGATTCAACTCGATCTCGCCGCGCTCCGAGATGCCGCCGCCGGGATGGTTCCGCTCGCTCATGCCGGTCGTTGTGTTGCCCCGTTGAGGAATCTGGAGGCAGAACGCGTCACGAGTGTTCTGGAGGCAGCAACGAAGTTTCGGTTACGGCAAAAAGCTAATCGACTCCGCCAGCGCATCCAAGTGCACGGACGCGATGAGGCGTTATTTCAGGCGATCGCCGACGCGCTTGGTTACAAACAAAATCGACTGCCGTTTACACTGCTGGCACAGCGTTTGCCACTGGCTTTTTTGCGAAAACGGCGAGAAGACGCCGAAGCGTTGCTCTTCGGCGTCGCCGGATTTCTCGACGCGCCCGATTTGGATGGGCAACGAAAATCGACCCGCAGCTATCTGCGTTCGTTGTGGGACCGCTGGTGGAAATATCGCGAACAGTTTTCGCGGTTGGTTCTACCCGCGAAACTTTGGAAAACGAGCGGCGCGCGTCCACTCAATCATCCGCATCGCCGCCTCGGCGCTTTGGCCGTGTTGGCAGCGGAGTGGAAAACATTTTCGGCACTTGCCCGCGCGTGCGAGGCCTCACCACTGGTATCATTTCTCACCAATTTGCACCACGATTTTTGGAGCCGTCACTATACCCTCGCGGCCGCGAGCGCATCTTCCTCGCTCGCGCTCATCGGCAATTCCCGCGCCGCGGAGATTCTCGCCAATGTGGTTTATCCCCTGGCAGTCAATGCCGACCGCGAAATCTGGAATGATTACAAAAAATTACGTGCCCAACTTTCCAATCAAGCGGCACGCATCGCGGCGGCGCGACTATTTGCCGGCGATCCGCGGCAACACGACTTCGTGCGTTCCTTGGTCGGACAACAGGGATTGCTCCAAATCTACGAAGATTTTTGCCTGCGCGATGCATCCGATTGCGCGAACTGCCCCCTGCCGGAACAATTGCGTCGCTGGTAGAATCTTACTGCTTTTCAGACGGGCCCGTTGTACACGGCGGCCAATATCAAACAGGATACGATACCCTTTATGGCGATCCCAACTGGAGTCATGGAAAAGGACGTCTTCAATCTCCTTAGAGCCGTTGCAATGGAGTAAAATGCGGGGCGACGTGCTAAACTCGCGCAAAATCATTTTCTTCCATGGAAAATATAAGGCGTCGGACGATGTTTATCCTGGCAATGATTGCGCCGGTTGCTAATCGGCATTCTAAATTTTAGAATTAAAAGTTCTCGTTCGCGGGTGTAGTTCAATGGTAGAACGCCAGCTTCCCAAGCTGGACACGAGGGTTCGATTCCCTTCACCCGCTGCCTAAAATGGTAGGTTTCTGATGTGTTGCGGCCCGGATTAATTTCGAAACGGGTCCCGGCACGGTCCGTGCTTAACTCTACCGCATTAACCATAACTTCCATAGTCTCGCAAGAATTCTACCCCGTGCCGCCTTCACCGCGACGCTGTTGCTCTTTACCGGACTGTTTCCGCAGGATGCTGCGGCCTCAACGGGATTAACCTTGGCCTGGCAGGCCAGTCCGTCGAGCCCGAACATCGACGGCTATCGAGTCTATTATGGGATTAGTTCAGGAAATTATACTCAACATGCAGATGTGCTGGGAACGGGCACAATGGCCAATGTCGCGAACGCTCCGAGCGGCAGTACATATTACTACACCGTAGTCGCCTTCAAGGGAGGCGTTGAAAGCACTCGTTCGAACGAGGTCATCCATTCTGTGCCGTCAACAACGCCTACCCCAACTCCGACCCCGACCCCTACACCTACTCCTACCCCTACTCCCACCCCGACACCGACTCCAACTCCTACGCCCACCCCGACTCCTACGCCTACCCCAACGCCAACTCTAACCCCCACACCTACGCCCACCCTACCCCCACCCCTACCTCTACCCCTACCGCTACGCCAACTCCAACTCCTACTCCTACGCCCACTCCGACCCCGACCCCGACTCCTACGCCAACCCCCACGCCTACACCGACTCCTACGCCTACCCCGACTCCGACCCCTACACCTACCCCTACCCCAACTCCGACCCCGACACCGACAGCTACTCCGA
>WNGI01003278.1_pt1 | contig 14228 bp, 14 predicted proteins | sample 5400621 | NCBI WGS metagenome assembly WNGI01 (sample SAMN13153374, study PRJNA577476) | soil metagenome | isolation source: 20 cm soil or saprolite under Garry oak tree replicate 1 | place: USA:California | collected 2016-06-15
AACGGCGCGGTCAACCTGCTGCGCACGACGACATTCGCGGGCTATCACGACGGCGTCGAGCACTACGTCACCTCGTTCCAATTCGCTGGAGGCTCAGGACAGTTCGGATCGCTCATCCCGTTGCCGGGCATCCCGGACAAGGTCGAGAAGGGCGGCGACTGGACGCTCCAACGTCTCATCCGCGAAACGAACCCGATCCTTCGGAACGATGCCCGTTCGCTGTTCGCGGCGGCTGCACCGCAGGGCGTCCAGGTCCTCATGGAAGTTCGGATCGACGCGCTCGACATTACCGTCCTCAAGGGCGGCGGCCCCGAAGTGGGTCAGTGGGCAACCGAGCACGGCTTCCGTCTCCCGCCAGCCGCGCCCGAGGTCCTCGACTTCTACGCGAACCGCAGCCCGATCTTCCTCGCGGCCGTCTTCGACGCCGATGCGGCGAAGGCGCGCGGTCAGCAGATCGGAGACGGCACGCCGGTCCACGTGACGATCCCGACCGCTAATCCGTGGGTGCCGCTTCGCATCCTCGGTCTAGGCAAGAACGCCGACGATCGCATCGATGCCGACGTGTATCTCCTCACAGACCAGCGCCCGGCGCTTCTTCCCTACCCGTTCGCGAACGGCATGCACCTCGACCACAGCGCGGCGGCCACGAGCTCACTCCTGACCGATCTTCGATCGGACAAGGGCATGGGCTGGATCCCGCAGTCGGGGTGGCTCACGAAGATCGCGATCGACGCATCCGCGAGCCAGCTCACGTACGACCTCGCCGTCGACACGAAGGGCACGAGCCCGTCGCGAGTCGCGGCCGGTCTGCAAGCGCCTCCGAGCCCGACAAGCTCGTCGGGTCAGCCCTCGAGCGACCAGATCGCGCTCATCGGCATCGCACTCGCGTCCCTCGGGGCGATCGTCATCCTCCGCAAGTCGCAATCGGTGACCGCGTGATCGTCCGCACGATCGTCGCATTGGCGCTCGCCGCACTCGCGGCGAGCGCCTGCACGACGGCGAGCGCGGCGCAGCTTCCGACCCACATCGCGATCCGCATCCACTACTCGCATTTCGACCAGACGAAGATCGACGTCCCGATGGGCGTGCCGGTCACGTTCACGCTCGTCAACGACGATCCCATCGACCACGAATGGCTCATCGGCGATGAGGCCTTCCACGCTCGCCATCGCGCGGGCACCGAGGCCGTCCACGGTGATCGGCCGAACGAGGTCTCGCTGCCGCCCTTCAGCATCAAGACGACGACGCTCACCTTCGACAAGCCCGGCCCGCTCACGTTCATCTGCCACTTCCCGCAGCACGAGGCCTACGGGATGGTCGGCGTGGTGATGGTGAAACCCGGCTAAGCGCATACGAGTTCGGTCCCAGAACTCGGATGACGGACCTGCCTAAACACGCGATGCTCATCGTGGTGCGCGTCTCGATCGTCGCGGCCCTCGTCGTCGTGCTTGGGAACGCTTGCGTCCCGGCGACGGCAGCGCCTACAGCGACTGCCGTACCAGCCTCCCCATCGCCTGTGGCGGCCCCGAGCGCGATGGCCGCGCGACCGGCACAGCGAGTGACCCGTCCCGCAGCACCGTACGGCGGCGACCCGCCGATCCTGCTGCGCGCTCTGCCAGAGGCCGGGACCTTCGTAGCCCGTGGACGGTGGCAATACGACGGCGTGCACGGGACGCTCGAGCAAGCCGCGGCGATCGCCGAACCTCTGGAGCATCCGGCGCCTTCGGGGACGCTCGTGGCTATCGAGCACGAGGGGCGGACCCCCGGCGGGTACGCGATCTCCAACGAGCTCGTGATCCGCGACGGAGCTGGCGGACCTGAGCGGGTCGTCTACCGCGCGCCGGAGCTCTTCTACTGGTCGGGCTGGTCGCCTGATGGCCGGTACATCGCGGTCTGGGAGGTCGATTTCCTTAGCGGCTCGGTCGATCTCGATGGCCGTCCGCTGCTGGTCATCGACGCCGCGACCGGGACAAGGGCCACGCTTGGGCGGACGCTCCTGTACGGCAGCACCGCCTGGGCACCGCCACACACCCTGGCCTTCGTCGCCGGTTTCGGGCGGGCAATCTGGGACGACAAGCGGCTCAGGCTATGGTCGCCCGAGGCTGGGACCCGGGACCTGACTCCGGAGGGGATCGCCAGCTACGCGCCGGCGTGGAGCGGCGATGGCCAATCGCTGTACTTCGCGAGCGGACCGGCGGGCGAGTACGACCCGCTCGCGGTGTTCGCCGGGCGAGGGGTCGGAGACCGGCGAATTGCGGTGCTGGATATCGCGACCGGCGCGCGACGTTCGCTCGCACATGAGCCTGGCTATGTCGAGGAGGGTGCGCGTCCCTCCCACGATGGCACGCGGCTCCTGGTGCTACGCCGCAAGACTGTCGTCTCGACGGACGTGCGCTCGATCCCTGACGCGCCGCTCGAGGTTTGGCTGACCGACACAGATGGCGCCCATGGCACAGCGCTCGTGCGGATCACGAGGGGCTTCGGCTACTCCGGGTGGGATCCGGGTCCGACCGAGTGGAACTGGTCGGAGTGAAAAGCTAGCCGGAGCTCGGAGACCGCTCTGGCGCGACCTCGTGAGGACGGACAGCCTCGACGAGCTTCAGGTCAGTGAGGGTGACCGGCTCGATCGCTTTCCACTCGTGTTCCGTGCGCGCGCCGGCTGGACAGTACGCCCACGCTCCGTCATAGATCGTGACGGGGTTGACGGCAGCGAGCCTCGCGGTCCGACTCGCAGCCACATGGACCTGCGCCCGACAGACATATCGGACGAGATCGGTGTTCATCCCCACGCCACCGCCTACCGGTATTCGCTGCTTGCTCGACGAGCATACGTCCAGGCGCCTGCGGTGCAAGTTTCTGGGAGGTAAAAGCCGAAAAGGCGGAGCGGCCCTCGCCGCGCCGCCTTCCCGATGGAGCATCGCCGCCGTACTAGCTCTGCTCCTTGAACTCGCCTTCGATCGTGTCGCCGTCGCGCTTTGCGCCGGCACCCGCGGGCTCGCCTTCAGTCTGCTCGGTCCCGGGTTGGGCCGGCTGCTCCGCCTGCTGCTTGGCCTGCTCCTGCTGGTACATGACCTCGCCGATCTTCGTCGAGGATGCCCGGAGTGCCTCGGTCGCCGACTTGATGCGCTCGACGTCGTCCGTCTTGAGGGCATCGCGTAGGGCTGCGAGCTTCTCTTCGACATCCTTTTTGGTATCGGCAGGGACTTTGTCGCCGAGATCCTTGAGCGTCTTCTCGATCGAGTAGGCCATCGTGTCGCCCTGGTTCCGGGCCTCGATCTTCTCGCGGTTGCGGCGGTCCTCCTCCGCGTGCGCCTCGGCGTCCTTCACCAGACGCGAGACCTCGTCCTTGGAGAGACCGCTCGACGCGGTGATGGTGACGTGCTGCTCGCGTCCCGTGGCCTTGTCGCGCGCCTTGACGTTGACGATGCCGTTCGCGTCGATGTCGAATGACACCTCGATCTGCGGGATGCCCCGCGGTGCGGGCGCGATCCCGTCGAGAACGAAGCGCGCGAGGCTCTTGTTGTCCCCCGCGAGCTCGCGCTCGCCCTGGGTGACGTGGATCTCCACCTGCGTCTGCGCGTCCGACGCGGTCGTGAAGACCTGTGACTTCGAAGTCGGGATCGTCGTGTTCCGCTCGATGAGCTTCGTGGCCACGCCACCGAGCGTCTCGATGCCGAGCGAGAGCGGCGTCACGTCGAGGAGAAGGACGTCCTTGACCTCGCCCTTGAGGACGCCCGCCTGGATGGCCGCGCCGACGGCGACGACCTCGTCCGGGTTCACGCTCTGGTTCGGCTGCTTGCCGTTGAACAGCTTCTTCACCGTCTCGACGACGAGCGGCATGCGCGTCTGGCCGCCCACGAGGACGACCTCGTTGATCTGATCCGCGGTGTGACCGGCGTCCTTCAACGCCTGCTTCACCGGTGAGGTCGTCTTGTCGACGAGATCGCCCACGAGCTGCTCGAGCTTCGAGCGGGTGAGCGTCATGACGAGGTGCTTCGGGCCGGACTGGTCCGCGGTGATGAACGGCAGATTGACCTCGGTCTGCTGCGTCGAGCTGAGCTCGATCTTCGCCTTCTCCGCGGCCTCCTTGAGGCGCTGCAGGGCCTGCCGATCGTTCCGCAGGTCGATGCCCTGATCCTTCTTGAACTCGTCGATGAGCCAATCGATGACGCGCTGGTCGAAGTCGTCGCCGCCGAGGTGCGTGTCGCCGTTCGTGGCCTTCACCTCGAAGACACCCTCGCCGAGCTGGAGGACCGAGATGTCGAACGTGCCACCGCCGAGGTCGTACACGGCGATGATCTCGTCCTTCTTCTTGTCGAGGCCGTACGCGAGGGATGCCGCGGTGGGCTCGTTGATGATCCGGAGAACCTCGAGACCCGCGATCTGACCCGCGTCCTTTGTGGCCTGGCGCTGCTGGTCGTCGAAGTACGCCGGAACGGTGATCACCGCCTGCGTGACCTTCTCGCCGAGGTACGCCTCAGCATCGGTCTTGAGCTTCTGAAGGATCATCGCCGAGACCTCGGGCGGCGTGAGCTTCTGGCCGTTCCCGAGAACGATCTCGACGCCGCCGTTCGACGCCGGCTGGATCTTGTACGGGACCATCTTTACGGTCCGCTGGACTTCGGAGTCGGTGAAGCGCCGGCCCATGAGGCGCTTGACCGAGTAGATCGTGTTTTCGGGGTTCGTGATGGCCTGCCGCTTCGCGACCTGGCCGACGAGGCGCTCTCCGTTCTTCGTGAACGCGACGACCGACGGCGTGATCCGTCCGCCCTCCGCGTTCGGGATGATCGTCGGCTCGCCACCTTCCATGTAGGCCATCGCCGAGTTCGTCGTTCCGAGATCGATGCCGATGACTTTTGCCATTTCAGTTCTTCTCCTTGCCTTCGCTCCCACTCGAGACGGTGACGAGCGCCGGACGAATTAGCTTGTCGTGTAGCCGGTATGCCTTCTGGTGCTCCGCGATGATCGTTCCCTCGGGCTGGTCGGACGGGACGTGCGCGACAGCCTCGTGCTGGTATGGATCGAACGCGAGCCCGAGCGAGTCCACCGGCTTCAGGCCCTCGGCTTCGAGGATGCCGCGGAGCTTTCGCTCGAGAAGCCACATACCTTCGACCCACGGGGTCCCCTTGAGCTCTTCCGGGATCGTCGCTAGCGCGCGATCGAACCCGTCGAGGACATCGAGTATTTTCGAGATGAGGTCCGACTTCGCGAACTTGGCGAACTCGGTGCGCTCCGCTTCGTTGCGCTTCCGGTAGTTCGCGAAGTCCGCCGCCATACGCTTCAGATCGTTCGTGAGCTCTTCAGCTCTCTGGTCAGCTTGGCTTGGAGCCGGCGCCTCGGCGGCGCCCGCCTCCGTCTCCACGTTCGCATGCCCGTTGCCACCACGCTCGCGCGAGCGCTGCTCGAGCAGCTCCTCCGCGCGGCGGATTTTGTCGTCCATCAGCGTCCCTCCATGACTCGAACGAGGTCGCTCATGAGCGACCCCACGTAGCGGACCGCACCGATCGACCGCGCGTAATCCATTCGCGTCGGGCCGACGACGCCCACGAAGCCGACGACGTCACCGCTCGCGCCGTAGCGCCCGATGACGAGGCTGCAGTCGCGGAGCGACTCGTGCCGGTGCTCTCGACCAATCGTGATGTGGACCTCGCCGTCACCGAGGTCGAGCGGCAGGATCTCCGAGAGGCGCGTGTGATCCTCGAAGAGGCTCAGCATCGCGCGGCTCCGGTCGCTCTCGGCGAACTCGGGCTGGGCCAGGATGTTCTGAAAGCCGTCCACGTACACCTCGCGCGCGCGAACCGTGTCGTACTCGTCGAGGATCCGAGCAAGTGCCCTGGTGATGTCGGCATCGGCGCCCTTTTCGGCCGCGGCGGCCTCGTGCACTTTCGTCGCCGTCGCGCCTCCGAGCGTCTCGGTGAGCCGCGTGGAAAGAGTTCGCAGCTGCTCGGCCGTGGTGGGCGTCCCGAGCTCCAGAACCTGCTGGCGCACGGCACCGCCGTCGGCCACCGCGACCAGAAGAACCCGCCGCTCCTGGATCGGCACGACCTCGACGTGGCGGAGCGTCGTGCGCGTGCTCGCCGGCGGCGTGACGATCGAGGCCTCGGCCGTGAGCCGGGCGAGGCTCGACGCGGCGACGCGCAGCCACGCCGCCGTGTCCTGCAAAGCCTGCTGGAACTGGTGTGAGACCGTGACTTGCTCATCGGCGCGGAGCGACGGGATCGGCATCAGCGTCTCGATGAAATAGCGGTACCCAAGATCGGTCGGCACCCGTCCAGCCGAGGTGTGAGGGTGAGTCAACAGACCGGCGTCCTCGAGCGCGGCGAGCTCGTTGCGGACGGTGGCCGGCGACACGTCGAGCCGGTACCCGCGGACGAGCTGCACCGAGGCCACGGGCTCGGCGGTCGCGATGTACTCGCGTATGACCGCGCCAAGGACCTGGCGGGCGCGCTGATCGAGGTCCGGAAACTCGGTAGGGTTGGGGTTCTTGGTCAATTAGCACTCTCCTATCGAGAGTGCTAAAAGCCTACCAAGGCGGGGCCGTCGCCGTCAAGGTCGTAACGCTCGCTAACTTGCCCGTGACCCTGGCACCCAGCGTGCTGGTTGCCTCGCGCGACGCGAACGTAGGGGTGGAGGTCCTGGCGATGTTCTCCGAGTTCAAAACTTTCCTGCTCAAGGCGAACGTGCTCGCGCTGGCTCTCGCGTTCATCCTCGGCGTAGCTCTCGCGGCGGTGGTCAACTCGCTGGTGAAAGACATCATCTTGCCGCCCGTGGGGCTGCTTTTCGGCGGGGTCGATTTCAACAATCTGTTCATCGACCTCTCGGGCAAGCACCCGGCGAGCCTCAAGGCGGCCCAAGACGCGGGGCTCGCCACGATCAACTACGGCGTGTTCATCAACACGGTAATCGTGTTCATCATCGTGGCGTTCGTCGTGTTCCTCATCGCCCGGTCCTTCATACCGAAGGCGGCCCCGACGAAGATGTGCCAGTTCTGCGGCGAGGAGATCCTCGCGTCGGCGACACGCTGCCGCTACTGCACGAGCCAGCTCACCGCCGGCGCTAGGGCCTAGCAAGGCTCGCCGCTAACGCGGCGAGCGAAGAGGGGTTGCAGGGGACTTCCCCTGCGAAATTAGGCGGCTGTCGGCGAGAGCAACGCGCGGACTCGTGTTATGAGGTCGTCGAGCTCGAACGGCTTCGTGACGTAATCGGCCGCGCCAAGCTCGGTCGCATAGAGGCGCTCGGACATCCCAAAAATCGCGGTCACCACGATCACCGGTAGGTGCGATATCCGGCCGTCCGCGCGGAGCTCGCGTAGCACCGAAAAGCCGTCGCGCTTCGGCATCATGAGGTCGAGGACCATGACCGACGGTGAGAGGTCGTCGACGTCCCGCATCGCCTCATCGCCATCGTGCGCGAGCTTGGCGTCGAGACCGTCGTCCTTGAGCGCGGTCAGCATGACGTCGCCGAGGGTCGGGTCGTCTTCAACGACCAGCACGAGCGGCCGCTTCCGCGGCGGAGCTGCCACCTAGAAGCGGACCTCCTTAGCGAGGCGGTCGGCGTCCTTGATCGCGATCCGGCGGCGGCGGATCGAGATGATCTCGCGGCGCTCGAGATCGCCAAGCACGCGGTTCACCGAGACCCTCGACGCCCCGATGAACGCAGCGAGCTCGTCCTGCGTTAGGGTCAGCTCGTTCGTGCCGTCGCCGCTCGAGCGCACCAGGTCGAGCAGGTACTTCGCGACCCGACTCGGGACGTCCAGGAAGATCAGGTCCTCGACGCGATCCGAAAGCCGGCGAATGGTGCGAGCGAGGGTCTCCAGGACGACGCGGAACGACGCCGGATGCGATTCGAGATAGGCGAGGAAGTCGTCACCGGCGAGGAGCGCCGCACGCGTGTCCTCCAACGCGGTCGCGGACGCCGAGCGAGGGCTTCGATCGAAGAGCGCGAGCTCGCCGAAGAACTCCCCCGGCCGCATGATCGCCACGAGGGCCTCCTGGCCGAACTCGCCGGGGAGCGCGATCTTCACCCCACCGTCCAAAACCATGTACAGGTGCGTCCCCGGGTCGTCCTTGCGAAAGATCATCTCGCCCCGTTTGAAGCTCTTCGTACGGACGCGCTCCGCGAGCTCCGCGAGCTCACTGTCGGGGAGTCGGGAGAAGAGGGGAAGCCGCCGAAGGTGCTCGGCCACGCGCTGCTCGGGCATCCGCCGGATTCTACGAGGGGAACTTGACGCCCCGAGCATCATGAGCGGCCCATGGACGAACCGAGGGAGAAGGCTCCCGCTGCGCTCGGCGAGGCGTACATCTCGGGCGCGCTTACCACCGCGCTCGACGATGGTCCGCGCACGAAGCTCTTCTACGAGCTGCTGGCGGAGATCGCGGAAGCCGCCGGTTTGCGCGCGTATCTTCCCCACCGCGTCACCGACCCCGTCGAGGCCGCCCACCTGGATCCGCGTTCGGTCTATGAGATCGACCGCGCACATGTCACGAGCGCCGCCGTGCTCATCGCGTATGCAGGCATCCCCTCCTTCGGCGTGGGCATCGAGGTAGAGGTCGCGCGTGAGCATGCCGTCCCGGTCATCGTGGTCGCCGAGCGCGATCGGCCGATCTCGCGACTCTTGCTGGGAAATCCGGCGGTCGTCGAGGTCGTGAAGTTCGCGGACCTCGACGGCTTGCGGCATGGGCTCGCGGCGGCGCTTGCCGCGGTCGCTTCGGTAACGCGCGACGGCGTGCGCCCCACGGTCTCCGATGACGTCGTCGTGCGGCGATTCATCGCGAGCCTCGAGGAGGCGCGCCGGTTGCCGCCGGCGGAGGTCACCGCGCTCCTGCGGGTCGGCGAGCTCGACGGCGAGACTGCCGCCGCGATCCGCGAGGCGGTCCAGGGTGGACGTCTCTTCGCCGCCGGCCTCCGCGATCTTGTCGGCCGGTATGCCCTGCGTGGCGCGGACCTCGGCGCGTTCGTGCTGCGCGACGTCTTGGAGCGGTCGCTTACCGAAGCGGCAGGCACGCTCGGGATCGACCCGCGCACGGTGCGCCGTCACGTCGCAACCGCGCGCGTCCGCGTGGGACTGGCCGAGGACGCCGCACCGGATTCGGTCGCACAATGGCTCGTGACCGAGCTCATCGCGCCGCCGACGCGGGCGCTGCAGCTCCATCTCTTTGGCGTAACGAAGGGCCGTCAATAACGTGGCGGCCGAAGATAGGTAGGAATGGGCAAAGGACAGAAGAAGCAGAAAACCAGCGGAAAGCTGGGCTGGCGGAGCAAAAAGGCGAACCACGGGCGCAAGCCCGGAATGGGCCGCGGAAAGCGCAACTAGAGAGGGCACGCCACAGGGCGTGCCCTCCCTCTGTCAGGGCTCCGGCCTCTTCTTCTAGCGGCGCTTCTTGCGAGTCGACGAGCTGCGGCGCGTCGTGCGTTTCGCGGTCGAGCGCCCAGCGCTCTTCCGGCGCGCCGTGGTCTTGCGGCCGCCGCGCTTCGCTGTCGTCCGCTTTGCGGTGCCGCGCCTCGCGGTGGTGCGCTTGGCAGTCCCGCGCTTCGTGGTCTTGCGTTTTGCGGTCGTTTTGCGCCGGCTCGTCGTGCGCTTCGCCGTGCTCTTCCGTCCGCCGGCGCTCGTGCTTGCGCGGCGCCGAGTCGTCTTACGACCGCTACCGCCGGACGCTGACCCGCTCATTGGCGAGGGCGGAGGCGGGGTCGGACTTGATGGCAGCGGCGTGGGCCAGACCGAGCCGGGCTCCTTCTGCGCGGACCAATCGGTGCCTTCGTCTTCCTGCATGGTTCCTCCCCAAATATCGGTGGAGTGTTCGCGTGATGCATATCGAATTCCGCTTTGCATAGCAAGCGCCGTGATTCCGCGGCGCCGTGCTACGGCAAGAGACGCACGAACACTTCGCTCGCCAGGAGGCGGCCCCGCGCCGTAAGGCGCGCGTAACGACCTTCGACCCGAACGAGGTGTGCAGGCTCGACCTCACGCAGGGCGGACCGCACGCGTGTGGCCGCTGTGTCGCCGAACCGCGCCGCATAACGCTCGAGGTCGAGGCCCGAGTCCAGTCGCAGCGCGAGCATCGCGGCCTCGCTCGGCGGATCGGCCTCCGCGTCGACCACTCGCTCGCTTCCCGACTCTGCCCGCGAGATGTACGCGCGGAGGTCGGCCGGGTTCGCTGAGCGCGCGCCCGCGAGATGCGTGTGTGCGCCGGCTCCCACGCCGAGCCAGTCGCGGTCGCGCCAGTACCCGAGGTTGTGGAGCGAACGCTTTCCCGGCCGAGCCCAGTTTGCGATCTCGTAGTGGCGGTAGCCCGCGCGCTCGAGGGCGCGTTCGGCGACGCGGTACATACGGGCGATACCGGCGTCATCGGGTTGTGCCTCTGCGGCGGCTCGGCGCCAGCGTTCGAGGACCGGCCACCCCCCACCAGGCCAATTCGGGATCGACCCCTCCGGATCGAGCCGCAGCTCGAGCGGGTAGCAGGAGATGTGATCGGGGTTCAGCCCGGCTGCCGTCTGCAGGTCCCGCTCCCAGGCTGCGATGTCCTGTCCGGGCCAGCCGAAGATGAGGTCGAGACTTGTGTCCAGCCCGGCATCCCGCGCGACAGCGACCGCGGCCGCGCTGTCCTCCGGCTGGTGGGTCCGCCCGAGTGCGCGCAGGCCTCGCGCGTCGAAGCTCTGCGCGCCCAGGGAGAGACGCGTGAGACCGAGCGCGAGCCAAGCCAAAAGGCGCGCGCGATCCAGCGTGGCCGGGTTCGCTTCTAGGGTGACCTCGCGCGGCCGAAGGACGAACGCGCGGCGGAGCGCCTCGCCGAGCATCTCGATCTCCGCTGGCTCGAGCAGGCTCGGCGTGCCGCCGCCGAAGAAGAGCGTGCGCGCTCGTGGACGGCCGAGGAGCGCTCCTTCCCGCGCGATCTCGCGCCCGAGCGCCTCGAGGTAGCGCGACCGGAGCGCGGTCGTCGCCGGTGCGGTCGCGAAGTCGCAGTACGGGCAGCGTGACGCGCAGAACGGGATATGGACATACAGGCCGATCCCCTGAGTCACCGGGTCACCCCCAGAGGATTGGGGAGCACAGCGTCCGCCGACAGCTCCGCGGTGCGCCCGAGGTCGAGGAGCCATTCGCGCGATTCGTGGATGAAGGCGAGGAGATGGCTCGGCTGCCAGTCGCTCTCGGTCACGATCCGCTCATCGCCGAAGTCCGGCAGGAGCAATACGTAAGCCGTCGCCCGGTCAACGAGGCGCGCCCCGGAGACGCCGAATCCGCCCACGCGCCCGGCACCACCGAGCGCCGCCACGACCGACGCGCGCAGGGGTGCCACGACCTCGGCGAGGCGCGCGTCCAGCCCGGTCGGCTCGACGCCCGCGGCGTGCTGCAGCGCCACGGATGAGCGCGCCGCGTAGAGCCCTTCGAGCAGCCCACGCGTCTCGCGCGACAGCTTCTCCCACATCGCCGACGCATCGTTCTCGGAGACGGCGCGCAGGAAGGTTGACGCAGCGAGCTGCGTGGGATGCTCGAACTGGATCTTCGGTGATTTCACGTCTCGTCACCGATCCGAAGGACGGCGAGGAAGGCCTCCTGCGGGATCTCGACCGACCCCACCATCTTCATACGCTTCTTGCCCTCCTTCTGCTTCTCGAGGAGCTTGCGCTTGCGGGTGATGTCTCCGCCGTAGCACTTCGCGAGCACGTCCTTGCGCTTAGCCTTCACGGTCTCGCTCGCGACGACCTTCCCGCCGATCGCGGCCTGGATGCGCACGTCGAACATCTGCTTCGGGATGAGGCCGCGGAGCTTGTTCACGAGCACGCGACCGGTTTGCTGTGCGCGCCCCCGGTGGGTGATGATCGAAAGCGCGTCGACGAGCGTGCCAGCCACGAGAATGTCAAGGCGCACGAGCTCCGCCGGGCGGTACTCCGCGAACTCGTAGTCGAGCGACGCGTAGCCGCGCGAGCTCGACTTCAGCTGGTCGTAGAAATCGACGATGACCTCGGAGAGCGGCATGTCGTACTTCAGCATCGCCCGCGTCGGATCGACGTAGCTCATGTCGGCGAGGGACGCGCGCTTGGTCTGCGCCAGCTCCATCACCGGACCCACGTGCGTGGTCGGCACGATGACCGTCACCTTCATCCACGGCTCGCGGATCTCGACGATCGTGCCGGGGTCGGGGAGGAGCGCGGGGTTGTCGATGGCGACCTCGGCGCCTTTCTGCGTGATCACGCGGTACTCGACGGACGGCGACGTGGCGATGAGGTCGAGGTCGTACTCGCGCTCGAGGCGTTCCTGCACGATCTCGAGATGGAGAAGACCGAGGAACCCGGCGCGGAAGCCGAAGCCGAGCGCCTGCGAGGTCTCGGGCTCGTAGATGAGCGAGGCGTCGTTCAGACGCAGCTTCTCCATGGCGTCTTTCAGGAGCGGGTAGTCCTGCGCGTTTGACGGGTAGAACCCGGCGAACACCATCGGCTTCGCCGGCCGGTAACCCGGCAGCGGCGCGGTCGCGGGTCGCGTCGCGAGGGTAAGTGTGTCGCCGACTCGACAGTCCGCGACCGCCTTGAGGCCGGTCGCGACGTAACCGGTCTCCCCCGTCTCGAGGCGCGGGATGGGCCGCGCGTCGGGAACGAACACGCCGAGCTCGAGCAGCTCGCTCTCCTTCTCGGTCGCGAAAAGGCGGATGCGGTCGTGCGCGGTGAGCGAGCCATCGATGACGCGGACGTGCGCGACCACGCCCTTGTACGCGTCGTAGTGCGAGTCGAAGATGAGCGCGCGGAGGGGCGCGTTCACATCGCCGACCGGCTGGGGGACCCGCTCGACGATCGCGTCGAGCAGCTCGGTCACACCCGCGCCGGTCTTGCCCGAGACGAGGAGGATCTCGTCGTCGCGGAAGCCGAGGGTGGTGCGCAGCTCCTCCCGGATGACGTCCAGGTCGATGTTCGGCAGGTCGATCTTGTTGATGACAGGGATGACCTCGAGGCCCTGCTCGACCGCGAGGTAGGCGTTCGCGAGCGTCTGCGCCTCGATGCCCTGCGACGCGTCGACGAGCAGCACCGCCCCTTCGCACGCCGCGAGCGAACGGCTGACCTCGTAGGTGAAGTCGACGTGGCCAGGCGTGTCGATGAGATTCAGCTCGTGGTCGCGCCAAGTCATGCGCACCGCGCGCGCCTTGATCGTGATCCCGTGCTCGCGCTCGAGCTCCATCGAGTCGAGCATCTGGTCGCGCATCTCGCGCAGGGGCACGGTCCCCGTCGTTTCGAGCAGCCGATCGGAGAGGGTCGTCTTGCCATGATCGACATGCGCGATGACACAGAAGTTGCGGATACGTGCAAGCTCGGCCATCGCGCTCAGATTAGGGTTAGATGGGCGCGATCACCCTACGCGGCGGCGGGCGGACCGGACCCGCGCGTCATCCGGGCGCGGACTACCGCGAGGATCTCGTGCAGCTCGCCGATCCGTAAGACATACGCCGCGCCGAGGTAGACGAGGCCTCCGACGGCTGCCGCGAGGATCGTCTGAAGCAGCAGGGTCAGCTTTGGCGGGTCCTTAACGAGATCGAACGGAAGGTTCGTGACATAGATGAACCCGAACATCGCTACGCCCATCAGGAGGCTCGCGCAAACTTGCTTGAGGGTGGAAATGCCGAGACCGACAAGTCGCAACCTCGCTCTGGACGCGAGGAGGATGAACAGGAGAGCCGCTTCGAGGAGCGTCGCGATCGAGTTCGCGAGTGCCAGTCCGTTTATCCCCAGCGGCTGCGAGAGCGTCACGCTGAGCACGACGTTCGCGCCGATCGAGATCAGCGTGAGTGCGAGGGGCGTCGTCGTGTCCCGGGACGCGAAATACACGCGCGCAAGGATCTGGACGAGCGCGTGGCCGGCGAGACCGAGCGAGTAGAAGAGGAACGCCGCCTGCGTCGCCTCGCGTGCCTCCGGTCCGAAGCTTCCGTATTGGAAGAGGAGGTTCACGATCGGCCGGCGGAGCACGATCATCACGATCGCCGTCGGCAGTGTCAGGAAGAGGATCCAGCGAATCGCCTGCTGCACCGTGTCGCGCATCCGGCCGACCTGGCCCAGCGACGCGAAGTGCGAGAGCGTCGGGAACACCGCGGCGCTGATCGCGATCGAGAAGACGCCGAGCGGGAGCAGGAGCAGCTGATTCGCGTAGACGAGCGCGGTCAGTGAGCCCGACGCCATGCCTGTGGCGAGGTACGTGTCGACGAAGAACACGATCTGGACCGCGCCCAGCGCGAGCGTGCGCGGACCGG
>WNGI01004884.1_pt1 | contig 14228 bp, 6 predicted proteins | sample 5400621 | NCBI WGS metagenome assembly WNGI01 (sample SAMN13153374, study PRJNA577476) | soil metagenome | isolation source: 20 cm soil or saprolite under Garry oak tree replicate 1 | place: USA:California | collected 2016-06-15
GGGAAAATTCCGGCGACACTTCCATGACAACGTGGTACTGGTTCAACTGCCGGTACATGATCGAGACTTGCCGTTGACCAAATGCATCGTAGAGAGCGCTGTCAATGCCGGCGGGATCCACACCCAGCCGTGCAGCGGTATCGCGATCGATGATCACAGTGGCTTCCAGACCTTTATCCTGCTGATCGGTGTTGACGTCACGAAGCTCAGGAAGAGCCCGCAATTTTTGCAGGAGCAGCGGAGACCAGTGATTCAAGTCATCGAGACTCTCTCCCTGCAGGGTGTACTGAAACTGCGCCTGACTCTGGCGACCGCCAATCGTAAGGTCTTGGGCGGACTGCATGAACAAAGTCGCGCCCGGAACCACTGCCAGTTTGCCACGCAGTCTCGCGATCACCTGGTCAGCGCTCACTTTGCGCTCGGCCAGCGGTTTCAGAGTGATGAACATGCGGCCGGTGTTTGTGGAAGTATTCCCGCCCGCGAAGCCGACCATGGTGTTGACGGCGGGATCTTTCATCACGATGTTAACGAACTGCGTCATCTTTTCCTTCATTGCAGCGAAGGAAATGTCCTGCGCAGCTTGCACCGACCCGGTGAGACGCCCAGTATCCTGCTGCGGGAAGAATCCCTTGGGAACGATAATGTAGAGATAGACACTCAGCGCGGCGGTGGCAATTGTGATCAGCAGTGTCACGGGCTGATAGCGGAGAACCAGCTTCAGAGTGCGGCTATACAGGTTGAGCAGGGTGTCGAAGGCTTTTTCGCTCAAGCGATAGATGCGGCCGTGCTTCTCTTTGGCGGCGGAGCGGAGAAATTTGGCGCACATCGTGGGCGTAACGGTAAGAGAAACGAGCAGCGAAATTGCGATGGTCACGCTCAACGTGACGGCGAACTCGCGGAACAGGCGGCCAACGATTCCCCCCATGAGGAGGAGTGGAATAAAAACCGCGATCAGGGATATGCTCATGGAGAGCACGGTGAACCCGATCTCACGCGCACCCTGGAACGCTGCCGGCACGGGTGCGACTCCTTCTTCGACGTGGCGCGTGATATTTTCCAGGACTACAATCGCGTCATCCACAACGAAGCCGGTCGAAATTGCAAGCGCCATCAGGGAAAGATTATCCAGGCTGTAGCCCAGCAGGTACATCACTCCGAACGTTCCAACAAGAGAGAGCGGCACGGCAACGCTAGGAATGATAGTGGCCCGGAAGGTGCGCAAAAATGCGAACACTACCAGAATGACGAGCATCACCGAGATCAGTAGTGTGACTTCAATGTCATGCACGGAAGCGCGCACCGTCGTTGTACGGTCGAGAACAACGTTGACATCAATCGCCGGAGATATCGACGACTTGAGCTGAGGTAGCGCAGCATACACGCGGTCCACCGTGGCGATAATGTTCGCACCAGGCTGACGAAACACTATGATTAAGACCGCGGGCTTGCCGCTGGAGAGACCCACCGTCCGAACATCCTCAACTGAATCTTGCACGCTGGCTACGTCGCCGAGGCGCACGGGCGCGCCGTTGTTGTAGGAAACGATCAACCGGCGGTACTGATCGGCGGTAAAGATCTGATCGTTAGCGCCCAGAGTCCAGGCATTTACCGGACCTGCGACCTCACCCTTGGGCCGATTGGCATTCGCAGAGCTGAGGGCTGTGCGAACCGTATCCAAACCGACGCCCAGCTTGTTCAGCAGCGTCGGATTCACTTCCGCGCGCACCGCCGGCTTGGCTCCGCCGCCTACGAATACTTGGCCAACTCCTTCGATCTGCGCCAGCTTCTGCGACAGAATCGAGTCCGCGGCATCGTACATACGCGGCAAGGTGAGGATGTCAGAAGTGAGAGCTATGATCAGAATGGGTGCATCCGCAGGATTCACTTTCCGGTAATTCGGATTACCCGGCAGATTGGCAGGGAGCTGGCTGCGAGCGGCGTTGATGGCGGCTTGCACGTCTCGCCCCGCGGCATCGATGTTGCGACTGAGGTCGAACTGCAACACGATGTTGGTCGATCCCAACTGACTCGTCGAGGTCATCTGGTTGACGCCGGCGATTCGTCCGAACTGGCGCTCCAGCGGCGTCGCGACAGCCGAAGCCATGGTCTCGGGACTCGCTCCCGGTAGTCCGGCCGAAACACTAATGACCGGAAATTCCACTTGAGGCAACGGGGCGACGGGTAGGAAATTAAAGGCCAGCGCTCCCGCCATCAGGAGCGCTGCTGCCAACAATGACGTTCCGATCGGTCGCTTGATGAATGGAGCTGAGATATTCATGGCTCAGTCCCCGGCAGCCTCGCTGGGCGTCGCATCGATCCGATTGCCAATCTGGAAACGCGAGAAGCGTTGCGCCAACCGATCGAACCAGAGGTAAACAACCGGTGTCGTGTAAAGAGTGAGCAACTGACTCACCAGCAGGCCGCCGACAATCGTGATGCCCAATGGGTGCCGCAATTCCGAACCAGTGCCCGTTCCCAGCGCCAGAGGAATGCCGCCGAGCAGCGCCGCCATGGTGGTCATCATGATGGGACGGAAACGCAGCAGGCACGCTTGAAAGATCGCTTCTTCGGGAGGTTTGTGCTCTACGCGCTCGGCTTCGAGCGCGAAGTCAATCATCATGATGGCGTTCTTCTTCACGATGCCGATCAGAAGAATGATCCCTATCAGGGCCACGACTCCAAGATCGTTGCGCGTCAGAAAAAGGGCGAGAATAGCGCCCACGCCGGCCGAAGGCAGTGTCGAAAGAATCGTTACGGGATGGATGTAACTTTCATAAAGCACACCCAGCACGATATATACAGTGATGATTGCTGCCAGAATCAGCCAGGGCTCAGACGAAAGTGAATTGCGGAACGCTGCCGCCGTTCCCTGAAAACTGGTATGAACACTTGGAGGCAGGTGTATATCCGCTTCCGCTTGCTCGATCGCTTTGGTGGCCTCTCCGAGCGAAACTCCCGGAGCGAGATTGAATGACAAGGTCACGACCGGAAATTGCCCCTGGTGATTCACGGCTAGAGCGGTGTTAGAGGTTTCGAAGTGGCTGAACGATGCGAGCGGAACTTGTTGTCCGCCGCTGGCGTGGACGTAAATATTTCTCAGCGCATCGGGATTTTGTGAAAACTGTGGCTCCACTTCCAGAACTACATGGTATTGGTTCAACTGCGTAAAGATGGTGGAGACTTGACGCTGTCCGAAAGCGTCGTAGAGGGCGTCGTCGATCGCCTGAGGCAGGATGCCGAGCCGCGAGGCGGTGTCGCGATCGATGACCAGGTCAGCCCTAAGACCCCCATTCTGCTGGTCGGTAGCGACGTCGCGCATTGCGGGCAGCTTGCGCAGCGCTTCCACCAGTTGCGATGCCAAAACAGATAACTCCTGAGCATCGGCATCCTCCATCGAGTATTGATACTGCGTGCGGCTGACGCGATCTTCGACCGTCAGATCCTGCACCGGCTGCATATATAGAGTGATGCCACTCACTTTTGACAGCTCCGGCTGAAGCCTGCGAATAATCTCGGAGGCCGTGGACTTCCGCTGATCGCGCGGTTTCAGATTGATCTGAATCCGTCCGCTGTTGGGAGTCGCGTTGGTGCCGTCGATCCCGATGAAGGAGGAAAGACTAGCCACGTCAGGATCTTTCAAGATAATGGACGCAAGCGCCTGCTGGCTTTGTCCCAGCGCTGAGAACGAAACACTCTGCGGTCCTTCCGAAATACCAAGAATCACTCCCGTATCCTGCACCGGGAAAAAGCCCTTGGGCACGATAACGTACAACAGCAAAGTCAGAACCAGTGTGCCGACAGTGACCAGCAGAGTGGTGGTCTGGTGCTTCAGTACAAACTTCAGCGTGCGTCCATAAAACTCAATCACGCCGCTGTAGAAACGTTCGGTGGATTTGTAGAAACGGCTTTGATGAGCAGGATCGTGGCGCTTGAGCAGTTTCGCGCACATCATCGGCGTGAGAGTCAACGAGACCACTGCGGAAACAAGAATCGTGACTGCCAGCGTGACCGCGAATTCACGAAAGAGCCGGCCGACGATGTCGCCCATGAAGAGCAGCGGAATCAGCACGGCAATCAGCGAGACCGTCAACGACACGATAGTGAAACCGATTTGGCCTGCTCCCTTCAAGGCAGCGTCCAATGGTGATTCGCCTTCCTCCAGGTAGCGGTCGATGTTTTCGATCATGACGATGGCGTCATCCACCACGAATCCGGTGGAAATTGTGAGCGCCATCAGAGTCAGATTGTTCAAGCTATACCCGAGCAGGTACATGACACCGAACGTACCTACGAGCGAGAGCGGTACCGCAATGCTGGGGATCACGGTCGCCGAGAGATTACGCAGGAAGAGAAAGATCACCATCACCACCAGCCCGACGGTGAGCATCAATTCAAATTGCACGTCCTTCACCGATGCTCGAATGGTCTCGGTGCGATCCGTAAGGATCTGGACTTTGACCGAGGACGGCAATGACGACTGCAACTGTGTCAAGAGCACCTTCACGCGATCGGCGACGCTGATGATATTGCTGCCAGGTTGGCGCTGAATATTTACGATCACCGCCGGAGTAGTATTCATCCAGGCGGCTTGCTTTACGTTCTCGGCGCTATCCACAGCCGAGGCAACGTCGGAGAGTCGAACCGGCGCGCCGTTTTTGTAAGCAACGACGAGGCCGCTATATTGCGTACTCGAATTGAGCTGGTCATTCGCGCCAATGGTGAAGGACTGTCGCGGCCCGTCCAGCGTACCTTTGGCTTGGTTCACATTTGCGGCGGCAAGCGAAGTGCGCAAGTCCTCCAGACTCATTCCGTAAGACGCGAGCGCCGTCGGGTTTGCCTGGATTCGCACCGCCGGCTTCTGTCCGCCGCTGATCGAAACGAGTCCCACTCCGGGAAGTTGAGAAATCTTCTGGGCCAGAGCCGTGTCGGCAAGGTCTTCTACCTTCGAAAGCGGCAACGTATCCGAAGTCAGCGCTAGCGTCAGGATTGGCGAATCCGCTGGGTTTACCTTGCTGTAAATGGGCGGATTCGGCAGATCGCGCGGCAGATACGTGGCCGCCGCGTTAATAGCAGCCTGTACTTGCTGTTCCTCGATGTCGATATTTTCGTTGAGGTTGAACTGAAGAGTAATGATCGAACTTCCCAGAGAACTGGTCGAAGTCATTTGGCTCAGCCCGGGAACCTGGCCAAACTGGCGCTCCAGGGGCGCCGTCACCGAAGATGCCATCACCTCGGGATCAGCGCCCGGATAAAACGTCACCACTTGAATAGTTGGATAGTCAACTTCAGGAAGGGCAGAGACGGGAAGCTGGGTATAGGCGACGATCCCGACCAGAAAAAGGCCGATCATTAGCAGCGTGGTCGCAACGGGCCGAAGAATAAAAAGACGCGACGGGTTCATGGCACTCCCGTGGACGAAGCCTGTGCACTCCTGTTTCCTCCCCCTGTACCAGTGTGCGGAGCCACCGTGCTGCCGGCCTTCAGTTTGTCCTGCCCATCGATCACGACGGCGTCACCGGCGGCGATTCCGCTGGCGATGGACGCTACATTATTCTGGGTGAACGAAACGGCAACCTGCCGAACTTCCACTGTCTTGTCCTGCTTCACCACGAACACATAGCTTCCTTGCGGGCCATTCTGGACGGCAACCGAGGGGATGACCGTGGCGTCTTTGTGCACTTCAAGCAACAGTCGAACATTGACGAATTGATTCGGCCAGAGAGCACCATCCTGGTTGTCGAAAATCGCTTTCAATTTACCGGTGCCGGTCGTCTGATCGATTTGATTGTCGATCGTCATCAAGGTGCCGGTTGCCAGCTTCGTCTGATCGTCACGGCTGTAAGCCTCAACCGCCAGCGTGCCGTGCCGCATGTGTTGAGCGACCGTGGGCAGGTTATCTTCCGGCAGCGTGAAGAGCACAGCAATCGGCCTCACTTGTGTGATCACCAATAGCGGATTGGTGTCGGCAGCGTGCACCATGTTGCCCACATCGACCAGCCGCAATCCGATCCGGCCGCTGAGAGGCGCGGTGATATGACAGTAGGCGAGGTTCAGTTTGGCACTATCGATCAGAGCCTGATCCGCGCGAACCGTGCCCTCGAGTTGATTGGCGGTAGCCCTTTGCGTATCCACCTGCTGCTGTGAAACTGCACCGGATTCGTCCAGCAAACTCTTGAAGCGCGTGTAGTTGAGTTGGGCGTCCTTCGCCTGAGCTTGATCGCGAAACAAGCTGGCTTGGGCTTGATCGAGTGCCGCCTGATACGGTCGAGGATCAATAACCGCCAGCAGATCTCCCTTGTTGACGTTTTGGCCTTCCTTGAAGTTAACCTGAGCGAGTTGGCCGTCCACTCGAGTTTTCACGCTGACGGTGTTGGAAGCCGTTACGCTGCCGAGGCCCTTGAGATACACGGGCACATCGCGCTGTTCCGCGGTTGCAACACCCACCGGCACCACTGTTTGAGTCGAGGCCCGCGCGGTACTCGGCTTGTTCGCGTCGCCGCAGCCGGCCAGAATCGCGCTCACCGCAACGATGACAACCGTTGCGAAACCGGGTGGGGGATGTCTTCGACTCGTCTTACACCGGCCGACCAAACCGATGCACGCACCTCGCCGCCGCTTTTCCATGCGTTGACACACGATTCTTGTTCTCTCCCCAAAAGGCCTTCGCAAGTAAATATCCGTCACGTGCAACCCCAGTTTGACGTGAAAACTGACATTCCGGTTGCGATTTAATCCGTCTTTACATGATTTTACATTCCAGGCGATCACAGAAGCTTTCCCCCATATCCTCTTGCGAACCCCACTTCACTCGTCGCCCAAAAGGGAAATCCACGTTTGATTGGGATGTGGAGGCTGTGATGAGTAAGAACCGTATCCGGTATTGCCTCTGTGGGGAGCGGCCATCAGCCTGACCTGAGCGGCTAAGCCTCTGCTATCCGTCGCAGTGTCAAAGCCTATACTGCCCGGCGACTGCGGAGGCGAGAATCGCGGGCGCGGGCGGCGACTGCCGGGGCGCCAACGCTACAGTTATTTTCGCGGCGCCCTGAGGCAAGACAACGGCGGCGGACAAGTGTGTCCGCCCCACGCAATCACGCCCCGCAGCACTTCTTGTACTTCTTGCCGCTGCCGCAGGGACAGGGATCGTTGCGGCCGATCTTTTCTCCGGAACGTACGATTTGCTGGACGGTCTGCATGTCGCCAGCGCCGGCCATGCGAGCTTGTTCTAGTTCGCGCTTCTTCTTGCGTTGGAAGGCTTCTTCGATGTCGTCCACGGAAGTCGCGATCTGGCGAGCGGGGCGTCCGTTGCCGCCTCGTCCTCCCGTGATCAACGAGGGCACACCGGATTCCGGTCCGTGACCGGTTGAGCCTTCGGCGCTTCCGCTCGGCATGGCGCCGGAGTCGGATGGGCGTTCCAGGATCTGCATCAGATAGAGGATGCGAACCGTCTCTTCCTGAAAGCGCTGCATCATGTCCTCAAACATCTCGAAGGACTCTTTTTTGTATTCGACCAGCGGATCATGTTGGCCGTAGCCACGCAGGCCGATGCCCTCCTTCAGGTGGTCCATGCTGAGGAGGTGGTCTTTCCACTGTGCGTCGATCACGCTCAGCATGATGGTGCGCTCGTGGTAGCGCATGGCGTCGGAGCCGATGAGTTTTTCTTTGGAGTCGTAGCGCTCTTTCAGCTTGTCAAAGATGGCGTCGCCCAGTTCCTGGCGGCTCATTTCTTCCGGCTTGATGCCTTCGGCGTAGATGTCCACACCAAACTTCGTAAAAACGGCCTCCTTCAGGCCCTTCAGGTCCCAGTCATCGGCATGGGCTTTCTCGGGGCAATACTGCTGGATTAAATCGCCGAGGGTGCCGGAGACGTAGTCTTCGATGATGAGATCTTTCTGGTCGAGGCCTTCGAGCAGACGGCGGCGCAGACCATAAACGGCGACGCGCTGCTTGTTCATGACGTCGTCGTATTCGAGCAGGTGTTTGCGGGATTCGAAGTTCTGGCCTTCGACGGCCTTCTGCGCGGCCTCAATGCGGCGCGTGATCATGCGCGATTCGATCGGCACGCCTTCTTCCATGCCCAGGCGCTGCAGCAGGTTCGAAACCCACTCCTTGGCGAAGATGCGCATCAGGTCGTCTTCGAGGGACAGATAGAACCGTGACGAGCCTGGGTCGCCCTGGCGGCCGGCGCGTCCGCGGAGCTGATGATCGATGCGGCGGGCCTCGTGCCGCTCGGTGCCGAGGATGTGTAATCCGCCGACAGCGGTGACTTCGTCGTGCTCCCGGGCGGTGTCGGTTTCGTAGCGGGCAAGAATCTCACTCCACTGGTCGGTGGGCACGGAGTACTCGTTGCCGGCGTAATACCAGAGAGTGCGATTGGAGTCGTCCACGTCTGCGCCGACTTTGCCTTGCGCGGCGCGCAAGGGCTGGGCGATTCCCTTCTTCACGCACTCCTGCTTCGCCATGAACTCGGGGTTGCCGCCGAGCAGAATATCGGTGCCGCGGCCAGCCATATTCGTGGCGATAGTGACCATGCCCTTTCGTCCAGCCTGCGCAACAATCTCGGCTTCACGTTCGTGATACTTGGCGTTCAGGACGACGTGCTTGATTCCCTTCTTCTTCAGAAGTTCGGAAAGGCGTTCGGATTTCTCGATCGATGTCGTGCCGACCAGAACGGGCTGTCCGGTGTCGTTAAGCCTTTGAATTTCGTCGGCTGCGGCGAAATATTTCTCTTTCTCGGTGCGATAGACGATGTCCGGATTTTCCTTGCGCAGCAGAGTGCGATTGGTGGGGATGACCGTCACTTCAAGCCGGTAGATCTTATCGAACTCCGGCGCTTCGGTTTCGGCAGTGCCGGTCATGCCAGCGAGCTTCTGGTACATGCGGAAATAATTCTGAAACGTAATGGTCGCGAGGGTCTGGTTCTCACGCTCGATCTTGACGTTTTCTTTTGCTTCGATCGCCTGGTGCAAACCGTCGGACCAGCGCCGGCCGGGCATGAGCCGGCCGGTAAATTCGTCGACGATGATGACCTCGCCGTCTTTCACTACATAGTCGACATCCTTGCGATAGATGGCGTGCGCCTTGATCGCGGTATCGACGTGATGCTTGAGGGCCCAGTTCTCTGGGTCGGCAATGTTGCCGATGCCCAGCAACTTTTCGACCTTCTCCCAACCTTCTTCGGTGACGGTGATATTGCGGTGCTTCTCGTCGACAACGAAGTCGCCGGTAAGAATTTTCGGTTCACCGGGAGCAGTATCAACCTCTTCACCTTTTTCGAGCTTGGGTATGATGCGGTTAACTTTGTAATACTTGTCGGTGGATTCCTCGCTGGCGCCGGAAATGATGAGAGGAGTGCGAGCTTCATCGATAAGGATGGAATCAACTTCGTCTACGATCGCGAAATTGTGCACGCGCTGCACGCAATCGCGCAGATCGAACTTCATATTGTCGCGGAGGTAGTCGAAGCCGAACTCGTTATTGGTGCCGTAAGTGACGTCGGCGGCGTAGGCTTCGCGGCGTTCCTCGTCGTCGAGTTCGTGCACGATGACGCCGACGCTCAGTCCTAGAAATTTGTAAAGCTTGCCCATCCATTCCGAGTCACGCTTTGCCAGGTAGTCGTTGACGGTGACAACGTGGACACCGCGTCCGCCGAGAGCGTTGAGGTAGACGGGGAGGGTCGCGACCAGCGTCTTTCCTTCGCCGGTCTTCATCTCGGCGATCTTGCCTTCATGTAGCACCATGCCGCCGATTAATTGGACGTCAAAATGGCGCATGTTGAGAACGCGGCGTCCGGCTTCGCGGACAACGGCGAACGCTTCCACCAGCAACTCGTCGAGTACCTCTTTCAGCGCCTGATTGCGTTCGTTATCAATCTGCTTCTGGCGGTCTGGATCGGCATCCGGCTCGTCGACAATGTGTTGGAGGCGCTCCTGGATGCGAGCGCGAAACTCTTCGGTCTTTGCGCGCAATTGTTCGTCGGAGAACTTCTGCATCTCCGGTTCGAGCGCGCTGATGGCCTCGACACGAGGCAGCATGCGCTTCACTTCGCGCTCGTTCCTGGTGCCGAAAACCTTGCCTAGTAAGGTATTGATCAAAAGCGAAATCCTTCAGAGGACACTGGTCCTAAGTATATGAAATTAAGCCTAGCACATTAGATGCGAGAGGTATCACGCAGGGCGCGACCCGTCGGTCATAGCAACCGATTTCTGTTCGATGACGTTCTATCGTTAACTGATTTGCGACTCTTGGGAGTCTTCAGCTCCCGCGGGAAGATTCCACTTCCTCCCCGCTCCAGAACACCCGCGAAGGTTCGCCGCCACCTGTTATCCTAGACAACTTCAAGATCCTGGGGGTTCCATGGCAGGAAAATTGTCAACTTGGTTACGCACGTGGGCGTCGATTGCGGTGAGCTGTTCTGTGCTCTTCGCTCAACAGTCTGCGCGTCCTGTACTCGTCGCCGGCGCCGTTCCTTCTCACCTTGACTCGAGCGCGCCTGTCGTCCAGCCGCCGCCCTCGTCCCATTTCGACGGCCATACCTGGTGGGACTACATCAAGGTCCTGGCCGACGACAAAATGGAAGGCCGCGACACCGGCAGCCGCGGCGAACACGCCGCTCAGGAATATGCCGTCGAGCAACTTAAGAGAGCCGGCCTCGAACCGGCTGGCATCAATGGCTACTACCAGCCTGTCCGCTTCGTTTCGCGACAAATCGCGGAGAAAGATTGCAGTCTGACGCTGGTGCATGACGGCCAGCGCGAATCGCTCGCACTCGGTGATGACGCTATTATCGGCACTCGCATCATCCCAGCGCCCGAGGTCAAGGCGCCACTCATCTTTGTCGGCTACGGCTTGAAAGTTCCCGAAAAGAGCTACGACGATTTTGCCGGCCTTGACGTGAAAGGCAAATTGGTCGTGATCTTTTCCGGATCGCCAGCTGACATTCCAGGTTCCCTGGCCGCGCACTATCAAACCCTGCTGGAGCGCTGGAAGGTGTTGCGCGCCGCCGGTGCTGTCGGCATGGTCTCGCTCATCAACCCGGCTTCGATGGACATACCCTGGTCGCGGATTTCATTGAATCGTACCCATCCCACCATGGACCTCGATTACCCGGAATTCGACGAGACCGCAGGCGCACAGTTGGCAATCACAATCAATCCCGCCAGCGCCGAGAAATTTTTCGCTGGCTCCGGCCACACCTTCGCGGAGATCGCCGAACTCGGCAAAGACCGGAAACCTCTACCGCACTTCCCGCTGGCCGTTTCGCTCGAAGCCAAGACAAAAGTCGAAATTCAGACAGTCGAATCCGCTAACCTTGTCGCTAAGCTCCCAGGCAGCGACCCAACTTTGAAGGATGAGTACGTTGTGCTCTCCGCCCATATCGATCACGTTGGCATCGGGGCGCCCATCAATGGCGACAGCATCTACAACGGCGCCATGGACGACGGCTCCGGCAGCGCCCTCTTGATCGATGAGGCCGCAATCTTCAAAAAGAATCCCGAGAAGCTGCGCCGGTCCATCCTCTTTGTATTCGTCACCGCCGAAGAAAAAGGTCTGTTAGGGTCGAAATATTTCGCCGCCCATCCCACCGTTCCGCCGAAATCCCTCGTCGCCGATGTAAACGTCGACATGTTCCTGCCCATCGTTCCGTTGAAGGTGCTGCGCGTGCTCGGCCTCGACGACTCCGACCTCGGCGATCGCGCCCGAGAGATCGCACAATCGCAAAATGTCAAAGTGCAGCCTGACCCGGAACCTTTGCGCAACCTCTTTGTCCGCAGCGATCAGTACAACTTCATCCGCCATGGGGTTCCCTCGATCATCATGAGCGTCGGCTCCGAGCCCGGTTCGCCCGAACAGAAGATTTTCAAAGACTGGTTGACGAATCGCTACCACGCACCCTCGGACGATCTCAACCAGCCTGTTGATTTCGGCGCCGCGGCGAAATACGAAGAAATCGTACGCAGCCTGCTGATCAACATCGCCAATGACGACCACCGCCCGCAATGGAAGCACTGTTGATTGTCATCCTGAGCGAGGCTAAGGATCTGCTTTCCTCGCCTGATTCGCGCCGCGTCCGCTCATCCCATCTCAGAATCAACGTTCGTACCTTACTCGCAGTGATTTTCTGCAATACTGTTGCGGGGCGTTCGGAGGAAAATTGAACGACTACCTGCTGTCGCTCTTGCTGGGCATCGTCGAAGGCCTGACTGAGTTCCTGCCTGTAAGTTCCAGCGCACACCTTCGCATTGCGGAAGCCTTGCTTAATGTTCCGCTCTCAAGTGGCTACTGGAAGATGTACTCGATCGTTATCCAACTCGGCGCGATCCTTGTGCTGCCAATTTATTTTCGCGATCGCCTGGCCAGGCTTTTTTCGACCTTCCCCGAAGGCGAGAACAAAGACTGCACGGTTGTAACCCATCCGCTGAGTCTCGTAATGATCGCATTCGTCGTGACCGCGCTTCCGAGTTATCTGTTAACGAAGGTGATTGGCAAAAACCTCGAAAGCCTCACGTTGATGGGCGCTTCCCTGTTCATCGGTGGAATCGTGATGTGGGTGATCGATGCGATGAAAGCACCTTGGGAAAAAGCTGGTCCAGGGGCATCAAACTCGCCGATTCATACCTGGAAGGTGGAACAGATCCACGGAGGCCAGGCACTCTGGATCGGCGCCTGCCAGATACTTTCCGCAGTCTTCCCTGGTACCTCGCGATCCATGGCGACAATTGCGGCCGGTCAGCTGGCAGGCATGTCGCGAGCCGCAGCCCTGGAATTTTCTTTCTTTCTCTCCATGCCGACCATGACGGCGGCAACGCTTTACGCTCTCTTCAAGTCGCTCTCCGGCAAAGACGAGAACCCTATCGGCGTCGCGAACCTAACGTCTCACCAATGGATCATTCTCGCGATCGGCTTCGTCATCTCCTTCATCGTCGCGTACGCGGCCGTAGCCTGGTTCATGAACTGGGTCCGCAAGCGCGGATTCGCGCCCTTCGCGATTTACCGCATCGTGGTCGGCGCAGCGGTGCTGGCCTGGGCAACAGGATTAGTGGGGTGAACTTTGCTGGTAGCCAATAGCTGGTGGCTAGTAGCTATGTCGCTACCCCTGTACCATTTCCCGCATTGTCCAGCGGCCGAATTTCTTGTCATAATCATCTGGCTCTGGCCTCTTTATGGCACGCGGGGTGAGGTGTCTGCATCTAACTCCCGGAGCCGTTTACGCCAATGAAATTTCTCTCGACGATATTTGAGCCCACGCGGAACCGGCGCCTCAATGAGCTGGTCGGATTCCTGCTGTGCGTCTCCGCGCTCCTCCTTTTCCTCGCGCTCGCTTCGTACTCGCCGCTTGATCCATCGTTCAACAGCGCTTCGGTGTTGACTGGATCGCACGCTGCCCGCAACTGGATCGGAATCATCGGCGCTTATCTTTCCGACATCATCCTGCAATTCTGGGGTGTCGGGTCATTTCTGCTTCCAGTGTTTCTCGCGATGGTGGGAATTCGCTGGTTTCGTTCACGGGCGTTGCGGACGCCGATCGCGAAGACTCTTGGCGGTTTTTGGCTGCTGATGTTCGTGCCTGCTTTGCTGGCTATTCTCCCAGGACATTTCCGTTGGATGGGTGCGATTCCAATCGAGGGCTTGGCTGGTCGCATCGTGGGCGATGCTCTCATTCGCTACTTCAACGTCGCTGGCGCGTATATTGTCTGCACTACGTTTCTCGCGGTCGCGCTTTATCTGACGACTGCTTTCTCCTTTGCGGCGATTCAGGTTTGGGCGCCGACACGCTTCGCCTTCGTGCTTGCACTTCGAGATCGCTACCGAGATTGGCGAGACGATCGCCTGCGGAGACGCCAGCAACTGGAACTGGAACGGCGGCGCGCGCAAAGGCCGTTGGTCCCGACTCAACTAGTGCCTGCGCGTCCGACGAGTGCGCGAGCGGAAACGGCGCAGGAGTTTGCTTCCGCACGTGCTGACTCTTCAGAGTCGCGACGAACTGGCATCGAGCGGATGGCGGAAGAAGAACCGGTTGCCTTCGTCGCGCCTCCACAAGAATCGGATGCTGCGACTGCAGCCATCGAAGTGACTGATCGCGCTGATACGCCGCACAAGTCGAGGACTACGCTTCCGAAGATTGCGGGCAGTTACAAGCTTCCGCCTTCGAGTCTGTTGCATCGTCCGGATGAAGCGCAATGTGTCGACGAAGGTGAGCTTAAGATTCTCGCGCAGGTTCTGACGGATAA
>WNGI01003281.1_pt1 | contig 14226 bp, 11 predicted proteins | sample 5400621 | NCBI WGS metagenome assembly WNGI01 (sample SAMN13153374, study PRJNA577476) | soil metagenome | isolation source: 20 cm soil or saprolite under Garry oak tree replicate 1 | place: USA:California | collected 2016-06-15
GCACCGAGCTGCGATGAATCAAGTATGACTTTGGCATCGTGCACGCTGCGAACCGCGTGTGCCGGCACGCGAAAATCGCCGGCATTTTCTATATAAGCAACGATTTCGTCGCGCCCCGCTGGAGCCAAGCCGCGCACCGCGCCGAAGGCTTCGGTGCCCTCATCAATGAAAATCCGATCGCTGCCACTTCCATGAGCGAATATAACTATCCCTCGCGGATCTTCAGGGATAGCCAGATGGCCTTCCAGAATAGCGTCGTCCAATTGTAAGTGGACGCGCGTTCGCGGATCAATTGAGTAGCCACTTTTTCCTCGCGTGGCGATATGTTTGGCAAGAAAAGGGCCACAGCTCTGCTCGTAACGTAAAATAAACCGGTCGATCCACAACAGCGTTGAGCATGATTTTGTCTCAACCTAGCATAGGCATCGATTCTGCTATTTCTAAAATAAGTGACCTCAATAAGTGACCTCAGCGACCGTGACTGGAACGAAGAACCCTATTTAAGCTGGAACGCGTCGAATATCCTCCAGGCATTTAACCGTCGTTCACTCGACCCGGGGACTCTCATATGGTTTCGTTTCATTATTGCGACAAGTGGGCAAGCGCTTTCAGGACACTTTCACCGTGGCGTCATAAGCGTCTGGAGGTAATGCAGCCCGTTTGTTAAAATTACGGTAATCTCGAAGAGAATGGAGGAATCGATTATGGAACAGAACGAGAAAATCAGCTTGCTCGGGAAAGCCATGCACGTCGGAGAGCGGCTGGCGGAAGTGGAAGACAAAGCCGCGCGCTTGAAAACCGCAGCTTCTCACGCTGTCGAAGATGCTGTGACTGAGGCCAAGCGATTTGCCAAGCGCAGCCGTTATGCCGCTGAAGACTTGATGGAAGATGCGGCTCATCGCGTCAAGCGCGTTCCGCTACGCTCAGTAGGCCTCGGCTTAGCGATTGGCCTCGGCATAGGCGGGTTGATTGTATGGCTGGCGACACACAACTCTAAGGAGTAGCCAAAAAGCGGACGGGATGAATTTCAGGACCCCGAGGAGGAGCGGCTGAGAACCTTGGGGTTCGAAAATCAAACACTGGGACAATCCATGGTCCGTCGGCAGTGTACGGCATACAGGTGTGGTTGAAGATGGCGGTCTGATGACCCGTGCGCCCCAGTCAGACTTGGTTATAGAGAGATATGCCGAACTGACACGGGACAAAAAATTGCAATTGAGATTGTCGATGCGTCGCAAAACCTCTAAATCAGCTTCAGACTGATTTCATTACGGAATGGGGAAAAGATCCCGAAAGCGGCGAGATCAAACTCCGTCGATACTTCTCGATTCATCACCCCGGCAAGATTCTCAATCCGCTACTGTACGATCGCCCAGCAGCATAAACCGCGTTGGCGGTCGCCGGCGCGACCGTGATAATCGGCGTCTCACCGATGCTCATGCTGTTATAGGGTCCGCGGCCGACGGAGGGTTTCCAAAACCACCTTGTGTATTTGGGGGAACGTCGCGAATCGTGGGAATTTTGTAATCGCCAAAATGCTGCGTCGTTGCTTTGCCGTCGGCAAATAGCAATTCTTCGATCAATGCGTAACCGACGCCCATGACGATGCCCGTCGATCTGGCGGCTGGTCGGGTGCACTTCCATGCGGATTGATTGTAATGAATATGCCCATCGCGTCCGCGCCGCCGAGCGGGGAGTCGCGCGAGTTCTTCGGCGTTGGTTCTTCCCATGCTCCTGCTCCGGTTGTTCCAGGGGCGTGAAAGGTCTTGGCCTTTGGTGCCGCCACCACTGTCCCACCGCTGGTGTTTTTTTCGGGGTCTTTATTTGAGACCAGACAGGCTGTTCCAGGGAACGCAGCTCCTGCTAAAAATGCTCTTTGATTTTCATTTCTTGCTCACCTATGCTGATCTCGACAGGGCGCTCAGTATGCCAGCCATCCATGCGCCACAAAAAGCGGTGACTAGGTGACTAATTGACCTTCAATTCTAGACCCGGGGGACGAGCTCCCTCGCTAGCGGCTAGGAACCCGGGGCGGAGTAGTTTTCTAAGGTGGGCTATGTTAACGTAAGTAAATTTTAGCCAAACAATCGGAGGAAAGTAGTTATGACGCCTACCCCATGGGATTTTCGTAATAAACTAACCGTTATTCTGAACACAGCAAAACATAGTGGCAAGCCTTACGTCGATGTCGAATCGGGTCATCTCCACAAAGAGCTCGGGGGCGACTCAAAATCCCATCATAGGCTGCCTATTTTTCATGAAGTAATGAAAAAGATGATGCGTCCCGGCGATTCAATTTTGCAGGAAGGTCGCGAGGACGGTGCAACGATGCTGGTTCGTTATCTTCTCAACGCCAAGCAGGACAGCCTGGCAAAAAACGAACGACAAGATGCAAAGTCGCTATAGGAAACGTAGAAGTCGATACTCTATGTTCATCGACGAGGGCGACCAGGAAGTTTTCGAGAGCGTGACAGGCGAAGAGTCCCTTACGATGTTTACTCTCCCGCTAAGCATGAACATACGATTTGATCAGGGGTGTAATCCAGCTGGTGTACTCACTAGAGACCAGTCTGCCGGAGATTGTGATGGTGGGTCAGAAAGGCACAGATAACAACGTCAGTATCGGGTCGTCGCCAATCCCGAGTAACCATAGAACTAGCAAATTTATAACTGCCGTGGCCCACAGAGCTGCCAGCACGCCGGTCGCTACGATGATCCTGTTGTACATACCTTGAAGCGAGCTATTTATCCCGTCCAGTTATACATTTATACATTTGCAGAAGCCCCATTCGTCAGGCAGAGAACCACAACTGCCACAGGCAAACGCGATAAAATCCTCATAAGTTCTTCGATGCTGTAGAGTCTCGCGGAGCAACCATGGTAACGAGCTGAACCGCTTGAACGCTGAAACTCGTTTTTGGCAATTGTGGCATGTCGCACTCTTCACTTGTGCCAGTATCAATGCTCAGATGATCGGTAGGTTGCCCTAGCTCTTGTGCCAAGCCTGGCGGAGTCGGCATATTGAGAGACCCAGTGTTGTCTGTGGGGGAGAGGGTCAAAGGCAGGTAAATATGCCGACTCCATAATTTTATCCTCCGGGGATCGCGCAAAATCGGGGTCACCTCTGTCTATCAAGTCGCTGAATCCTGCTTGGCATTCGGCGATTCAGTCCTTTTTTAACGATACACTCATTGCAAACCGGTGCACCGTCAGGAAGCGTTGTAACTAAAATAAAGGTGCCGGATGGCCATTGCGAACAATTCGAGCAGAAGTGCCAAGTATCGCCTAAATTCGTTTTCCTGTACTCAGAGATGGCTTCCGGAGACGAAGGAGAACCTCTTAGCATAATTGCCATAATTCGTTCACGCCCGTGGAACTGTCCCTCACATCAAGTGTGGCACTTCAAATCTGCGGTCTCTAAAATCGAGCAGCCGTTGGTTTGAGAAAAAACGTGCAGTCCTGGAACAAAAGTCAGCAAGTAATTTTTGTGAATCGATCCGTGTGGTAGGGCGCCCTATTTGGTCGGCGGGGTAGTTCATGATTGAGATAACAAAGCAAATCCGGTTCCGGAACTAAATTCCGGTTACTTGCATTTGATCGGCTATCTTCTTTTGTCCGCCAAATGCCTATATTGACTGATGATACCGGCAGTAAAATACCGCTATCTATTTGCTCACCCAGCTGAGGCAAAGGAATTCGTCAAGTGTTCGGCATGGAGAGATGGTTCCGAGAATATTGTGAAATTTTCAAATACCACTTGATCGCCGCTGTTTGTGCGGGCCAATTGAATCCATTTAGGCTGTCGGTTTTTTCGCACAGATTCTGGAAAAAACCCTCAAGAGTTCTACATTCTTCCAGTGAATATTTGCTATTAAATTCCCCCAATTTTTCACTGTCTGACACAATTTCCTCTCTCTATACAAGTTCTTAACATTGGTACGGCCCTTGCGCAGTGCTGGTTTGGCTTATTGATTCACGTCTAAATGAAAGGAAAAAGGAGACGCGAAAATGAAGTCAATCGAAGTAAGACTGCATAAAACCAGCTACTGGCAATTAGTATTCTTGCAGAGCAAAGTAAACGGCGCGACTTACAACGGGGAAACGCTTCCAGGCCGACATTGGGATTGGCCAAAAAATACCTATCTGCAGCGTCGGTTGCGACGCCATTCGTATCTAGCTCCGGTAGCCAATTCCGAGTTCAATTAGCACGCTGCAACCGGACAACGAAACTTTCGCGGGACTTCACTGATCGACACGTCAAGTAGCATCCTTGGAAATCAAACTCAGGGCGAATCCAAGAGAGTGGGCTCTTTGGAAAACTGTAAACAGTACTTGGACATTTGCTATCCGAGCGGCAAATCACTATCGGAGCAGCACCAAATGGATCGGTTACATAACGAGGACATTGGAATTATCTGGGCGCGCCACTATCCTAAACGGGCCGAGAGAGCATCGTCTATGTCGCTCTGCTTGACGCTCGCGATGATCATTCGGCTTCGCGCCAGATCGATGACTCAGTACAGCGACTGGCCAAATAAATTACCGCACGTTCTTGCGGACACTCGAATCCCCAAAGAAGAGTTTACTGCGGTCGAAATGATTCACGCAAATCCGCTCCGACTCGCCCAGCCATCTTCCGAGCTGAGTATTCGGGCGGGCCTGCTTAAATAAATTTTCGAGGAGTGGTTCAGTCTTAAATGCTGACCGCCTACTCTCGGACGGCAGCAGTCAGCGGTCGGCCTAGTACAGCGAGAATGGCGGCTCCGCGCTTGCCTTTGCTAGAAAAAGCAACGCGCCTCGACTCGGTGAACCTCGCAGGTGCACCAGCAAAAGCGCCGTCCAGTTGGGTAACGTTATCGCTTGTGCGACCCGTGGAGCCATGTCCGGTTTCGGTGATCAGGGCTTGGTATTGTTTCGAGTCGAAAACGATTCTGCAGAAAACTCGGCTGCACCGATTGCGGTGGCGGAATCTCCTTTGGAATCCCAAGAAACTGCAACGACGTCGTATGTGCCTGGATTGTATAATGCGATCTTCGATATCATCGCTTTAAGGAGAGTTGTCTTGAAATCGCAACTCCTTGAGCCTTGGCCGTTGACGAGCACCCGTTCATGCACCGCCTTGTCGCCGCCGACCGGGAAGACCGGTCTAAGCAGAATTCGTAAAGCCCTGTGCCGGTGGGCGTCATAAGCCGCGAGTATCGGCGACAAGTTCGCGTCCAGTTGCTTTACCCATTTCTCGTAGAACACACCGGAACCTCAATCGACGTTGGTCAGTCTAGGTCTTACGGGAAAAACGCGAGCCCTAGCAGCGGTGTGCCGGTGGGAGTGAACATCAGCAGGTCGGGTAGGGCACCGAGAATATTTCCTTAAGGCACGGCGTTTATCCCAGTCTCTTGTGACGACGGTCTGTGAGCAGCGCGTATTGGCTTGTGGAATCGCTTTTTGTTTCCACTGCGAAAGCCCTTTGCGCAGCCACTGGGGATCCATTTCTACGGCTTCGCAGATATTAATGAAGGAAAATGGCCAGTCAGGATCGTCTTGAAAAATCCAATTTTCCGTATCCTTGAATAGACGATTGACCTCGTGTCCGGCGTATTTTTGAAAGCATTCGACCGCGTCCAGCAAAACCGCGAACATGAGTCTCTTTTCAGACTGGGGAGGGCTGGCTCCATAGAGACCGAGGATGTCCAACTCGGATAAGGAACCAAGCGAGCTGAGTGGGCCGGTCCTGTAGCCTACCGTTCTGTTCATGTGCAATATACCGACGGAAGCCTAACCCGATTTTTTATTATCGTCTCACAATTTGACGCGATTCAAGTAGTCTCTAAAAAATTTATTGACCGAACGGACGGGTTGGAATGACTCGGTTGCTGGAAGAGCTGCCGAAAAAAGTTCATGCCGGCACATCCAATCTCCTTTGCGCGGGCAAGCCTGCCTTCTCATGAGCGGTTCGAACGCATAGAACTGAAGATGCGCGTCGCGGCCGCTATCCCATCGGCTCGATGAAGTGGCTGAATGCGCCTCACAAACTAGAATCTAACAGCCACACGGAGACGCTGAGTGCTGCAGGTGAAGAATCTCGTTCCCAGGCCTTTTTTCGTGCTTCTTCATTTGTTATCGAAAATCTGTCGGGCTGGTACAGTTGTTCTGTAGCGCCATCGAGACGTTTGGGAGGGATGTCATGAGGAGTCTTAGTTTTGCAGTGATCGCAGTATGTGTGATGGCAATGTCGGGCTGCATCGTCGACCGACATGGTGACCTGCACCGTGGCTGGTGGGAAGAGCACCACCGCGGCGAAAGCTACGAAGCCGAGCGCGCGGAGCGTGAGCACCGTGAGTATTGCGGTCGCTCCTATGACCGAAGCTGCGAAGGCTGGTATCGTCGATAACGAGAGATGTCCCCGTCGCCCCTAACAGCCAAATTCCAGATATAGAATTTATGCATCTGGCAGTCGCCCCTGAGCTACTGCACATAGCGTTGCATTGAATTCTCCATCAACCTAATCATAGCTCCCTTTTGCCGCAGGAGCTCACGCAGTACATCGCGGCGGAACGAACGAAGTATCAAGACGTGTCAAATCCGGCGGTGCGTGGATTTCATATACGTACGCGGCCCAGAGATAGCAGTTAGCTGTAATTATCCGTGAGTACTAAAAAAAGAAAAGTCAACGTGGCCGGGAAAACCGCCGCCGCGGCAGAAGCGAAGAAAATATATCAGATTGGATACGAGATGTTTTGATAGGGCAATTCGCAGTATTTGAATTTCAAATTAGCACCGAACATCGAGCTCTTTGTGCCAAGGATGCGACTGAGTTATGTTGAAGTTCGATAAAGGAAAACAGGCGGGTAAACTCGTTCTTTAGCTCATGCCTACGCCGCTTCCCTGCATGCCTCGTGCTCCTCGGACGCCCTCTGCCGCCAGTTCGGCACGTAGCCGCAGTGGCGGCAGTAGAATTCCTCAGGAATGCGGTCGTGACATCGTGGACACATACACTCATCGTCTTTTTCGGCTTTCATATCTCGTCCCTCTCCTTCAATTTGTTTACGTAAATTAGACGCTGTCATCATTGCGAAGTTGCAACATCGGCAATCCCAAGGCCCTGACCGCAAATAGCTCCTATGCGACTGATTAAGCAATAAACCATCCACAGGGTAAGATGTGGAATTCTCTGGTATTTGGCGCGATAGGACTTCTTCAATCTGTCAATTCCACGACAGGACTGACATTGAGTAGGCAGGGAGCAAATTCTGTATTCGAGGTTGTTTTGAGTTCGCTAGCGCTCTAGCGTCTCGCTTGGACGTGATGCGCGGAAAACGCGACTGTGTGCAGGGATTAGAACGTGAGCGTCAGCTCAGCAATAACCACATCGTAACAGGAGAGGCTCTATCGGATAATCTCACTAGGATTGGCCTTTCAGCAAAATCAAAGAGACCATGTCTAATAGTGCTTGCCACCGTTCTAGCCAAAACTTACCGGTGTCGATATATCGACGGGCTGGTGAGAAAGGCTCCTTGACGATTTTGGTCATTCGCAACCTCTTCTGAATCGTGAACTTAGGCAAACTTGCAGCAATCGAGATGCCAAACAGTTGTCGTTAGCAGGCGGCGAGAAACCCTTTGAGAATATCTTTTGTATCGGATGCTCGAATGTCAACTTTGTCGTTGAGATGTTAACCGGTTATCAAAACTAATCGAGACCAGAAAGAGGAGTTAGCGCACCATTGGTGATTCGCTACCCAAATGGCTAATCGGTCCCTTTTGAACGGCTCTGACGAAACCGCGGCTTGAATTCGGTAATCCCCGAACATAGTCTCGATATAGCAATTGTGGCTGACCCGCAGGCAGTTGCGCGCGCGCAACCTTTTCCCTGCTGCCTTTTCGACCCTGGTGCAAGGAAATTCATTCATGATCGAATCTCTCCTGGTAGCCGTGACGCGAGTTTCGACGATGGCGGGAGGAACAGCGTTGACCGGCGCGACCGGCTTTTTTTTCGAGCGCGGCGACCGGCTTTTTCTCATTACGAGCCGCCACGTCGTGTTGGATGAGGCCAGTCATCACCGACCGGATCGGCTGGAAATCGAGTTACACGTGGATCCGAAAAACATCGCCGCGGTAACGCAGATCTCAATCCCGCTTTATCGGAACAACCAACCGGTTTGGCGCCAAGGGATCGACTCCGGCGGCAGCGTTGACATTGTCGCCGTGGAGCTTGAGCGCGCGGCGTTGCCGCAGACGATTCTTCTTTCAAGCTTTACTCCTGATCACCTCGTCACCGAGTTCGATCATGTCGAAGTGGGAACCGCCGTCGTGATCGTCGGTTTTCCGTTGGGCTTTCACGATAGCTTGCATCACCTGCCGGTGGCGCGCCAAGCCGTCATCGCGTCGGCATTCGGCATTCGCTTTCAGGGACAAGGATATTTCCTGACCGACGCGAGAATGCACCGCGGCACCAGCGGCGCGCCGGTGGTCGCGCGCGCGACCACGGAGCGCTCCGGCCGCGCCGATTTCCCTTGGATGTTGCTGGGCGTGCACGCTACGCGGATGGATGTAAGCAACCGCGATATCAACGAGGATGAGCGTTTGAATCTGAATTGCGCTTGGTATGCCGATGTTCTTCTGACGCTGACTGAAGAGTCTGCTGTGACAACAAAAGAGAACAGCGTCCGTTAATTTTTCGCGACAAGAAGAGGGCGGAATGAATTGCGCCCCTAGGAAGACGATTTCATTTCGGCATTTTCTACCGATTCCACGGTCACTTTTACTTCCAGGCTCTGAACGCCACCGCCGTTGATGACGCCGCGCAACGGCGTGATGTCGGAGAAATCGCGGCCCCAGCCGATGGTGATATGCTCCAACGACGGAATCAGGTTATTGGTCGGATCGAGGTCGATCCAGCCATGGCCCGGGACGAATAGAGATACCCACGCGTGGGAGACATCGGCGCCGACGCGGCGCGGCTTACCGGGCGCCGGGCGGGTGAGCAGATAACCGCTCACGTAGCGGGCGGCGAGTCCGTTCGAACGCAGGCACGAAATCATGAAATGAGCAAAATCCTGGCACACGCCGCGCTTCTGCGCGAAAAACTTCATCACCGGCGTCGTGACGGTGGTCGCGGCGGGATCGAATTTAAACTCGCCGTGGATTTTCGCCATCAGCGCCAGAGCTACTTCTAAGATCGGTCGATTGGGTTTGAAGCAATCACTCGTGTAACTCCGCAGATCTCGTTTGACCCGCGCATGGGGCGATTCGAAGAGAAACTGCGTCGCTTCCAAAATTGCCGGATCGGGATGCCAACCGGCGCGGTAGCGAAGCGCTTCACGAACCATTTCCCACGCCGACGTTTCCGCGGATTCGATCGCCGCGGCTGCGGTCGTCTCTATGTTGGTACGGGCGACGATCTCCAGGGTCGTATGCGCTGACTCGATGGCGATTTCGACCAGCGGATTGCCGAACGCATCGGAGATTTCATGCCGCAGGGCCGGCGTCGGCGCGATGACGATTTCATGGGCTTCGCTGTGCTGGTGCGCCAGCGCTCGGGGTGTGAGATGAAGCTGCTGATGCGAGAGCAGCACCGGTTCCGAGTAGCGGTATGCGGTGCGGTGCTCGACCCGGTAGCGGCGCGCGCCGTTTTGACTCATGCCGCCACGCTCGTCTGCGGGCGCTCGCCGGCGTGGACGAAAAATCGCTGGGTGAGCTCGTCGGAGATGCCGTAGGCGGTACGCTCGCAGGCCGCGAGCAACGCGGAAAGCGGTTCCGCCTCGGATTCGCGCAGCTCTTCCAGATAAGAAAGATCGAAGCCGCGCAGCGCTTGGAGCAACGAACGCGGATGGTTCAGCGGCTCGAAGCCGAGCCGTGTTTTGATCAAGTCGAGCTGGCCCGAGAGCGCCGCGAGCTGGAAGCAAATCGAATGGGGATTGAGCTCATCGAGTACCAGCAGGTCGAGGAGTGGCAAGAGTTCCGGCTGGCGCTGGTAGCGCGCCCGGTAGGTCATGCTGATGTTGCCGATTTCCAGCAAGGCGCCGAGCACCGCTTCGCGATCTTCCTCGGCTAAGCCGAGGATCTGAATCGTCACCGAGCTTAAAAACGCCATGCGTTCAAGCTGTCTCCCGATGACGAGAAATTGCCAAGCATCGTCCCGCGTCATGTCGTCGAACGCGTAGCCCGCGAGCGCAGTGCAGGCGGGAATCACGCTGTCGAGGATCGTCAAAGCCGCCTCCAAATTTTGCGGCACCGGCTCGTGCATGCGGGCGAGGCGCTGGACGGTGCGCCAATGATCGACCGACATACGATCGCGCAGCTGGGTGGCGCAGTAAAAAAGCCGCCCAGTGTTGGCTGGAATACCGTTCAGCAACGACGGATCGCCGGCCGCCGCGATAACCCATTCCGGGGTCGGGCCGGCGGGCGGTTTTCTCTTTGCCGCCTGGCCGGATGCCGGCGCCGATGCAACCTCGCGTAAGCGCGCCTTATCGGCCAAGGCCGTGAGAATCTTGACGATCGCCAAGTGCGACGGATCGCTTTCCGTTAGTCTTTGAGCGGTGGCGCGGAGCAAACGGCCGACGTTTTCGACGCGCGCGCCGTAGCGGCCCATCCAAAACAGATTTTCCACGGCGCGTGACGGTGAATAAAATCCGCCGCGCACGATATGGTGTGCGCCGAGACGTGGCAGCAGCAAGGAATTCCACGGCGTCGCGCCGTCGCCCAGGACCCAAACGTCTTTGCTCGAGCCGCCGCGCTGCATGGTGATGACTTCAGTAGCGGATTCGGGTGCGATGCGCGCAAGACCTCCCGGCATGACGTCGTAGCCGTCGCCGTTGGCGGTGGCGTAAAGCCGCAAGCCGATCACACGGGGCTCGAACTGTTGCTTCTCGGTTGACCATGTCGGCGCCTGGGAGAGCCGCACCCATTCCTGCGTGACGAAGGCGTGCGGTGTGGCGCGCATGCGTTCGGCCAGCACTTCCTGGCCGGCACGGTCGAGAGTGTGGCCGAACGTCGGTTCCAATTTCATCGAAGGGAAAGCCGGTTTGATCACCAGCTCGGGAAGGTGACTGATCGCGTATTCCAGAGCCGGCGCTTCGCCGCACCACCAGGTCGCCACCGAAGGCAATCTCAACGGTTCGCCGAGCAATCTATCGCAAATCGCCGGCAAGAAGCCCGCCAACGCCGGCGACTCGAGCACTCCGGAGCCAAGGGCGTTGGCGATCACGATGTTCCCGGCGCGCGCCGCCGATAGGAGTCCCGCGACGCCGAGGGTCGAGTCGGTGCGCAGCGCGGCGGGATCGCAGTATTCATCGTCCAGCCGACGCAACAAAACATGCACGCGCTTCAATCCCTGCAAGGTTTTCAGATAGACGCGGTTATCACGCACGGTGAGATCCGAGCCTTCGACGAGCGGGTAACCCAAATAACGGGCGAGCAAGACATGCTCGAAATAAGTTTCGTTGTACGGACCCGCGGTCAGAAGCGCGACCACCGGCGGCTCGCCGTCGGTCGGCGCCAGGGCCGCCAGCTGCTGTTGTAGAGTGCGAAAAAAATTTGCCAGGCGCTGCACGCCGAGGGAGCGAAAAATGTTTTCGTACAAAGGCGTGACGATGAGCCGGTTCTGCAGCGCGTAACCGGCGCCGGACGGACCCTGGGTGCGGTCGTTGATCACCCACCATCGGCCGTCGGGAGAGCGGGCGAGATCGCAGGCGTACAAGTGAAGGTAAGTTTTGCCACGTGGCTCGATGCCGCGGCACGGCCAAAGATAATTATTATGCCCATGAATGATCGCCGGCGGGATCAGCCCTTCACTCAGCAAGCGATTTTCACCGTATAAATCAGCCATCACCCGATTCAATACGAGCGCGCGCTGCGCGATCGCGTTGGCGAGGGAATGCCATTCTTCTCTGCCGATCACGAACGGTAAAACATCGACTTCCCACGGCCGATCGGCGCCCTGAGGATCGCCATAGATATTGTAGGTGACGCCGTGCTGCTCGACGGCGCGGCGGATGGTTTGCGCGCGCCGGGTAAGGGCGGCGCGGCTGGCCCGGTGCGCTGCCAGGGCCAGACGCTCCCAGTGGTCGCGCGGACGCCCTTCGGCATCGAATGCTTCATCGTAGCGGTCGGACTTGGGAACATAATTCATAAATGCGGGTGCGCGCGCCATCGGAAACGAATTCTACCACATGTCTAGTAAATCGTTCGATGTGAAAAGCGGTGCGATGAAGCTGCGCCATCGGCAATCGGCGTGTCAGTTGAAGTTTTCATCGAAGGTGTGCAGCACCGGCCGCTATCAAACTTTGCGCAGATCGAGGGTGAAGGGAAACTCCGGATCGATGCGCGGTGCGCCGACTTCCAAGCTGCCGGGAGAGTGACCGAAGCGAAAAAAACGTTCAAGCCGACGGCTTTCGGCCTCAAACGCGTTGACGGGAAAAACCTCGTAGTGGCGTCCGCCAGGGTGCATGACGTGGTATTGGCAGCCGCCGAGACTGCGTTTCATCCAGCGGTCGACGATATCGAAGATGAGCGGCGTGTGCACGCCGATGGTTGGGTGCAATGCCGAGGGCGGTTGCCACGCGCGATAGCGCACGCCTGCGACGAATTCGCCGACCGTGCCCGTCGATTGCAACGGTAGCGGCACCTCGTTGCACGTGATCGCGTATCGATCCGGCGGCAGTCCGTTTACTTTGACTTGGATTCTTTCCAGTGACGAGTCGACGTAGCGCGCGGTGCCGCCAGGGGCGCCCTCCTCGCCCAAGACATGCCAGGGTTCGAGAGCAGCACGCAACTCCAAGTCGATGCCGCGCACGGCGTAGTCGCCGTATTTAGGGAAGCGGAATTCCAAGTGCGGCGCGAACCAACTGCTATCGAAAGGGTAGCCTGCCTGGTTGAGTTCAGTCACGACATCTTCGAAGTCCTGCCAGACGAAGTGCGGCAGGAGAAAGCGATCATGCAGCTCCGTGCCCCAGCGCACCAATCGTTGCGGCTGATAGGGTGTCTTCCAAAAACGCGAGATCAGCGCGCGCAAGAGCAATTGCTGGGTGAGGCTCATGCGCGCGTGCGGCGGCATCTCGAAGGCGCGCATCTCAAGCAGCCCCAGACGCCCGGTGGCGCTGTCCGGCGAATAGAGTTTGTCGATGCAAAACTCGGCACGGTGGGTGTTGCCCGTGACATCGATCAGCAAATTTCTCAGCAGCCGGTCGATCAGCCAGGGTGGGCAGCCGTCCGGATGTGAATCGGCACGCCGTTCCATTTCGCCAAAGGCCACTTCAATTTCGCGCACCGAATCGTTGCGCGCTTCGTCGATGCGCGGCGCTTGCGAGGTTGGACCGATGAAGAGCCCGTTGAAAAGATAAGATAGCGAAGGATGGTTGTGCCAATAGCTCAAGAGGCTGCGCAGGAGATCCGGCCGCCTGAGCCAAGGCGAGTCCGCGGGCGTGGCACCGCCAAGGGCGAAGTGGTTGCCGCCGCCGGTGCCGGTATGCCGGCCGTCGAGCATGAATTTTTCCGTTGCGAGGCGGGATTCGCGCGCCGCGTCGTAAAGGAACGTCGTCCGTTCGGCCAATTCATCCCAGCTCGAAGACGGATGAATGTTGACCTCGATGACGCCGGGGTCGGGAGTGATGCGAAAAAGCTTGAGTCGCGGATCGCGCGGCGGCTCATAGCCTTCAAACAAAATCGGCTGGTTCATCGCTTCGGCGGTTGCTTCCGCGGCCGCAGCCAGCTCGAGGTAGTCCTCCAGCGCTTCGACCGGGGGCATGAAGACATAGAGAACGCCGTTTCGCGGCTCAGCGCACATGGTCGCACGGGTGATCCACGCCGCGCTTTCATGGCGGTTCGGCATCCGATCGGTTTTGTCGCCCTGGTCTACGCCGCTGGGACGCTGGGATATCGCGGTGCCTACGGCTCGTGCCGGGTCGACCTGAAAGTGAATTTGCGCGTAGCTTGCCAGGGGCGGAAATTGCTGCGCTGGATCAGGCGGGAAGGTAACTGGGTAATCACTCAGGCTAGCCCAAGGCTGCGAATCGAGGGGCAGCCGGAGGCCCATGGGCGAATCTCCGGGAACCAGATAGCAACGATCGGCGCGCAAAAACCAACGTCCGCTGTGCCAATGTCCTGTGCGCAAATCGCGCACCACCGGCAGCGCATAGCCAGCGACCTCCGTTAGGCCTTGGGTAAAAATGCGCATGAGACGCTCGCGTTCGAGCGGATCTTCGAGCCGCGAATCGAATGGATCGACGTTGGC
>WNGI01003282.1_pt1 | contig 14225 bp, 15 predicted proteins | sample 5400621 | NCBI WGS metagenome assembly WNGI01 (sample SAMN13153374, study PRJNA577476) | soil metagenome | isolation source: 20 cm soil or saprolite under Garry oak tree replicate 1 | place: USA:California | collected 2016-06-15
GTGACCGCCTCGACCACGCCGCCCGTCTCGAGCGCGATGCGGTTCACGTAGATGCCGTCGGACGGATTGCCGATGGCGATCGAGCGCGCGATGGTGTTCGGCCTGACCGGCAGCACCTTCTCTGGCTCGTCCGACTTGAAGGCGTTGTAAACGGGTGAACAGCCGAGGGCCTGCGCGCCTGTCAGGGCGGGCACGCGGTCGCCGCGCACGAGCCCGAAGTCGATCAGCTCGCGCACCGCCTGCCTGTGCCTCACGAACTGGCAGCCGCTGGCGACAGGGATGATGATCTCGTCAGGCAGCTTCCAGCCCAGCTGCTCGGCGGTTTCGAAGGTCAGCGTCTTCGAGCCCTCTGCGTAGAAGGGCCGGATGTTGATGTTGCAGAAGGCCCACGGCGTCGACTCGACGAGCTGGCTGCAGAGTCGGTTCACGTCGTCATATGTGCCCCGCACCGCGACGAGGTTTGGATCGAACACGCCGATGCTCACGACCTTTTGCGGCTCGAGGTCGACAGGGATGAACACGAAGCACTCGAGGCCGGCCCGCGCCGAGTACGCGGCCACGGCGTTGGCAAGGTTTCCAGTCGACGCGCACGCCATCGTCTCGAAGCCCTGCGAGCGCGCCCAGCTGATCGCGACCGACACCACGCGGTCCTTGAACGAGTTGGTCGGGTTCATGCTGTCGTTCTTCAGGTACAGGTTGCGCAGGCCGAGCTCGTGGCCGAGGCGATCCGCCTTGACCAGCGGCGTGAACCCCTCCCCCAGGGTCACCACCGGCGTCGAATCCTCCACGGGGAGAAGGTCGCGGTAGCGCCAGATCGACTTCGGCCCTGACTCGATGCGCTCCCTGGTGACGACCTTCTTCAGCGACGCGTAGTCGTATACCGCGTCGAGCGGACCGAAGCACATCTCGCAGACGTGCGTGGCCTGCATCGGGTACTCAGCGCCACATTCACGACAACGAAGTCCAAGGAGCTTGGGCACGGGCTCAGTTTAGAGAGGGCGCGCCTGCCGGGCCCGCAAGAACGATTTGTATACAAACGCGGGTTATTTCGGATTTGAGACCCGCCGCTGTATACAAAACCGTTGGCTTTAGCCTGCTCTTATCTCCAGCCACCAGCTCATGACCTGCCCAGGCGCGAGCATTGGCGGTGGCTCATCGGAATCCGGGCGATCGCCGCCTCCAGTCGCGGGCTCGATCGCGACCTGCCGGTAGCCGCCGAGATCGCCGTTGCAGATCCAGATCCCGCAGTAAGGCGTCGCCTCGCGGTCCCACGCGATCTCTATTGCCTGTCCGCCCCGCCATCGCAGGCCCGCATGGTCGATCTCGCCACGCGGCATGAAGAATTTGCCGCTCTTGCCCTCGGCAAAGCCCATGAGCCGCGAACCGATGTCGATCTCCATCCCCGCCTCGTAACGGAAGAGCGGATGCGCGCACCAGTAGCCGGGGATCTCAGTGGCGCCGCCGTTTGAGAGCGAGTACGAGGCACGAACCACATCGCCGAGCTCGATGCGCCGCTCGAGGCGCCAGGGCACCGCGTGCCCCTCGGCCCGCATCACGCATTCCGACTCGCCGGTCGCCACGACCTCCCACGGCACGCGCCAGGCCTCACCGTGATCCGGCAGCGACCCGGTCGCCTCGACGGTGGGGACCATCTCGTCCCATCCCCACGCCCCACCATCGACGAACCCGTCCGCGGTAGGCTGGTCGACTCCAATGCCCTGGTCGAGGAGCTCAATGCCGTCGAGGCGAAGCGACGTGATGCGCCCACCGCGCTCCGGCCGGATCTCCATGACCCATCGCTTCGAGCTGAGCATCATCGCCGCCACGATGCTAGCCGCCGTCGCACTCGGGGCCTGCAGTCCCGCAAGCGCGCACCGGGTGGCATCGAGTCCCACGCCCGTCGCCGCGGTCGAGCCGGACACATCGCCGAGCCCCGCGCCGGCGCCCTCTCACGTTTTTGTGGTCGTGATGGAGAACCGCAGCTACGAGCAGGCTCTCGCGGGCGGCTACACCGCGCAGCTGGCCGCGAAGTACGGCGTCGCCACCAACTATCACGGCGTGTCGCACCCGAGCCTCCCCAACTACCTGGCGATGACGTCGGGAAGCACGTGGGGCGTTACAGACGACGGCTACCACTCGCTGCCGGCGTCGGGGTTGGGGCAGCAGCTCACGCAGGCCGGGATCCCCTGGCGCGCATACATGGAGGGCATGTCGCGCACGTGCTTCGCGAGCCCGTATCCGTACGCGCTCAAGCACAACCCTTTCCCGTACTACGGCGGCAAGTGCCCCGCCGAGGTGGTGCCGTTCAGCAGCTTCGCAATGGACATGGCGGCGCCCGATGCGCCGCGTTTCGCGTGGATCAGCCCGGGCCTCTGCAACGACGGGCACGACTGCTCGACCGCGGTCGCTGACAAGTATCTGGCGCAGCTGGTGCCCGCCATCCTGGCCACCGCCGCTTTCCAGGAGAACGGTGTGCTCTTCATCACCTGGGACGAGGGCTATGACAGTGCTAACCACGTGCTGATGCTCGTCATTCGGCCCGGAGGCGTGCCCCAGGAATCGAGCGCGTATCACGACCATTACTCCCTGCTGGCGACGATCGAGGACCGGCTGGGCGTGCCGCGCCTCGGTCAGGCCGCGAGGGCGAACTCGCTCCGCGAGCTGCTGGTCAGCGGCTCGGCGTCGTAGCCGAGGTCCACTGCATCTCTCGGCGCAGCTCCACCGTCGACGTCGTCACCTCGCGCAGCCGTTCCACGTCCACTGTCACCCCGAGGCCGGGTCCCGTGGGCACGCCCAGGCGGCCTCCGTGCAGGACGAAGGGCTCGGTGATGATGTCGCGGTGGTAGTAGCGGTCGGACGCTGAGGTGTCGCCGGGCAACGTGAAGTTCGACATCGCCGCCATCGCCACGTTGCCCGCGCGGCCGATACCGGTTTCGAGCATGCCGCCCATCCATACAGGGATCGAATGTGACGCGCACAGGTCGTGGATGCGCCGCGCCTCCAGGTAACCGCCCACGCGCCCCGGCTTGATGTTGATGATCCGGCACGCGTGCAGCTCGATCGCATCGGCGGCCGCCTGCAGCGAGTGGATCGACTCGTCGAGGCAGATCGGCGTGCCTACGATCTCGGCCATCTGCGCGTGCGCGAGCACCTGGTCCTCAGGCATCGGCTGCTCGATGAGAAGCAGGTCGTAAGCGTCCAGCTCGGCGAGGTGCTTCGCGTCGGAGAGCCTGTACGCGGTGTTGGCGTCGACCTGCAAAGGCACATCACCGAACCGCTCGCGCACCGCGCGCACAGGCTCGATGTCCCATCCAGGCTTGATCTTCAGCTTGATGCGCCGGTAGCCCTGGTCGAGAAAGCCGCCGACCGTGCGGAGCAGGTCGGGAATGGTGCGGTGGATTCCGACCGACACTCCGCAGTCGACCTCGGCGCGCACAGCGCCGAAGTACTTGCCGAACGATTCGCCACGCGCGCGCAGCTGCGCATCGAGGATCGCCATCTCGATGGCCGCCTTCGCCATCTGGTGGCCGTGCACGTGGCGCAGAAGCCCGAAGACGTCCTCGGCTTTCAGATCCTCGCGAGCGACCAGTCGAGGCAGCAGGTGATGCGTCAACACGTGCTGCGCGCCGTCGACGTACTCGGGTGAATAGGTGGGCTCCTCACCCGCTACACACTCGCCCCATCCCTCGCCTTCCGAGGTGATCGCCTTCACCAGCAGGATGTCGCGATCTGACTGCACGCCGAACGAGGTTTCGAACGGCGCCACGAGCGGGATGCCGATGCGAATGAGCTCGACGGCCTCCAGCCTCATGCGGCCTAGCCTACAGGCGCGAGCGAGCTCAGCCGCTCAGCCTCGTCGTCGGTCAGCTCGACGTCCGCGGCCGCTACGTTCTCCTCGACCTGCTTCACGCTGGACGCGCCCGGGATGGCCACGACGTTGGGCTTTCGGATCAGCCAGGCCAGCGCCACCTGCGCCGGCGTGGCACCGCGCTTCAACGCGATCTCGCGAAGGGCTTCCACGAGCGGCCCCGCCCGCGCGCGGCCGGCCGCACGAAAGTTGCTCCGGAAGCGCCTGAAGTTTCGCGGGGGCGCCTCCTGGTACTTGCCTGAGAGCAGGCCCTGCCCGAGCGGGCTGTACGCGATCACGATCCGCCCTTCCGTCTGAGCCCACGGCACCATGTCGTGGTCGGGTTCACGGTGGACGAGGCTGAACAGCACCTGGTTGGACAGCACGGGTCCGCCGAGCGCCCGCTCCGCGTCCTGCCACTGCTTGAGCGAGAAGTTGCTGACGCCGATGTGCCCGACCAGCCCGGACTCGACTAGTCGCTTCATGCGCGCCATGGTCGCGCCCGCCGGAAACAGCGGGCTCGGCCAGTGCTGCTGGTACAGGTCGATGTGATCGACGCCGAGACGCCGTGCGCTGGATCGAGCGCGGGACCCGACCTGCAGTGGCAGGCCGATCGGGAAAATCTTCGTGGCGAGGAACACTCGCTCGCGGCGATCCCGGATCGCCTCGCCCACGATTCGCTCGGACCGCCCCTGGCCGTAGATCTCCGCGGTGTCGACCAGGTTGACGCCGAGTTCGAGCGCACGATGGACTATCGCCTTCGCGTCCTCGCTCGCATAGCGGTTGCCGTAGCCCCACTCCATCGAGCCGAACTGCCACGTTCCGAGGCCGATCGACGAGACGCGCGTGCCGCTCGCTTCAACGAACTTCACCGCTCGCTCCCAGTCAGGCACCCTCTCCCTCTGGGAGAGGGGTCAGGGGTGAGGGTTGCACCAGCCGGTCGTAGACGATCTGCGACCACGACTCCATTCCGAGGTAGAAGATGCGCATCTCGTTGAGCGTCAGCATCTCGCCTGCGAGCTTGTCGGTTTCGCGGATCGCGATGTTGTCGGTATCGCCTTCGACGAGAAACACGACGCCGAGGTGCACGCGCGAGACCGGAGACGAGTCGTCGTTGAGCAGGCCGAGCAGCGTGGCGTCGAAGCTGCCTTCGTAAACGACCTCCTCCTCCCACTCGCGCTTGAGCCCGTCCGCGATCGGGTCGCCGCCGCTGAGGTCGCCAGGGTTGATGTGGCCGCCGATGCCCAGCGAGTACTGCTTGCGCAGCCGTCGCTCCGCGGACGCCCGCAGCCGGTGTGTGAGGAAGTACCTGTCGCCGTGGTGGAACACGACGTAAGGGATGATCTGCTGGTAGGTCGGGTCGTCCTCCACCTCGGCGCGCGGCTTGAAGAAATGCCGCTCGCGGATCACCTGCTGGTGGCGCTCCAGTCCCGCGGACACGAAGCCGTGCCACGCGCCGTCGGGAAAGATGTCGTCGCGACGCACGCACAGCACCGATTCCACTGCGCGCGTTCCTGTCGTCATGCCATGCGCACCAGTCCGCGACCGAACACGGCGACGAGCTCCGCGGTGCGGTCGATGTCGTCATCCGTCACCGGCAGGAAGTAGATCCACGCGGCGCGCTCGGTCTCTGTGGTGATCATCGTTCGCGCCGAGTCCGCGCTCGGGTTGCCGCATGGCCCAACAGAGTCGGCGACGCACAGGCGGCCGCCGACGTTGACATGCTGCTTGCCAATGCCCGAGTAGCCCTCGCCTTCGGCGCCCAGCCTGATCGTCAGCTCGTCGCCGCGGGCCTTCTCCAGGTCGTAGAGGCCGACCGGCACCTGCAGCTGCACGGAGAGCGCGTTGGCCACGTCCACCAGTGAGTTGACGCGAGGGAGCGCATCCCCCTTCTTCAACCTTCGCAGCAGAGCCTCGTTGGACGGCCGCGTGCGGGTCGGATCCGTTCCGAATCGGCGGTAAAGGGCGCGGGCGCGACCGATGTCGCCGAAGGTTCCGGTGCGCACAGCCTGGGTTGCTCGAGCGATCTCCAGCTCGAAATCCTCGCGCGGCTCGGTCACCTCGAGCTCGTAAAGCTCGAACGCCAGGAACTCGACGTCGAGATCGGTGCGAACTTTCAGCATGCTGCCGTCAGCGAGTCCAGCTGGTCGAAGAAACCCGGAAACGAGATGTCCGCGCACTCCGCGCCTTCGATGGTGGTCTCGCCTCGGGCGAGCAGGCCCGCCACGGCGAACGACATGGCCACACGGTGATCGCCGTGCGAGCGAACGCGAGCGCCCTCGAGGCGTGATGGACCGCGAATCTCCCACCCGTCGTCGAGCGTCGTGATGTCGGCGCCCATCGCCTCCAGCCCTTCGGTCATCGCCTCGATGCGGTCCGACTCCTTGACCCGCAGCTCCCGCGCGCCCTCGATGCGGCTCGTGCCGGGAAGCTGCGTGGCGGCGACCGCCAGCACTGGCAGCTCGTCGATCATGGCCGCCGCGTCGCCGGCGATGAGATTCACCGGCGCAAGATCGCTGGCGCCCGCGACCTCGAGCCATCCGACCGGCTCGCCGGCGGCCTCGCTCGTGGCGCCCGCCGCGACGCCGAAGCCAGTGCGCCTCAGGAGCTCGACGAAGGCCGTCCGCGTCGGGTTCAGGCCGACGTCGCGGATGCGTATTCGCGAGCCGGCGATGAGCCCGCCCGCGACCAGCCAGAAGCTGGCGGCGCTGATGTCGCCCGGAATGGCAAGCGCCAGCGGCCGGAGCCGCACGGCGCGTTCCACACGAACGCCGTTTCCCTTAGGTGTCACCGGCGCGCCCATCGCCCGCAGCATCCGCTCGGTGTGATCCCGCGTGGCGATGGATTCCACCACCTCGGTGACGCCATCGGCGAACAGGCCGGCCAGCAGCACCGCCGACTTGACCTGCGCGCTCGGGACGGGCGGCCGGTATTCGATGCCGTGAAGTGGCCCGCGACCACCAACGCGCAGCGGCGGCCAGCTCGCGTCCGCCCCCATCGCCGTCAACGGCTCGACCACCCGGTCCATGGGTCGATTGCGCAGCGATGAGTCGCCGGTCAGCTCGGAAGTGAAGTCCTGCGCGGCGAGCACTCCCGCCAGCAGGCGCATCGTGGTGCCCGAGTTGCCGCAGTCGAGCGGACCGCCGGCCTGGCGCAGCCCACTCACGCCGCGTCCGGCGACCGTGCCCTGGTCGACCTCGACGCCCAGGGCCCGCAGGCACGCGGCGGTCGAGCGAACATCCGCACCTTGCGAAAGGCCGCGCACGCTGCTCGTGCCGTCCGCGAGTGCGCCGAGGATGAGCGCGCGGTGGGAGATCGACTTGTCGCCGGGCAGCCTCACCTCGCCGCGAAGCTTCCGCGCCCCGCGGACGGTGGCGATCACGCGTTGTCGCGAGCCCAGCGCTCGCGGACAGATCGAGCCTCCTCGAAGAGCTCGACCAGCCGCGGGTCGTCCGCCTCGAGGTGACGGCGCAGGCGAGCGAGCTCGGCGCTGATCACGTCGAGCATCGCGACCATGTTTTCCCGGTTGGTCTCGGCGATCCCCGCGTAAAGCTCAGGGTCGCCGGCAGCGAGGCGGCTCATGTCGCGAAATCCGCTGCTCGCGACCTTCGACGCCTCGAGCCAGTCCCCTTGGTGCGACAGCGCAAGCACATACCCGATCGACAGCAGGAACGCCGCGTGGCTCACGCCGGCCACCAGGCGGTCGTGGGTCTCTGCATTCATGAAAACCGGATGCGCGCCGACAGACTCGACCAGCTTCGTGACCGCGCCGTAATCTGCCGTCAGCACCCACGCCGCGCCTTCGAAGAGCGTCGCGTCGGCGGCGTCGATGCCCGACGACTCCTTGCCGCACATCGGATGGCCCCCCACCATCGTCACCTCCGCGGCCTTTGCCCATTGCATGACCCTGGCCTTGGTGCTCGCCATGTCCGTCACCGCCTTGCCGGCGATGCGGCCGCGGAGACCGTTCAACGTCTCGCGCATGGCCCGGATGGGTAGGGCCAGTACGACGACGTCCGCAATCTCGACGATGCTGGTGTCTGAGGCCGCGCTGCTCACGATGCCGCGGTCAAGTGCCTTCTGCACGACGCGCGGGTCTCGATCGCTGCCCACGACGACATGGTTCCCCGTTTCCTTGAGCGCCAGCGCGAACGATGAGCCCATGAGGCCAAGGCCGATGACCGCGACGGTCGCCACTAGGCGAGCTGTTTGGCCATCGCGCCCAGCAGTCGCCTGAGGTCGGCCATCAGCCGGTCGAACGCCGCGAAGTCGAGCGACTGGGCGCCGTCAGACAGTGCCTGGTTGGGCGTGGGATGCACCTCGACGATGAGTCCGTGCGCGCCGCCTGCGACGGCGGCGAGCGACATCGGGCCGACCAGCGAATGGCGGCCGGTCGCCTGGGACGGATCGACGATCACCGGCAGGTGCGAGAGCTCGCGCACGAGCGGCACCGCGTTGAGGTCCAGAGTGAACCTGGTCGCGGTCTCGAACGTGCGAATGCCGCGCTCGCAGAGGATCACGCCGCGGTTGCCCTGCGACAGCACGTACTCGGCCGCCAGCAGCCACTCCTCGATCGTCGAGGACATTCCGCGCTTGAGCAGCACGGGCTTGCCCGAACGCCCCGCCTCCTGCAGCAGCGCGTAGTTCTGCATGTTGCGAGTGCCGAGCTGAAGGATGTCCGCGTACCGCGCGACCATCTCCACGTCACCGGGCGAGACGACCTCGGTCACGACTTTCAGGCCGGTCTCGGCGCGGGCGGCCGCCATCATCTTCAAGCCGGCTTCGCCCAGGCCCTGGAACGAGTAGGGCGAGGTGCGGGGCTTGAACGCGCCGCCGCGCAGCACCTTCGCCCCCTGCGCGGCGACGTGTCGCGCGGTCTCGAGCAGCATCTCTTCGCCCTCGACCGAGCATGGTCCGGCCATGACCACCACCTCTTCGCCCCCGATCTTCACGCCGCCCACGTCGACGACTGTGTTCTGGGACCGGAACTCGCGGCTCGCGAGCTTGAACGGCTTGGTGATCGGGATGATCTCGTGGATGCCGCTCAGGTGCGAGAAGGCCTCGCGGTAGGCATAGGCGTTGGCTCCGATGACGCCGATGAGCGTTCGCTCCTCGCCGCGAGAAAGCTCGGTCTTCAGGCCGATCTCGTGCACGCGATCGACCACTGCGTTGATCTCGCCGTCGGTGGCGGTATGGCCCATGACGATGATCAAGTGATCGATGCCCTCCAGGAGTCCAGGTCGGATTTGATCGCCTTCGCGCCGCGCAGATACACGAACCGCATCTCGGACTGCGCCCGGTCCGTGTTGTAGAGCAGAAGAATACGGATGCACATCGGGATGCCTCGCGGGTTCGGCTGCGCCACGTTCATGTCGTGGCCACACAGCAGCGGCACCTCGAGCCAACCCAGGCGGCGCGCGGCGTAGGCGGGGAACTCCGCGTTCAGATCCTGCGTGGTCGTGAAGAAGGCAAAGCAGATCTCCGCCTCGTCGAGGGCGTTGGCCTTGACCAGATCGCGCAGCAGCTCGTCGGTGGCCTCGGTGATGGCATCGGCGGTATTCGCCGTGGCGGTTGTCGCGCCCCGGATGCCTCTCACCGGCATGCCTTCAAAAGCTCCTTGACCATTGGCATTGGGTCCTTGCCGGCGTCGATCTCGGCCACGATGGCGCTGCCGACCACGGCAGCGTCAGCAATGCCGCGCAAAGACTTCATGTGCTCGGGGCGCGAGATGCCAAAGCCTGCCGCCACTGGCAGCTCGGTGCGCTCGCGCACGCTGCCCACGAGATCCTTCAGCCCCGCCGGAAGATCCTTGCGCACGCCGGTGATGCCCGTGAGCGTGACGCAGTAGACGAAGCCGCTCGAACGCTCGCAGATGGCGCCGATGCGGTTCGGCGCAGTGGTCGGCGCGACCATGAAGACCGTGTCGAGCGAAGCCGACCGAAGCCAGCTCGCGACCGGCTCGGCCTCTTCGATTGGCATGTCCGGGACGATCACGCCCGCGACGCCGGCCTGCGCGGCGTCTGCCGCGAACCGGCGAGGGTCGTGAGCGAGGATCGGGTTCACGTAAGACATCAGCACCACAGGAGCGCCGACCCCGGACACCTCGCTCGCGAGCTCCAGACACGCGTCGACGGTCATCCCGTGGTCGAGCGCGATCTGCCCAGCCTTCTGGATCACCGGGCCGTCGGCCAGCGGGTCGGAGTGCGGCACGCCGATCTCGATCGCCGCCACGCCGGAGGCCGCGAGGCGCTTGGCGACCTCGACCGACTTCTTCCGGTTCGGGTGCCCGGCCATCATGTAGACGACCAGCTTCAGGTCGCCGTCCGCCTTGAGCGCCTTCTCGAGGCGGCTACTCGTAGCTCTCAACCGAGTCCATGTCCTTGTCGCCGCGCCCGCTGAGGCACACGAGGATGCGCCCGCCCGGACCGAACTGCCGCGCCAGCACGCCGGCATGGTGAAGCGCGTGAGACGGCTCGAGCGCGGGCATGATGCCTTCGAGGCGCGTGCAGAGCTTGAATGCGGCGACCGCGTCCTTGTCTGTCACGGCGACGTACTCGACGCGCTCGGTGTCGCGCAGGAACGCATGCTCTGGACCGACGCCGGGATAGTCGAGCCCGGCGGATATCGAATGCGTGGGCAGGATCTGGCCGTCGCCGTCCTGCAGCAGGTACGAGTAGGTGCCGTGAAGCACTCCGGGCCGCCCGCCCACCAGCGACGCTGCGTGCTTGCCCGACTTGACGCCGGAGCCCCCGGCCTCCACCCCGATGAGGGTCACATCGCGGTCCTCGAGAAATGCGGTGAACATGCCTATCGCGTTCGACCCGCCCCCGACGCAAGCGATCACAGCGTCGGGCAGCTTGCCGTCCGCCTGCAGGTACTGCTCGCGCGCCTCGTCACCGATGACGCGCTGCAGATCGCGCACGAGCTCGGGGTAGGGATGCGGTCCGACGACCGACCCGATGATGTAGTGGGTCGTGCCCACGTTGGTGACCCAGTCGCGGATTGCCTCCGAGGTCGCGTCCTTCAATGTCCTGGTGCCGGTTGTGACCTCGCACACCTCGGCGTTCAGCAGCTTCATCCTGCGCACGTTCATCGATTGCCGATGCATGTCCTCGGTGCCCATGTAGACGGTGCACTCGAGCCCGAACCGCGCGGCCACCGTCGCCACGGCGACGCCGTGCTGGCCGGCACCGGTTTCGGCGATCAGGCGCTTCTTGCCCATACGCAGCGCGAGCAGCGCCTGCCCCAGCGCGTTGTTGAGCTTGTGCGCGCCGGTATGGCACAGGTCCTCGCGCTTGAGGTGGATGTGCGCACCGCCGAAGTGCTCGCCGAGCCGCGTCGCCGCGTAGAGCGGAGTCGGCCTGCCCACAAAGGCGTGCCGATGGCCGGCGAGCTCGAGCTGGAACTGCGGGTCGGCCTTCGCCTCGTGCCACAGGCCCTCCAGCTCCTCGAGCGCGCCCATGAGAGTCTCGGGCACGTACTGCCCGCCAAAAGGCCCGAACCGCCCCCGAACGGGGTGACTCATGGCAGGGCGGCCCCTCCCCACCCAGTGGGGAGGTCGGCGCCTCCCCACCATGTGGGGAGGTCGGCCCGAAGGGCCGGGTGGGGACGTAGGCTCATTCCATACCTGCAGCCCGAGCTGCGTGAATGAAAGCGCGGACCTTGTCAGGATCCTTCACTCGCACCGCGGACTCCACCCCGCTCGACACGTCGACGCCGTAAGGCTGGTACCTGCTCACGACCGTGCCCACGTTACCCGGTTCGAGTCCACCGGCGACGAAGACCTTGCGTCGCTTGATGAGATCGCGCGCCAGCTCCCACGCCCACGTGCGCCCCGTGCCGCCGCGCTGGTCGCGCGACCACGAGTCGAGCATCAGCGGGTCCGGCCACGCGCCCGCGTCGGGCACCTCGTCACCCCTGACCTTGAGCACCTTCATCAGCGGCCGGCCCGCGTCGAAGCCGGGCGCCTCTGAGCCGTGCAGCTGCAGCAGGTCGAGGCCAACGTGCTCGGCTATCTGGCGCACCTCATCGGCCGGCTGGTCGATGAACACGCCAACGATCGTCGGGCGGCGGTCCAGCCCGCCGACGATCGACCTCGCGAGCTCGGCTTCGATTCGCCGCGGCGAGGAGCAGAAATGAAACCCGAGAAGGTCCGCGCCGGCGTCGACGGCGTCCAACGCGTCGGCGGCGCTGCAGATGCCGCAGATCTTGACCAGCATCAGGCGCCCCGCAGCTCGCCGATGACGGCGGCGGGATCGGTCGCGCGCATCAGCACCTCTCCGGCGAGGATCGCGTCGGCGCCGGCTTCGCGCATGCGGCGCGCCTCTGCGCGTCCCTTGATTCCGCTTTCCGCGACCACGACGCGCTCGCGCGGGATCAACGGGCGCAGGCGTTCGGTGAGCGCAAGGTCGACCGCGAACGTGCGGAGATCGCGATGGTTGACGCCGATGACCTGTGCCCCTGCGTCGACCGCCACGCGCGTCTCGTCCTCGTCGTGCACCTCGACCAGGGCCGCGAGGCCGTGGTCCTTGGCGAGGTTCAAGAGAGCGACGAGCGAATGCGGCGTCAGCGCGGCCACGATCAGCAGCACCGCGTCAGCGCCATGGGCGCGCGCCTCCACGACCTGGTAGGCGTCGGTGATGAAGTCCTTGCGCAGGATCGGCAGCGAGGTCGCTTCGCGCACCGCGTCCAGGTGATCGACCGACCCTCCGAACCCTGCGCGATGCGTCAGCACCGAGATTGCCGCCGCTCCGCCGCCCTCGTAGGACTCGGCGAGGCGCGCGGGACGATAGTCGGTCGTCAGCACGCCCATGCTCGGCGTGCGCTGCTTGACCTCGGCGATCACAGCAAGGCCCGCGCCGCGGAGAGCGCCGGCGAAGTCGCGCGGCTCGTAACGAGACGCGAGACGCTCGACCTCCGCGAGGGACGTGACCTGACGCCGCTCCTCCATCTGTTGAGCGGACTCGGCAACCAGGCGATGGAGGAGGTCCGGCCGCGAGGTCACGCCTGCGAGATCTTCGCCCACCGCTGCAGCACGTCGCCGGCGCGCCCCGAGTCGATGGTCTCAGCGGCGATGCCTAGCCCGTCCTTCCAGTCTTTCGCGATGCCCGCAGCACGCAGGGCGGCGGATGCGTTGAGGAGTACGACGTCGCGCCGCGGCCCCTTCGCGCCGGCAAGGACCTCACGGGCGATGCGCGCGTTCTCCTCCGGACCGCCGCCGCGCACGTCCACGAGGGCCGCCTTCTTCAGGCCGAGCTCGGAGACATCGAGCTGGTACTCGCGTCGCGCGCCGTCGATCTCGATCACGTGCGATGGCGCCGACAGCGACAGCTCGTCCATCCCGTCCTCGGAGTGGAAGACCAGCGCGCGCTCGACGCCGAGCCTAAGCAAAACGTCGGCCATCTTGCCCGCGAGGCCGCCGTCCGCCACCCCCAGCGCCTGGTAGCGCGCGCCGGCCGGGTTGCACAGCGGACCAAGCACGTTGAACACGGTGCGCACGCCGAGCTCGCGCCGCGGCACACCGGCGAAGCGAAACGACGGGTGGAAGATGGGCGCGAACAGGAAGCCGATTCCCGCGCCCTCGATGCAGCGAGCGACGCCCTCCGGCTGCAGGTCGATCTTCACGCCCAGCTGTTCGAGCACGTCGGCGGATCCGCACATCGACGACGCCGCGCGGTTGCCGTGCTTGGCGACCCGGGCACCGCTTCCAGCGGCCACGATCGCCGCAAGCGTGGAGATGTTGAACGTGGCAAGCCCATCGCCGCCGGTGCCGCAGGTGTCGAGGAGGTCGCCGTCGACGTCGATCGGCGTCGACATGTGGCGAGCCGTCTTGGCGAACCCCGTGAGCTCGTCGACAGTCTCGCCCTTGATGCGCAACGCGATGACAAAGCCCGCGATCTGAACAGGCGTTGCGTCGCCACGCATGATCGTCTCGAAAGCAGCCCCCGCCTCTGCCTCTGTCAGGGATTGGCACTTCACCAACTTGGAAATGGCGTCGATCAATTACTTGCTCCAGGCACCCTCCCCACATGTGGGGAGGGATCAGGGGAGGGGAGTGACGAGCCTGGAGCCGCGTCGACACGAGCCCGCGGAGGGGCAAAGGGTGGGGTCCCCGCATGCGGGGAGGGATCAGGGGAGGGGAGACTCGAGCCGGTTGCTCCGTCGACACGTGAGCACCGGCGGATGAAGTTCGCCAGGATCTTCTTGCCTTCCTTCGTCAGCACCGACTCGGGATGGAACTGCACGCCGTACGTCGGGTGCTTCGCGTGCCGCAGCCCCATGACGGTGCCATCGGCCGTCCAGGCCGTCACCACGAGCTCTTCGGGAATCGACGACCGCTCGACGATCAGCGAGTGATAGCGCGTCGCCTCGAACGGGT
>WNGI01005135.1_pt1 | contig 14224 bp, 13 predicted proteins | sample 5400621 | NCBI WGS metagenome assembly WNGI01 (sample SAMN13153374, study PRJNA577476) | soil metagenome | isolation source: 20 cm soil or saprolite under Garry oak tree replicate 1 | place: USA:California | collected 2016-06-15
AAGAAGATCGGGCCGGAACACATCATGGCATCCGGCGCGTTGCCGCCGGGCTTCCCGTCCATAGAGATTGAAGGCGAACATTTCTGGGATGGCGGCATCGCCTCCAACACGCCGCTCGATTATGTGCTGGATGAAAGCGTCAAAAGCGATCTCCTGATCTTCCAGGTTGATTTGTTCAGCGCGCGCGGACCTCTGCCGATATCGCTGCTTGAGGCCGCCGAGCGTGAGAAAGACATCCGCTTTTCCAGCCGCACCCGCATGAATACCGACAAGAACAGGGAGGTCCACAACGCCCGCAAGGCGCTGCTCGACCTGATGGGCAAGCTGCCCGATTATCTCAAGAACGATCCGTCGGTCGAAATTCTTTGCAAAGCCGCCAAGGAAAACACGGTCACGGTGGTGCACCTGATCTACCGCAGCAAAAATTACGAATCGTCTTCCAAGGATTATGATTTTTCGCACGTCGGCATGGTCGAGCATTGGGGCGCGGGCGAGCGCGACGTTCATCTATCGATGCGTCACAAGGATTGGCTCGAGCGGCCGCAATCCGGCGAAACCATGGTGACCTACGACCTCGCGGGGGACAGCCCCGAGACCCTCGGCGACAACCAGGAGAGCAAATGAAATGGCTACATTGACAGGCAAGACCGCGGTGGTGACCGGCTCGACCAGCGGCATCGGACTGGCCTATGCGCGCACCTTTGCCGGTGCCGGCGCCAATATCGTTCTCAACGGCATGGGCACGCCCGACGACATCGAGAAGGAGCGGTCGAGCATCGAAAGGGATTTCAAGGTCAAGGCGGTTCATTCGCCGGCCGACATGGCCAAGCCCGCGCAGATCGCCGAGATGGTCGCCTTGGGAGAAAAGACCTTCGGCTCGGTCGACGTCCTCGTTAACAATGCCGGCATCCAGTTCGTGTCGCCGATCGAGGAGTTTCCGCCCGAGAAATGGGAAGCGATCATTGCGATCAACCTGTCGTCGGCGTTTTATGGCATCCGCGCCGCCGTGCCCGGCATGAAGAAGCGCGGCTGGGGCCGCATCATCAATACGGCTTCCGCGCATTCGATGGTGGCCTCGCCGTTCAAGGCGGCTTATGTTTCGGCCAAGCACGGCATCGCGGGCCTCACCAAGACCGTGGCGCTGGAGCTCGCGACCTTCAAGATCACCTGCAACTGCATCAGCCCGGGTTATGTCTGGACCCCGCTGGTCGAGAAGCAGATTCCCGACACCATGAAGGCGCGCAACATGACCAAGGAGCAGGTAATCCATGACGTGCTGCTGGAAGCGCAGCCGACCAAGGAGTTTGTCACCTCCGAGCAGGTCGCGGCGCTGGCGCTGTTTCTCTGCGGCGACGACGCGGCGCAGATCACCGGCACCAATCTCTCCATCGATGGCGGCTGGACCGCGGAGTAGGGGAAAGCTTCGCCACCTCTAGCCGTCATTCCCCGATGTGCAGTTGCACATCTGAGGGCGTGAGCGAAGCGAAACGAGCCCGGAATCCATAACCACGATCGGGGCTATGGATTCCGGGCCTGCGCCAAGGGGCGCATCCCGGAATGACGAAAATCGCTAATCCAGATTGATGTTGAATTCGTAGGCGCGATCGCCGCCGACCAGGGTCAGTTTGAGCGCAGCGCCGTCGGGATTCGTGCCGGGAGGCAGGCCCTCGAGTTCGAAGGCGAAGCGCTTGACCCCGGGCGGGCTGTGTTCCAACGGTTTTGGAACCGGGAGCGCCCAGTCCGGCGTCGGTCCTTCGACGAACAGGTCGACGGGCCTGGTGTCGGGCACGGCGACGTCGACCAGCACCGTCGATTTCCCGTCGCGCTTGACGTCACGGATGGTCAACGGGTTGGGGTCTCCGACATTGGCCGGCTTGGGCACGGTGTCGAGGGCTGCGAACAGCGCACTGTCCTCGGTGCTCGCCACGCTGGCGATGGCGAGCTCGGCACTGGCTTCGACCGGGATGCAGAGTTTCTCGCACACCGCGTAGTTGATATCGGCGCGAAGCGTCACCGGCTTGTCGGCATTTTTGGCGACGATCCGCAGCGGCAGCACCACCTGATTGTTGTAACCCAGCGAATAGCCGCCGGCGCCATCGTCAAATTTCATCGGGGCGGGCCACAGCACGGTGACGGCCTCGATATTTTCCGATTTGGAGAAATCGAAGCGCGGCGGCACCCCGGAATCGCCGGGCGTCCGCCAGTAGGTTTTCCATCCCGGCTCCAGCTGGAAGGCGATGCCGCCCATCAGCACCGCCCCGCTGCGCGATCCCGCCAGCAGACGGACCGCGGAATGTCCGTCCCGTTGCCATGGCGAGGCATCCTGGGCGCGGGCCTCGAGCGCCAGGGATGACGCCAATAACGTTGCGGCAAAGCCGAGCGCGGCACGCATGGGAACTATGACGACCATGCGACGTCTTTACAGCCAAGGGAGCGCGCAAACCATTGAATTGCTTGTGATGCAATTCTGCTGGCGGCGGCGAGAAGCTTGATTGACAGAACCGGCACCCAATATCAGGATGTGATCAACCGAAAGTCCTTTGCGGATGGACCCTGAAGGCAAAACACCGAGGATTGTTGGCCGCCAAGCCGCCGGCATCGGCGACAATTCGTCCGAGCGCGGCTATCTCGACGGTCAGCTCTTGATCGCGATGCCGGTGATGGGAGATCCGCGCTTCGAGCGTTCGGTGATCTATCTTTGCGCGCATTCCTCCGAAGGCGCCATGGGCATCATCGTCAACCGTCCGGCGGGCAGTATCGACTTCCCCGAATTGCTGGTGCAGCTCGACATCATCAAGAAGGCCGACCAGATCAAGCTGCCGGAAAACGCCGAGACCATGAAGGTGCTGAAGGGCGGCCCGGTCGAGACCGGCCGCGGCTTCGTGCTGCATTCGAGCGATTTCTTCATCAAGGATGCCACGCTCAAGATCGACGACGGAATTTGCCTGACCGCGACGGTGGATATCTTGAAGGCGATCGCCAAGGGCGCCGGGCCGAAGCACGCCATCCTGGCGCTCGGCTATGCCGGCTGGGCGCCGGGACAGCTGGAAACCGAGATCCAGGACAACGGCTGGCTGCATTGCGACGCCGATCCGGACCTGATTTTCGGCGGCGACATCGAGGAAAAATACCTCCGCGCGCTCCGCAAGATCGGGATCGATCCCGGCATGCTCTCGAACGAAGCGGGGCATGCGTGAGTGTTGTCGTCATTGCCGGGCAAAAGCGCGAAGCGCGTCTTCGCGCTAGGTGACCCGGCAATCCATCCATCTCGAGAGATGCATTTTCATGAAGGTTGATGGATACGCGGGTCAAGCCCGCGTATGACGCGGTGCGCGTTGAGGCTCGCAGGCAGCTCCTTACTCCGCCGCTTGCTGCGCTGCCGTCGGCTCGGTGCCGGCCACCGTGGCGCGGCGCATGTCGCGCGGCTGCGACTGGTCGTAGCGCCGCACCCGGTGCATGGTCTGGCGGTTGTCCCACATCACGAGGTCATGCACCGTCCATTTGTGGACGTAGACGAACTCCGGCTGCGTGGCGTGCTCGGTGAGATCGCGCAGCAACAGCCGCGCCTCCGGCACGCTCATGCCGACGATCGCGCCGGCATGCGATGAAAGATAAAGCGACTTGCGGCGGTGCACCGGATGGGTGCGCACCAGTCGCTGCCGCACCGGCTTGAACATCTGCCTTTCTTCCTCGGTGTAGTCGGCGAAGCCCAGCGAGCCGCGGGAATACATCAGCGAATGCTCGCAGATCAGGTCCTCGATCTCGGCCTTGGTCTCGTCGTCGAGCGCGTCATAGGCCGCCCGCATGTCGGCGAATTCGGTATTGCCGCCCTTGGGATTGACCACGCGCGCCGATAGCAGCGAAAATTTTGCGGGAATCGGGCGGAACGAACTGTCGGAATGCCACAGGCAATTGCCGAGATTGAACAGTTGGGTGCGGTGATCGCGCGGCAGCGGCTTGCCGTCCTTGCCGAGATTGGAGACGTCGTTCAGCCCGGAGGTGAGCCGGTAATCTTCCTTCTTGGTCACCGTGCCGCCGCGCGCATTCTCGCGCTCGCCGAAATTGCGCGCAAACGCCAATTGCTGATCGTCTGATATGTCCTGGTCGCGGAACAGCAGCACGGCGTATTTGTCCATGCCAGCTTCGATATCCTTGGCCTCTTGCACCGTCAGCGGTTTGCGCAAATCGACGCCCGTGACTTCACCGAAAAAATGCGGGTGAAGCTGCCGGATCGAGACAGTCATGGCGTTTCTCCTGATCGGGGCGAGCGGTTATTCCGCTCCGTTTGCCTGAAAAGCTACTCCCGGAGATCGCGATGTCAACGCGTCCCGATGCATGGCCACCGTCAAGGGTTGCGCAATTCGTATCTCGGACGCGGTGCAGCGTCTCTTCGACGATGCACCAAAGGACGCTCAATCCTTTAACCGACCGGCTGAGTTCTTTGAAATCGGACATCGAATGCTCGCTGACGATGATGTCGTGCAGTGCAAGATTGACAAGGCTGGCACCGGTCCGCAGAGAGGTCAAACCACGCGAAATAAACCATCGAGGGCGCGATGAACGAACTGGATTTCAGCTGTAAGCAGGTTCTGGTGGTAGGCGGCTCCAGCGGCATCGGCAACGGCATCGCGCAAGCGTTCCGGGTCAGGGGCGCGCGCGTGCATGTTTGCGGTACCCGCGCGACCGCGGCCGATTATTCGCTCGACGAGGGATCGCATCTCGAGGGTCTCGATTACGCGCAGCTCGACGTCAGCGATGCCAACGCGATCGAGAATTTCAAGCCGTCCTTCGACCGGCTCGACGTGCTGGTGCTGGCGCAGGGCGCGGTGATCTACCGGCGCGGCGAATTCGAAATGGGCGGATTTCGCAAGGTGCTTGAAGTCAATCTGATCAGCCTGATGGCCTGCGCGACAAGGTTTCATGCGATGCTGAGCGCGGCCAAGGGCTCATTGATCATTATCAGTTCGACCGCCGCCTATCATGCGACAAAGGGCAATCCGGCCTACAACGCCTCGAAAGCCGGCGCCGTCGGATTGACCCGGACGCTTGGCCAGGCGTGGGCGGAGAACGGCATTCGCGTCAACGGCATCGCACCAGGCCTGGTCGACACCAAGATGACCAGGGTGACGACATCGAATCCGAAACGGCTCGAGAGCGCGATCGAGCGGATACCGCTGAAGCGGCTGGGAACACCGGCCGACATGGCGGGCGCCGCGCTGTTTCTGGCGTCGCCGCTCGCCTCCTACATGGTCGGTCAGACCCTTGTCGTGGACGGCGGCCTCATTCTGTAAGCCACAGGAACCGGATCGGGTTTCATCGGTTAGCTCCCCGGCAAGTTCAAGGAGTTTGATGCGATGGACAAGGACCGAATTGTGGGCGCGGCCAAGGATGCCGCCGGTAAAGTCGAAGGCGCCGTCGGCGATATCTCGGGCGACACGAAAACCCAGGCTTCCGGCCGCGCCCGCGAGGCGGCAGGCACGGTGCAGAATCTGTACGGCCAAGCCAAGGATACCGCGCGCGAGGTAAAGGATACCGCGCGCGACGCCACCGATGCCGCCGTCGGCTACGCCAAGGACGCCTATGAGAATAGCGGCGAGACGTTCCGCGAAGGCTCGCAAGCTGTGGCGAAGAAAGTGCAGGAGAATCCGCTCGGCGCGCTATTGGTCGCAGCCGGTGTCGGCTTTGCGCTGGCGCTCTTGATGACGCGCCCGCCACGCCGTCCTCGCGGGCGCTGGCGGTATTACAACTGAACTGATCGTCACGGCACGTCATTCCCCCGATGTGCAATTGCACATTTGAGGACACGCGTTCTCGCGTGGACCCGGAATCCAGAAGTCATTGGAACGAGATTCCGGTTTCGCGCTGATGCGCGCCCCGGAATGACGCTGTGAGCAGCTTACCGCCCGAAGAATCCAGGGGCCCACGCCGACGGTCCGACATTACCCGGCGGGCGCGGAACGTTGGCCGGCGGCGGTCGCACGACGTTTCCAAAAAAGTCCCGCTGTGCCGGTGCACTGGATTGGACCGGACGAGGCTTTTTCGGCTTCGGGGTCGCGTTGGGTGCCGCCGCCGTTCCGTCGGGCGAAACGGATGCCGATGGCGTTTCGCCCTTGGCCTGTTCGCGTCCAACTTCGCGGCGCGGCCAGGCGAAATCATCGGCACGGCCGGCGGGCGGCGCGAGCGGCTCGCCCTTGACCAGCGTCCGCGCGGCGAGCGCATCGACCGCGGCCGGGCGCGAGCCCGGGCCGCCGAGCAATTGATCGGTGCCGACCGAGGATGCCACCAGCGGCAGGATCGGTCCGGCCAGCGGGCGCGGCGCCGGCTGTCCCGGCAGCGCATTGGCGTCGGGCGTTGCCGGCTCGGTCGGCAGCGCAATCGGTGCGGAGCGGCCCGCGAGCAGCCGCGTGATCTCGCGTTCGACATAATGCGCGAGCTTGCGCGCGCCGGGCCTGGTGAAATACACGCCGTCGTAAGAACGCAGCTGTCGAATCTGGCCCTCGAAGTCGGGGCCCTTCTGCAGGAAGCGCCCGGCTTCGTCGACAAATCCATCCCAGACATCGACATAGGTGATGCCGGCCTTGCTGGCGGCCTCGCGATACAGCGAATCCAGGAACAACATGTCCGCCGTTGCCTTGGCGCCGCGCAACGCGGGCAGGCCAACCCAGAGCACCGGAACGCCCTTGGATTTCAGGACGCCGATCATCTCGTCGATTTTCCTGGTGTAGAGTTCGACCCAGCGTTCCTCGCGAAACTCATAAAGGCCGTTCGGCGAGCGCGCGCTCTTCTCCGGCGTGGTGGCCGGCGGCGCATCGTTGTTGTCGGCGGCATCGTCCGGAGACAATTCGGTATCGACCGCCTTGTCCTCGGGCTTTGCGGCCGTATCGGCCGCGCCACCCGGCTTCGCGCCGGGTTTCGCGTCTCCGGGCTTGGCCTCCGGCTTGGCTTTGGCGTCCTTCTTGTCGCTCTTCTTGTCGGAGGGCTTGCTGTCCGGTTTTTCGACAACGGGCTCGCGTATCGCCATGCGGTCATTGAGCCCGAGCATCACGACGATGGCGTCCGGCTTTTCGGTGGCGAGAATGCCCCTGGCGGCGGCGGCCCAATCGGCCGGATCGCCCTTCGGCTGATATTTGAGGAGGCCGGAGACGGTCTTGTGCTTGCGGATCACGCCCATGTCGGGCCGCTCGGCATAGGCATCCTCGAGACCGTAGGCGAGCCACTCGGCCATCGCATCGCCGAGCACCAGCACGTTGCGCTCCGGCACGGTCTCTCGTTTCTCCGGTGGCGGCGCCTTGGAAAAATCCTCTCGGATCACCTTTTTCGGCGCCTGCTGCTGCTGCTGGAATGGCGCGAAAAAATCGCCGCCAAACCAGCCGCCACCACCGCCGCGCTGCGGCGCCCGCTGTCCACCGAAATTGCCGAAATTATTGCCGAAATTGAAGAACTGCGCCGAGGCTGGTCCGGCGATGCCGACCAGCAGCGCAAGCGCAACCGCCAGCGCGACCAGCGGGCCGGGCTCGGTGAAGGCGCGCAAGAAGGATTTTGTCTTTGGCATGCGGCTCGGCCGTAATGGATGGCAATCACTATTATAGCGGAATCAGGCCGCAAGCGGGCAGATTCCTCACCATAAGCCGGGCATCGGCCGCCGCCGTCAAGGTCGCTGCGGCGGCATTTTACCGTCCCCTGAGCCGTTCCAGCACGTCGGAGGAGGCAAATCCGTCCGCAGGCGCCCCGATCGAGGCCTGGAAGCCGCGCAGGGCCTCCCGCGTCTGGCCGCCGAGCTGGCCGTCGGGGGTGCCACGGTAGAAGCCGCGCTGCGCCAGAAGCTGCTGCAATTCCAGCCGCTCGGCGCGCGTCAGTTCCCGTTCCTGCCGTGGCCAGGGCTGCACGAACGGCGCGCCGCCGCGCAAGCGGTCGGCGAAATGGCCGATCGCCAGCGCGTAAGCCTCCGCCGGATTGTATTTCATGATCACCCGGAAATTCTGCAGCATCAGAAAACCCGGGCCCTCGGCGCCGGCGGGCGCCAGCAGATAGGCCTTGTCGCCCGGGTGGGGAAAAGGTTGTCCGCCGGCGCGCTTCAGGCCGAGATGCTCCCACTGCGCCGTTGTCATCGCCTTCGCCCGGTCCGCCAGCATGTAATTGAAGCCCGCGGGCACCACGACCTCGTAGCCCCAGCTCTGGCCGGGCTGCCAGCCGTCCTTTTTCAGATTGTTGGCGGTCGACGCAATCAGGTCGGCGGGATTATCGACCACGTCGCGGCGGCCGTCGCCGTCGGCATCCACGGCGTAGCGCTTGAAGGCGGTCGGCATGAACTGCGTGGGCCCGAACGCCCCGGCCCAGGAGCCGCGCAACTGCTCGGGGCGCAAATCGCCGCGGTGCAGGATTTCCAGCGCCGAGAGGAATTCGTCTTTGAAATATTTCTGGCGGCGGCCGATGCAAGAAAGGGTTGCGGTGGATTGCAGCACGCTGCGATCGCCCATCTGGGTGGAGTAGCTCGACTCGATGCCCCAGATCGCGGCAATCGTGTAGCGGTCGACGCCGTAGGTTTTTTCAACCGCGTCGAATTGCGGTTTGTATTTCGCCAGAATCTCGCGGCCCTTGGCGAGGCGGTTATCGTTGACGAGGATGTCGAGATAATCCCAGATCGACCTGGTGAATTCCGGCTGCGAATCCATCAAATCCATGATGCGCAGATCGGGCTCCAGCCCTGCGGTAAAGCGCTGAAAACTTTGTTGCGAGATGTTGCGGCGGGCGGCGTCGGGCCACATCGAGACGACGCAATTTTCGAAATTCGCCGCCGCTTCCCGGATCGCGCGCGCGGTCATCAGCGGATGGCCGGAGGCGCCGTCCTCGCCGCTCCAGGGCGGTGCCGGGCTGCTCGCGGCGGGCGCCGCTTGCGCCTGCGCCGAGGTGGCGGGCCGCTGGGGCGATGGAGCAGTCCGGCTGCCTTTCGAAAGCGAGCCGGTGAAGATGTTGTCGAAAAGGCTTAAGGGGCCGTCGCTCGATTGCGCGCACGCCTCGCCGGACAATAGCAGCGCTGCCACGACTATGGCCGCGCCGGTCCGACTGCTTGCCAATTGTTTTGTCCGTCGCGTCAATGTCCGACTCCGCGCTGCTCGAGCATATCCCGCTTCAGGAGGCCTGGTCGCGGTTTCAAATCGCTTAACAAAGGCGAGATTTTGATGGTTGAGATTTTACTTAGCGATGGCGGGAAAGAAACGCGAGCGCTGCAACTGGCGAGGTCGGCTCTCTCCCCCCTTGTGGGGGAAAGCTGGAGAGGGGGTATCGCGAACTCCGGCGTCTGCGGCTTACCCCTCTCCCTAACCCTCCCCCACAAGGGGGGAGGGAACAGACATGGATGCGCCCGAGTTCCTGTACGCTTCACGATCCCTCTCGTGACCACACAACCGTCTTTGTTCCCGGCTGCAAACCGGTTACCAAAGCCGTCAAACGCCCCTTCCGCATGCTCACCTAGAAGGCACCGCGACAACCCCATGAAAATCCGCAAAGCCGTCTTTCCGGTCGCCGGTCTCGGCACCCGCGTCCTGCCCGCCACCAAGGCGATGCCGAAGGAAATGCTGACCATCGTCGACAAGCCGCTGATCCAGCATGTGGTCGATGAGGCGAGGGAAGCCGGGATCGAGCATTTCATCTTTGTCACCGGCCGCAACAAGGGCGTGATCGAGGACCACTTCGACAGGGTGTTCGAGCTCGATGCCACGCTTGAAGCCCGCGGCAAGAAGGCCGAGATGGAGATTCTGGCCCGCGACCAGCCCGAAGCCGGCGCCATGAGCTTCACGCGGCAGCAGGCGCCGCTCGGCCTCGGCCACGCGGTGTGGTGCGCCCGCGACATCGTCGGCGACGAGCCGTTCGCGGTGGTGCTGCCGGACGAACTGGTGCTGCACACGCCGGGCTGCCTCGCGCAAATGATCGAGGCCGCCAAAAAACTCGGCGACAAATCCAACCTGATCGCGGTGGAAGAAGTGCCGGCGCATCTCACCCATCAATACGGCATCTGCGGCGTCGGCAAGCGCCACAAGCACGGCAACATGTTCGAGGTCGACGGCATGGTGGAAAAGCCGGCCAAGGGCACCGCGCCGTCGAATCTGTCGATCACCGGGCGCTATATCCTGCAGCCGGAGATCTTCAAGATCCTGGAAACCCAGCAGCGCGGCGCCGGCGGCGAGATCCAGCTCACCGACGCGATGATCGGCCTTTCGAAAACGCAAACCTTCTACGGCGTCGAGTTTAAGGGCGAGCGGCACGATTGCGGTTCGAAAGCCGGTTTCCTCCGCGCCAACATCGCCTTCGCCATGGCGCGCGACGACCTGCGCGATGGCTTGCGGGAAGAGATGAAGAAATATCTGGATAACCCGTGAACGATTACGACGCGTTGCGCGATTATCTGAAGAAGCAAACGCTGCCGGAATTCGTGCTGAGCTTTGCGCAGATCGAGCAGATCATCGACGCGGCGCTGCCGCGCGCGGCGCACCGCGCCTCGTGGTGGGAGACGCTGCGCAGTCCGCAGGAGAAGATGCCGCAGCGCGAGGCGTGTCTTGCCGGCGGCTACATCGCCACCCGGCTCGCGGACGGCAAGAGCGTAAAATTCAAGCGGATCAAGTGAGGTCGCCTCGTTCAATCAACCACGTCGCCCCGGCGAACGCCGGGGCCGCCGCTTCGGTGCGATAGCGCGGGAGATGATCCTCGAGCGAATAGACAACGCAAAGCGCGAGGCTGGCCCAGACCGCCGCGCTGAAATAAAGCGACATCCAGGCGATCTCGTCCTTCCACTGGGCAAAGTCGTGCGTCACGACCCAACGCGTGCGCACATCATGGAAACCCTCCAGCGCTCCGAGCGGCTTGCTGCCATCGGCAAGGTCTGCTTGCCATCGGCTCACATACATCGGGACATCGATGGTCATGAGAAAAGCCAGATAGGCTGCAATCCCCGATATCGCGATGGCGAGGACCACGCGAACCGGACCGTTGAACTCCGGCAGCAACCGGCAAAGCCCGATCCCGACCGCGAGGAAGGCAACGGCCCATATCGAATTCTCGATGGCGTTGCCCAGATAATTTTTGGTCAGCACCGCATACCATGAGAAGCATTCCGCGATCAGGATCAGCGGCACCAGCAACCACGCGGCGTTCAAGGTGGTGTCTGCTGCCGTCATCGTGCCCAGCTGGTGCAGAATAATTGCCCACTGCACCGCGAAGCAGATCTCGGCCACGGTTGCCACCGACCGGCCGACGACAACGCTCGACAGCCAGGTGTCGAACAGGCAGATCCGCTGAACATCGGCGCGCGGCAGGAACGACCTGAAAGCGCAGCCAAAAACATAGGCCGCACAGAGCAGCAGCATGAGCTCGATGCCCGGAGTGCTGCCGAGACTGCCAGTCGGCTGTTCGTGGAGGTGGCGGTACAGCAAGAACCAAACCGCGATATTCGCGCCGCTGACCAGGGTTAACACACCCCACCACCAGGCCAGGGGATTTGACCATGCCAGGGAACTTGACTGCGCCCGCCATTCCAAACTCATGCAACGCTCCGCGTGTAACCCAACTGACATTTCATCGTGACAATTCTGTCACAAGGCGGGGCCAGTCGCGAGCGAGATTTGCGTGTCACAGGTGCTATCGGGCGCTGCCGGCATGTGATAGCGGCGCGGCTCGAGAGCCCCACAGACAGCGACGGGTTCGCTTCGCGGCGGCAAAATTGTGCGGAGGGCCCGGCTCTGAATTCGTGCATACGCGATGCCGCGAACGCGTTCTACATCTCGGACGAGACGCTCCTGTCCGGCAATTTGACCGGAGAAAAACCTCTCCTTGCTGCAGCGCTGTCCTATTCAAGTGACCTCGCCGACGGCTCTAGACGGACCTGTCGTTTGCGCTCAGCGTTGTCAGCGGCTAGGGGCGGAACTGACCGCGAAATCGCCATACTGCCGCTGACGTCACGTAACGTACCTTGCCCCTCAGTGCAGGTGCGGAGTTCAAGGTCCATACCTTGCATACATGTCAAATCGGCATAAAACACTGGAAGAAAAAGGCGGAGACACTCCATGAGCTGCTGCGATGAAACCACCGCCCGGGTGCCCGATACCGAGGTGTCCCGGCGTGCGCTGTTCAAGGGGGCGGCGCTGGTCGCAAGCGTCATTCCAGCGGCACGGCCGACCGAGTCCGAGGCTCAGGGCAAACAGATCAAGCTCGCCTATTGCAGCCAGCTTCTGTGCGGCGTTCCGTACGAGGTCGCGCGATCGGCCGGTTACTTCAAGAATCATGGGCTTGACGTGCAGCTCGTCTACACCCGCGGCGGCAACGCCGCGATGCAGGCGCTGGTCGGCGGCGCCGTCGACTACGCTGCCACCGCGCTGGACGTTGCCCTCCAGGCCTATGCCAATGTTGGCGCCGACATCCGCCGCTTCGCGGTGACGGGGCGTCTCCCTCTGTTCGCCGTGGTTACCGCTCCCAGGACCGCCAGCCAGATTCAATCGATCAAGGATCTGGAGGGAAGAACGGTCGGCATCTCCGCGCTCGGCAATGCCGATCATGCGCTGACGCTCTATCTGTTGAAGCAGGCCGGCGCCGACGCCCGGAAAGTCCAGTTCGCGACCATGGGCGTCAATTTGCTGGAAGCGTTGCGCCAGGGCCAAATGGACGCCGGCGTCGTGCAGGAGCCGGCTCTGACACTGCTGCGTCGCGGAGGTGCGCGCGTGCTCATGAACGCAATGGACCTTGAAGACGCCAGGCACTATCTCGGCGGTTCCTTCGAATTCATGGGCGTCGCGGTACGCGCCAGGGAGATCGAAGCGCGCAAGCCGGAAATGATTGCGCTGACCAGGGCGCTGGCGGATGCACTCAAGGCGCTGCGCGGGATGACGGGCGAGCAGCTGGTCGCGGCGCTTCCCAAGGAGATGACGACCGGGCTCGACCTCAAGGAGTTTGGCGGCATTATCGTGCAGCATCGCGACAGTCTCTACCCTGAAACGGTCAGCATCGACCTCGATGCGGCCAGGCGCGTCGAGCAGAGCCTGATCGCCGGCGGGCTCATCAAGTCCGGTGCGAGCATGTCGGGGCTGCACGACACGACCATCGCAGGGGGCTGAATGCGGGTCCGCGATCTGACCATTTCCTATGGCGGGGAGCCGGTCCTCGAAAGAGTGGACCTCACGGTTGAGGAGGGCCGGTTCGTCAGTCTCGTCGGGCCTTCCGGCTCGGGCAAGTCGAGCCTGTTGCGTGCTGCGATTGGATTGCAGCAGCCGCTTTCAGGCACAATCGAGACGAACCTTGCGCGCCCGGAGCTAGGCCTCCTGTTCCAGGACGATGCCCTGCTGCCCTGGAAGACGGCGCGCGACAACGTGGCGCTCGGCCTCACCTTCAACGGAACGGAGCGCAAGAAGGCGCTGGCCGAAGCGGAGGCCTGGCTTGAGCGCCTGGGCCTTGCGGGCTTCGGCGATCGCTTTCCCCGTCACCTCAGCGGCGGCCAGCGCAAGCGCGTTGCGCTGGCACAGGTGCTGGCGATGAAGCCAAGGCTGATCCTGATGGACGAGCCATTCGCTTCCCTCGATGCGATCGTGCGCGCACGGGTGGTGAAGGACGTCGTGGCGCTGGTCGAGCGCGAGAGGATCAGCGTTCTCCTGGTGACCCACGATCTCGAAGAGGCGCTTAGCCTTTCCGACGAAGTCTATCTGCTGTCGCAGGGGCCGCGCGCGCACATCATCGAGCAATACAATGTGCCGATTCCGCGGCCCCGCGATCCTGTCCAATCGCGCATGCATCCGGCGTTCGCGCCGCTCTACGAAAGGCTGTGGGCAGACCTTTCCCGCCAGGTCGATCATCGGGCGGAGGCGGCATGATGTTTCTTCATCCCCGCTATGCGTGGCTGCGCCAGCTTGCCGCATTCGCGGTCCTGCTCGCGGTCTGGGAAGCGGCCGGCCGCGCCGGCCTGCTCAATCCATTGTATGTGCCGAACCCGAGCCGTATCGGCGCAGCACTTGTCGAATTGTTCTCCGACGGTCGCATCTGGCCACATCTCGACGCAACCTTCACCGCAGCACTTGGCGGTCTCGCACTAGGCATCGTCGTCGGCATTCTGCTCGGGGTCGCGGCGGCCCTCGTCCCTTTGATCGCGGAACTTCTCGAGCCGCTGATGACCGTTCTCAACGCCATCCCGCGCGTGGTGCTTGCGCCGCTGTTTGTGATCTGGCTCGGTATCGGACTGGCCTCCAAG
>WNGI01008748.1_pt1 | contig 14224 bp, 15 predicted proteins | sample 5400621 | NCBI WGS metagenome assembly WNGI01 (sample SAMN13153374, study PRJNA577476) | soil metagenome | isolation source: 20 cm soil or saprolite under Garry oak tree replicate 1 | place: USA:California | collected 2016-06-15
CAATAACCTCCTGATCGGCATCGATTCCCGGCGCCGCTGCATCCGGCGTCGAGCTCGCTCCCCCCAACGTTTGTGAACCCTGATTTTGCAGCGGTGTGGCTGTCATCTTCACCTGCCTAGTGTAACCCGTTTGCCAGCGCGTGCAAAGACCCAAATGGCGACGGGATAACACCTTATCACCGTTACGCCCTTCTGACGATTAGTAGCTCGTGGAAGCAACCAAGGGCTACCGCAGCCGGACCAAATATAGATTCTCCAGCGCAATATCCGCGTGGTATTGCCTGCCTTCCCGATCGCTGTCCGCGCGATAGCGGCGATACCGTTGGCTGAACCTGGCCACCCTTCCATCGACTGAAACCTTCCCGAGCAGGGCTTCGAGCGCTTCTGGCTTCAAATGACCCTCCGAATTGAAGCTGATAAGCGCGTATTTCGCGCCAGAATCGGCCAGCAACCCCGAAAACAGCCTTTGAACGCGCCTTCCATGGGACCACTGGCTTCGTCCTTCTTCACCGGCCAGGAGTCCGACCTTCCCCCGAATAGCCGGTGCCGATGCGGACCAGCCACGCGCCAGGATCTCCGGTATATGGTAGTAGGCAACGTACTGCCGGGAGTTGTACGGAGGGTCGACATACAGGAGATCAACCTCGCCGATCTCCTTTGCCGCGTGCGCCGCATCCATTAGAAAGGCTCGCGCCGGCGCTCTCCCCTTCACCGGCGATTCAGGAACGATCTCGAACGCGCGCCGCGCATTCGCCTGCCAGCGTTTCATGTAAGACGCGTACACTCCGGCGGTGTTGGCCACTCTGTCCGCTCCTTCTATGATGGCGGCAAGGAGTAGATAGTAGTCGTCGTCGCCGAGCGACCGCTCCTCCCGCCACGTTTCCAGCGTTTCGCGCGACGCGTCGATCCGCCCTGCATTCTCTGGCGTGAAGTACATCCTTCCCGCGCTCACGCTGCCGCCGGCGGGCGAGAAATGCCGGCTGATAAAGCTGGGCACAGGAGGAAGCTGGGCGAGCTCCTTCGCCATTTCACCGATCGAAGGATCAGCCGCGTCCGCGACGACATATGCGCGCTGAAACACGTACGACGACATTAGCAAGTCGCTTGAGCACACGCGCCAGCCTTCCGACTTGAGCGCTCTGCTCACGCTCGCCGTCCCGGCGAATGCGTCGTGCACAGAACCGACCGCGATCCTTTCCTTCTCCAGCGTGCGGAGAATGAATGGAAGGAGTCGGGTTTTGTTTCCGATGTACCTCATGATGCAAAGAGGGCGAGGTTCTTGGCCTCGCCCTCTGAAACAGTATCAGATCATTACTATGGGCAAAGCTGCGCCGGCGTCAAAGCCGGTACCGGAACCGTCGGGATTTGGAATCCATACGTCGAATTAAGTGCAGCTGCAGCGGCGTTTGCGATTTCCTGCTGACCGTCGGCGGTCGGATGGATTCCATCCAGACTGACGTACTGCCCGAATGGACGCGTGCAAGTGAGGAAGGCGTTCAGACTGAAGTGACCTTTGGCCGCAACGAACTTGCCCAGCGCCCCATTGAAATCAAAGTACGACCACGAGTGAGCCGTTGCCTGCGCCGAGATGTGCGTGTTCATCTGACGGATCAGACCGTCGACGAAGGCGGTGTCAGCCGTTTGCACTGCCCAGCGCCGTAAGCACCTTGCCGAAGGCGTAGATCAAATTCGTATTGCCCTGACAATCGGGGTTGACGACGATCCCGAATGACTGAAACGCAGCGGCCTGCTGATAGAAATCATCGCCGGGATAAACGCCGACGAGACTCGGGATCAGCGGAACCGAGACGAGTAGTGCTTTTGCGCCCGTCTTCGCGACGCTGTCGACGATGGCGTCGTACTGCGGCTGCCACAGCGTGATCGGATAGAAGGTGAACGTTGCGTCGGGCTGACGATACGCCTGCGCCGGCACCAGGATCCCGCCGGTGACTGTGCGCAGCACTTCGTTAGCACCCAGTTCCACCGAGACGAGCGTGGGATGCTGCTGCATCATCGAGGTGACCTGGCTGGTCTTCGGCGCCAGCACCGCTTTGTACAGGCGCTTCCGCTGATCCGATTCGACCGTTATTGGGGCGGCGGCTACTGTGTCCGGAGTGACGCGGAGCGCTGCGTACGTCGTAGCCCCGTCTATCGCAACGTTGTTGGTGGGCAGAGTAATGCTGCCAAGGAGCGCGCAGACCCTGTCACCGTGCGTGCTCGTTGTGCTGGTATCGATCGTCGGGTACTGGGCGCCGCTCAACCTTCTCTGGAACTGCAGCGGAGCGATGAGGGGCGAGTAACAGCCGGGACCGGCTATCAGCGGCTCGGTGAACTTCGGCGCGAATGCCTGGTGAGCGAGAAGCGCTGGCCAAGCGTGCTGCTGCGTCGCGTAATAAACCCCGTCGGACTGGACTCCCATACTAACGCTGGTGCCGATCGAGACATAGCGCTGGAACGCCGCCTGTCCCGCCGGACCCGTGGTTCTGTCTTCGCTGCACGCAGCGAGAACCACGAGAGCGAGAGCACCAGCAGAGAAAGACCAGTTACGCTTCATAACTTCTCCTCATAAGTGAGCGAGCAAAGGAGCGACGCGAAGGCAGGAAACAAGCGGCTGATAATATCTGTAATCACCCAAAGGCGCGCCACCCCAGAGAGCGAATGGCGTCGCCGTGCTCATCGAGCCTGGGAGGCGACAGTCGCACCGACCCCGGCACACTCGGCGAAACTCCGGTTCGAGCGTTCGCATCCGTACCCTCGAGAGCTTCAGCGACTGATTTCACCAGGCCGCAGGGAACACCGACTTTCTGCAGTAGATCGATCCAGTGTTGTGCACTCTTTTCTCTCACACGACTCGCGACAGCAGCGACGACGCGCTCGCGCTTTTCAACGCGACCTGCATTTGAGCGCAATGCTTCGTCGTCCGCGAGATTGTCGAGGCCGAGCGCGCTCGCGCACGCGTGCCATTGTGCATCGCTACCGACAGCGATGACCAACGGTCTGTCGGCGGCATCGAAGAGTTGGTAGGGAACCAGGTTCGGATGCGAGTTGCCCCACCGCCTGGCGTCGATTCCCGAGACGAGCACGTTTTGCGCAACGTTGACGAGCGAGGCGCGCGCGCTGTCCGCGAGTGAGACGTTGATTCGGCGCCTCTCCTTCGCTAGCTGACCCGTCGCGCGCTCCGCGACCGCGGCGAGAATGGCGATTGTCGCGTCCTTGCCGGCGATCACATCGGCCAGCGCGACGCCAACTTTCATCGGCGATCCTTTGCTCTCGCCGGTGATCGCCATCCAGCCAGACTCGGCCTGAACGACGAAGTCGTAGCCGGGGCGCTTACTCTCCGGACCGAATCCGGAGATCGTGCACCAGATCAGGGACGGATAGCGCTCGAGGATTGCGTCAGCATCGATGCCCAACCGATCAAGCGAGCCTGGGAGGAAATTATCGAGGACGACGTCAGCGTCGCGGATGAGGTCGAGGACAAGCTGTCGCCCGGGCGCGTCGGCCAGGTCGACTCCGATGCTCTTCTTGTTTCGGTTGATCGCCATGAAGTAGGCACTCATACCGTCCTTGTCGAAGGGCGGTCCCCAGCCACGGGTCTCGTCGCCTTCGCCGGGCCTTTCGACTTTAATGACGTCAGCGCCGAGGTCGCCCAGAATCATGGAGCAAACTGGACCGGCAAGGACGCGACTCAAGTCCAGTACTTTTAGCTTCATTTCTGTAGCCTGGCTTGTTAATGACGCCTATCTGTTGCTTAACTGTTGATAAAACCGTCTCGCAAGCGCTAGGTTGATTGGTCGGCGAAGGCAGGTTATACCACCTTGTTTTAGTGACGAAAAATCATATACTTAGCGCCGTTCGAGCCCATCTTGAGGCTAGACCCTACATCTGTGATTTCCAGACCCGTCAGCACCACCCCTTCGCTGACCGGAGCCCTTAAATGATCGATAAAGAAAAGCCAGCAGTTGCTACAGCCACAGCACCTGCTCCACCAGTCGGCTCAGCTGCACCTGCGCCAGTTCCGCCCAAGCGCAGCCCCGGTCACCGTGGCGCCGACGTAAAAGATACGGTCGCCGAAATGGCGGCAAAGGCGCATGAAATCAGCCTCGAGGCCGGAAGCAAGATGGCAGCGGCCATGAAGGATGTGATCGGCGCCGCTGCCGGGCTCACCGGTCTCGTGCTAGAGAGCGCCCGCGATCTCCTTCAGTACATGGTCCGCCGCGGGCAGATGACGCAAGAGGAAGCGGACAAGCTGATGCGCGAAGTCGAAGCATCACACGCGAAGCGCAAGCCTTCGACCCCGCCGTCTTCTCCGCTGATGAGACCCGCGACACCGCTGGCTTCGGCGCCGGCAGCGGTCCGTCACGCACCAGTGGCTCCCGCCGCAGCAAAGCATGTCGCACCGAAGCACGCTGCTCCGGCGAAAAAGCCCGCCGCGAAAAAAACTACCATGAAACCCGCAGCCAAGAAGCACACCGCAAAAGCCGCGACGAAATCCAAGCCGAAAGCATCGGGCAAGACCGCCAAGAGAAGGTAGTCCGTGGCGATACCGCGCGGCGACGCAGTCTCGCTTGCCCGCGCCCTGATAAAAATCGATTCGAGAAATCCAACCCTCGCTCCTGACTCACCGGGCGAGGGCGAGTGCGCGCGTTTCCTGGCTTCAGTCCTCGATGACTGGGGGTTCTCGGTTGAAGTGCTCGAGAGCGTTCCCGATCGGCCTAACGTCATCGCGCGTGTCGGGCCCGCCGATGCGCCGGCGCTGATGCTGAATGGTCACCTCGACGTGGTCGGCGTCGAGGGCATGGTCCACCAACCGTTCGACGCCGAGCTGCGCGGTAATCGCATCTATGGTCGTGGCTCCGCAGACATGAAGGGCGGCATCGCCGCCATGTGCGCGGCCGCGTCCGCCGTCGCCGACAGGGCCTGCGATCGTCAGATCCTCGTCACCGCCGTCGTCGACGAAGAGTACGACAGTCTCGGCATGCGCGGGTTGATATCAGCAGGCATCCGCGCGAATGCAGCAATCATCACCGAGCCGACGAGGCTGGCGATATGTCCGGCCCATCGCGGCTTCGTCTGGTTGGAAGCCGCCTTCAAGGGAAAAGCGGCGCACGGCAGTCGCTACGACATCGGCGTCGACGCGATCACACATGCCGGTCTGGTATTAGCCGAGCTCGACAAACTCGAGAAGACGCGCGACTTGGCCCCCACGCACCCATTGCTCGGTCGCGGGTCGCTTCACGCCTCGACGATCCGCGGTGGAGTCGGCTTGTCCACCTATCCGGAAGAGTGCATCCTGGCGATCGAGCGGCGCACGCTGCCGGGAGAGTCGACCCAGAAGGCGCTCAAGGAAATCACAGATGCATTCGCGGCGGTGCGAGCCAATCATCCGCAGCTCGAGGCGAGAGTTACATTGACTACTGCACAGTTGCCGAGTGATGTTCCGATCGATTCAGCGGTCGTCGAGAGACTGCGCGGCGCGATGGAGCGCGAAGACGTACCCGTAAAGATCGAAGGCCTTTCGGCGTGGACCGATGCCGCTCTGCTGAACGAGGCTGGCGTGCCGGCGATCTGTTTTGGCCCGGGAGATATCGCGCTCGCCCACGCCGCGGAAGAATTTGTGCAGGTGGAAGAGATCGATGTCGCGAAGCGGGTGTTGACGAGAGTCGTTCGTGAATGGTGCCGTAGCGACGGCAGTTAACGGGAGTTGCAGTGACAGAGTGGAACCACCAGCAGTACGACCTGCTCGAGCGCGCGATTTTGAACGGCAGGCGGATCGCCGCGTACCGCCGCGGAACGGAATACGTGATCGTGCCGACGAGGCTGCGCATGATCAGCGGGCGGGAAGCCGTGGATGCGACGCATCCGACGACCGGCGACGAGATCACGCTTTACCTCGACGAGCTGGAAAGCTTCGAGGTGGTGCGTTGAGCCGCGGCAAGGCCAGAAAAGGTGACCTGATCGCGATTTACGCCGACGAATCATGTCTCGGCAACGGACGCGAAGGAGAAAATCCGGGGGGGGCCGGCGGCCTCATCGAGTGGCTGCATCCGAAATCGAAGGAGGTAGAGCGCTACGACTACTGGATCTCCGAGCCGGCGACGACCAACAATCGAATGGCGCTCCGATCCGTCATCGAGGCGTTTCGCGAGATCTCCCGCCGCGGCAATAGCTACAAAGTCTTGTTCACCAGCGATTCGAAGTACATCGTCGAGGGGATGAACTCATGGGTTGGCGCCTGGATTGACCGTGGATGGAAAAGGAAGGGCGGGCCGATCGAGAACCTGGAGTTGTGGAAGGAAGCGGTGGCTGCGGTCTCGTCGCACGAGACGCAATTTCGATGGGTGGCCGGTCACGCCGGTCATCCACAGAACGAGTACGCGAATTATCTGGCGACCCGCGCGGCGGCGGAACAATCGAATTCAGGCGGGTTACGGCAATCTGAGTACGAAGGCTGGGTGGAGAAGCAGAAGGGAACGCGGGTCCGTCTGAAGGACGCATCTCCCTTCCCCGACGTTCAATCATTCCGTCCGATGAAGCGAACATGGACGATCTAGACCGACTGTTTCAGCGACTGGTCCACAACATTAGAAACGGCCACGCCGAGTATCTCAGCGTGCCGTTCACGGTCCAGGAGCTGTACGACACGCTCGTCCCGTACCGGCATTATCGCCGCGACCTCGGCATCGAGACCAACCAGGATTACGAAGCGGCGGTCAGTCGCCTCCTTTCCGGCGAGAAAGGATACGTGCGTGCCGACAAGGCGATGCAGGATCGGCTGAAGAAGGAGCTGGAGTCTCCGCACGCCGACGTCGGGGCGTTCCGCGACTACGCGGAGACGAGAATCTCTCTCGCTCCTGACGCGCTAGAGAAACTGGGTGTCGCCATTCCGGCGCAAAACGCCGGCGGCTTTGCGGGTGGCAACGGCAATGGTGGCGCGCCGGGCGCAGGCACCTCATTCACCGTGCCGGGCGCCATGGAGGTGGCCGAGGGTTGCAAGTTCTGCGGAGGAACTTTGCCCGAGGGTCGAGCCGTCACCTACTGCCCGCACTGCGGTCAGAATCTATCCGCGAAACACTGCGCCGGATGCGGCGCAGAGCTCGATCCAATCTGGAAGTTTTGCATCAACTGCGGGAAGAGGGCCTGACAACTGATGCGGATTGAGGGGTCCGGACCAAACTGCCAGAGCTCCGAACTACGGACTAATTGAGAAGTGCGAACAGACTGAGGATTCCGAACACCTGCTTTTGGTCTCAATGGTCCGGACTAAGTCCTCAGTGGTCCGCACTCCGCAATAGATCCGGACTCCTCAATTAGTCCGAACTCCGGACTGATTAGTTGGTCCGCTCCCCTCAATTCGCATCAGTCCGCAGTCCGCACAACAGATGCTAGCTTTAGAGCTATGCCTGCTCCATCAACCACTCCCGGCGTAGTCTTCCTTTCCGCGGTCCGAACTCCCTTCGGGACCTTCGGCGGAAAGCTCAAGGATGTCTCCCCTGTCGACCTCGCGGTTCACGCTTCGAAGAACGCAATCGAGCGCGCGGGAGTAAGCGCCACCGATATCGATCAGACTATTTTCGGTAACGTTCTCTATACAACCAGCGATTCCATCTACTTTGCGCGTCATGTCGCGCTCAAGTCCGGCGTGCGACAGGAGACCGCGGCTCTCACCCTCAATCGCCTCTGCGGATCGGGGTTCCAGGCAGTCGTGAGCGGCGCGCAGGAAATCATCCTCGGCGACGCACAGCTCTGTCTCGTCGGCGGCGCGGAGTCGATGTCGCTGGCACCGCACGTCACTCGTGGTTTGCGGTGGGGAACGCCACTCGGCAGAGCACCGGTGATGGAGGATGTGCTGTGGGAGGGGCTGACCGATTCTTATGTCGGCCTCGGAATGGCGGAGACCGCGGAAAATCTCGCTGAGCGGTACAAGCTCGATCGCGGCTGCGTCGATGAGTTTGCGCTCAGATCGCAGCAGCTCTCGAAGGCAGCGTGGGACGAAGGCGTTTTCGATGAAGAAGTCGTTTCTGTACCGGTGACGAATCCCAAAACCGGAAAAACGGAGGAGCTGGCCCGCGACGAGCACATGCGACCGGACACCACGGCCGAGAGGCTGGCTGCACTCAAGCCCGTGTTTCGGAAGGGCGGTGTCGTAACCGCCGGCAACGCGTCCGGGATCGGAGATGGCGCCGCGGCAATGGTGATCGCCGGCGAGAAATTTGCCCGCGAGCGCAATCTGAAACCGCTCGGTCGCCTTGTCTCGTGGGGTGTCGTAGGTGTCGATCCTTCAGTGATGGGAATCGGCCCCGTCCCGGCTTCCAAGGCTGCCCTCGCCAAAGCGGGCCTGTCGATGACGGATATGGACCTCATCGAAGTGAACGAGGCGTTCGCTGCCCAGACCTGCGCCGTCGAGCGCGAGTTGTCGCTGCCGAGAGAGCGCCTGAATGTCCACGGTGGTGCGATTGCATTGAGCCATCCGCTTGCCGCCTCCGGTGCGAGGATAACGGCCCATCTACTGCATGCGTTACGCGCTCAGGGAAAGCGTTACGGACTTGGCACCGCCTGCATCGGCGGCGGTCAGGGAATCGCAGTCGTCGTTGAATCCATTCAGTAACACCGCGCGGGCGCCGCGGGCGTAGCGCGCACCGATCGAGGAAAAAATGAAGCCACAGATGAAAGCGTTCGCGGCAGCTTCGGCCGTTGCGGTTCTTACAGCGTGCGCCACGGTCGGCGGCGGACCGGGTGGAACGGTTACGGCCGGCCCGAGTCAGAACGCGGGGCCAACCATTGTCTGGCCGATCAAGGTGCGGGAGCACGTTGATCTCTGGCTGCACGGGTACGCGCTGCTGCAGGAGGATACGACCTTCGTTCCGTTCTTCAAGCGTGGCTACGGGACCGAGATGACGGTCCTCAAGAACCGGGCGAACGTCGTCACGCAGCTGGACGCCAACCGTGACAAGCTGCGCGGGCGACTCACGATCAATCCGCAATTGATCAACGCCCAGTTCGTCCCGCTGAATTTCTCTTCGTGGACTGACCTCACCCAGACGGTCGATCTCTTCATAAGAGCCAACGGGGATGCGCGCGCCGCATCTTCGCAGCAGCAGGCGCAAGCGATCGCCTTTCTCGCTGCCTACTTCCAGACCGCCGCCGACCGCGACTGGCTTCGTCTCTTCGTCCAATCACTCACCGACGAGAGCAATCGTTTTTATCACTCGTATTGGCTGCAGGCCCAGCGTGAGAGAAGCAACGTTCTCGAGCTAACCGACACACTCTGGCAGCGAACGTATCGCCCGCGCATGCAGAGATTCCTGAACAACACGCAGCAGGCACAGGGTGAGATTCTGCTATCGCTTCCGCTCGATGGCGAAGGAAGAACCCAGACCACGGGCTCGCGATCGAACGTCATTACCGTCACCTTCCCCGATCGGCCGAATGATGCGGTGGAAGCGATCTACGTCATCGCGCACGAAGCGGTCGGGCAGCTCGCCAGCACGGCAGTCACCGACAACATCACCCCGGAACAGCGTCGCACCGGCCTCGCCGAGCGATATCAGAGTGCCGCCGCAGTGAGAGCGGGCGCGCTGCTGATCCAGAAGACTTCCCCGGAGAGTCTCGACGGCTACATGCGCTACTATCTGCGCTCGGTGAACCGTCCCGTCGGCTCAAATGTTCAGACGACGTTCCTCTCGACCTTTTCGATTCCCGACACGATTCGAGATGCGATAAACCGACAGCTCGACGTCATACTGGGAGGTATTTAAGCAGATATAATTCTGCATGGCCGATGAGAAGTCTCCGCTGCCCGCGCCCTCTGCGGCGCGACAGCCTCCACTCGATCGACAAGCCCTCGAGCGCGTACTAGCGCGCGCGGCGGAGCTTCAGGGCGCAAGCGCGGTCTCCGAATCGGGCGATCTGATCAGCGAGAACCAGCTCCTCGAGATAGGCAGCGAAGTGGGTCTGAGTCCGGCAGTGCTGAACCAGGCCCTGGCGGAAGAACGAACGCGCATCAACGTTCCCGATGAGCGCGGGATCGTCGCCCAGATCGCCGGCGCCGGATTCGCAACCGCCACAAGAACGGTCCCGGGAACGCCGCGCGAGATTCTGGCAAAGATCGATGCCTGGATGCAGCGCGAAGAATGCCTTCAGGTCCAGCGCCGGTTCGCCGACCGGATCACCTGGGAGCCGCAGCGCGGACTCTTCGGCAAGATCCGCCGAACGGTAAACGTCAGCGGCCGCGGGTTCTATTTGATGGATGCGGGCCAGGTATCGGCGACGGTGCTGCCCGTCGATTCATCGCGCGTCGTGGTGAGACTCGATGCAGACATTCACGCCAGTAGAGCGCGCCGCGTCGGAGCCGGGAGCTTTGTCGGCGCCATGGGAGCTGCGGCAAGCGGAGTAATCGGTCTTGGATTGGTCGTGGCGCACCTGCCCTTGTTCATAGCTGCCGGCGCGGCGGTGCTGCCCTTCGCCGGCGGCACGTTCGCGGCATATCGGGTGGCCCGCACTCATCGAAACGTCTTGTCCGGTGTTCAGCTCGCACTGGAGCAGATTCTCGATCGCCTCGAGCACGGCGAGTTCGAACGATCCGCAGGGCTGATTGGCGCGCTGACTTCGCGGACGCGACTGCCGCTACGATAGATTAGACGCTTGCAGCTCCAGGGGTCGAGCCGGCGATGAAGAAGATCCAGAAGGTTGGCGTCCTCGGTGGAGGACTCATGGGCAGTGGCATCGCCCAGGTTTCAGCGGCGGCAGGATTCCGAACGCGACAAGACCCTCGCCAACCTGCGTTTCACGACCGATCTCAACGACCTCGCTGACTCCGACCTCTTCATCGAAGCAGTCGTCGAGGACCTGGAGGTCAAAAACACGCTCTGGGCGCAGCTCGACAAAATCGCGCGGCCCGACGCCATCTTCGCATCGAACACGTCAAGCCTGACGATCATCGCCATGGCCGCCGAGAGTGGTCGGCCTGACCGGATGCTGGGGCTACACTTCTTCAACCCGGTACCACTAATGAAGCTGGTTGAGGTCGTCCGCACCATCACGACGAGTGAAGAGACCGAACGGCTGGCGATGGATTTTGTGAAGGCACTGGGCAAGGAGCCGATTCGCGCCAAGGACAGCTCCGGCTTCATCGTCAACCTGTTGTTGATTCCATACATGGTCGACGCGATCAAGGCTCTCGAGTCAAACGTCGGCTCGGTCGAGGACATCGACAAAGGGATGCAGCTTGGTGCTGCGCATCCGATGGGGCCCTTCACGCTGCTGGATTTCGTTGGGCTCGATACCGTTTATAAGATCGCCGAGATCATGTTCGCGGAGTATCGGGACAGCCGGTACGCCCCGCCGCCGCTACTGAAGCGGATGGTTCTGGCCGGCATGCTCGGCAGAAAATCCGGAAAAGGGTTTTATGACTACTCCTCGAACCCGCCGCGAGTCAGCAGTCTCGGGCTATGAGTCTTCCAGAATTTCGCGGTTATTTTCGCGAAGACATGCTGGCGCGGGCCGTCTACTCCGAAGCAGCCGGAATCGCCCGAGTAATTCCTTCGGCAGTCGCCGTTCCAGTCGACGCTGAAGATGTCGTCGCCCTGGTAAAATGGGCCGCCGAATCCGGCACCACGCTAATTCCTCGCGGATCGGGGAGCGGCATGGCCGGCGGCGCGGTGGGATCTGGAGTCATCGTCGATCTGTCTCGCATCAATCACCTCGGCAGAATTGATGGGCGCGATAAGACGGTTTGGGCGGAGCCTGGAGTTTTGTGGTCGACGCTCGACGTTGCCGCTCGTCGAAAAGGACTTCGACTCCCGGTCGATCCTTCCAGCGGAAACTTCTGCACACTTGGCGGCATGGTGTCGACCAACGCGGCAGGTGCCCACTCACTTCGTTTCGGCGCGACGCGCGCCTGGGTGAATGCGCTGGACTGCGTCTTCGCCGATGGCGATCGCGCGATCATCACCCGTGGCGAACCGCCTCCGAAGCGGATCGAAGCCATCAACCGGTTCATGCGTGACGTCCATGGTGAGATCGTGGCAAGCGACAAGCGTCGGCCGATAATGCATCTCGGTGTCCGCAAGGAATCGTCGGGCTACGCGATCCACGACTACGCGACCAAAGCCGATCTGGTTGACCTGCTGGTGGGAAGCGAAGGCACGCTCGCGATAATCGTCGGCATCCAGATCAACCTGGCGCCGGTTCCGGTCGCGACGAGCAGCTTGCTCGGATCTTTCGCGTCGCTCGAGCAGGCCACCGTCGCGGCGACGAAGGCAGTCGAAGCCGGAGCGAGCGCGTGTGAGCTTCTCGACAAGACCTTTTTGAGCTATGCAGCGAGCGGTCAACCGGCGGAAGCGAGATTCAGGCAGAAGATGGAAGGTGCGGCCGCGGTGCTTCTCGCCGAGGTCGAATCGTACAGCGTTGACTCGGCGGCAGCGGCCGCCGCGGACCTGGCAAAAGCGTTCCGCGGGGCGGGGGCGACTAATGTCGAGATCGCTCTGACGCCGGAGGCGGAGCGCGAGATCTGGGAGCTTCGTCACGCCGCGAGTCCTATACTGGCGGCGCTCGAGCACTCGACGTCGATGCAGTTCATCGAGGACGGCGCGGTGCCGCTGCCAAAACTTCCGGATTACGTCAAAGGAGTGAGAGAGGCGTTGGCCGAGCGCGAGGTGAGCGGTGTGATCTTCGGCCACGCCGGCGATGCCCACATCCACGTCAATCCGCTGGTCGACGTGACGCAACCCGGTTGGCGAGAGCGCGTCACCCATCTCCTCGACGATGTCGTCGCTCTCACAGCTCGACTCGGCGGGACGCTGACTGGAGAACATGGTGACGGAAGGATCCGCACGCCCTTGCTCACTCGGGTCTGGCACAGGGACGCGATAAAGGCGTTCGGTCTCATCAAGCAGGCTTTCGATCCGCGAAACATCCTCAACCCGGGCGTGAAGGTTCCGCTAAAGGATCAGAAAGCGATCACGGACATCAAGTACGACCCATCCCTGCCGGCGTTGCCGGAGAAAGCGAGGACAGCGCTCGACGACTTGGTCAAAGCACGAGCGTACGATCGTTTCCGGCTGTCGCTGATCGGCGGCCCTTCTTAGTTTTCTGGCCGCATGGAGCGTTAAAAAAAAACTCGTGGCCCCAAGCCGCTCCGCCCACAGCTCCCAGCCGGTAGTCTTCAGGTTTTTCTTTAAAGAGTATCCACCTTGCTCTATACCGATCCCGTAATCACCCTCCTCGCCCGTCCGGTTTTCCTCGAACCCGATCATCTGAAGGTCCATTGGCTCGGCGAGAGCACCGATGGCGAGCGACTCGCCGAATTTGCCGGCCGGCTCTGTTACATGAGTCAGAAAAACCCGGCGAACCGGGCGACGCGTGACTATCTGGAGAACATCAAGAAGCAGGGACACGGCAGCGTGCTCGAGCACGCCAACTACTCGTTGCTGCTGGAAGGCGTCAGTCGATCGCTGACCCACGAGCTGGTCCGCCATCGCGCCGGATTCGCTTACAGCCAGCTAAGCCAGAGATACGTCGACGAGTCGGACGCGAACTTCGTGGTGCCGCCGGCGATCGTCGGAGAGGAAAAGCTGGAGCAGGAATGGAGAACCCAGATCGAAGAAGCCCAGAAAAGCTACGTGCGGCTGGTCGAGCACCTGATGGAGAGATATGGCTGGGTCGGTGACAAGGTCCATCGGCGGAAAATGGCTCGCGAGGCGGCGAGAGGAGTGTTACCGAACTCCACCGAAACGAAAATCGTCGTGACCGCCAACGCGAGAGCGTGGCGGACGATGCTGGAGCTTCGATCGAGCGAAGGAGCCGAGTTGGAGATCAGACGCTGCGCGGTGGCGATGCTCAAGCTTCTCCAGAAAGAGTCGCCGGCTTTCTTCTCGGATTTCGAGATCTATCAGGCCGAGGATCGTCGCGAGGCGGCGAGGATCGTCTATCACAAGGTCTGATTCCAAAAATGTTTTCCGCGAAGGTCGAAAAAATTTTCTGGCGAAAATTTTTTTTTCAGAACAGCGGAATAATTATTGCGCCACCTCGTCGACGTTTATATACTCGGTCGGATGAATCGAGCGCAAAAATCCTTGTAGGGCGTTGATGACTCTCATCGGTCTCGCCTACAACCAAAAGCCCGAGCCGTCAGAGCTCGCCAGCCCCGTGGGAGAGGGCGACCGTCAGGAAGACGGGGAGCTTGCGCGTCCCGATGAAGAACCTCCCAGTAGAATTTTCGGTC
>WNGI01004218.1_pt1 | contig 14220 bp, 17 predicted proteins | sample 5400621 | NCBI WGS metagenome assembly WNGI01 (sample SAMN13153374, study PRJNA577476) | soil metagenome | isolation source: 20 cm soil or saprolite under Garry oak tree replicate 1 | place: USA:California | collected 2016-06-15
GAACCAAGTGTTCTTGTACATGGGCTCTGGGTGTCAGGTACGTATATCGTGGTTATCGTACAAAGAAGTTAATATCGCGTTCGCAGCAAATTGCAGGATATATGATTATATTGAGAGTTGCCCAAGGACGGGCGTGGACGTCAGATACGGAAACAACTTTATCCAAATGCCGTGCCAATATACGATTGGAGCCAGTTCCTGCCACTCGGGACACCATTGAATTGCGGCTCGATCACTCTTGCGACAAGCATTTGATTCCAAAACTAGGTGTTCGGGGCCCAATGTAAGCATCTTTGTTTTCTGCGGTCCACACTAAGATTTTAACGCAGATCGAAATCTATTTTGCGTCCTTCAAAGGTAACCGGTAACCAGTAAATAGTTGTCACGGTAGTTAGGAGGTTATAGCATAGGTTCTGTTGGGACTGCAAGCTTAAATCTGAGTACTTTGAGTGGTGACAATTTATGCCAATGGAGGAGCTTCACGCTAACCGCGTCTTTCGGATATTTCGGGCGGAGACTCGAAATCCGAAAATCCATCGAAGACTCGACAGGTTCTATTCTCAATACCGAATTCGAAGCGCAATATGTTTTCTTTGTCTGTCCTACCAACGCGTACACCCCTGGTATCACCGAAAATCTTCAGTAAGCAGCGTTGTCGTCCAGCCAGATGATTCGTCGGCAGGCGGTACACAAGTAGAGCGTTTCGTTTCCTGAAATTTTGCTTGGTTCACGAGTAACTTCAGGTCCCAGGAGTTGTTTCTTTTCGATAAACATGCCTCGAGTCGATACCTTTTCTTCCACTTGCACTTTTCTCCCAACGGGACGGTCCGGGTCTCGCTTTTGTGCTGATCTCCAGTCCACGTCTAGAAATGGCTGGAATAGATATTTGCAACACCCAGTTACAGACACTTGAATTTCAGTCGCGAGCCGACGCAGTACGCTACTCTTTCTCTTTGCCTGGCCGAAGCTGATTTTGCTAATACAAGCGACGAGGACTTCTTCCTGACATCGCACCGTGGTTCTTCAAACTGTGCCGTTAACGACTGCTGGTTGAAGATCAGTCGCACTCCAGGCAGTAACGTGGACATGAATCAGTCTTGCCGGAAGATGCCACCACCGATAGGTCGTACCTTACCGTTGCCTATTCTTTGGTGAAAAACACGGATCCTATCGAATAATCCACAAGCGACTTGTTCCTGACATCGTCCTGCGATTCTTCCAATCCCGCTGACAACTGCAAGTTGAAGGTTAGTCGCACGCCAGGCCCTAACGCGGATGACGACTCAGTCTTGCCGGAAGATGCCACTGTCGACAAGTCATATCTCGCCATTGCTTATCCTCTGGTGGAGGAAGCAGATTCTATCGAAGAATCCACCAGCGATGATGATTTCTTCCTTGCATACACCTTGGGGGGTCCGATTCTACCGACAACGATTACTCGCTGAAGACTAGTCGCACTCCTGGTCGCAATGTGGATAATGATTCTGCCTTACCTGAAGATGCTACTGTTGACAAGTCGTACCTTGCGCTAACCTATCCATTGAAAAAGGACGAGAGTGCAACTACATCTGAAGATGGTGCATCCGGCCGTAATGTTTCCGTTCAACGCGTTGATGATATCGAATTCTTTGATCTGGTTGCGCAAGTATGCCGACTAGGACACAGCGATGAGTCGCATGATTTTGCTCCTCAAGTCACGTCGACGCCTGTCGCAAGTTGTATCGAGGAAGAAAATTTGATCTTTTTCGGTGAGCTTGAGATCAACGTAAGTCGCAGCGACATGCAACGATGCTTAATAAAAGGAGCGGCACTGGATCTAGTCCCTGGGTTGATTGTATTTCTTTACTTTCCATTCTCTGTACGCAAACAAAGCACAGACAGAAAAAAAGGAGAGACGATCAAGCTACATCGAAATGCTTTCCATGATAAATAACTAATTTGCGAACATCAACGGTCTCGCATGATGTCCCAGGTAAAGCATTCATCCCGTACATTCTTACTTAAGATTAACACTTCGCTCTTGAAGCAGGACTCATTTTGTATTTTACTCTATCTCTGGTTGGACGGCAATGTATTATTAATCTTATACCAGCGACGGAGAGAAATGTATCTTGCTTCACTTGCAATATTTGTATCAGGGTTAAAGCCGCATCCATGACGGGTTCATTTACAGCTTCGATCGAGACCACGTTGGAAAAGTCCGGGATGAGATGCACAAACGTGGTCAAGACGGCACCCCAAATGAGCGCCCTGTGGTAGTTGTACTGAGTCTAATCGAGCTCGTTAGAACGATAGTAGTACGAGATTCTGTGTAGATGTACTCCAAACGTGCAGTTTTATGTGAGTGATTTGGATATGTATCGGTTGAGAACGCATAATTCGAGGTGAAAGGTATCGAGTTTCTCACAAACCGGTGAATGGTTGATGGGGGATTTTGACTCCAGGTGCCCCGAAAATGGCGACGATGCCTGCATCTTTAAGTTGCCTCGCATCTGATGCGGAAAAGGTTCAGTTTGAGCATCAGCACCGAGCTGGAACCACACACCATTGCGTAAAGCCGCCTCGGGGGTAGAATTCAGAGGTACGGTTTACCAATGGCTCGACGATCCAGTAATCAAGCTGCGAACGTAACGCAAATCGTCGCCAACACAATTGATTCATCTGAAACTTAAACTTACGGGAATTCGAACCGTGTTGATGCCAGCGTATGCAAGTTGTTTTATATCGTCCTCTGTGAACCAGGCATTCCTAAAACAAAGAATCAAACTTATGATGAAAAGGCCAATAATCGCACACATCAGTTTAAACACCAGGGAAACCACTTTATCCGGATAGGCCTTGGCGAAAGCGCTAACATACTTACAACTCTGAAGAAATGCATTTCGTGCAATCGTCACAGAATTGACCGTCTATATCGATCCAATTTAGACATCCAGTCAACCGTCGATCTGACTTGCCCACGAGAACTGTAACAATCACTGCCTGGGAGCATCCAGAGCACCATCACGAACCTACGATCCTCGTCAGCGTCCAAGCCCATCCACCGCCAATCCATCGTAAAAACGTACGTACCACGAACCGAGATTGACACCATACACTTTGTCGGGTAAGCTTGCCGCTTTCACTCCCCGAGATGCGAGTGCCAAAACTCAGAGCAACATGTTTCCCCCGTTAAGATGTGCAACCATTTTTATAGCATTTCACTTGGACAGTCTCAGCGCGAGTGCAATGATGCAGTTTCAGTGTCGACTGCGTCGAGATGATTTATCCGATTTGCGCAAAGAGGGGTTTCAGGGGACGACTACGTGTAACCGAGGAAGGAATTCAGGAGGTGGTTATGCCCCCTCTAGGTGAGACATGACGAAAACTCCGAAGAGGGGTATAACACGAGAGATATATATCATGTGCACGAGCACAAGTTCAGACGTGGCTGTGCAGGTGAAAAAAACCTAATAATTCACGAAATGACTATAAGAGACAGTTGATTCATGTAAGTTTTACAGCTCTGGCAGTGAAAACAATCTTATTTGTCGAAAATGATGGGCCAAACCGCCACTCATCCGGATTGTCTTCGTCGGGAGGGTTCATGGCGGATATACCTAATTGCGAGAGTCAGTAGTGAATTAGGGGTTGCATTCAAGAGTGCTCACTGCGGCCAGTTTCAGAGTCGGAATTATCCTTGTTGGTGTCTATTGCTGGCGTGTCATCACCAAGGATGCAAGTTGATGAGGCAATCTCCAGACGATCAGATTGTCCGTATTGAGAGCGAACTCCGGGAGGAAACTCTACATTCCAGTACGGTCCGAGAGGCTCCGGGAATGAGTGAAGCACCTCACCGCTTGCGTCACTGCATTCACCACTGTCCCAAGCCCCGTCCCCACCCGCTACGGTAGCCTTCATTTTTCCCTTTTTGGCGGATGGACTACCTTCGCCACTGGCGTTCTTCCTCTTAGACTGCCTCCTCACACCTTCCCTTGACCCCCCACCACCGCCTCTATCACTACTCGGCCCACCGCCTCTACCACTGCCACGACCACCGCCACGACCACCGCCACGACCGCCACGACCACCGCTTGGCCCACCGCTACCACTAGGGCCACTGCCATCAGAATTTTTCATCATGAGATGGCCGACAATCCTTCTTGCCAATAAAATATCCTCGCAGTCGGACAAATCATTGTGTAGTCGTGCCATCAGCGCAGCAAAGATAGCCCCTGCGAAAACTGACAACCGCCAGTAACGTTTCTCCTCGAATCCTGCGACACCAGGTGCAAGCGGTACTCTGCCAAAATTCAAGTGGGTATCGTCTTCAATGCCCAACGAGTCAAAGATGCGAGCGACGTTCCCTGCAGTGGCGGAAGTGTTAGCAGGGGCTTCTTGGAATTCATTGTTAAGAATGACGGACAGGCCTGGTAGGTGTGGGGTAGTCATGAGATCTCCAGCTGCTGTATTTGGATCAAGGGTAACCAGTGTGAAAAGCCCTAAGTATGGGATGATGGCGACAGGGTCGGGTAAATCCACTGGTGTCCCGTTCAAGGCCTCCACCAGAAGATCGAAGACCTGGTCGCCGAAGCCTCAGCTCAGCGCGGAAACCTGAACGGAGAAGATGGCGCACCTCGTGTAGCGGTTTCAGACCCTTGCGGGTAGACTTGACGTATTTTTCGAGATACTGGAGGATCGGGATCGGGAGAGACAGGACAACGAGATTTTTGGTGAAGAGGGCGTGGCAATTTGAGCACTGTATAATATCCCATCTACCCGCAAACACAGAATACAGTTAACCTCACTTACGAACAAGGGCATTCGTTTCTGAATTCCTTTTAAATCCTTCTTGTAAAACGCCAAGTCTGACTGCATTGCGAAGCTAAGGAGCACTAATGTCAGAACTTGGACGATACTATACCATGACTTCGCTGCGAACCTGAGGTTCCCCCTGTGTAGCTGCATCGAGTACATGCGCACATTCAGTCGTGCTGATCCAGGCCAGGCAAATCACGCAGCGATAATGGTAGGTCCCGCGAATCTTGTTCTTAACAGACGCCGAGAAAGAGGCTTCGGACTCTCCCGCCATGGAGGTCCTGAGTTCTTTCAACCAGCTTTGTCAGCACGCCCATGACTTGGGCGCATGTGAGACGCACAGTTTGGTGTGCAAAATTAATGCGCAACGCCGACGCAGAGCGCTTTTTTTGGCTAGGTTGTGCAGTATTCGCCATGCGGAGTTAATGCATGCTGCGGGATTGACACAAGTGTAAAGATGAGAGTCGTTATTAAGTAAGTCGCGATCAGTTGCCAATGCCAGAGGCACACATTCCCATCGCGAGGTGGAATCTCATCTCATGACGTGCCCATGAAAGCCGTTCAATCCCGATACATCCGATGGATTATGTGGTGAGCCAAATGAGCTAAACGCGCGGAACTCCGCAAACCAGTCGCGACCCAAGATAATGTCCTCGGTTTGGTCAGCGAGCACGACGTGGAGCACGCATGAAAAGATGGAGTCTTTGATAGCCGTCGAAACGGGGACGGTCTCTCCACTCTCAGAAGTCACCAACGGCCTCAAGGACCTTGCCAAAGTGGAAACAAGACCCTCCACCTAAAGGTTGCGTGGTTGTTTTTGCACCGAATTCCCTTGGAATGACCAATTTTCTGGACGGGCGGAGCCACTTCGACGTTATGTAAGCAAGACGTTATGTAAGCAAGCCGCTAGTAGGGGCTCATCTCCTAATCTTGGTCTTTCTCAACAAACATGGTACCCCACTCGTCCAATGTCACTCCAGAGGTTCAACGCCTCACGAAGGCCTTCGCAAAGTACCGCTTTTTCTTCGAAACTTGCTGTGAATATATTAAAGCTTTACCGGACAAATCATTGCAACTTGAACTTTACAACGAGGCGGTGGAGAAATGGAGGAGCCGCTGGGAGTTTTCTCAACCTTCCGAGGACGATGAGACCGCCAGGGCGAGGTTCTTCTATGCTGTAGACGAGGCATGCAAAATTGAATCAAGAACCCCTGAAGAGTGCGTACTCAGCTCATCGCTGCAATACCCTTCTCAGTAGTGTTGTATTCCCAAGTTGTTTCCTAATCATTTTTGCATCCTCGGCTGGCATGAGGACCCTTGTTGATCAAGATCTTGAAAAGGTCTCCAATTCCGATCGCCAGTATATTGTAGATGAATCTCGACGGCTCTCGTACGCATTTAGTTGTAACATTTTTTTATCCACAAAGTTGACGTCCATGCGGTAGTGACCAACTCACAGCAAACATGAATTTGCCACCCACGTCAAATTCGAAGGCAAATGTGCAACCTCTGTTGATCCGGCCACTCAAACCAGAACCTGAGAAACTCATTCACAAACAAGTCTATTACCAAGATCCCAAGAGCAGAAAAACCAGAGAATGTATCGTGAAGGATCAAATAACAAGCTATTTTGGAGGAACCTACTACGTGATTACAGATAGCGAAAACCAGGATTACGAGGTCAACGAAGAAGAAATGCTGGACATGCTAGACAAGCTTGTTCTGTAATCATAAGCGTCGTGACTGTTTCTTGTAAAATTATAAACGAGATTCCTAGGAAATGAAGCCAATTTGAGACAACTATGATATCCCTCCGCGAGCGTCTCTAAATGCTGGCAGAATCATCGAGAGTGAAGTATGAAGTTTGTATGACGATTTGGTTTTGGGTCTCTACGTCATGGTTCCATCTATGGGCACCATACCATCGGGGATAATGTGATCGTATGGACCGAACAAAGGCGAGGGAGGAGCTAAACCACTAATAGCTGCCAAGAACCCCTCCTCGGCGCTTCTAAACGTCAAAGAGGACCCACTGAGACCTACATCTAATGCGTCAACAATTCTTTCGATACGTGGAATGATGAATTTAACTTTCCTTTTGAGTGAAAGCCTTCAATCTCAAATCGTCCATATGCAATATTGCCTGCAGTGGCAATCGGGAACGCAGCGCGAAAGAAATCAAGTACAATTGTGTTGTAGCCCGTCGCAACCCACGGTCATGGAAGCTTAAACGTGACTTGTATATTGTTCTGCTTTAGATAGAGCAGAGAAAGCTTGGCGTTGAGCATCATGTTCCAGGAGTAGGGGTACTAGTCGCGGAGATTGCGCTGGTCATGTCCTGCAGCCAGTTGTCGTGACGATCGTCAACGTCGAGGAAAAGCATGAGCTCTTCTAAATGAGTTTCGGGTACATTGATGGTCTCGACGGCTCTAGCTAGGTATAGGAGGGATTCTTGTATGTTCGAAAGGTTGACTACGAGATAAAGATTTTTAAATTGGTCAAGCTGATAACGTAGCTGTCATCTGCATACTAGTCATTAGCTAGGAATAGGTTGGGGAGCGGATAGCGGCGGCATACACTGAATATCGTCTCTCCATACGTACAGTCTCAAATCTTGGAGAGTATCTGCGCACGAGGAAAGAATCCCATTAACCAACGAGTTCCTGCCCGGGCTATCTAGCAATTGTAGATAGAGCGTAGTAAGGTCCAGGAGCTGTTGGTGCTGTATGATTTGCAGTAAATCCGACATGTCCCACTATATTTCTTCGTCATGCGCAGTCCCGGTGGATCCCGTGTGCATAGCCAAAGACGTTGATGCGCGTGCCTGCGTGTGGGAAAGTGACGGAGTGCGATCGTTCGTCACAGGGGCGAGATGGGACAGTGCTGAGAGCCGACGAGGCTCAACCTAAATCTAAACAAAATATCACCTAGTCTGAATCATGCTCTGTCCGACTGAGTCGTTGTAAATGAGAGTTACGAGTCGCAAAATGATCGTGGAGAGTCGATAGTCGAAGCCGACAGTCGACAGGGGTGCCGGGCAGAGTTGAGTTGAGAGAATGGGGGGGACACTCGCTTAGTGTCTGAGAGACTCGGGGTATGTTATTCTCTTTTTAACTAAGTACATGGCAGTGTTGGACGAGCCATTTGATGGCAGCCGGTCCATGTGGCAAAATTTGTGGATATCCACGTGTATATACACTAGATAAGCATCGGCTTACGCCGGCCGCGACCTTGCTTGCTTTACGCGAGTCAGGAAAGTGGCGCAGTCCCGTTCTCACAACCCACAAGAAGTTTCGCTCGTGTACAATTACATGATCATTTCATCATAATATCGGAGATATGCGAGTGTGATGTGGATAGATGGAGATAGATAAATATAGCGTATCAGTTATGTTGTGTTGTGTTTACGCTGTACTAAGTAAAGTTCACACGACGAGTTTTACTTGAATAATATGTTTTCTCTGTCCGCCTCGTACAATAACTATCTGACTACTCGTTGGACGATGGGGACGACGCGGATGAGTGACGGTCGGGGTCACCCACGTGATGCCTAGTGACAGCGTGGGAACCTGAGAATCTTACCTTCAACTCATCCCACGACTTCACGAATAATCAGTGTTGCATTTGACCCAGGTCGGAACGGTCAGAGTCAAATGACCAAATTCTCGCAAATATTGAACCCATTTGACCCCGGGTCAGTGGGGTCAAAATGATCGTCTTCAAGTTTTGACTACCTACTCGCTATCTAAGACTTCAAGTGAGGTAGAGGACTGGCCAGAGGACTCTGGTAAGCCCCCTAGATGCACTGGATCACGTTCTTGTCTTAACATCTCATAGAACTCCATCTCACTCCGATAGTTTTTCACTCCTTGGATCCAGAAAACCTCCCATCCACTTTCTATCGTCCAGTCAAACACGTCGGCAAGCAGGATGGGATGGGAGTGGCGGAAATAGATGTGGATCTGGATATAAGGTGAGCACAACCTTATCAGTGACTCGGACGTCGATGACACTCACGCGGCGCTGTCCTGCAGAACTCGCTCGGCAGGCACTTGGCTCCGAGTCTCGCTCGCCCGTGTCGCTTTCTTCTGACTCAGCTCCTGAGTTAGCATCTGCTTCGGCCGTAAACTGGTGTGTGAGAGCTGAGAAACCAGTTTCTTCCCCATCGGCCAACCAAGTACCCCTCTCTTCTGGTTCTGAATCATCATCACAATCGAGGTTATCGAGTGCTTCCTGTATGACCTCAACATCGTCTAGCTGACTTTGAGATGCGCCCACGAATGATGTAGTCTTATTTCCAAAGTCGCGTTTTGCTCGTAACTTTGCAGTACCATCCTTCATCTGTTGTTGCCATATCTCTCCTTTGATCAATGCACAATCCCGTAATTTCTGTATACCAAGTCGATTTCTTTTCTTTGTCTTAATATCTCCCATGCGAGAGAACAGCCGCTCTGTCTCGGCAGAGTTTGGTATGAAGCTGAACAACAAACGGGCAAGCTGGACAAGGGGATTGCTTGAAGGAAGTATCTTCCATACACGGATGGGGTCAGTCGAGCCGTCCTTCGAGAAGCCAGGTGAGAGGGTGAAAGCAAATGTAACGAAGAACATACGGATTCTTTCAGCGCTTCCTGTAAGACATCAACTGGCCACTTCTCTGGCGAAAATGTTCCGGATCGATTATGATAATGGTAGACTTGAGTTATAAGATCTGATGGACATTCTGAGACTTTGAACACTCGTAGATACAAACGTCGAATCATGCCCATCAAAACCGAGACCAGGAGATTATCGTCATTGATCAGCGAGCAATTCACAAATGGATTTAGGAAGAGGCATGTAATGAAGAGATCCTGGTCAAGCTTCAGCCACCGTTTGTCAAGGCTGTCCAGGATCTTTGTTACAGGGTGATTAGCGTCTTCGTCAACAGCATTTGGTTGTGATCAATCATGGATGTGCAGCTTGGAATATACATGGTAAAGGTTCCCAAGGAGCAGAACAACTTGGTCACAATGTGTATTAGTCCCTTGAGCAACATTGACGGCTATTGCTAGGGGTTCTATATGGGCCTTGATCCTGCAAATAGCACATCATTGATAGCAAGTCCAGCCGCGAGACATCTTTACGCACTTGACAACTTTCTGCCACCAAAGCTCATCTCTGACTTGGAACAGGATGTTCCTCGCTTTTCTCTTTGCTTTCTCTTTCTGCCCAATTGTCTCCATTATTTGCTCACTATGCTTGATTGCCATCACCTGCAGTGACTTCCAAACATCGAGAAGCCGGGAAAGAGCACAAAAATAGGATGTCCATTGAGTCACAACTGGTGAGAGTAAGGCGACAGTTGGCTTTCCATCATTCATATCTTTCTGTTCCTTCATAAAAACCCCCAGTGCATATGAATGATTATTGAACCAATTCACGACATCACCACATTCATCCATGATGGTATTTAAGTCTGGATTTCCTTTTGTGTAATCACCGAGAACTAATGCAATCTTCGGTAACATAATTAGGGCAACGTGGACATGTCATGTAAGATACTCATACCTGGTGTGCCCAGCAATCAGCAACCAACAATGATGGGTTGTCCTTTAATATCAATTGTCGAGCTTTTCTCTCATCACCACTAGCATCACCAACCACACCGATAGGATGGGTCCCAAGCTGCTTCAAATGTTCAAGTTCCTCTTTCATCAGTATCGCAAGATTCTCGCCAGTTTTACGCTGAGCTGATAAGTTGTGTACTTGAGTAAAGTGTGCCTAAGTTTTCGTATGGAATCAGGGGTCAAATAGGCAATAATGACTTCATATGTCCTTACCTCTCGTTTTGCAGTGAACATGAAGGCAATCAAATGGTTTTTAGATATATCCTTCCATCTGTCACATTGCAAAGTTGTGTATTCATTTTTAACCCCTTCTCGCATACTTCCTTCTATCTTGGTGACGCCCCGCTGCAAAATCATACCAGAAAGCTTGTTGCGATCGGGGAGAATTGCGCCAGGGGCGATCATTGCAAAAAGCTTTCGCACCTCCGGATCCATAATGGAGTTGAACGACCATCCTGCCAAAATACATGCTCGGAGAAGCTGGTCTTCAAAACCAACTTGTCTCTCATTATTAAAGCTGAGCGCTTTTGCTGCCATAACCGTAAACTTCCTCTGTTTGGTGACAGTAACAGCCTCTGAGTCCCGACCCACAGCAGCACGCTTTCCCACTGTCAACTGCCCCTTATCTCCATCTGCTTCATCGTCCTCATCATCTTCAATAGTCTCTTTCCCCTTTAGTGCTTTCATCTTTATCTTGATGTCTTCAGGAACCCTGATACAGCTGAGCAAGTGATTGATCATCGTCGGGATCTTGCCTGTAATGCGTGTAGATTGAGATTTCGCTACAAAACCGGCTTTAGGTAAGTGTGACTACGATCTTTGAAGTTCAAGCAACATTACCTTCTTCTAAAAGTGTTTGGGCGGGACGAGCAACTTCTCTAATGCCCATTGCTACGGCATCATTCTCTGCAGTTTTGATTTTGGCCAATTCATGGTTTGTACAGAATTTGCATCTCGCTCCATAGTGTGTAGAGTTACATAAATTGGTGTCTTGATGGTAATGGTCCCAGACGGGAGACTTTTTTCGAGCCATGGAATATGTAGAAACGACACAAAATTTATGTATCCTATGTTTACCAGAACTATCCCCATCAGTCTCCGACTGACCCGACTGACCCATAATTTTGCCTTCGTCGATTTGACTGAACGTCGGAACCGACTGACCCGGGTCAGGTCAATTACCAATTGACGGGTCAGACCCAACACTGCGAATAATGACCCTTAGTTGGAAGGAGAGATAGCCAGAAAGCAGCGCGTGGGGCCGCGCGCCCTATAAAATTACAAGCTCGAATGAATATAAACTTATGCAAAGGTTATCGCCGCCTCCACATCCTCTATTCCATCCATCATCATCGCCCTCACTTTCCCCATCTTCATCTTCATCGCCCTAGCCCTCGCCGTCGCCCTCATCCTCCTGACTCGGATCTTCAATCCGATTATCATCACTTTCAAGATCGTCCAATCTGCGACCGCCACGCCCTTTCCCCTTTCTACCTTTGCCGCTGTTTTTTCTTGGGTGCGTCAAACTGTCTCAGAACGCCAGTAAAAGGGATTCTACTAAATTCATCCTGAAGTTGACGAAAGACATGGATATGCGGAATGTGACCAATCCTCGCGATGAATGATACGAAGAAGTCGGATACAAAAGCCTCTAACCCGAGTTCTGTTGATGACCCTGGACCACAATTGATATGCATAGAAACTGATGTAGATTTGGATCCGGAGATGATCGCTGCCATCGAAGACCTCTTGGATATTGACCCTCGCAGAAAGCCGGGTAGGGATTATAAGGTGGTGGGCGTAAAGCGTAGGCGTTAAAGCAAATAAAAAAGCGGAAAGACGGTGAGGAAATTCTACGACACATTTTTATATGTTGAGTTGACGTAGGGCCCCGAACAGAAGTTTTTCAAAAATTGTTTTTGTATGTACATTAGCTCCTCGAACGGTAGCACTATGAAGTAGCATTGCACACGACAATTGTACAAAAGTTCAGAGATACCTGACGGTGCTTCGTCGCACCGTTGAAGATAAGGATAGCAGATACGCTGGATCATCTCGTACCAGCCCGAGTGCCAGTTCAAGTTGAGGTAGAAGTGAACAAGTCGATTGCGGCGGCCAACGTGCAAGGTATTAGTTCAAGTCTGTTTTTGCATGTACGGACGACGTCCTTGAGTGAATATATTGAACCGGACCACTCATCAGGTTTTCAGTCATTCGCTTAACGCTCAGACAAACAACGCTCGTCAGAACAACAAATGGTTTTTGCCTCTCAAATTGTTAGAACCAAAACATGCAGCCATCAATGTTCATCAACGCAAACATGAGGTGATCACCAGTCATCAACTACAATCTAGCGTTTGAGTCTTCATTCAGACCTTCCTTGACTTTATCCCAAAGGGGCTGAATGATGTAGTGGCCCAGTAAGCGCTAGAAGGGGTGCCGCGCATGTACGCTCAACAAAGGCCATATGACGTGTATGGGTTTTACCACGTGGCTTGTATTACAACTTTTGACGACATACATGAGGTATACAAAACTTTGGTATAAGTACAGAGTGGCAAAGAAATGGTAAGTATAATATCATGGCACTGATGTGTAAGATGATTCCTCCGTGTCGACAGAAGGATGGACCATATAATACACCCGCACATTGTCACTATCAATGGCAGCAGACGATTCTTGAGTTTCTTCATCAACGGATGGCAGCGACTCTTGAACGTCCCCTTTGACTTCAATCAGGTAGTTTTCCTGGCTAACGTCAGCGCAATCCAATTTGATGTTAAATCCACCTTTACCTTCACGAGCTTACGAAGCATTTTAGTGATAAGCTCCTTATGATATTCAATTTCTTCAACGTCTTGCATCGTTTCTTCCTTTAGCTCCAAATACCAATCTATCAGCTCGTCACGATCAATGCCTCTACCGTTCTCGCGTTCAACTTGCGTCAAATGCAAGACGATCATGCTCCGCAATGTAATGTACATGTCATGAGTAATGATCATGCGTTTCTTCGGTTGTGCAGGTGCAGCGGTGTCAACGAGAGTTGCACCTGGTTGTGACGATGAAGATTTCTGAGCCACCTTCGTGCTACTTGTCTGGATACGGTCCAAAGTCGCTGCTGCGCTGGGCTCCGTTGGATCCGTGCCCTCTACTTCGGTCGACATGGCCACATCTTGATCGAAATCATTGTCGGTACTATCCGGCACAGCGGATACTTTATTTGGATTGTCCGTCTCTTCCTCATCAATATCTATGTCATCTTGTTCGACATGAATGATCGATTGCCGTAGGAGAGAATAAGCCTCCCGAACAAACACAGGTGTAATCTAATGTACGGCATGGGTAAGTTCGTTGGTCAATTTGTCAAGAACGTACCTCTGAGGTACAGTTGGCTCTTGCAATTGCTTCACTCAAGCGGATCATGCTTTCCAGCTGACGAACGGTGATTCGATAGGAGTTTCTTCCCGCACCGGTTGCATCGTCTTGCCTTAAAATGCGGTATTTTTCCACCAGAACGTCTGAAGCCTCGGGTGTCAGCTAGATGGCGCTTTTGGGTAAGTAGCTACTTTTGTCTCAAGATCAAGATGAATTACCTTTGGATTAAATGTCCTGGCATAGCGAATGTATCGTTGTAATGTTTCAGTGCTGAACTCGGGGTTAATCGCATCATCTTGGAAACGATGGACATTAACAATGTGTTTCGCGATGTTCATATCTGTCTTCTCGTTGCACTCATCGAGCACAACAAAGAATAAGTCAAAACGGCTCATAATAGGTGCGCTCATTTGCAAATTGGCTCGGAGCGTTCTCTTCTTGT
>WNGI01010366.1_pt1 | contig 14220 bp, 13 predicted proteins | sample 5400621 | NCBI WGS metagenome assembly WNGI01 (sample SAMN13153374, study PRJNA577476) | soil metagenome | isolation source: 20 cm soil or saprolite under Garry oak tree replicate 1 | place: USA:California | collected 2016-06-15
ACGAGCGCGACGCCGTCCGACTCGCAGGCGACGAGAAAGCGCACGACCGCGACGTCCACCAGCGTCACCTCGTCCAGGTCGAACACGAGGCGCGGCCGGAGTCTCCGGACCTGGGCTTCCAGCTCGCCCAAGTTCCCCGACTCGAGGCGGCCAATAAGCCTGAGCGTCGCGGTCTCGCCGTCGGACGCCGTTTCGATCTTGAGGGTCACCGGCGAGACAGCTAGCAAACGCCGAGCCGTGACTAACTGCTTCGGCGGTGGTGAGTTGACTTCAGTGAGGATGCCGACCAGTCGGCAATTGCCGACGGGTCGGCGCTAAGGCTTGCCCGCCTTATTCGCCGGGCAGCGCGGGTCCATCCCCTGGACCTCGGAGATTTTCTTGTCGTCAAGCGGGATGGGGGCGCAGCCGTGGCCCTTTTCGCAGACGAAGTCGTAACGGGCGGCGGGGATGTGACAGCTCAAGCACGTCACGCCCACGAAATTGACCACCTTGTCCCCGCGGGCCTTGATCCTCGTGGCCGGAGGAGAGGGGTCGGGCGGAAGGGCGGTGGCCAGCTCCAGCGAGAAGAACTCCCACCCGTTGGTCTCGGGAAACTTTGCCTTGGGATGCTTCACCATGGCCTCACCCGGCACCAGCTGCAGAAAGGTCCCGACGGGGTACTCGGTGTTCGCGACCCTGTCCCGCAGGATGCGTACGGCTTCGGCTAGTCGTTGGGGGTCTGCATTCCTGATGTAGGTGTTCCTGACTTTCGTACCATCACGGATGCAGCCGAACGACTTGTCAGTGACCGTGATATCCTCCTGCGCTTGGACCAACCCGGGCACGACGCAGAGCACGGCGATCGCGAGTGCGACGCTGCCCATCCAAGCCTGTTTCATTCGCTCACTCCTTTGAAATCGCCGAATGGTTGGCTCGCTCGAAACGCGAACGTGTCGATGTGGAGAGCTTTGATCTTGGACTCGAGCGTTTGGCGGGGAATGCCGAGCTTTGCCGCCGCCCCCGAGGGGCCCGAGATCCGTCCGCCGGACTGCGCGAGCGCGGCGATGATCAAGGCTCGCTCGGCTTCAGCGAGCGTGGTAACCTGACGCCCGATGCCGATCGGCGCGTGGCTCGGCTTTCCCTTGAGCCACGACTCATCGATGGCAAAGGTCTCGCCCTCGCACAGGATCACGGCGCGCTCGATCACGTTCTGCAGCTCGCGCACGTTCCCTGGCCAGTCGTACGCTTGCAACAGCTCCAACGTCTGCTGTCGGATGGTGCGGATGCTCTTCCCGGCCTGCTTGGCGTAACGCTCGATCAGGTATTCCGCCAGGACTGGAATGTCGTCGAGGCGCTCGCGCAGGGGCGGGATCCGGATGGGAAAGACGTTCAACCGATAGAACAGATCCTCCCGGAACGTGCCGCGCTCCACCGCGACATCGAGATCGCGGTTCGTGGCGGCGACGACACGTACATCGACGGTAATCGGATGACTGCTCCCCAGCCGTTCGATCTCCCGTTCCTGAAGCACGCGCAGCAGTGCGATCTGGGTCTCGGGGGGGAGCTCCCCGATTTCGTCCAGGAAGATCGTGCCGCCGTCCGCGGCCTCGAACCGCCCGAGTCGCCGCTGCAGCGCGCCGGTGAACGCTCCCTTTTCGTGGCCGAACAGCTCGGAGGCGATGAGCGACGCCGGAATGGCCGGGCAGTTCACCCGGATGAACGCGCGGCTCGAGCGTCGGGACCGCTTGTGAATCGCGCGGGCGACCAGCTCCTTGCCGGTCCCAGTCTCACCGAGGATGAGCACTGTGGAATCGGTCGTGGCCACCTTCGCCACTTGCGCCAGCACGCGCTGCAGGGAGGGGGATGAGCCGATGATCTCCTCGAACATCGAGGCGCGGTCGATGTCTTCCCGCAGCGCGAGATTCTCGTTTCGCGTCCGCTCTTCGGTGCGCTTGCGATCGTCGATGTCGGTGCCCGTGGCGTACCAGCGCACGGTGCGCCCGTGTTCATCTCGCACCCAGCGATACTGACCGTCATGACGGCGAGCGCGCTGCTCCAGCTCGAACGGCACGCCGCGCGCGAGGCCGTCCCGGCGCTGGTCTAGGAGCCGAGCGACGTCTTCCGGATGAAAGACGCGGGTCCGGAAATCGGCGGCCATCATTTCATCGATCGTGAGACCGGTGTATGCGAGCACGGACCGGTTGGCGTACAGCGCCGCTCCGTCCGGCGAGAGGACGACGATCGTCTGCGGGATGGCATCCACAATCCCGCGCGCTTCCTGCTCGGACAACGATGCGGTGGCCGTCAAAGTACTCATCTCTCTCTTCTCGGTTCCAGCTGGCTGGACTCGCGTCCTAGATATATGTGGGGGTACGGTCACCGGCCATAGCGCCGGGTTTCGATCAGCGCCGAGAGCGGGCCGGGGTGAACCTAAGGAAGAGGGACCGGGCCAGCTACGGTTCCCACTCCGGATTGAGCGACGCCGTCGTCGTCACCCGACGCACATGCGCGCCCGTCACATCGGTCACATACACAGCGTCGTAGCCATCGCGATCAGAAATGAACGCGAGCCGCCGGCCATCGGATGACCAGCTGAACTGCCCGTCGTAACTGGCCGACGCGGCGACCGCGGTCCGCACGTGATCGACCATCCGCACGAGCTGGATATCGTAATTCCCCTTGTCCGCCGTCTGTATCGCGACATACGCGCGATCCGGGGACCAGCGCGACACGTCTTTGGTGACGCGGGCGCCCGTCGTCAGCCGCTCGCGCCGGCCATCGGCAAGACGAATCACAAAGAGGTCCCGATCCTCGCCCACACCGGATGCAAAGGCGATGGTCGATCCATCCGGCGACCACGCCGGGCTCACATCCTCCGCGGGATCGTTGGTAACCCGGCGGAGGCCAGTCCCGTCCGCGCGCATCACGTAGATCTCGGTATTCCCATCGCGCACGGATGAAAACGCAATCTGGCTGCCGTCGGGAGACCAGGTAGGATCGCGATCGTCGCCGGGTGAATTCGTGAGCCGAGTGAGGCGACCATCGGCAACGTCGACCGTGAATATCTCGATGTCGCCATCCACTCGAGCCGCCAAGGCGATCCGCCGGCCATCGGGAGACCATTGGCGAAATCCCTTCGCCACAATGTGCGAGCAGAGGCGCCGCGGCTGAGTTCTTGGCGAAGCCGACGCATTAGAAGGTGAAGACATCCTTCCGGGATTTGCCTGCAAACTCGGCGCGGTGCTGGAAACGATCGTGTAGGACTATCCCGGACGACGTAGCGCGCGTTCTCGCTTAGACGTCAGGGCCATTGGAGCCCTCCCGAAGTAGATGCGCTGCGACCAAGATGATCCACAACCCCTGCAGCAGCGTGACGATCACAATGCCACCCGCGGTCAGGTGGAGCCAGCCGGTCAAAACCCCAAGCGCCAGCACTGCGCCGATGATCACGCCCGCCGCAGCCGGCAGCCGGGCAAACCCCCGCCCGCCGATCGGCCACAGCGCCGCGCCCCACAGGATGAGGCTCGCGCCGATCGCGGCCACACTCACCTTGGCGAAGCCTTGATTGAGCTGGCCGGTATAGCCGAGGAGCACACGGTCTGTGACGACGTCGGGGGCAACGAATCCGCTCAGCGTAGCGGCCGAGAGAATCGCCACAATCCCAAAACCGTACAACACGAGCGCCGCGGTCGCGACGTCGGAGCGCAATGAGCGCCACAGCCCGAGCAGGCCCAGGAAAACGACGGGCTGAGCGGCGAGCGCCACGCCATGCACCCAATGGTTGATCGTGACGAGCCGGGCGCCTCCCCGCGTGATGTCGCCTCCGGTGGGGTGCATCCCCATGACGACGAGCGGCGCAACGACCCCGATCAGCAGCGCAACCGCGGCGCGGCGTTCCTGTGGCATGCTCATGAAGGCTTCGCTCCCACTCCCTTGAAAAAGGTGTAGCAGAACACGCCATCGGGTTGTGCCGCGCGATAGAGATCGCGGATCCCTGCATCGAAAGTCGCGGCATCGATGATACGGGCCGCGAGCGCCTCCTCCCGCACGGCTGCAACCATCCATGTGAACGTTTTCCGCGTGAAACTGTCGACCAGATCCGGTGTCGTCGCGTCAACGTAGACGACGCGCGGTGTCACGCACGGCGCCTCATAGCCTGCTTGCACGAGCAGCGGATACAGCTGCCGACCGATACAGGCATTCCCGCCGGCCCGCCGCTGGAGCTCCACCTGACAGGCGATCGCCCGGTGCGCGATCTCGGAGTCCGGATGGAAGTACGCAGAACCGTGATCTCCCTCGAAGATCGTGACGGTCCCACCGAGCTTGAGCAGCTGCTTCACCAGCTGCAGCGCTGCGATTGGATTGGAGAGGTGTTCGAGCACAAAGCAGATGAATACGTGATCGAAGGAGGCTGGTTCAAACGGCAGCGCATGCAGATCCGCCTGCAGAAACTCGACATTCGACAGTCCGGCCGCCGCGACGCGTTCCATGGCGCGCGCGAGCGATGCGGTCGCATGATCGAATGCGACGATCTGCGCGCCTGGACTATTGCGCGCGAGACTGACCGTCTGCGCTCCGGTGCCGCAGCCGACCTCGAGCACGCGACTGCCGGGCGGAAACCTGGTATCCCCATGGAGCAGGCGAACGACCGAGGCAGCCTGCGCCAGCAGACGCTCGCTCTCGCGCTCGCCGTACCCATGGATGTACACACGGGAAAAGCTCGGCCGGCGGGACGCCGGCGTCTTGAATGTTATTGCAGCCGTGCTGCCCGACGCCACGCGCCAGGCGTGAAGCCGAACTGCCGCGCAAACACGCGCGTCAAGTGACTCTGGTCGGCGAAACCGGTCTCCGCCGCCGCCGCCGCGAGGGTAACGCCGTCACGAATCAGCACCCGCGCACGCTCGGCGCGGCGGCGCAGCAGCCACGCGTGGGGCGGCAGCCCATAGGCTCGCTCGAATCGGCGCAAAACCTGATAGCGGCTCAACCCCGTGAGCTGGGCCAGGTCTGCGAGACTGGGCACTCGCGCCGCATCGTCAGCGAGGCGCTCGCGGACCTGTTGGAGGTCCGAGGATGGCGCATCGCGCCACCGCGTCGCGCCATGCCGCGCCATCAGGCGTACGCAACTTGCGACCAGCGCTTCTTCGAATGCCAGGGAATCCACCGGTTGCGTCTGTGGAGTGCGATTGTTCCAGCGTTCGAGACGCGAAAACAGACGCTGCAGGATCCGGAAGAGCATCGCGTCTTGGATCACCGGCCTCGTGATCTCGGCGTGCCCCCCCGCCCCCCGCTCGGATGCCGTGAGGGTCGTCATCACGTCCACATCGACATAGGCGATGCGCCAGCGCCGCGTGGGTGGGCCGAGCGGCCGGCCGTCATGAACTTCACCCGGATTGGTTGCGATGACCTCGCCGGGGTAACCGCGCACGATGCCGCGCCCACTGAACCACTCTTGCGCGCCGTGTTCGAGGAACCCGAATCCGTACGTGTCGTGCCAGTGCCGGCCGAACTGCTGCGCGCTGTCGATGTGCGTGCTGTAGACGCCCTTGAGCGGGGAAGCCAGGACACGCGCAACGTGCCGCATGTGCGGGGCGAATGCCTACCGGGGTCGGATCATGGTCTCGCGTAACGTACGGCCCCTTCGCCTGGTTGGCCACAGGGGGCGCCGCGCTCCAGTGCATGAACACGATCCCAATGCAAACAGCGGGCGGGTCCCAAGGGACCTCGCCCGCCGTCGCTGTCGCCGACTCCCAATCTTAGTGGCCGCTGTCCGGCTTGGTCTGGGACTTCGTGTCCTGATTCTTCGCCTGCGCCTTCGCGGCCTTGTCTGCGGCTCGCTTCCTGGTCGCTCAACCCCAGGCTGTGTAGCGTCTGCCCGATGCTCTTCCCGCTCGCGCGTCCAGCGAGGATCTTGTCGGTCGTGATCCCTTTGGCGCTGAGGTTCTGCCCCAGCATGTTGGCGGCGATGAACTGACCCCGCGTGAGCTTGGGGTTCGCCGCTTTGGCCTGCTCATAGGCCGTTTGCAACGCCTCGGGCGTGGTGTTCAGTTTCGCCGCGACGCCGCGGAAGCTCTTCAGATGCTCCGCCGACTCGGCCCCGCGTGTCTCCGATGCCGGTTTGTTGGCCGCAGGGGCGCTCTTTACGTGCGGCGTGCGCGCCAGCGGGTGCGCCGGGCGCTGCGCCGCGGCACTCACCGTACCGGCGAGCACCAGCAGCGCCGCGAGTTGCAATGCCTTCGTCATCGTATCCTCCTGTGCGACGTGCGGCGAAGGGGGTCGCCGCTTCCCGGATAAGACTACCTGGAGCGCGAGGAGGTCACGTCTTAGTGTGTCCTTAGTGTGACGAGGGTCACCGAGGGTGAGTGTTACTGTACGAGTGCCATGCGCCTCCCTCTTCGCAGTGTTGCGTGCTTCGTCGCCGTCGCGTCGTCCGCGGCGGCGCAGTCTCGGATCGACGCCGGCGTTAGCGCCGGTGTCGTGAAGCTCACGGACCAGCGATCGGAGCAGGTGGTGAGCGGCGTCCTCGAGTACGCGCCGCGCTCCTGGCTCAGTCTGTACGCCATTCCCGCGGTCGTGCATGTGTCTGACGGCACGAGCGGGCGTACGGTCTCGAGCAGCGGGCTCGGCGACCTGCCGGTCGTTGCCGCCGTGTCCCGCGCGTTCCCGACGCCATGGTCGCCGACCCTCGGCGCGGCGCTCGTCGCGGTACTGCCGACGGGCAACGCCTCGTGCGGGCTCGGGAATGGCCAAACCGCCGCCGGCATGGACCTGGGCCTCGGGTTGTCACCGGGACGCGCGCACCTCTCCGTCGACGCGAGCCGCAGCCTCTCGGGTGTCTCAGCGCAATCTTCCCTCAACGCCCCCAGGGCCACCACGCTGCGGGTCGAGGCGGGCTACGACCTCGGCCCGCGCTGGACGTGGGCGGGGTCCGTCGGCGTCGACGTAGGCACCGCGGACTCGACCCAGACGCTGAGCCGCGTGATCGGGCTCGGGGCGCGCTATACCCTCGCCGGCCCGCTCATGCTCACGGTCGACGCGAGCCACGGGCTCAGCGCCGCATCGCCCCAGTGGGTGCTCTCCGTGGGCCTGGGGACCGCGTTCGCCGGCACCTCACCGGTGACCCCGACGACCCCGCTACGCCGCATCAAGAGCGCGTTCGGTACCGGCACCACGGGCAAGATCGGTTGCCGTTAGCGGAGTCCGGCTGCCGGTAGGAGAGCAGCGCTCGCAAGGTCTCCCACTTGACCTTCCCCCCCATGGCTGTAGACATTCTACATCCGTGGATGTAGATCGTCTACATCCTGGGACTGGACCGCGACTGGACCGCCCATGAACCGACCGCGCGCGCTCTCCCGCATCGAGCTGCTCCAGGGCACGCTCGACCTCATCATCCTCCAGACGCTGCGCTGGGGACCGCGCCACGGCTACGGCATCGCACAGCTGATCCGGGCGTCGTCCGACGACGTCCTGCACGTCGACACCGGCTCGCTCTACCCCGCCCTGCACCGGCTCGAGCGTCAGGGATGGATCGCCGCCGAGTGGAGCAAATCCGAGAACAAGCAACGCGTGCGGGTCTACACCTTGACCGCGCAGGGGCGCAAGCAGCTGGAACGGGAGCGATCGCAATGGGAGCAGCTGAGTCACGCGATCGCGGCGATTCTCGCGCCCTCGGCCGAGAGTGAGCCATGACGCCGAGCGACGACGAGATCCAGGAAGAGATCGCCGCCCACCTCCGCATGGCGATCGCCGACAAGATGGCGCGTGGCGCGTCGCGTGACGAGGCCGAGCGGGCGGCGCGCGCCGAGTTCGGCAACGTCACGCACGTCGCTGAGGTGACGCGCGAGATGCGGGGTGGCCTCTGGCTCGAGCGCCTGGGGCAGGACCTGCGCTACGGCTGGCGCGCGCTACGCCGCACGCCCGCGTTCGCGTTCGTCGCCGTGCTCACGCTCGCCCTGGCGATCGGGGCCAACAGCGCCGTGTTCACGGTCGTCGACAGCGTGCTGCTGCAGCCGTTGCCATTTCGCGACCCCGGCCGGTTATATGCCGTCTCTTACCTCCCGACCAACCTGCCGTTCGAGCTGCCGCCCGGCCTCGACGACCGCCTGTATCTCGAGTATCGGCGCCACGACCTGCGCTTCGAGCGCGTCACCGGCTACCAGCGCCAGGAGCTGACGCTGAGCGGTGTCGGAGACGCCACGCGCGTTCCGGGCGCACGCGCCAGCGCAACCTTCTTCGTGGTGCTGGGCGTGCACCCCGCATTGGGGCGCGGGTTCACCCCGGAAGAGGATGAGGCGGGCAACGATCGCGTCGTCATCCTGAGCGATCGGCTCTGGCGAGCACGCTTCAACGGCGACGCCGCGATCCTCGGGAAGACGATCACCCTCGACGGCATCACCCGGACGATCGTCGGCGTCATGCCGCGCGGGTTCACATTCCCCGCAGCCTCCCAGCTGTGGACCCCGTTGGCGCTACGATTGGACCCGGGAAACTCGTTCATCTTTCCGGTCGTGGGACGGCTGCGCGCCGATGCCACACCCGAGCAGGCGAAGAGCGAGCTCGTGGCGATCGCGCGCGCGAGGCCGGAGGACCCCCGCGCGGCCGGGCTGACGCCGGCCGCGGCGATCATCCCGCTCCAAGACACGGTGACAGGGAAGGCCCAGGCCTCGCTCTATATCCTGGCGGGGGCGGTCGCGTTCGTGCTGTTGATCGCCTGCGCCAACGTGGCGAACCTGCTCTTGATTCGCGCCGCGACGCGGCGGCACGAGATAGCGCTGCGCGTCGCGCTGGGCGCGAGCCGCGCGCGCATTGTGCGGCAGCTGCTGACCGAGAGCGTGCTGATCGCACTGCTCGGGGGCACGGCGGGGATCATCGTGGCCTTCGGCGGCGTGCACGCCCTCCTCGCCATCGCTCCTGCCGGGCGCATCCCGCGGATCGACGAAGTGCACCTGAACGGCTGGGTGCTCGGGTTCACCCTCACCGTCTCGCTCGTCACCGGCATCCTCTTCGGGGTGGTGCCGGCCCGGAGCGGCGCGCGCCGCGAACCGCGCGAAGCCCTCGGCCACGGCATGCGTCTCGTGGGTGGACCCCACAGGCGCCTCCGGGCCGGCTTCGTGACCGGCGAAATCGCGTTGGCGCTCGTCCTCATGACCGGCGCGGGACTGATGATCAAGAGCTTCCTGGTGATGCGCTCACTCGATACCGGGTACGACGCCTCACGCGTCGTGACGATGGCCGTCGATCTCCCCCCCATCGGGTATGCCGAGGCGACGCGCAACCGGGCGTTCCACACCCACCTGTTGGAGCGCCTGGCGCGGATCCCCGGTGCCGACGCGGTCGCCGCCGTGTCGTTCCGTCCGATGGCGGGCATGGGGATCATGGGCAACTTTTCGGTGGAGGGCCCGACGCCCTTGCCGCACGGGTACTCGGTCGACAAGCCGACGGTGAGCCCGGGCTACTTCGGTGCGCTCGGGATCCGCATCCTCGCGGGGCGCGACTTCACGGCCGCCGACCGCGCGGGTGCGCCCGGCGTCGTGGTGGTCAGCCAATTGGTTGCCCGGCGCGTGTGGCCCGGTCAGGACGCTGTCGGGAAGCGGATTTCGATGCAGGACGACCCGGGCCCAAACGACTGGCTCACCGTCATCGGCGTCGTCAACGACGTCGTTCAGGACGAGCAGTTGACCCGGCATTCGACGATCTATCTGCCGTATCTCCAGACGACCTCGCCGGGCTTCATCAATCACATGACCTATGTCGTTCGCCCGGCGCCCGGCGCGGCGAACGTCGCGCCGGCGATGCGCGCCGCGTTGCGCGACGTCGACCGAGCGGTGCCGGCGCAGGCGCTGCAGACGATGGACCAGTCCATGCTGGACACGATCGCCGAGCCAGTGTTCCGGATGCGGCTGTTGACCGCGTTCGCCCTGCTCGCGCTGTTGCTCGCCGCGCTCGGCACCTATGGCGTGCTCGCCTACGACGTCACGGAGCGCACGCGCGAGATCGGCTTGCGCCTGGCGCTCGGTGCCACTCCCGGGAATGTGCTCCGCATGGTGCTGGGGCGGACGGCCGCGCTCGCCCTTGCCGGCGCCTTGCTCGGTCTCGGCGGGGCGCTGCTGCTGACCAGAGTACTCACCAAGTCCCTCTTCGAGGTGAAGCCGACCGATCCGGTGACGCTCGTAGCGGTCACCGTCGTACTGGTGCTCGTGGCGCTCATGGCGGGGTTCTTCCCGGCGCAACGGGCAACCCGGATCCGGGCGCTCGTGGCGTTGCTGCAGGACTGACCGAGCCGAAGCGCGTCCCCTATCGAGCCTTCTTGGCGATGCACTCGATCTCGACGGCGATACCACCCGGCAGCGCACCTGCCTGGATGGTGGTGCGTGCCGGAAACGGCGCCGTGAAGAACGTCGCGTACACCTCGTTCATCGCGGCGAAATCGTTGATGTCGCGCAGATACACGTTGCACTTCATCACGTGATCGAGCGACGAGCCGGCCGCCTGGAGAATCGCCCGCAGGTTCTCCAAAACACGCTTGGTCTCCGACCGTACGTCGCCGAGCTCTCGTTTCCCGGTCTGCGGATTGGTGGGTCCCTGTCCGGCAACGAAAATCAAATCTCCCTCGACGACCGCCTGCGAATACGGACCCATCGGCTTGGGCGCCTGCTCGGTCACAATGGCTTTTCTCACGGGCTCCTCGGCGGCGCCAGGAACCGCAAGCAAACCGGTCTCGGTATCGCGATCCGCTGGCGCGTGGGTGTCAACCTGCCGGTGTCAGGGTCGCGCCCGAACACGACTACGGAGTCGGAGCGCTGATTGGCGGCGAGCAGCCACCGCCCGGTTGGATCCAGGCTGAAATTGCGCGGCCAATCGCCCTCTGTGGAGACCACCTGCTCGAGCGCGAGCGCGCCGGTTGATTTCGCCGCGGAGAACACGGCGATACTGTTGTGGCCGCGGTTCGAGACGTACAAGATGCGCCCGGATGCCGCGACGTGGATGTCGGCCGGGTAATTCGTGCCGCTCCACCCAGCCGGGACGGTCGAGAATGCGTCGAGCGGGGAAAGTGCGCCGCGCTCGGCGTCGAAGCGCAGGGTGGCCACCGTGGAATCGAGCTCATTGGCGACGAACACCAGGGGCAGCGTCGGGTGGAAGGCGATGTGCCGCGGGCCGGCGCCGGGACGCATGGCAGCGTCGCCGCCCTCGACGTGGGGCAGCGATTTGCCGCCCAAGTCGAGACGGTAGACGAACACGCGGTCGGCGCCCAAGTCTGCGGCGAGCGCGAAGCGGTTGGAGGGATCGGGAAGGATACAGTGGGCATGCGGCGCTTCCTGACGCTCGGCGTTCGGGCCTGTTCCCGTGTGCTGAACCACGTGGGCGGCTGGGGCGAGTGCTCCATTCGCCCGCAGCGGGAGCACAGCGACATTGCCACCGACGTAGTTGGCTACGAGCACCACTCGCCCGCTGCGGTCCACGCTCACGTAGCAAGGCGCACCACCTTCAGACGGCTGCTCGTTCAGTGGGGTGAGCGCGCCGGTATCCTTGGCAATCGCGAAGGCGCTCACCGCACCCGTCGGTCTCCCATTGTACTTCTCCAGCTCGTTGACGGCGTAGAGCACGCGCCCGTTGGGGTGGATAGTGAGGAAGGACGGGTTCGCGCCGGCGGCCACCGAGCCGACTCGCCGCAGTTGTCCGGAGCGGCGGTCCATGCGGATGAGATAGATGCCCTCGGACCGGGTGCCTTCGGTATAGGTCCCAACGTAGAGGAGGTCACCGGGACGCTCCGAACCACGCGCCAGCCCGATGAGACCGATCGCCGACGCGGCCAGGAAGTCGCGGCGAGAGCTCATCTTGGTGCCTCCGCCCGTACCGCCTTTCCCGGTGCGACGCTCTCGACTGCTCGCCCGTTCGCGACCACGGACACACCGTTCACGATCACGTGCTGAATGCCGACGGGCGACAGCGACGGTTCTCGGTAGGTCGAGCGATCCACCACCGTCGCGGGGTCAAAGATCGTAATATCCGCGTCTGCGCCAACACGCAGGCGCCCCTTCTGCCGCATCGCCGGGACGCGTGGCTCGAGTCGCTGCGCCGGCATGAGCGTCATCTTGCGGATTGCTTCCATCAGGGAGAGCCTCACCCCCTGACCCCCTCTCCCGTTGGGAGAGGGGGAACGAAGGCCCTCGCGTACGTAGTGGCCGAGCACCCTTGCGAAGGTCCCCGTGGTCCGCGGATGGCCCGTGCCCTTCTGCCAGTACGCGTCGCTCGCAAAGATGGTGAGTGGACTGTTGATCGCCACAGCGACCATCTGCTCCGTGTTCGTGTGAACGACGACGGGACCGCCGATCTGGCTATAGCGCTCAAAGCTCTCCCGATTCAACCGCTCACCCGTTCCCGCCCATTCCAGCTCGGCCAAGCGCTCATCGGGAGCGTTCTTATAAACGTCCTGGATGGTGGCGGATTGAATCTCGGTCATTCCGGCGTCATACGGATACGCTTCCGTCGTCACGTCGTGTCCGCTTGCGCGCGCAGCTCTGATCATCTCGAGCATCACCGGGGTTTCGGCAAGGCCGGCGCTATTGATGTGCACCACGTGCAGCGGGGCATGGGTTTCGCCGGCGAGCGCCAGCGCTTCCTTGAGGCCGGCGACGCCGGGGCGAATGTGCACGTGGATCGGCGTTTTCGTCCTTGCCGCGACGCGGAACACGGCCAGCAGCTCATCGCGCGTTGCCGCCGGCGTGTAGGGAAACCCGGCGCCGATGTCGACCGCGCCCTCGTGGAGACCAATCTCCAAGCGTTGCGCGATCTCGCCAATCTCCGCGGGCGTCGCCGCGCGATAGGCGCCGTCGCTCACCGGCATCCAGGTGCCGGAGTCGTGCATCACCGCCATCCGGACTTTGATGTGGCCGATGCTGACGCCGTAGTTCACCAGCTCGCCGGCACTGCGCTCGCGGTACCAGGCAGCGACGTCCGACGTGCCGAGCTCGAGCTCGAGCGCTGTCGTCACGCCGTCGAGCGAATAGAACCGATATGTCTCGGGCGTCTGTCCGTGTGCGTGCAGGTCGATGAACCCAGGGGCGACGACGAGGCCGCGCGCGTCGACGGTGTCCCGGCCACGTATGGCGTGGGTCGTGATGATGGCGATTCGTCCGCCCGTGAGCCCGATATTGCGGACCGCATCGAGTCTGGAGGCTGGATCCATCACGTGGCCGCCGAGGATCACGCGGTCGTAGACCGGCGTGCGCAGCTGCAGGGCGAGTAATAGTCCTATGACCATGGGGTGACATCCTATCTCTCTTTTCAAAAAAGCGCGCCCCAGCCTGTCATCCTGAGCGCCGCAGGCGCGAAGGAGATCCTTCGCTTCGCTCAGGATGACAGGCTCGCTCGCTCTCATGAGAAAAAACGGACAGAAAGACGTACTTCTAACGACAGGGGGTCACGTCACCACCCGAACCGCACACGCCAAGTCTCCTGCTCCTGGCCCGTGGGACGCGTCAGCGACTCGTACAGCTCGGGCCGGCGCGCCCGCAACCAGCGCCTGCCGGATGACGTGGGCAGGACCGACGCGTCGAGATCCGCGACGACCATGTCGTCACCCAGCGCCCGCGACTCCGCGATGACGTCACCATAGGGGTCGAGCACCATCGCGTTGCCGGTTCGTATCTCGTCGTCGTCAGGGCCGATGCCGTTGCTGAACAGCAGGAACATGCCGTTGTCGTGCGCCCGACTCGGGAGCCAGCGCATAAGCCACGCCCGGCCCTTGGGCCCGCGCAGCTCCGCCTCGCACGCCGCGGGGTCCTCGTGGCGACGCGCCCAAAGGGCGGGGTCGATCGGCTTCATGCCGCGCGGGCTCACCGAGTTACACCCGCCCGTCTGGTGCGGCGCGAGCAGGATCTCGGCGCCCAGCAGCGCCGTGGCGCGGGCGTTCTCGACGATGTTGTTGTCGTAACAGATCAGCACGCCCACGCGGCAACCGTGCGGCGTGTCGAACACGGTGTAGCGGCTCCCGGCGCAAATGTTCGGGTGCTCGAAGACGTGCAGCTTGCGGTGCACCGCCCACGCCCCATCCGGCATGGCGACGACATAGGCGTCGTAGACACCGCCATCTGCCGCCCGCTCCAGCAACCCCGCGCCGATGGTCATCCCGTGTTCCCGGGACAGGTCCAGGAGGTCCCGCGTCGACGGCCCGTCGGGGACCGGCTCGGCCAGTGCCTCGAATGCCGCGCGCGAGAGCTTGCGCACGTGCCAGTAGCCCGTGAG
>WNGI01003284.1_pt1 | contig 14219 bp, 16 predicted proteins | sample 5400621 | NCBI WGS metagenome assembly WNGI01 (sample SAMN13153374, study PRJNA577476) | soil metagenome | isolation source: 20 cm soil or saprolite under Garry oak tree replicate 1 | place: USA:California | collected 2016-06-15
TCGACATCATGCTGCCCAAGCTCGACGGGCTCGAGGTCTGCAAACGGCTCCGGGCGGAGAGCTCGGTGCCGATCATCATGCTCACCGCCCGCGACGACGAGTTCGACACCGTCCTGGGGCTCGAGCTGGGTGCGGACGACTACATCACGAAGCCGTTTTCGATCCGTGAGTTCCGGAGCCGTGTGCGAGCACTGCTGCGGAGGGCAGGCGCATCTCGCCGCGACGTCCCGGAGGCGGAGCCGCTCAAAGCCGGCGTCTTGCAGCTCGATCTCGACCGTCGCGAGGCCAGGGTGAACGGACGCTCGCTCGAGCTGACGTACGTCGAGTTCGAATTGCTGCGGACGCTCGTCGCCCAGCCCGGGAAGGTCTTCAGCCGCCGCGCGCTCCTGCAGGCGATCTGGGGCGACTCCGCCTACCGAGAACCGCGGACGATCGACGTCCACGTGCGCCACCTGCGCGAGAAGGTGGAGGAAGACCCCAGCGAGCCCGAGCTGATCCTGACCGTCCGAGGCGCCGGCTACCGGCTGCGCGAAACATGAGGCACCTCCAGACCGTTGGCGCGAGATTGGCCCTGGCGCTCCTGGTCGTGGTCGCAGCGGTGCTTGCGTTCGTGTACCTGATCGTGACGCCGTCGCTCGAGGACAGGCTCATCGGCTCCCGGGAGGACCAAGTCGCAGGCATTTCCGAGGAAATCGCCACGCAATGGCCGCTGCCGCCGACGCTGACGCCGAAGGATCTTGCACAGAGGTACGCAGCAGCCACGCACACACGCGTGAGGATCTTCAGCGTCGACCATCCGTCGTTGTCGCTGAGCGCGATCGCGGATGAAGGAGGGGGGCCTTCGGTTCGTGCGAGCGATACCGACCCGGTCGCCCGAAAGGCAGCGACCCAGCTCGACACGGCCCGTGGAGTGGTGACTCTCGCGGATCGACGGTTTGCTGAAGGGGCCCAGCCCTCCAAGGACGGGAGCCACGTCTTCCTCGTCTCCAACTCGATCGAGGACTCACTCGGAAGCGTCGCGCTCGTAAAGCGTCGTCTCCTGATCTCCGGCCTGGTCGCTCTCGCAGCTGCGCTGCTACTGGGCTACGCGGGCGCTCGGCTCTTTGCGCGGCGAATCCGGCGTCTCGAGCGGGCAGCCGAACGCATCGCGAACGGGAAATTCGACGAGCCGATCGTTGACACCAGCCCGGACGAGCTGGGCCAGCTTGCGCGCGCCTTCGAGCGCATGCGCCAGCGCCTCGCGGGGCTCGAGCACGCACGGCGGGAGTTCATCGCCAACGCATCGCACGAGCTGCGGACGCCGTTGTTCTCGCTCGGCGGCCATCTCGAGCTCCTTGTCGAGGAGGACCTCGACGACGCGACCAGGCGCGAGTTCCTCGGGCGCATGCGCGAGCAGGTCGACCGGCTGACGAAGCTCGCCGGCGAGCTGCTCGACCTCTCCCGACTGGACGCCGGCCGCCTGCGGGTCGACCGCGACCCCGTCGACCTCGCGCAGGTCACGGAGCTCCTGCTCGAGGAGTTCGACTCGCGTGCCCAGGGGACGGGACACGAGCTGTCGCGGGACGGCGTCAACGGCAGCGCCACGGGCCTCGGCGACCAGCAGCGGATCCTCCAGGTCGGCCGCGCGCTCGTCGAGAACGCCCTGCGTCACACGCCGCAGGGCACGCACGTCCTCGTGAGCGCGAGCCGGAACGGCGACCGCGTCGCGCTCAGTGTCGAGGACGACGGGCCCGGGATCTCCGAGACTGCGGCGGTCCAGGTCTTCGAGCGCTTCTACCGCGGAGACACCGGCGGCCGCGCGTCGGGCAGCGGCCTCGGCCTCGCGATCGCGCGCGAGCTCGCCGTTGCGATGCATGGCGAGATCGAGCTCTCCTCCGAGCCAGGCCGGACCGTGTTCACGTTCTGGCTTCCTGCGGCATCCGGCACCTCCTCTCCGACAATTGACTAGGTTGTCAGAGTAGACAACGAAGCGGACGGAGGCCAGGTGGCTACAGTTCGGCCCGTGCGCCGTGGCCCAACGATCGCCGTCGTCGCGCTCGCAGCCGCCGTGCTGGGAGGACTCGTCGCGCTGCTGGTCGCCACGGTGACCGGCCTGACGGACGGCAAGACGACCACGGTCTACGTGCCCACGACCGCGAGTGAGGTCGGCTCGGGCAACGAGCCGATCGTGCGTGCGGCGCCGCTCGGCGGCAAGGGCTTCACCCCCTCGCGCATCTACACGGCCCGCTCGCCCGGCGTCGTGACAGTCTTCGCGTTCTTCGACAACGCCGACGAGCAGGAGGCGCAGGGCTCCGGCTTCGTCGTCACGCCGAGCGGCTACATCCTGACGAGCGCGCACGTGGTCACGGACGTCGTCGAGTCGGCGCACCCGAGCGAGGCGCACGAGGTTTTCATCGCCTTCAAGGACCAAGACCGCGTCAAGGCGAAGATCGTCGGCTGGGACGGGTACGACGACGTGGCGCTGCTCAAAGTCGATCCGGCCACGCATCCGCTCGTGACCGTGCCGCTCGGTGACTCGTCGCGGACGCGCCCGGGTGATCCCGTCGCGGCGATGGGGAGCCCGTTCGGCAACGAGGACTCGATCGCGGTCGGCGTCGTCTCCGCGATCCACCGCTCGATCAGCTCGCTGACTTCCTCGTTCAAGGTCGTCGACGCGATTCAGACCGATGCGCCGATCACGCACGGGAACTCGGGTGGCCCGCTGTTCGACGCGCGCGGGCGCGTGATCGGGATCAACGCACAGATCCGCAGCGACTCGGGCGGAGCCGAAGGGGTTGGGTTCGCGGTTCCGATCAACGCCGCCAAGCGGTCGATGGGTCAGCTGATCGCCACGGGCCAGGTCGTGTACGCATTCCTCGGGGTGACGACCGAGGATCTGACCCCGACGCTCGCGCGGCACCTCGGGTACGGGGTGAGCCGCGGCGCGATCGTCGGTGAGGTGCGAGGCGGCAGCCCCGCCGACCACGCCGGCCTCGAGGGCGGCACCGATGAGCAGAGTGTCAACGGGCTGACCGTGACCACCGGCGGAGACGTGATCGTCGCGGTCAACGGGCATCCGGTGCGCAGTGCGGACCAGGTCGTGCGCGACATCGGCTCGAGGCTCCCCGGCGAGACGATCACGCTGACGGTCGTTCGGGGCCAGGAGCGAAAGACGCTGAACGCGAAGCTCGGCGCCCGACCCGATGCGGACACCAACCACTGAGCGCATGACGTTACGGACGCCGTTCCCGGGGTACGAAGAAGGTACGAGTTGATGTCTGTGCAAGGTCATCCTGCGGTCGAGGCGGGCGGTCCGACCGTTCGACTGACGATTCCGGCGAAGGCCGAATACATCACCCTTGCTCGCCTGGCGCTGAGCGGGCTCTCGGGTCTGCGCCCACTTGGCGAGGAGGCGCTCGGGGACATGAAGCTGGCCGTGACCGAGGCGTGCACCAACTCCGTGCGCCACGGCTACAACGAGGGCGACGGCATCGTCGAGGTCGTGTACGAGCTCCAACCGGACCGGCTCGTCGTCGAGGTTGCGGACGACGGCCCCGGGTTCGACGGCGCCGGGGACCGGCCGATGGGTGACGGTCTCGCCGAGGGCGGGCTCGGGATCGCGATCATCAGAGCGGTCTCGGACGAGTTCGAGGCGGGCAAGCAGCCCGACGGCAGCGGGTCGCGTCTCCGCTTCGTGAAATTTCTGGAGGAGTAGCCGCCAGGCGGCACCTCGTGCAGGATGCGGCGGTATCGTGCTGAACCCCTCGGAAACCGCCGATGCTCCAACTCGTCAACGTCGGACATAAGTCTCTGGCGGACTACGCGTCGCTCGCGTCGCGCGGTCTGATGTCGGAGATCCGACGGCTGGCCGAACCGCTCCAGGGAAAGCGGATCGTCCACCTGTCGGCCACTGCCTTCGGCGGCGGCGTCGCCGAGATCAACTACGCGCTCGTGCCGTTGATGGCGGACGTGGGACTGGACGTGGAGTGGCGGATCATCCAGGGTGCCGACGAGTTCTTCGGTGTTACGAAGACGATCCACAACGCGCTCCAGGGCGACCCGCACGGGCTCTCGAAGCAGCAGGAGGCCACGTTCCGGCGTTACAACGCGCTGAACGCTGCGCAGTTCGAGGACGACTACGACTACGTCATCGTCCACGACCCGCAGCCGGCGGCCATGATCGACCACTTCCCGGATTCGGACGCGCACTGGATCTGGCGCTGCCACATCGACCTCTCGACGCCGAACCTGGACGTGCTCGGGTTCCTCGGACCATCACTCAAGCGCTACGAGGCGGCGATCTTCCACATGCCCGAGTACGTGCCGCGGCATGTAGCGCTCAGGCAGGCGGTGATCTGGCCGCCGGCGATCGACCCGCTGACGCCGAAGAACATGGCCCTGTCGGCCGAGGACGGCGCGTACGTCGTCGACCAGTTCGGGATCCACCTCGAGCGCCCGCTCCTCACGCAGATCTCGCGCTTCGACCCGTGGAAGGACCCGCTCGGCGTGATCGACGCGTTCCGCCTGGTTCGCCAGACGCACCCGGACGTGCAGCTCGCGCTCGTCGGCTCGATGGCGCACGACGACCCGGAGGGCTGGGACTACTACAACCGCACGGTCGCGCATGCCGCCGGCGACCCGGACATCTTCATCCTCTCGAACCTGAACAACATCGGCTCCGTCGAGGTGAACGCCTTCCAGGTGCACTCCGCGGCGGTCATCCAGAAGTCGATCCGTGAGGGGTTTGGCCTGACCGTGACCGAGTCGCTCTGGAAGGCGAGGCCGACGATCGGAGGGCGCGCGGGCGGGATCCCGGCCCAGATCAAGGACGGCGAGACCGGTTGGCTGGTCGATTCCCCTGAAGGGTGCGCCGACGCCTGCTGCGAGATCCTCGACGATCCTGTCGGCGTGGCGGTTCGGGGCCGGCGCGGAAAGGAAGACGTGCGCGAGCGGTTCCTGATGCCGCGGCTGCTGCGCGACTGGCTCGCGCTCTTCAACCAGCTCGCCGGGAACGATCTCGGCGAGACGGCGCTCGAAACCGTCGCGGCTGCGTGACGTAGGCTCCGCGCCGATGGCGGCCCGCCGGAAGCTGATCGTCGTCTCCAACCGCGGCCCGGTCTCGTTCGCGCGCGACGAGGACGGGAACCGTCTCGCTCGCCGCGGGGGCGGCGGCTTGGTGACGGCGCTTCGCAGCCTGGTTGCGCACCACGACGTGACGTGGATCGCGAGCGCGATGACCGACGAGGACCGGATGGTTGCCGAGGAGGCCGGCGGCGACGCGATCGAGGAGGTTGCACGCGACGGCTCTTCGTACCGGCTGCGGCTCGTCTCGCACGATCCCGCTGCGTACGACTGGTACTACAACGTGGTCGCGAACCCGACGCTCTGGTTTCTGCAGCACTACCTGTGGGCGCTCGCCTACGCGCCGAACATCGATCCGGGGCTCCATCACGCCTGGGACGACGGATACGTCCCGGTGAACCGAGCGTTCGCCGACGCGGTCCTGATCGAGCTCGACGCCCAGCCCGACGCATCCGTCTTCTTCCACGACTACCACCTGTATCTCGCGCCGCGGTTCGTCCGCGACGCCCGGCCCGACGCCTCCCTCGGCCACTTCGTGCACATCCCGTGGCCGGAGCCCAACCTCTGGCGTGTGCTACCCGAGCAGATCCGGGGCGCAATCCACGACGGGTTGCTTGCGAACGACGTCGTCGGCTTCCACGCCCATCGCTGGCGCCGGAGCTTCCTGCGCTCGAGCCGTGACCTGCTCGACGTCGAGTGCGACTTCGACTCGAGCATCTGCTCGTGGCGTGGCGGGAGGACCTTCGTGGCTGCGCGGCCGATCTCGGTCGACCCGTCCGAGTTCGAGGAGCTCGCCGAGAGCGAGCCGGTGCTTCGCCTCGAGGCGGAGCTCGAGTCGCGCCGCCCCGAGTTTCTGATCCTCCGCGTCGATCGGACCGACCCGTCGAAGAACATCGTCCGCGGTTTTCGGGCCTTCGAGTTCTACCTCGACGCGCATCCGGAGATGCACGGGCGCGTCGGGATGCTCGCGATGCTCGACCCGTCCCGGCAGGACATCCCGGAGTACGCGGAGTACCTGGGCGCGATCCAGCGCGCGGCGCGGATGGTCAACGACCGCTTCCAGCGGAACGGCTGGGTTCCGGTCGACCTGCGGATCGAGGACAACTTCCCGCTCTCGGTCGCCGCGTACAAGCAGTACGACGTTCTCCTCGTGAACGCGATCTACGACGGGCTGAACCTCGTCGCGAAAGAGGCGCCGCTCGTGAACGAGCGAAACGGGGTGCTGATCCTCTCGGAGAACGCAGGCGCGCACGAGGAGCTGGGCCCGTGGGCGTTGTCCGTGAACCCGTTCGACCTCGAGGAGCAGGCGCAGGCGATCCACGCGGCGATCGACATGGACCCCGACGAGCGGCGTGCGCGGCTGGAGGCGATTCGCGAGTACGTCCGCGCGCACGACGTGGGCGCCTGGCTGGAGACGCAGCTCGAGGATCTCGATCGTTGGTCGGCGAAGGCGGCTCGGTGAGCGATTTCTCACATGTCGACGAGTCTGGCCGCGTGCACATGGTCGACGTCGGCGGGAAGGAGGTCTCGCGGCGGCGCGCCGTTGCCCGGGCGAGCCTGCGCCTGGCTCCCGAGACCGCGAGGCGCCTGCGGGAGCTCCCGAAGGGCGATGCGCTCGCCGCCGCGCAGCTGGCCGGGATCATGGCTGCGAAGCGGACGAGCGAGCTGATTCCGCTCTGCCATCCGCTTCCTCTGACGCACATCGACGTCGAGCTGTCGGTCGCCGAGGCTGCCGTCGAGATCACGGCGTCCGCAGAGACGACTGCGCAGACCGGGGTCGAGATGGAGGCCCTCGTCGCGGCGACCGTCGCGGCGCTCACCGTCTACGACATGGCGAAGGCCGTGGACGACGGCATGGAGCTGTCGGAGGTTCGGTTGGTCGAGAAGACGAAAGCGCCCGCGTGAAAGCTGCGGTCCTGACGGTCTCCGACGGGGTCGACATGGGGACTCGCGAGGACGCGAGCGGCGACCTGCTCGAGGAGTTGCTCGTCGCAGAGGGGTTCGAGGTCGTTCGGCGCGTGGTGCCCGACGAGCGGAACCCGATCGCCGAGGCGATCGAGGAGCTGGCGGACGAGGCGAGGCTCGTCCTGACCACGGGCGGCACAGGAGTCGGCCTGCGCGACGTGACGCCCGAGGCGACGGCGAGCGTGGTCGAACGCATGGTTCCGGGGATCGCAGAGGCGATACGCGCCGACTCGATCGACAAGACTCCGCACGCATTGCTTTCGCGGGGAATCGCAGGAGTGCGCGGGACGACACTCGTCGTCAACCTGCCGGGCTCGACCGGCGGCTGTCGAGACGGGTTCGCCATCCTGCAGCCGGCGCTCCGGCATGCGCTGGACCTGCTCGCGGGCGAGGAGACCGCGCACAGGCAGACGTGAGGCCGGGACGGTTCATCTCGCTCGTCAAGTTCGAGCACACGATCTTCGCGCTGCCGTTCGCGTACGTCGGCGCCTTCCTGGCGGTGGACGGCGTTCCGTCGGCGCACGACCTCCTCTGGATCACTGTCGCGATGATCGGCGCCCGCTCGCTCGCGATGGGGCTCAACCGGATGATCGACGCGAGCATCGACGCGAGGAACCCGCGGACCGCGAGTCGGGAGCTTCCTTCGGGCCAGCTGACCGAGCCGCAGGTCGCGCTCTTCTGCCTGGTCGCGCTCGGCGTGTTCCTGCTGGCCGTCTGGCAGCTCGATCCGATCGTCCGCTGGCTGTGGCCGATTCCCGTCGCGGGCTTCGTGATCTACCCGTACCTGAAGCGGTTCACGTGGATCTCGCACCTGTGGCTCGGCGCCGTGGACGGCCTGGCGCCGATGGGCGCGTGGATTGCGATCACCGGTCATCTACCGCTCGCGGCCTGGTTGCTCGGGGCCGCGGTCGCGTGCTGGGTGGCCGGATTCGACTGCTTCTACGCGCTGCTCGACGCCGATTTCGACCGGCGGGAGGGATTGAAGTCGGTTGCGACCGGGTTCGGAGAGCGCGGCGCGTTCTGGGCAGCCCGCGTGTTGCACGTCGCAACCATCGGCCTGCTGATCTGGGTCGGGATCCTGCTCGACGTCGGCGTTCTCTACTGGCTCGGCGTCGCCGCTGTTGCGGCGCTCCTCATCTACGAGCACGCGCTTGTAAGGCCTGGCGACCTGCGGCGGCTCGACACCGCGTTCTTCCTGATGAACGGGATCATCAGCGTCACCTTCTTCGGGTTCGTCCTTCTCGATTCGATTTTCTGAGGGGCTAACTACACTCGGGCCGTGATTCGGGCCCGGAAGCTCTCCAAGCGGTTCGGCGACAAACGCGTCATCGAGGGGCTCGATCTCGAGGTGCCGCGAGGCGGATTCGTGCTCGTCACGGGCCCGAACGGGTCGGGGAAGACGACCTTGCTGCGGCTGTGCGCCGGACTCTTCGCGCCGACCGGCGGTGAGCTCGAGGTCGACGTGCCGCGCGGCGCGATCGGGTTCCTGGCCCACGAGCCGCTCGTCTACAGGGAGCTGACGCCGCTCGAGAACCTCGACCTCTATGGCCGCCTCTACCGACTGCCTGAGCGGCGTGAGCGCGCCGGCGCGATGCTCGAGCGCTTCGGGCTCTGGCGCGTTCGGAACGAGCGGGTCGGGACGTTCTCGCGCGGGATGCTCCAGCGGCTCGCTCTCTGCCGCACGTTTCTCCACGACCCCGACCTCCTGCTCCTCGACGAGCCGTTCGACGGGCTCGACCTCGAGGGCGCCGACCTGCTGCAGGCCGAGCTCGCCGAGCGGACCGGCGTCACGGCGCTCGTCGCCACTCACGACCCGGAGGCGCTCGCCTCGCGCGCGTCTGCAAGGCTCGCGATCGCATGAGCACGTACGCCGGAGACGTCGCGGCGCTCGCGCGCAAGGACCTGCTGCTCGAGCTGCGCTCCAGAGACACGCTGCCCGCGATGCTGTTGTTCGTCGTCTCGTCGCTGACGATCTTCCACTTCGCGCTCCCGAGCGGCTCGTCGGAGCGCGCCGAGACCGGCCTGCTCTGGATCGCGATCGTCTTCACGGCGCTCCTCGGGCTCACGCGCGCGTTCGCGGCCGAGCGCGAGGAGGGGCTCCTCGACGGACTCGTGCTGGCGCCGTGCGACCGGAGCGCGATCTGGCTCGGCAAGACGATCGGCGTTGCGTTCTTCCTCGTCCTGGCCGAGAGCGTGGCGCTGCCCGCATTCGCGCTCTTCTTCCATCCGCTGTCCTGGGAGCTCGTCGCGGCGGTGGCGCTGGCCGACATCGGGATCGCGGCGATCGGAACGCTGCTGGCTGCGATCGCGGCTGCGAGCCGGGCACGCGAGCTGCTGCTGCCGCTCCTGTTCCTGCCCCTCGCGATTCCGGTCGTGATCGGCGGCGTCGGAGCGAGCATCGCCGCGAATCCCGGCACGTTCCTCGCCTTTCTCGGCCTGTACGACGCCGTTTTTGCGATTCTCTCCTGGGCGAGCTTTGAGTACGTGGTTACTGAGTGAACACAGGAGGGGGCCCTCGCTGCGCTTCGGGGCCCAACTTCTCGCTGCGGCAGCCGCGGTGCTGCCCGTCGGCGGCTACGCGCTCGCCTTCTACTGGGCGCCCGAGGACGCGGACCAGGGCTTCAGCCAGAAGATCTTCTACCTCCACGTCCCGATCGCGCTCACGGCGTACGCCTGCTTCGGCTGGGGCGCGTGGAAGGCGCTGCGCCTGCTCTGGACCGGGGATCGCCGCTACGACCTCGAGAGCTACACCGCGGTGCACATGGGCGTCATCTTCGGGCTGCTCACGCTCGTCACCGGCTCGATCTGGGCCAAGATCTCGTGGGGCGAGTGGTGGACCTGGGGCGAGCGCCAGCTCGTGCTCTTCCTGATCCTGTTCCTCTTCTACTCGTCGTACTTCATGCTCCGCTACTCGACCGAGGCAGGGCCGCGGCGGGAGCGAAACTCCGCCGTCTACGCGCTATTCGGGGTCGTCCTAATCCCGGTCAGCTTCCTCGCGGTTCGGATCGCAGGGACGATCCTGCACCCGACGGTCTTCACGCACGAGGGAGCGAACCTGCCCTGGCAGATGCTCGTGTGCTTCCTCATCTGCCTCGGCGGAATGCTGGCGCTGGCGGCGACGCTCTACCGCGTCGAGCTGGCCGGCAAGCGAGCGAGCGTGAGCCTCCGGGAGCTGCGGGAGCTGCTCGCATGACGACCGCGGAGAAGTACGTGACGGGCGCGTACCTTGTGTTGCTCGGGATGCTCCTCGTGTATCTGCTGATCATCGCGCTCAAGGTCTCGCGGCTCGAAGAGGAGCTTGCGGACCTGACCCGGGCCGCGCGGGAGAAGCTCGGTGGCTGAGCTCCTCTTCTGGCCGGCCTTGCTCGCATACGGCGAGGCTGCGATTGCGTACGCCGGCGATGCGCGGCGGCCCGGCTCGATGGGCAGGCTGGCGACCTGGGGTGTGCGCATCGGCTGGCTCGTGCAGACGGCGCTCCTCGTCGCGCAGGCGGCGCGCGCGGACGGCTTTCCGTGGGACACGTGGGCCGGATCGCTCAACCTCTTCGTCTGGCTCGTCGTCGGTGCGTATCTGATCTGGGGCTGCAAGCCGCGGTTCAGGCTGCTAGGGCTCGTTGTGATGCCGCTGGCCGCGCTGCTGCTGGCGATCTCGTACGCCGCGGGAGGAGTGGGCGGTTCGGGCCGGAGCGGTTACTCGTCGCTGTTCCTGATCGCTCACGTCGGGCTCGTCCTGGCCGGGTTCGCGGGCCTGACGCTCGCCGCCGCGCTCGCTGCGCTCTATCTCTGGCAGGAGCGGGAGCTGAAGCGGCGCAGCTCCACGGTGCTGCGGTTCCGCGCGCCGTCGCTCGTCACCCTCGAGTCGCTGTTCGGTCGCACGGTCGCCTACTCGCTCCCGGTGCTCACGCTGGGGATGGCCGTCGGGTTCGCGCGCCTGCGCCACGACTCGGAACTCGACCCTCTGATCGTGCTCACGGTGCTGACGTGGGCCGTGTACGGCGCGTTTCTCGTCCTGCGTTTCGGGGCGGGCTGGCACGGGCGACGGGCCGCGTACACGACGCTGGCCGGCTTCGCGCTGGTCGTCGCCATGCAGCTCAGCGTGCACATGGGGCATTTCGCATGAGCCTCGTCCTCGTCGGCACGTCGCACCGCCTGTCTCCCGTCGAGGTGCGCGAGCGCGTCGCTCTCGATCTCGCCGGAGCCGCGGAGCTCGCGCGCACGATGGCCCGCAGCGGCGAGGCGGTGTGCCTCTCGACCTGCAACCGCACCGAGCTCTACCTCGTGGACTCGGAGCCCGAAGCGGCCGAGGAGCGCGCGTCGCAGGCCTTGCTCGGCGACGAGGTCGAGCTCTACCGGATGACCGACGAGGCTGCTGCGCTGCACCTGTTCCGGGTCGCGGCCGGCCTCGACTCGCTCGTTCCAGGCGAGGGCGAGATCCTCGGCCAGGTGCGCGACGCGTACGAGGCGGGCGCGCATGGCCCGGTGCTCGACCGGTTGTTCCGCGAGGCGCTGCGCGTGGGCAAGAAGGTGCGGACGGAGACGGCGATCAACGAGAGCCCCGCGTCGGTCTCGTCCGCGGCTGGGGCGCTGGCCCAGCAGGTGTTCGGCGACCTGACGGGCTGCCGGGTGCTGCTCGTCGGCGCCGGCGAGGTGAGCGAGCTCGCCGCCCGTGCGCTCGCTGCGCGCGGCGCGACGATCGGGGCTGTGACGAGCCGGACGCAGGCGAACGCAGCCAGGCTGGCCGAGGCTTTCGACTCGCACGCAGTTCCGTTCGACCGGCTCGGATCGGAGCTCGATCAGGCGGATGTGGTCGTGTCCTCAACAAGCTCGTCCGAACCGATCATGTCCCGGGACCAGGTCCCGGCCCGAAAGGGGCGCCCGCTGTTCGTGATCGACCTGGCCGTGCCGCGCGACGTCGATCCGGCGGTCGCGCAGCTCGAGGACTGCTACCTGTACGACATCGACGACCTGCAGGCGGTCGTGCGCGAGAGCCTCAACGGCCGCTGGCGCGAGGCGGAGCGCGCCGAGGCGATCGTCGAACGCGAGGCGGAGCGGTTCCGCGACTGGCAGGCGAGCCTCCACGTCGTGCCTGCGATCGCGTCTCTGCGCGAGCGCGCCGAGAGCATTCGCTCCGGTGAGCTGGCCAAGGCGGAAAGCCGGCTCGAGGGCCTCTCGGAGAGCGAGCGGCGCACGGTCGAGTCGCTGACGACACAGATCGTGAACAAGCTCCTGCACGTGCCGATCGTGCGGCTCAAGCAGGCGGCAGCCACCGAGGGCACGGGCTACGTCGACGTGGCGAGGGATCTGTTCGACTTGCCCGACGACGATGACACGAAGAAGCCCGGATAGCTCTCTCATGTTCCTGGGGCGCCGCTGGCGGTGCGGGGCCGGAGGGAACAGTGCGACTGCGCACGGGCCCGGAGAGCACTGTGCCGCCAGCGGCGTCAGGCATCGGCGGAGCCCGGCTTCGCCGGGCGGGAGCCGAAGCCGGCCAGGGGCGTGAGAGTGCTGGTCAGAGTCGGAAGCCGCGGTAGTAGGCTCGCGCTCACGCAGGCGGAGCTTGCTGCGAACGCGATTCGCGGGCCCGGGATCGAGATCGCCCTCCTTCCGATCACGACCGCCGGCGACCGCGACCGGACGAAGCCGTTCGGCGAGATCGGTGAGCGGGGTGTCTTCGTCAAGGAGCTCGAGGAGGCGCTGCTCGATGGGCGCATCGACGTGGCGGTTCATTCCGCGAAGGACATGACCTCGACGGACGTGGACGGTCTCTCGGTCGGGGCGTACCTGGCGCGTGAGGATCCTCGGGACGCGCTCTGCGGGGCGTCCGGGATCGAGCCCGGGATGCGGATCGGCACCGCGTCGATCCGGCGGCGTGCGCAGCTGCTCGCGCTGGAGCCGTCGCTCTCCATCGAGCCGTTACGCGGAAACATCGACACGAGGCTTCGCAAGCGTGGCGAACGCGGGCTCGACGCGGTCGTGCTCGCGGCGTGCGGCCTCGACCGGCTCGGGCTCGGGAGTGAGATCGGGCATCGCTTCGACCCCGGCGCGATCCTCCCGGAGGCGGGTCAGGGTGCGCTCGCGCTCCAGGTCCGCCGTGGGGAGGAGCACCTCGTTGCGGTGGCGAGCGATGCGGAGACGACGCGCAGGGTCGAGCTCGAGCGCGCCTGCGTGGCCGCGATCGGCGGGGGCTGTCTCGCTCCGATCGCGGCGCATCACGACGGCGAGACGCTGACGGCGCTCATCGCCGATCCCGATGGTCGCTGGGTCGAGCGCCGCAGCGGAGACGACCCGGTCGCGCTCGCGTCTGAGCTGGCCGCGCTCGCCGCGTGAAGGTCGTCGTCACGCGTCCGCGCTCGCAGGCGGGACCACTCGTCGAGCGTCTCGAGCAGCAGGGTCACGAGGTCGTCGAGTGCCCCTTGATCGAGATCGAGCCCACCGACGATCCGGTCGACGTCGAGGGGTACGACTGGGTGATCGTGACGAGCCCGAACGGCGCAGCCGAGCTCATCAGGCGCGCCAATGGCCCCCTCCCGCGGGTCGCTGCAGTGGGCCCGGGAACGGCCGAGGCGGTGCGTGAGCTCGGGATCGAGCCCGCGTTCGTCCCGAGCGTCTCGTCGCAGGACGGCCTCCTCGCCGAGTTTCCGCGGCCTGTGGGGCGAGTGCTCTTCGCGGCCGCGGAAGGATCGCGGCGCCGGCCGATCGATGAGCTCGGGGCCGACTTCGTCCCGCTCTACACGACGCGGCTCGTACGGCCGCACGAGCCACCCGAGGGCGATCTCGTCGTGGTCGCGTCGGGGTCGGCGGCGAAGTCGTTCGCGGCACTCGGGGTCGACATCCCGGTCGTCTCGATCGGGCCCCAGACGACGCGAGTCGCCGAGTCGCTCGGCCTCCGGGTCGTCGCCGAGGCCGAGACGCACGATCTGGACGGCCTCGTCGCGGCCGTCGGTTCGTTAGCGTCGCGCTGACGTGCTGATCACCTTCCTGAGCGACTTCGGCCTCGAGGACGACTTCGTCGGCACCTGCCACGGCGTGATGAAGGTGATCGCGCCCGAGGTCGAGATCCTCGACCTCACCCACGGGATCCAGCGGCACGGCGTGCTCCAGGGCGCGATCGTGCTCGCGAACACGGTTCCGTACCTGCCGATGGGCGTTCACCTGGCCGTGGTCGATCCGGGAGTCGGCGGCGGGCGCCGCTC
>WNGI01003285.1_pt1 | contig 14219 bp, 7 predicted proteins | sample 5400621 | NCBI WGS metagenome assembly WNGI01 (sample SAMN13153374, study PRJNA577476) | soil metagenome | isolation source: 20 cm soil or saprolite under Garry oak tree replicate 1 | place: USA:California | collected 2016-06-15
GCCGCTGCCAGGTCGGCCGCAATGGCGTAGTGCGTCGAGTAGTCGATAATCGCGTTGGCACGCTCCAGCTGCAGCCGGGCGACCGCGAGCTCTCCCCGGGTCGCTTCGAGTGCCTGCTCGAGGGAGCGCAGCTCCCCGATCAGCGCGGGCGCCGTCAGCGGCGCCGGCTGGTCGTCCGCAGTGGCGCGTCGAGCCCAACCGCCGATGCTGCTCACCACCAGAGCGCCAAGGAGAATGAGCCCTCCCTGCAGCATCAGTTTCTGGGTTGTCGTGTGCATAGCCCTCTCTTGTATGGTCAGGCGGTCCCCATACTGGCACCGCCCCATCAATTCCCGGTCAATCAGCCGAGTCGCGCCGCCAATCCCCCCGCGTGCCACCCGTCTTCTCGAGCAGTCGGACCTTCTCGATCTCCATGGCCCGGTCCGCCGCCTTCACCATGTCGTAAACCGTCAGCAGGGCGACCGACACCGCCGTGAGCGCCTCCATCTCCACGCCCGTCCGCCCGACCGCCTTCGCCGCGGCCCTCACCCGTACTCCCGGCAGTCCCTCGTCCAGCGTCGCCTCGACTTCCACGTGATCCAGGCCCAGCGGGTGGCACAGCGGAATCAGCTCGGCCGTCCGCTTCGCCGCCAGCGTCCCCGCCACCTCGCTCACCGCCAGCACGTCGCCCTTGGCCACTTGCTGATCGGCTACGAGCCGGAACGCCTCGCGCGACATCCGGATCACGCCTTCCGCCACCGCCGCGCGTACCGTGACGGGCTTGTCACCCACGTCCACCATTCGCGCCCGGCCCGCTTCGTCCACGTGCGACAGCTTCATACTGGCTCCCCCAGGTCGTCGGCCAATACGGCCGCCACGAGCTGCGGGTTCACATTCCCCTGTGCGAGACCGCGCGCTTCGAGGACTCGTGCGATCGCCTCGACCACCTTCTCGGTCTCGCCGCCGGCACGCGCTTGCTCGCGCAGTCGCTCGAGCAGGCCGTCCAGCATGTCCGTGAACCCGCCCCGCGCCTGGAACGGCTGCAGGCCGAGCGCCAATCCGTACCGGCGCACCGGACCTGCTTCTATGGCGGCGAGGAACCGGTCTGCCGCCTCCAGGCCTCTCACGCTGCCGTCCCCATCTGCAAGGAGCCTGCCTATGCGCCCGTCTGCCAGTGCAACTTGTTGCGCCAACTCGCGTTGCCCTGTCACGCCGAGCTCCTGCTGTGCGAACGCTGCTACGACGCTGTCGGCGAGTCGTGCCACGCGGACTCGCACTACGCGGGACAGAATCGTCGGGAGCAGCGAATCGGGCGCGGTGGTCGTCAGGACGAACACCGTATCCGCTGGCGGCTCTTCCAATGCCTTCAGTAACGCGTTGGCCGCCGCATCGGCTCCCGTCTGAGGCACCAGACGCTCGGCATCACCGATCAGGAACACTTTTCGCCGACCCATCGCCGGCGTCAGTACCAGGCGTCGGAGCAGCAACCGAACCGCGGCGATGCCGTGGCTCGCTAACCCCGAGGGCGGCTCGTACCGCGGCTGCTGGCGCCGCGCCGCCATCTCCTCCCCCAACGCCTCCTCCACCAGCTCGACCTGCTTATCGGCATCGCCGCCCTTCTTGGACAGCTCGAGCGGCACGAACCAGTGCACGTCGGGGTGCGACAAACTCAGCACCAGCTTGCATTGCTGGCACTCGCCACACCCTTCGCCAGCCTTGCCCCGGGCCTTTTCCCCGGCTCTCTCACAGACCAAGGCCTGCGCCAGCCAGAGTGCCACGCGTTGCTTTCCGACGCCCGGCGGGCCCTCAAACAGAAGGGCTTGTGGCAACCGGCCGGAGGCGATGGCGCCTGCCAGCCGGTGTCGGATCCCCTCATGGCCGTACAGGGGGGGGATGGGCATGGCGGGAATCTAGTCTGGCGTGGTAAAAGCTGGCCGTGTGCAAAACGCAACACAGTATGTACCAAGCTTTTAAGGCGATTTCTTGGGGCTTGTGCTAGTGTAAGTAGTTACAGAACATCATATTATAATAGAAAGTGAGTACACACTCGCGAGATGGTGCCCAATTTCCTTACGTTTTCGGCTTCTGTTTGGGCTGCGCCGGCGCGACAGCCGCTGCGTCTACCGTGGCGCCGCCGCCGCGGTCGGTACCCGCCACCAGGCGAGCCGCGGCCCGCAGTTGAGACGGCTGACCCACGACGACCAGGACATCCTCGGCGGCGAGGCGAAACTGGGGACCCGGCGTCGGGATTTCGTCGCTGCCCCGACCGACGGCGAGCACCAACGCGCCCGTCTGGGTACGCAGACCGGTGGTCGCGAGCGTCTTGCCGACCAGGGGAGAGTCCGCGGCAAGCCGCAGGCGCTCCACCGCCATCTGCGGGATGCCGGCCACGGTGCCGAGAGTCATCCGTCCGGCGCCGTCGCCGCCGCGCAGCGCCTCGTAATGGGACGCGCGGATCTGATCCACCAGGCGGTCGATGTCGGAACGGGGAACGTTGTAGTGCGCCAGCACGCGGGCGAAGATCTCGATCGACGTCTCAAACTCCTCGGGGATCACGACGTCCGCGCCGAGCCGGCTGAGCTCGGGGATTTCCGTCACGTAGCGGGTGCGCGCGATGATGTGGAGGTGGGCGTTGAGCCCTCGTCCCACGCGCACCATGCGGCGAGTCGCCGCGGGGTCGGAGATGGCGACGACGAGCATACGGGCGCGCTCTGCGCCGAGGGCGCGCAGGATCTCCTCGCGGGTGGCATCGCCGTAGAACGCGGGCTCTCCGCGCGCGCGGGCCTGCTGGACGGTCTGCGCGTTGAGCTCGACGATGAGGTACGGCGCCTGGATGGACCGCAGCGCGGCCGTGAGGTTGCGCCCATTCAGCCCGTACCCGGCAACGATGACGTGGTCGGTGAGCGGCTGCTCGGCGACCGCGATCGCCCCGGGACGGAGCCCCGGCAGGAGGCGGTCGAGTGGGACCAAGCGCTCCAGGCCATCGAGCAGCGCCGGGCCACCCTGCAGCAGAAACGGGGTGACGAGCATCGTCAGCACGGCCACGGCCAGAAACGTCTGGTAGAGGCCCTCCGACAGGAGCCCGGTCCCGCGTCCTTCGCGCGCCAGCACAAAGGAGAACTCGCCGATCTGCGAGACGGCCAAGCCCGCCAGCAGCGCCATCCGCCCGGAATAGCCCATGAGGGCGGGGCCGACCGCCGCGAGCAGGGCCTTCCCCCCCATGACACCCACCACCCCGCCCAAGGCCAGCACCGGGTGGTCGCGCAAGAACTCGACCTGTACGAGCATGCCGACCGCCACGAAAAACAACGAGATGAAGACGTCCCGGAACGGCAGCAGCTCGGCCATCGCTTGGTGGCCGTAGTCGGATTCGGAGATGACCAGTCCCGCGAGGAACGCGCCCAAGGCGAGCGACGCACCTGCCGCGGCGGTGCCCAGGGCGGTGAGCGTCCCGACCAGGATGACTGCGATCAGGAACAGCTCCCGGCTGCGGGTCTTGAGGATGACCGTGAGGACACGCGGGACCACGGTGCGGGCCAGCACCAACACGCTGATGACGACGAGCACCGCCTTGCCGAGCGCCAGGAGTAGCGCCCCGGCACCGCCCCCCGACCGCCCGGCGAGAAACGGCAGGACGAGCATCATCGGCACGACGCACAGATCCTGGAAGATCAGCACTCCGGTGGCGAGGCGCCCGTGGGGAGCGTCGATCTCACCCTTGTCGGTGAGGCCCTTGAGCACGATGGCGGTGCTGGAGAGCGCGACGAGGAAGCCGAGCAGGACGGCCACGCGCCAGTCGAGGTGCAGGGCCATCGCCAACAGGCTCGCGAGTACGACGGTGAGGACGACCTGAGATCCGCCGCCGGCGACCACCTGCCGCCCCATCTCGCGCAGTCGACTCAGCGAGAACTCGATGCCGATGGTAAAAAGCAGGAGTATGACGCCCACCTCCGCGAGGCTCTCCACCTGGTGTGCGTCGGAGACCAGGCCGAGCGCGTTGGGGCCGAGCAGGACGCCCGCGACAATGAACCCCGGGAGGGCGGGGAGCTTGACACGGTGAAATACCAGAATGACGAGCAGGGAGACGGCGAAGATGATCGCCAGGTCCTTGAGGAGGTGGTACTCGCTCATGACGGCTCGTGGTATGTCATTGCCCCGGGCTCAGTTGGGGTTGGCGGTGATGCAGGGCACACGCCGCGTGTGAAGACCATAATGGAAAACCGGGTCGCCGGGTGCAAGGTTGTGGCGCGCATTTCGTGCAGCATTACCCCAGCACACACGCGAGCATCATTAGACGTGGGCACGAGCCGGTTTAGGCTGCTGCGGCAGGACGACTCCGTTCGCGACGCGGAACTGTCGCGGACGGAGGCGCAGCTGCGCGCCACCGCGCGCCAGCAGGAGGCGGTGGCCCACATCGGTCAACGGGCGCTGGCCGGAGCGCCGCCGGACGAGCTCATTGCGGGTGCCGTGGCCGTCGTGGCCCGCGTGCTCGAGGTCCCGTTCGCCAGCGTACTCGAGCTCCGACCGGAGAGTCGGACGCTGCTGTTGCGCGCCGGCGTCGGTTGGCGGGACGGGGCCGTCGGGCGCACGGTGTTGCCGACGGATGCGGACTCGCACGCCGGATATGTACTCCGCTCGACCGGCCCGGTGGTGGTCGAGGACCTGACCACGGATGCGCGATTCGGTAGCGCGCCACTCCTGTCGGCGCAGGGCGTGGTCTCGAGCCTGAGCGTCCTCGTCCACGGAAAGACGCGCCCCTTCGGAATCCTGGGCGTGCATACCGCGCAGCCCCGCGAGTTCACGATCCACGACACGCACTTCCTCCAGGCGGTGGCGAACGTCCTGGCCACGGCCATCGATCGCGCGTCCGCCGAGGAGGCGTTGCGACGCAGCGAGGAGCATTTCCGCTCCCTCATCGAGAACGGGTCGGACATCGTCACGATCGTGGGTGAGAACGGGGTGTTCCGCTACGCCAGTCCGTCCGTGGAGCGCGTGCTGGGGTACGCGCCCCGAGAGCTACTCGAGCGTAACGCGTTCGACTACGTGCACCCGGACGACATTCCGGTCGTCGCGGAGGCTCTGGCGGGCGCGATCCACCACCCCGGGGTCCCTCAGGCCGCGCAATTCCGGTTCCGGGCGCAGGACGGCGCCTGGCGGCTGCTCGAAGCGGTGGGCCAGGCGCGCGTCGGTCCCGGGGACGCTGCCCAGCTGATCGTCAACGCCCGCGACGTCACCGAGCGGCGGCGCCAGGAGCGCGCGCTGCGCGAGAACAAGGAGCGGCTGCGGACGGTGATCGCCGGCGCGCCGCTCGTGCTGTTCGCGCTCGATCGCGAAGGGGTATTCACGATGGTCGAGGGGCGCGGACTCGACGCCGTCGGAGTACGGCCCGCCCTGCTCATCGGCCGCTCGGCGTTCGGGTTATTCGCGGACCTGCCGCAGGCGCTCGCGGACGTACGCCGCGCCCTCACGGGGGAGACGTTTTCATCCACCGTCGAGGTCTTCGGCGTCGTGTTCGAAGCGTGGTATTCGCCGGTGCGTGACGCTGATGGGGCGGTGGCGGGGGTGATCGGCGTCGGGACCGACATCACCGAGCGGTGCCGGGCGGAGGCCGCGCTGCGGCAATCGGAGGAGAGCCACCGCGCGCTGGTGCAGCACGCCTCCTACGCCATCTACCGGTCTTCCCTCGAGGGACGGTTCCTCACCGTGAACCCCGCCCTGGTGCGGATGCTCGAATACGAGTCCGAGGAGCAGCTGCTGGCCGTCGACCTCGCCGTCGACGTCTACGCGGACCCGGCGGAGCGCCAGCGGATCCTCGAGCGCTTCGAGGGCGCCGACGTGGTCGAAGGCGTGGAGGTCACGTGGAAGCGCCGGGACGGCGAGGAGATCCTGGTGCGGCTCTCCGGCCGTGCGGTGCGGCGTCCCGGCGGCACGATCGATTGCTTCGAGACGATCGCGGAGGACGTGACGGAGCGGCGCGCGCTCGAGGAGCAGTTACGCCAGTCCCAGAAAATGGAGGCGATCGGCCAGCTCACCGGCGGCATCGCCCACGACTTCAACAATCTGCTCACCATCATCCTCGCGAACGCCCAGCTGGTCGCGAAAGCGCTCCCGTCCGGCCAATCGGATGCGCAGGCCGACCTCCGGGATGTGATGTCGGCGGCGCTGCGCGGCCGCGTGATGGTAAAGGAGCTGCTCGGGTTCGCGCGCCGCTCGCGTCTCGATCTCCAGTTGGTGCACCTCGGTGGACTCATCGCCGATCTGTCCGGGTTCCTGCGACGGATCCTGCCGGCCGATGTCGAGATCGTCGCCTCGAGCGAGGAGGACCTCCCCGACGTGCGCGCCGATGTGCATGCCACGGAGCAGATCCTCTTCAACCTCGTTACCAATGCCCGGGATGCGATGCCGGACGGCGGCGTCCTCCGGATCGAGACCAGCCGCGTGCACCTGACGGAAGACCAACGCCAGACGTGGGGGTCGGTGCGTGCGGGCGAGCACGTCTGCCTTTCGGTGGGCGACACGGGGATCGGGATGGACCAGGACACGCGCGCGCACATGTTCGAGCCGTTCTTCACCACCAAGCCGGCGGGGAAGGGGACCGGCCTCGGCCTGGCCACGGTGTACGGGCTGGTGAAGCAGCACGGGGGCGGCATCGACGTGGACAGCGAGCCGGGGAAGGGAACGCGATTCCGCATCTACTTCCCGGTCGCCGACGGGGTACCGGCCGCGGTGCGTCCCCGCCCAGCAGTCACCCAGGTGCGCGGCGGCCTGGAAACGATTCTGGTGGTGGAAGACGACGACCAGCTGCGCCGCTCGGTCAAGCGCATCCTTGAAGCAGCCGGGTATCAGATCGTCACGGCGGCGGACGGCCTGGAAGCGCTCGAGGCGCTGCGTCAGACGGCGGGCGTGCGGCTGGTGTTCTCGGATCTCGTCATGCCGCGCCTGGGGGGACCCGCGTTGTACGACGCCGCTCGCCGGGAAGGCCACACCATACCGTTCCTGTTCGCCAGCGGCTACTCGGATCCCGCCCGGGCCGCGAGTCTCGATCCCTCGGTGCCCCTGCTCCACAAGCCATGGACGGAGCCGGATCTGCTCGAGCGCATTCGGGACATCTTGGATCGCGAACGGGAAACGGAGGGAGTGAAGGCGACTGCTCCGGCGAGGTGACCCGCCGCCGTCACCGCATCGTTCCTCTCCCGTCTGCCGCCGTCTCCCCATCGAGCACCTCCCGCACCTTGCGGGCCAGGCTGTCTGGTACGAAGGGCTTCTGGAGGAACGCAACGCCGGCATTCAGCACACCCTGCCGTACCATCGCGTCGTCGGTATACCCGGATGTGTAGAGCACCTTCATGCTGGGCCGCGCCGGGGCCAGCCGCTCGGCGAGCTCGCGGCCGCTCATCCCGGGCATGACGACGTCGGTGACGAGGATGTCAATCTCGCCCTTGTACCGTGCCGAGAGCTCCAGCGCGGACGGCCCGTCGGCTGCGTCGAGCACCCGGTAGCCGCGGGCCTCCAGGCTGCGGCGGGCGAGCGTGCGCACCGGCGCTGCGTCCTCGACCAGCAGGACCGTCTCGTCGCCGCCGCGCACTGGCTGCGGCTCGGCCGCGGGCAGCGGAGCCTCGGCGACACCCGGCACTCGGGGGAGGTAGATCTTGACGGTCGTGCCATGCCCCGCCTCGCTGTAGACCCAGATGTAGCCGCCGCTCTGCTTGACGATCCCATACACCGTGGCGAGCCCGAGGCCCGTCCCCTTCCCGACTTCCTTGGTCGTGAAGAACGGCTCGAACAGGTGGGCCTGGGTCGTCTCATCCATGCCGACGCCGGTGTCCGCCACCGCCAGGCAGGCGTAGTCACCGGCGGGCATGCGGTGGCGCCGCTCGACGTGCTCTTCCTGGAGCGTGAAGCGCGTCGTACCGATGCTCAGCCGGCCGCCGCCGGGCATGGCGTCGCGGGCGTTGACGGCGAGGTTCAGGAGCACCTGCTCCAGCTGGCCGGGGTCGGCGTTGACCGCGCCCGCCGTGGGATCGAGTGACGTCGCGAGCTCGACGTCTTCGCCGAGCAGCCGCCGCAGCATCCGGTCCATGTTCGCGACCACGGCGTTGACGTCCAGCACTTTGGGTGCGAGCACCTGCCGGCGGCTGAACGCCAGCAGCTGGCGTGTGAGCTCCGCGGCCCGAAGGCCCGCATGCCGGATTTCCTCGGCGTCCTCGCGCCGCGGGTCGCCGGGGGGAGTGTTATGCAGCAGCAGCTGGGTCGAGCCCAGGATGGCGGTGAGCAGGTTGTTGAAATCGTGGGCGATGCCGCCCGCCAGCTGGCCCACGGCTTCCATTTTTTGCGATTGGCGCAGTTGCTCCTCGAGCTGGCGCTGCGCGCTCACGTCGCGCGCGAGCACGAGCCGGGCGCGCCGGCCGGCGAACTCGAGCGGTCGAGCGACGAGATCCACGTCGAATCGCTTGCCCTGCTTCGTCCAGTGACGGACCCCGACGCGTACGGCACCGTCGTCCGGCCGGCGCGCCAGCTCGTCATCGAGCCGGGCTTGCTCCTCCGGCGGACGAATGTCCCGAAGCGTGAGCTGCAGGAACTCCGGCTCCGTGTGCCCGTACCGGGCGACGGCGGCGCCATTGACGGCCAGGATGCGGAGCGTCTCAAAGTCGTACACGAACATCGGCTCGGGATTGGTCTCGAACAGGAGCCGGTATTTGCGCTCGCTCTCGTGCAGCTGCTCCTCCGTCCGCTTCCGCTCGATCGCCATGGCGACCTGCGTGGAGACGAACTGCAGGACGTGCTTCTCCGTTTCGCGGTAACGGACGCCGGGGGCGTACGTCTGCGCGACGAGCACCCCGATCGTGCGATCGCCGATCTTCAACGGGACGCCGACCCAGTCGATCGAGGGTGGCCCGATCAGCTCCACCTCGCCGCGCCGCTCGAGCTCGGCGTGCACTTGCGGCGTGACGAGCAGCGGCTGACCGGTCCTGAGCACGTATTCGGTCAACCCCTTGCCGGGGGTTTTGGACGGGAAGTCCGTGTCGAACTCGTCCACGTGGTACGGAAAGGTGAGGAGGTCGTTCGCGGCGTCGTACAGCGCGATATAGAAGTTCTTCGCGGGCATGAGCTCGCCCACGATGCGGTGAATCGCGCCGAACAGCTCCTGGAGCGTGCGCGCGGCGTGGGCGGCCTCCGAGATCCGATAGGTGGCGAGCTGGATCTGCTCGGCCCGCTTCGCTTCGGTGACGTCGCGGAAGCTCCACACGCGGCCGACGCTCTTCCCCCCGATCCGTTGGGGCTGGGAGAGACGCTCGAAGATGCGACCGTCCTTGAAGGTCAAGACGTCGAAGCTCGAGGCGTCGGGGCGTGCGTACAGCTCGCGCACTTTGCTCAGGAATCCCTGGGGGTCCGCGAGCTGCTCCAGGACGAACGCGAGGGTGTGGGCGTCCTCCTTGGCCTCGAGGATCGAATCGGGGATCCGCCACAGCTCGGCGAACGTGCGGTTGAAGCTGACGATGCGGCCGGCCAGGTCCACCACCAGAATCCCTTCGGCCGTCGATTCGAACGTCGCGTTGAGCAGCGAAAGGGTCTCGCGCAGGTCGCGCTCCGCCCGCTCGTGCTCGGTGATGTCGCGGTAATTCACGACGATCGCGCCGATGGACGGGTCGTCCAGGCGGTTCACGCCGATGGCCTCGAGCCGGCGCCAGCTTCCGTCCTTGTGCAGGGCACGCAACTCCGTCTTGACGAGGTGGCCGGGCCGCTGCATGAGTTCGCCGAACAGCTCCAGGGCGTCGGCGCGGTCGTCGGGGTGGACCAGCTCGAAAGCACTCCGTCCCACGTTCTCGGTCGCGCCGTAGCCGAGCACCGGCTGCGTGGACTGGCTGGCGTACAGCACCGTGCCGTCCGACCCGAGCAGCATCACGACGTCGCTCGAGTGCTCGACCAGCGCCCGGAACCGCTGCTCGCTCGCGCGCAGCCGTTCCGCCGCCCGTTTCCGATCGGTGATGTCCCGGCCCACCAGCACCACGTGATCGCTGTTCATGGGCGAAATTGCCCCGGAGAACCAGACTTCGCGGCCCCCGATCGACAGGCTGTACTCGAAATGGACCGTCGTCCGGGTCTCGAGGGCGGTGCGGATGTAGCCCATGAACTGCTCCGCCTGGACGCCGTCGAACACCTCTCGCAGCGTCTTGCCGAGCAGCTCGGCGGCCGGGCGGTACAGCAGGGAGGGATTGGTGGGAGCGATCTTGACGTAGCGACCCTCGGCGTCGAGCACGAGGATCACGTCGTTGATCGCCGCGAACAACGCCTCGAGCTCGGCATCGGCGTCGCGCGCCACGGGAGCTGCGGGCTTCGACGTGGTCATTCTCCGGGGGACCAATACTCACCCGGCGACCACCCGGGGTCAACGGCGGCTGGGGTGACGGGCGTCACGCCCGCCCGTCTGCCGCGCTCACCGATCGAGGACTTCGCGGACCCGGCGCGCGATGGTATCCGGGGTGAAGGGCTTCTGCACGTAGGCGGAGCCGGGCTCGAGCACACCGTGCCGCGTGACGGCGTCGTCGGTGTAGCCCGACATGAAGATCACCCGGGTATCGGGGCGCAGGTTCGCGAGCCGGCTGGCGAGCTCGGGGCCGTTGAGCCCTGGCATCACGACATCCGTGAGAAGGAGATGGATCGTACCCGAGTACCGGCTCACGATGTCCAGCGCCGACTCGGCGCTGGCGGCTTCGAGCACGGTGTAGCCGTGGCGTTCGAGCACCTGGCGGGCGACGCTCCGCACCGGCGCTTCGTCCTCGACCACCAGGACCGTCTCGGTGCCGCGGGCCGGGCGTGCCGGCGCCTGCGCGGGCTGGGGCGAGCGCTCCGCCAGCTCCTCCACGCGCGGCAGGTAGAGCTTGAACGTGGTACCGTGCCCGACCTCGCTGTACACCCAGATGAATCCACCGCTCTGCTTGATGATGCCGTAGACGGTGGCGAGCCCCAGCCCCGTGCCTTTGCCCTTTTCCTTGGTCGTGAAGAACGGCTCGAACATGTGGGCCTGGGTTTCTTCGCTCATTCCGATACCGGTGTCCGAAACCGCGAGCAGCACGAACGGGCCCGCGCGGGCGGGATAGTGGTCCGCGGCGTAGGCCTCGTCCAAATCGACGTTCCCCGTTTCCAGGGTGAGCTTGCCTCCGTTCGGCATCGCGTCGCGGGCGTTCACGGCCAGGTTCATGATCACCTGCTCCAGCTGGCCGGGATCGGCCTTGACCCGCCCCGTGGTCGGTGCGAGCCGCGTGCTGAGCTCGACGTCTTCGCCCAGGAGGCGGCGCAGCATCTTCTCCAGGTCCGAGACCAGCTTGTTGACCTCGAGCACCGTCGGCTGCAGGACCTGCTGGCGGCTGAACGCCAGCAGCTGGCGCGTCAGTCCGGCGGCGCGATCGGCGGCCTTGTGGATCTCGTCGGCGTCCTGGCGGCGGGGATCAGTGGCGCCGAGGTCCTCGAGGAGGAGGTCCGCGTAACCCGTGATGGCCGTGAGAATGTTGTTGAAGTCGTGGGCGATGCCGCCCGCCAACCGGCCGACCGCTTCCATTTTCTGGGCTTGCCGCAGCTGCTGCTCGAGCTGGACGCGCTCCGTCACGTCGCGCCCGATGCCCAGGATGCCGACGAGTCGACCCTCGTGGAGCTGGGGCGTCGCCGAGAACTCTCCCACGCGGTAGTCGCCCTTCGCAGTGCGGACGCGGAACTGGCTGGCGGGGCGGAGCTCGCCCCGTACCACCCGCCCGAGCAGCTCGAGTGCGAGCGGGAGATCCTCGGGATGCACCAGCCGCTCGAACGGCTGCCTCACCCATTCCTCGCGGCGCCAGCCGGTGATCGTCTCGAACGCCGGGTTGAGCGAGGCGATGGTGCCTTCGGGGGAGAGCGCAAAGATGATATCGCGCACGCCTTCGACGAGCGTACGGTAGCGCTCCTCGGACTCCCGCAACGCCGCTTCGGCCCTGCGGCGCTCCGTGACGTCGCGGAAGTTGACCACGATGGCGCCCACCGCGGGCTCCGCGAGGCGGTCCACGGCGACGGCGTCGATATGGCGCCACGATTCGTCCTTGTGACGCCAGCGCAGCTCCAAGCCAGCGGGCGTTCCCGGGCTCGCCATGACTTGGCGCAGCACGGCCCGCACCCGCGGGACGTCGTGGGGATGCACGCGCGCGAACCCGGGATGGCCCACGAGCTCGGCCGGCGTGAAACCGAACAGGCGCTCGATGGAATGGCTGGCGAACAGCAGGGTTTCGTCGGGGGCGACGAGGGCGACCGCGTCCGCACCGTGCTCGATCAGCGCGCGAAAGCGCTCCTCGCCCTGGCGCCGGGCCTCTTCCGCACGGGCCTGCTCGGTGCGCGCGCGCCGCAAATCGAGGGCGCGGACCACGGCCGGGCCCACCCGCTCGAGGTGGTGCTTCACGACATAGTCCGCGGCGCCCGCCTTGATGTATTCCGCGGCGGTTTCTTCGTCGAGGCTGCCGGTCACGACGATGACGGGCGTGTCCGGTACCTCGAGCAGCGCGATGCGCAGGGCATCGGCGGCCCCGAATGTGGGCAACGAGTGGTCCGTCAGGATGATGTCGGGGGCGAAACTCTGCAGGGCCTCCCGGTATGCCCGCTCGGAGTCGACCCGGCGCGTTGCCCCCGTGATGCCGGCACGGCGCAGCTCACGCTCGACCAGCGCCGCGTCGTCCACGACATCCTCCACCATCAGGACCCGCACGAGGTCGGGCATCGTCTCAGTGCGGCTGCTCGTTCAGGAGTAGCCAGTACAGCCCGACTTCGGAGACGGCGCGCGCGAAGGCTTCGAAGTCCACGGGCTTGACGATGTAACTGTTGGCGCCCAGCCGGTACGCCGCCGCGATGTCGGGCTCCTCCTTGGAGGAGGTGAGCACCACGACCGGCAGCGTGCGCGTGCGCTCGTCGCTCTTGAGTCGCCGCAAGACCTCCAGCCCATCCACTTTCGGGAGCTTCAGGTCCAGGAGAATCACGCGCGGCGTGACGCCGAACTCGCGCAGCGGATGACTCTGCTCCCCGAAGAAGAATTCCAGCGCCTCGGCCCCGTCGCGGGCGACGAACACCTGATTCGCGAGGTTCCGTGCCTTCAGGGCGCGCAAGGTGAGCTCCACATCGCTCGGGTTGTCCTCGACCAGCAGGATCTCGACTTCCGGATGCCCGGTCATGCGATCACTCGTCGTGGCAGGATGGAGGAGAACCGTGGCATGCACACGTACCGGAAAAGGGCGATGCCACGCTAGGGTGTTTTTGCGGCACTGAGGGGCGCTTTTGCGGCATTCTGAAAGGAAGACGGCTTGGGTGAATCACCGTCGAGGTTGGGCGTGCGGTCCCTCCCTCTAGACCTCCAGCGATTGCACCCAAGCCGCCTGACTCACGTGACGGACGCCCATTTCACCAGGGCGCGTCGTGCAGCTTGGGCACAATACGAAAACCCCTCGGCACAAGCAAGACTGTTGTCCACGCGCAACAATCTAATGCGATGAAACCGTGCAGCTCCCGAGGCAGGACTCGAACCTGCGACCCGCCGGTTAACAGCCGGCTGCTCTACCAGCTGAGCTACTCGGGAAGGAGCGCGCACAAATATCGCGGGAGGAGTGGCGGAGTTCAACCGGGTCGCCGCCTCGCCGGCAGCTCCGCCAGCACCATGCCCACCAGAATCAACGCCCCGCCACCCCACTGCATCAACGCGAGCCGCTCCCCGAGGATGAGCCACGACGTCACGGCCGCAAACAGCGGCTCGAAGCAGAAGATCAGCGCGGCGCGCGCGGTCGTCATTTCCCGCTGCGCCCGCATCTGCAACAGAAAGCAGATCGTGCTCGCGAACGCGACGGTGTACAGCAGCGCGCCGAGGAAGCGGGGCGTCCAGTGGATCTGCGGTCGCTCGAACAAGACGGTCGCGAGCGCGCCGACCACGGCCGTGCCGGCGACCTGGAAGAACACGAGGCGCCGGGGGTCGTACCGCCGCGACAGCTCCGTGACCGCCACGATCTGGCCGCCGAAGCACACGGCGCAGATCAGCGTCAACAGATCGCCCCGATTCAGGCCGCCGGCGTCCGGTGCGGTGAGCAGGTAGATGCCCAGCGTGGCGAGCGCGAGCGCGGCCGCGGTGAGCCAGGTGGGCCGCTCGCCCCAGAGCGCGAGCGCGATCACCGGCGCGAGCACCGACGACACCGCCACGATGAACGCCGAGCGCGACGGCGTCGTGATCACGAGCCCCGCGG
>WNGI01003428.1_pt1 | contig 14217 bp, 13 predicted proteins | sample 5400621 | NCBI WGS metagenome assembly WNGI01 (sample SAMN13153374, study PRJNA577476) | soil metagenome | isolation source: 20 cm soil or saprolite under Garry oak tree replicate 1 | place: USA:California | collected 2016-06-15
ATCAGCACGCCATCATCGGGATGCAGTCGAATGACGGGTGCTGGGGCCATGTCGATGTCTCCTTTTCTCGCTTTCACCTCTCCCCGTTCTTTACGGGGAGAGGTCGGACTGCGAAGCAGTCCGGGTGAGGGGCAAGGCACAATGTCAAGCGCGACCACAGAACTCGCGGAAAGAAGCCCCTCACCCCGACCCTCTCCCCGCGAAGAGCGGGGCGAGGGAGAAGGAAGTCACGCCTTGCCGCCGGAATCCTTGCGGGTCTGCGCGACCTGCATCTTGGCGTAGGTCATCATCAATCCGCTTTCGTTCGACAGCGTCACGAGCTTGAAACCCATATCGATCGCGCGCACCGCGCCAACGGCCCCGCTGCAGTGAATGCCGGGATAGAGCCCGCGCTTGCCGCATTCCTTCACGATCCTCTCATAGATCTTGAGGATCTCCGGCTCTTCACGATCGAGTTTTGGGACCAGGCCATAGGAGAAGCCGAGATCGGACGGACCGATATAGACGCCGTTGATGCCTTCGACATCGAGGATCGATTCCATGTTCTCGACCGCCGTTTTGGTCTCCATCATCGGGAGCAGCACAATCTCGTCATTTGCGGTGGCCTGATAGGTGCCGGCCGAACCATACATGCCGGAACGGATCGGGCCGTTCGAACGCGTGCCGCGCGGCGGATATTTGGAGTAGGCGACGAGCTTTTCCGCCTCCTCTTTGGTGTTGACCATCGGACAAATCACGCCATAGGCGCCGCCGTCGAGCACCTTGCCGATGATGCCCGGTTCATTCCAGGGCACGCGCACCATCGGCGTCACCGGATGACCATTCATCGCCTGGAAGCATTGTACCATCGACAGGTAGTCCTGCACGCCGTGCTGCATATCGACGGTGACGCTGTCGAAGCCGCATTGCGCAATCACCTCGGCGGAAAACCCTGAAGGAATTGCAAGCCAGGCGTTCACCACGGCCTTGCCCGAGGCCCATATTTTCTTGACGTTGTTTGTTGCCACTGTGTTTCCTTCCGTTTTGCCCAGACACACCGTCATTGCGAGGAGCCAACGGGTTCCGCCTCTGGCGGGCCCGATGATAAACTCCGCGACGAAGCAATCCATTCTGTGCTTGCGACTTTGGATTGCTTCGCTTCGCTCGCAATGACGCCAAAACTACTCCACGGCCCGCTGTATGCTCGCCTCGCTCACGCCGACTTCGCGGGCGGTATTCACTATCGCCGCCCAGGTATCGTCAGGCAAGGGCACACCGTTTTTGGTGCGCTCGGCGCGCATTTTTGCTTCCGGCTCGCCCGGGATCAGCACGGCATCGATGCCGGCGGCCGGCCTGGTATCCTTGAAGTAGGTGACGTAGCGCGAAATCTCGCCATCGAAGAAATTGCTGGTATCGATCACTTTTGGATCGACATAGACCGCGAACATGCCGTTGGCAAAACGCCGGTTCGGCCCGGTGGCACCGGTACCGGTCAGCGCGCCGCCGAGCAATTCGCAGATGAACGCCAGACCCGAGCCCTTGTGCTCGCCGAAGGCGCGGATCGCGCCCTTGCCCTGGCCGTGGTCGCGCGGCCCTTCCGCGGTGTGCGGCCCATACAACACCGCAGGGTCCTCGCTCAGATTGCCGTCGAGATCGATCAGCGCGCCCTTCGGCAATTTCTTGCCGCCGCGGCTTGCGACCAGCACCTTGCCTTCGGCGACGATCGAGGTAGCGAAATCGAGCACAATCGGCCCCTGCCCCTGGCGTGGAATGCCGACGCAATAAGGTGCCGTCGACATCCGCCGCTCGACCCCGCCACAGGGTGCCACCAGCACCGAGCCCGCGGCGTTGACGAAGTGGACCGATACCAGTCCTTCGGCTGCCGCCATCTCCGCCCAGTCGCCGACGCGGCCGATATGTCCGGCATTGCGCAAGGCGACGGCAGCGAGGCCCGAGGCTTTACATTTTTCGATGCCGATCCCGACCGCCTGCGGCGCCACGGTTTGCCCGTACCCGAACCTGCCATCGACCACTGCGAGCGACGGCGTATCGACCACGCGTTCGACGGTTTGATCGGGAACCACCGAGCCCATCTTTTTCCACCTGATATAGACCGGCACCCGGATCACGCCGTGGCTGTCGTGTCCGGTGAGATTGGCGGTTGTCAGATAGGTCGCGATGCGCCTCGCCTCTTCAGGCGAGGAGTCTGAACGCGAGAACACTTCGGCGACGAAGTCGATCAGTCTTTGAACTTGTACAGTGACCATGAATCCTTAGCCCACTTTTAAGCGCTTACTTTGGCATGACCGCCGAGATAGGCGGCGCGAATGGCTTCGTTGCCCCATAACTCGTCGGGCTTGCCTCCCAGCACGATGCGGCCGGTTTCCAGAACGTAGCCGTGGTCGGCGACCGAAAGCCCCATGCGGGCATTTTGCTCGACCAGCAAGACCGTCGTGTTGCGCCGGATCTCCGAAATGATCCGGAACACCGCCTGCACGATGACCGGCGCGAGGCCAAGCGACGGCTCGTCCAGCAGCAAAAGGCGTGGCTTCGCCATCAGGCCACGCGCGACTGCGACCATCTGCAATTGGCCGCCCGACAAGGTCCAGCCGAGCGCATTGGAAAACGACCTGATGTCCGGAAACAGGTCGAACATGGCGTCGGCTTCGCGCGACAGTTGGGATTTGGCGACGCGCCGGTTCGAGGCGCCGAGCATGATGTTTTCCTTGACCGACAGGCCTGGGAAAATCCGCCGCCCTTCGGGAACGTGAGAGATGCCGAGACGCACAATGGCCTCCGGCCCAAGGCCGGCGATCGACTTGCCCTCGAACAGGATTTCGCCTGCCGCCGGCTTTGCCAGCCCCGAGATCGCCCGCAGCGTGGTCGATTTGCCGGCACCGTTGGCGCCGAGCAAGGTCACCACGTGTCCTTCATCGACGCTGATCGACACGCCTCGCAAAGCTTCGATCTCGCCATAGAGCACAATCAGGTCGTTGATTTCGAGCAACGGCATCATTCGGTCCCCAGATAGGCGGAGACGACGTCGGGGTGGCGCAGCACCGCCATGGATTCGCCGTCCGCGATGCGGCGCCCGAAATTGAGCACGGTGATGTGCTGGGCCGCCTCGGAGACCAGCGTCATGTCGTGATCGATGATCAGGATGGTCAGGCCCTGGGCGGCGATGCGCTTGAGCAGCTCATGGAGCTCGAGCTTTTCGCTCGAGTTCAAGCCGGCTGCAGGTTCGTCAAGCAGCAGCAAGGTCGGATTGGCGCCAAGCGCGCGCGCGATCTCGATCAATCGCTGATGACCATAGGAAAAACTGGAGATCATTTCGTTGGCTCGCCCGCCGAGCCCGACGAACGTCAGCGCTTCCATCGCGCGTTCGGTCAGCGCCTCGTCGCCACCCTTGCCGATCATCCTGTTGCCGGGACGCTCGGCGCCGATTTCCACGTTTTCCAACGCCGTCATCGATCGGAACAGCCGGATGTTCTGAAACGTCCGTCCCAATCCGGCTGCGGTTCGCTGATGCGGCGGCATGCTGGTGATGTCGGTGCCGTCAAGCAGTATCCTGCCGGCGGTCGCCTTGTAGAGGCCGGAGAGGACGTTCAGAGTTGTGGTCTTGCCGGAGCCGTTCGGTCCGATCAGTGCATGAACGCCGCCGCGCTTCACCGAGATATCGACGCCGTCGACCGCCTTGAGGCCGCCGAAATACTTCGACAGCCCGCTGACCTCCAGCACCGTGTCACCGCCGACCGTCGCAGGCATCAATTGAAGCGGCCCGGCCGCCGGCGGCGCGCCCTTCTGGGCGCGCCAGCGCTCGGTTGCGATGTTGACGAATCCCCAGATGCCGTCGGGCATGTAGCGGATGATGAGGATCACGGACAATCCGTAGATCGCGAGGTAAAGCCCGGGAACGCTTTTCAGAAACCGCAGCCATTCCGGAATCAGGATCAATAAACCCGTGCCGATCGCCGATCCGATCGGCGAGGCCACGCCGCCGAGCAAGGACATCGTGAGGAACACAACCGACTCGGCAAACGAGAACTGATCCGGGCTGACATAGGCAAAACCACCCGCGAACAGACCGCCGGCCAATCCGCCCAGCACCGCGCTGAGCGCAAACGCGGAAACCTTGGTGCGGAAGACATCGATGCCGACAACGCCGGCTGCAAGCTCGTTATCGCGCACCGCGCGCATGGCGCGCCCGAGCCGGGTATCCGACAGGTGCCACACGAAATAGCCGACCAGCGCCAGCATGGCGACGCAGAAAGCCAGGTACGATTGCGCGGACTGGAACAGATCGGGCCGGCCGATCCGCGATACGCCGTCCGGGCCGTGGGTGAGCCAGATCGTGTTGATCATGACCAGCGTGACGATCTGCTGAAACGAGATCGTCACCATCGCCAGATAATGGCCGCCGAGCCGCAGCGTCGACATGCCCAGGAGCGCGCCGGCCAAAAGCGCGATGACGCATCCACCCGCAAGGCAGAGCCAATAGCTGAGATGATAGTCCGATGTCCCCAGGCCGACGGCATAGGCGCCCAAACCAAAAAACGCAGCCTGCGCCAGATTGATCTGGCCGCAGAGGCCGAGCACGACCGAGAGACCGAACACGGCGATCGCAAAGGTTGTCGCCTGCATCAGGATGTTGTGGATGTAGCCGTCGAACCGCATCGTGGCGGCCAGCGTCACCAGGATCGCGGCGCCGATGAAATACGGCAGATGACGCAGCAGCAGCGGCCTTGCACGCGGGACGACCGCGGCGATCGGCATATTCTCGCTGGGGGCGCTCATGCCTTCTCCGCGACGCGTTCGCCGAAGATGCCCTGAGGCCGGAAGATCAGGAACAACACCAGCACGAGGAAGGCAAAGCCATCCTTGTAGGGCACTGAAATGTAGGCCGCCCCGAAGGTTTCGATGATGCCGAGCGAAAGTCCGCCGATGATCGCGCCGGTGACGTCGCCAAACCCGCCGATGATGGTGGCCGCAAATGCCTTGAGCGCGATGGTCGAACCCATCTGGATCGAAACGAACAGGATCGGCGCTACCAGAATGCCGGCGAGACCGCCGAGCACCGCCGAGTAGATGAAGGTGATCATGATCATGCTCGACACGGAGATGCCGAGCAGCGACGCCATCTCCTTGTCCTGCGAGGTCGCCTGCAGCTTCTTGCCCAGCACGGTGTGTTCGAAGAACCAGTAATTGAAGATCACCAGTACGATCGTGACGGCGATGATCAGGAGATACTGGCTGTCGAGATAGACCGGCCCGAGCTGAATGCCCGGCGTCTCGAACCACCCCTCCAGCACCTGCGGCTGCGGCCCGTAGATCGCGAGCACCGAGTTGGCGAGCAGGATCGAGGCGCCGATGGTCGCAATGATTACCGGCAGGAAAGTGCGGTGACGCAGCGGATAGTAAACCCCGAGATTGAAGATCGCGCCCAATAGGGCCATGCCGGCCAGCGCCAGCAGGAAGGAGAGCCAGTACGGCCATCCCAGATCGACTGCGAACACCACCATCAAATAAGCCGCGACCATCGAGAATTCGCCCTGCGCGAAGTTCACGACGTTGGTGGCGCGGAAGATCAGCACGAAACCCAGCGCGACCAGCGCGTAGACCGCGCCGATACCTATTCCGGTGAACAACAATTGTAGCGCGAGATCCATGGAAATGCTCGGTTAAGAGAAGCTGCGAGCCGTCTCCGGCTACAGTATTCGCTTGGAAGGACGACCGGCGGCAACGGGGTACGGGCGCGCTGCTCATCAAAACGTTGCTGGCCCCTCCGCATCGGAGGGGCCGGCGACGCGATCAATCGTTGAAGTCGATATGCTTGTCGTAGACGATCGTCCCCTTCTCGTTCCTCACGACGTTGTAGCCGTGCAGACCGTCGCCGTTCTGGTCGAAATTGTATTCGCCCTCCGCGCCGGGGGTTTTCTTGGTGGCGAGCAGCGCCTCGCGGATTTTCCCGGGGTCGGTCGAGCCGGCCTTGTTGATCGCGGCCGACAGGATGGTGACGGCATCGTACGGCCAGGCGCTCTGGTTGTCCGGCGCGGTCTTGTAAGCCTCGCGATAGGCCTTGCCGAAGGTCTTCGAAGCCTCGCTGGACTCTTCGGCGTAGTCCGCAACCCCATAGGTGCCATACAGCGCCGGACCTGCCAGCTTGGTCGATGATACCGCCACCACCGAAGGCGAGCCCACCCAGGGAATGTTGACGCCGAGCTGGCGCAGCTGGCGAGCGAAAATGCCGAGATCGTTTTCGAAGGTGAAATAGGTGCCGAGAACATCCGCGCCGGACTGCTTCACTGCCAGCACGACCGGCGTGAAATCCTGGCTCTGATTGGCGTAGCCCTGATCGAGAACCGCCGGGGCGCCGAGTTTTTCAAGCGCCGAGGCCAAGGCCTTTCCGCCCGCCGTGCCAAATGCGTCGGTCGAGTGAACGATCGCCCATTTCTTCTTGCCGAGCGTGTTGATGCCATAATCGGCGATGACCCGCCCCGAATAGCTGTCGTTGGGGCGGAAGCGGAACAGCCATTGATTGCCCATGTGGGTGAGGGTGGGATCGGTGCCGCCGATCATCACTGGCTTGCCGAGCTTGAGAACATCGGGCGCCATCGCATGCACCTGGGTCGAGCGGATCGAACCCAGGAATCCGACGATGTCCGGCTGCGCGGCCAGTTTCGAAAACGCCAGCACGATGCCTGGATTGGTGGTCTGGTCGTCCTCGATCACCAGCTCGACTTGCTTGCCGAGTACGCCGCCAGCCTTGTTCACTGCTGCGAGCGCGAGCTTCGCGCCATTCTGGGCCCAAAGCCCCTGCTCGGCCGCGGGTCCGGTCACCGGCACGCACATCCCAATTTTGATGGTCGCTCCCTGCGCGCGCGCGGTGCCGATCACGTAAGGTGCGGTGATACCAACGGCCAAGCCAGCGGTGAAGTCACGTCTCGTAAGTTTCATTCAGTCCTCCCGCGGCCAGCTTCAGCGCTGGCCTTCTTCAAGTTTGGGTTTGAGCGAAAAACCGTGCGTCGTGTCTACGGCGTGTCGCAGCGTGAGTAAATTGATATCGCATCAAATCTCCACTCGGGCACCTCGCTCGGCCAAATTGAGCCGTGGTTTGCCTTGCTCAAACGACAAGTGGCCCTTGAGCTATGCAGTGCGTTCACGGCATCATGCAAATTTGCCTTACTGGTTGCGAAGCTCGCTGGCCTCACAACTCGCACAGGCTCGCCGGCAAGACGATTCAAGCCGATTGTGATCCGCATGATACGGTGAGCCGTTTACTTCGCTTGAAGTGCCCTGAAGAATACTTTGGAATGATCCGGACATGCCGCATTTCACGATTGAATATTCAGCCAACCTCGATGCGCGCCTCGATATGGGCGCGGTCGTCGAGATCATCCGCAAGGCCGCGGTGGAAACCGGGATCTTTCCGCTCGGAGGTATTCGGGTTCGCGCGATCCGCTGCGAGCACTACGCCATCGCCGACGGACGGTCCGATCTCGGTTTCCTCGATATGGTGCTGCGTCTTGGCGAAGGCCGCGATGTTGCGACCCGCAAGAAGGCCGGCGAGCATATTTTCCGCGTGCTGTCCGATCATCTCGATCTCGTGTTTGCGCAAGGCCCGTTCGCGCTGTCGTTCGACATGCAGATCAACGACAAGCAAACCAGCTGGAAGCGCAACAACATCCACGAACAGTTCACCACCGAGGCCAAAAGGCGCGTCCCGGAATGACGAAATCGAGTTGAGGACACCGCATGCCCGTCCCGCAACATATCTTCGATCCGCCTTTCAACATCATCAGGTGCAGCCACGTCGTGCTCGACGTGGTCGATCTGAATGCCAGCCGCGAGTTCTATGAAAACAACGTCGGGCTGCATGTCGAGGATCGCGACGACGAGGCGGTGTACTTGCGCGGCAGCGAGGAGCATCAGCACCACTCGCTGGTGCTGCGCAAGGTTGGCACCGCCGGCTGCAACCGCCTGGGCTTCAAGGTCGGCAACGAGCAGGACCTCGACAAGGCCGCGGCGTTCTTTTCGGAAAACGGCATCAGTTACGCGTTTGCGGAGCAACCGTTTCAGGGCCGCACCCTGCAGTTCGCCGATCCCTTCGGCTTTCAGCTCGAACTCTACGCGTCGATGGACAAGCGCCCGCATCTGTTGCGCCGCTACGATCTCTACAAGGGTTGTCACCCGCAGCGGCTCGACCACTTCAACGTGTTCGCCGCCGAGGTCCAGGACACCGTCGACTTCTACGCTCGGATCGGTTTTCGGCTGACCGAATATGCCGAGGAAGACGGGCCGCGGGGTCGGATCGCCGCGGCGTGGATGCACCGCAAGGGCAACGTGCATGACTTCGCCATCACCAACGGCAAGGGCCCTCGCCTGCACCATTTCGCGTATTGGGTGCCGAGTGCCATGAACATCTTGCATTTGTGCGACGTGATGGCCTCCACCGGTTACCTCAAAAATATCGAGCGCGGGCCGGGCCGGCACGGCATTTCAAATGCGTTCTTTCTTTATATCCGCGACCCCGATGGTCATCGGCTGGAACTCTACACCAGCGATTACTTCACCATGGACCATGATCATGAGCCGATGCGCTGGTCGCTCAAGGACCCGCGGCGGCAGACGTTGTGGGGCGCGCCGGCGCCGCGTTCCTGGTTCGAGCAGGGATCGCCGTTCCCGGGACAGGCGGTGCGCGAGCCGCTATTTGTCGCCGATGTCACCATTGGCGATTAGAGTTGATCTGCGAATGAGCGACTGGACAGTGCAATGACTTTAACCACCGGCGGCGAAGCCATCGTCAACGGGCTTGTCGCGCATGGCGTCGACACCGTGTTCGGCCTGCCCGGTGCGCAGATCTACGGCCTGTTCGACGCATTCCAGCAGGCGCAGCTGAAAGTGATTGGCGCGCGCCACGAGCAGGCCTGCGGCTACATGGCGTACGGTTATGCGCGGTCCACCGGCAGGCCCGGCGTGTTCAGCGTGGTACCCGGTCCGGGCGTGCTCAACGCCGGTGCAGCCATGCTCACCGCCTTCGGAGCAAACGAGCCGGTGCTGTGCCTGACCGGACAGGTGCCGACGCAATTCCTCGGCAAGGGCCGCGGCCATCTGCATGAGATGCCTGATCAGCTCGCAACGCTCAGAAGCTTTGTGAAATGGGCCGACCGCATCGAATATCCCGACGCCGCGCCGGCGCTGGTGTCGCGCGCGTTCCAGGAAATGCTGTCGGGACGCCACGGGCCCGTGGCGCTGGAAATGCCCTGGGACGTGTTCACGCAGCGCGCCGAGACCGGCGTGACAAAGCCGTTCGATCCGTTTCCGGCCCCGCAGCCCGATAGCGGGCGCATCACAGCCGCCGCCGCGTTGATCGCCGGCAGCAAGACGCCGATGATCTTTGTTGGCAGTGGCGCCATTCACGCCCGCGATGAAATTCTCGAACTTGCAGAACTGATCGACGCGCCGGTGGTGGCGTTCCGCAGCGGGCGCGGTATCGTCTCCAACGCGCATGAGCTGGGGCTGACGATGGCGGCGGCCTATCGGCTGTGGCCGCAGACCGACCTCATGATCGGGATCGGTTCACGCATGGAATTGCCGACCAGCTTCCGCTGGCCGTTTCGCCCCGACGGCCTGAAATCTGTTCGCATCGATATCGACCCGGCGGAAATGCGCCGGTTTACGCCCGATGCCGCTGTGGTCGCCGATGCGCGTGCCGGAACGAGCGAGCTGCTCGCCGCGGTCAGAAGGGCCGGCTACGCGAAGACGCGCGGCCGCCGCGCCGCGATCCGCGAGGCCTCGGCGGCGGCGCTGCTGGAGATTCAGAAAGTTCAGCCGCAGATGGCTTACCTGAATATTTTGCGTGAGGTGCTGCCGCCAAATGCCATCGTTACCGACGAGTTGTCGCAGGTCGGCTTTACCTCCTGGTACGGCTTTCCGGTGTATGAGCCGCGCACCTTCATTACGTCGGGTTATCAGGGCACGCTCGGCTCGGGCTTTCCCACCGCGCTCGGCGCCAAGGTGGCGCATCCGGACCGGACGGTGGTCGCGATTACAGGCGATGGCGGCTTCATGTTCGGCGTGCAGGAACTTGCCACCGCCGTGCAGTTCAGCATCGGCGTGGTGGTGCTGGTGTTCAACAATAATGCCTATGGCAATGTGCGGCGCGACCAGCGCGAGCGGTTCGACGGCCGCGTGGTGGCGTCCGATCTCGTCAATCCGGATTTCGTCAAGCTCGCGGAATCTTTTGGCGTGGGCGCGGCGCGGGTGACATCGCCGGAGACATTTCGCCCGGCGCTGGAAAAGGCGTTGGCGCATGACGGTCCCTATCTCATCGCAATCGAAGTGCCGAAGGACTCCGAGACCAGTCCGTGGACGTTTATTCACCCGGCGAAGCCGTAAACACCAGTCATTCCGGGGCGCGAGCCCTTTGGAAGCGAACCCGGAATCCAAGGATTCCCCGATGTGCAATCGCACATCTGAGTTTCGACGCTTCGCATCGCCCCGGAACGACATGAAAAAGATAATGCGAGAGCCTCACCGCGCTTTCCGAAACGTCAGATTGATGCGCTGCCGGCCCAGCAGCGCATGATCGCCGTCGGCGAGCGGGGCGACGCCGTGAAAATTAAGCCGCGCGGGCCCGCCCCACACTGCGATATCTCCATGCTCAAGCCGGAAGCGGCGTGGCTTGTCGCTGCGCTTCAATCCGCCGAACAGAAAGATCGCGGGCAAGCCTAGCGACACCGAGACGATCGGCGCGGCAAAATCCTCCTCGTCCTTGTCCTGATGCAAGGACATGCGCGCGCCGGGCTGGTAGCGGTTGATCAAACAGGCATCCGGTGAGAAGCCGCCGAAACCAGCATGATCGGCCGCCTGCCCGGCGAGCTCGCGAAACGATCGCGGCATCGCCGGCCACGGCTTGCCCGTTTCGGGATCGTTGGCATCATAGCGATAACCGCTGCGATCGGTGACCCAGCCAAGACCGCCGCAATTGGTCATCGCCACCGACATCTGATGACCGCCGGGCGTAACCATGTGGCGAAACGGCGCTTGCGCCACGATATCGCGCAGGTCCGCGATCAGCTCGGCTTCGACCGGTTTTGCAAATCCATGCAGCAGCACGGCGCCCTCTGCCATTAGCACCTGCGTCGGACGCAAATCGGGAATGCTGGCAAACAAATCGGTCGTCAAAACACTCGCACTCACTTCGCATCGTGAAAGATCACGCCAAGGGTATGACGGTGGCCGGAGCGGATCCGGCTCACGCCGTGGCGCAGGTTAACCCGGTAGAATCCCCGCGTCCCCTGTATCGGCCTGTGATGCACGGCAAAAGCCACCGCATCGCCTTGCGCGAGCGGCACCACTTCGGGCCGCGACTGCATTCGTGGCCGCTGTTCGGTCAGCACGAATTCGCCGCCGGTGAAATCGCGGCCCGGCTCCGACAGCAGGATCGCGACCTGCAGCGGGAACACGTGTTCGCCGTAGAGGTCCTGATGCAGGCAGTTGTAGTCACTGGCGCCATATTGCAGCAATAGCGGCGTCGGCCGGGTCTGGCCGGCGGCATGGCAGCGTTTCAGGAAGGCTTCGTGGGTCTCGGGATAGCGAACGTCGATGCCCATAGCCTCGTTCCAGCGATTGGCAGTATCGCGGAGCCGCGCGTAAAGCGCCGGCCGCAATTCCGCGATCAGGTGCGGAAGCGGATAGGAAAAATATTTGTACTCGCCGCGCCCGAAGCCGTGGCGTCCCATCACGATCCGGCTGCGGAAATGCTTGTCGTCCGGATAGAGCGCCACAAGCGCGCGGCACTCATCTCGCGACAGCAATCCCTTCGACATGGCGCAGCCCTGCGCATCGAGGTCGCCGGTCGCCTGCGCCCAGTCGATCGCATCGACGCGCCCGGCGATATCGGAGGGAACTGCAGGGACGATATTTTTTGCGGTTGATTTCATGGCTGCGATTTTCGCAAATCGGATCGTTTTGCGCCACCCGATTTCCGGGTAAAGGCCCGCCGTCATTGCGAGCGTAGCGAAGCAATCCACGCTTCGCCGCAAAGAAAGCCTGGATTGCTTCGTCGCTGACGCTCCTCGCAATGACGGAACTAACCCAGCACCGGCAGCTCGATCACATCATAGGCGTGGCGAATGCTGCGCTTGAGAACGGGGTCCACGAGTTCAAAGTCGAAGCGGCTCGCCGGGCGAATGCCGCCCTTGGCCGCAAAAGTGCCGCCGAACATGGCGCAGCCGTCCGGCAACCCTCCGCCTCCGAAACCACGATCAATGAGTTCTTCCACCGAAAGCAGGTTATCGAGCGTGCCTTCCTGGTACAGCTCGCGCGTGCCGCCGATCAAGGCGTGCGAACGCAGGACCATTTTGTCCCAGTGACCGGCGACGTCTTCGAGTTCCCACAGCACCGGCGCGATCGGCTTGTCGCACATCTGCTTTGACACCGTGATGCCATAGCTTTCGACCTTTCGATCGGTGTGATCGGAACCGACACCGACAAAGATGCGGCCCTGCCAGCCGACCAAGACGAATTCCACCTCGCCGCTGGTGTCACCGCCGCTGACTTCGATGCTGTCCTCCGTGGTCAGCCGCCGCGCGGCGACCCGGTAATAGATCGGGGTAGTCGCCGGCCGCGCGATGCCGATCGCTTCGAGCTCGGCGATGTGCTTGTCGCGCGCGACCGGATCGCGGCCGGTCCAGCCGGCCATGACTGCCCGATCGATCGAAAGAGTCAGCGGCGTCGTGGTGTCCTGGGCGTCGATGGTGAATGTGAGATCAAACACGGATGACATCCTCCATTGCGGCCGCGAGTTCGAAGATGCGGCGGTCCGCTCCGCCCGATGCCGCAAGCATCAGCCCGACCGGCACCTCGCCCTCGCGATGGCAGGGCAACGAAATCGCGCAGCCGTCGATCATGTTGATCAGGGTGCAATTGCGCAGCGACAGCAGGTTGGCCTTGGTGAAAGCCTTGTCGTCGGCAAGATCGGCGATGCGTGGCGGCGTGTTGGCGGTAGTCGGCAGAACCAGCGCGTCATAGGGCGCGAGGCGAGCAGTGGCGCGCGCGATCAGCGACTTCCGCGCCTTGAGCAAATCGATATAGTCCGCGGCGCTGATGGCTTCGCCGCGAAGGATGCGCGTGTAGACGCGGGGGTCATAGACGTCGCCATGGCTGACGATCAGATAGCGATGCCAGGCATAACTTTCTGCGGCTGCAAAACCGCCCTTGGTGTTCATCACGCCCACATCGAGGAATTCCGGCACGGCGATGCGCTCGATCAGCGCGCCCTGGCGCGACAGCCTTTCCAGCACGCGCTCGAAGGTCCGCGCCACTTCATCGTCGAGTTCGTCGAGCGCGACCGTGGTCGGCACTGCGAGACGCATGCCCTTGATCGGTCGCGGCTGGGGAGGGACGATCGGCTCATCGGCGAGTACGGCGTCGAGCACCGCGCAGCATCCAACGCTGCGCGCGAGCGGGCCGAAACTATCGAGCGTGAACGAGAGCGGCACGCCGCCGTCGAGCGGTACGCGACGCTGCGTCGGCTTGAAGCCGACGATGCCGTTGTAGGCGGCCGGTATCCGGCACGAGCCGCCGGTATCGGTGCCGAGCGCGCCATGCGCCATGCGATCGACGACTGACACCGCCGCGCCCGAGGACGATCCGCCGGGCACATGCCCCACATCGCGCCGCCATGCGCTCTTCGGCGTGCCGTAATGCGGGTTGATGCCGATCCCGGAATAAGCGAACTCGGTCATATTGGTCCGGCCGATGGCGATGAAACCGGCACGGCGCAGCCGCGCTACCACGGGCGCATCAGCCTCCGCCGGGGCTGAATCGTCCAGCGCGCGCGAGCCGGCGCGGGTCACCTGCCCCTTGATATCGAACAGATCCTTGATCGAGACGGGAATGCCGGCAAAGCGCGACGGCGCCGCTTTCACCTCGCGCAGCCGGTCCATGGCTTCCGCCGCCTCGATCGCGGCTTCCGCATCGACCTCGTCGACGAGCTTGCCGGCGCTGGTGCGGCCGTTTTCGAGATCATCCGCCAGTGATGCAAGCGTCGGCGTGTTCTGCATTGTTTTGTCGCTCGTCCCTGTTGACGGATTATTCGTTGTCGGAGGCAGGCTCGATCTCCAGATCGAGCAGCGCGGAGCTCAGGGATTTGCCGTGGGCGTCGAGGGCCAGCGAGCGTGTTACGCCACCGCCGAGCGTCTGGGTCATCACAAAATTCAGCGCGGCAATGTTGGG
>WNGI01003286.1_pt1 | contig 14216 bp, 10 predicted proteins | sample 5400621 | NCBI WGS metagenome assembly WNGI01 (sample SAMN13153374, study PRJNA577476) | soil metagenome | isolation source: 20 cm soil or saprolite under Garry oak tree replicate 1 | place: USA:California | collected 2016-06-15
ACATTGGTTGAAAATTGCTTGATGGAGTTTTTGCGGAGCACCAGGGCAGATCATACGCGTTAAGCTTAACGGTTGGATTCCTGGAGCAGGACGACGTCGGAGTCGGTATGGCCGCGGTGTATGCAGAGGCTCTTTCCGTCCGGCGACCAACGGAAATTGAGAATTTGCTCTGAATCAAAGTTTGTGATCTGTCGGCCACGCGAACCGTCGAGCGGTTGCGCCCAGTTATTGTCCACCTCGTTTTCGCGGATCGAGTAGGCCACCGCCTTGCCCTCCGCCTCGAATAGTCGTAGGGAGACGTGACGTTCCGCGAACAAGTAGCCGAAAGGTGGGCATTGGCTTTGAGCTCCCGACTCAAAGCAGCGTTGTTGCACCCAATGCACCCAAAAAAGTCAACCAACCTCACTGGGAGTGTGGCCTAGGTGATTGAAAACTTGAGGGAAGAATGCCGCGCCAGGGGACTCGAACTCCCGACCTTGTGGTTACCACGCCAGACGGTCAAGGTGAAGTTCACGCTGATTAAATCATTTAGATTCAAAGAGTGGTGCGCCCGGGGGGACTCGAACTCCCGATCTTCTGGTTCGTAGCCATAAGAGTAAAAATGCTAAATGCCCTATTTGGCGTCGCTTACGGACTGGAAACGCCATTCTTCCCTCATTTAGCTGCACCCAATGTTGCACCCAAAACCGAATTATGTCGAACTTGTTCCGAACAACTTCATGAGTTCAATCCGAAAAGCCGAGTTCGGCCATGCCGTTACAGCGAGCCCCCCTCAACTGGCCCAACAAGTCTCAGTCCATTCGGTCCAGTTGGCGGGTATGGGCTGGCGTTGGTTAGGGTTCGGCTGACTCAGCCTCTCTTGTGCGTCTCCGGCTTTCAAGAGTCGCGGTTCCAGGTGCTCCTAGTTTTGGCGAGGCACAGGAGTAAATCAGCGGGGCGGGCGCCTGCGCTCGGGGTAGTCCCTGGGCGCATGGTCGGACTTGGCGTTGGGCACCGGCATCTCGCCCTCAGAGCTGAAACGCAGCAAGCTGGCGGACGGCAACATTGGCAGTGCAGTCGTATACATTGCCTCGTTAAAAACTGAGCCGGAGTTCGCTGCTGCGACGGCAAAGACGGCGAACGGATTTCCGTTGACGTAAGAACCCGAGATGTAATCGCCGACCATCTCACCACCGGAAGTGTTCGGCAGCCAGTCTGTCTTCATCGGTCCGGCCACCTGAACAGGCGCGCTCCAGGTCTGGCCTCCATCTTGCGACAAGACGAAACCCACATACAGGTCGCAAACCGTCCCGCAAGCGGAGACAGGATAATAGTAATAGGTCAAGGTGAGATGGGCAGTGTTTCCCGAGGTGCTTCGATCCACAGCAAGCCCCGGAATGAAATGGTCCACGGTGCTGGTGACTGGATCGATCGGGATGCGTGCTGGCAACGTCCACGCTATTCCATCAGTGGACGTGCTCAGAACTAGATCGTTCGAAGAACAGTTCGTGCGGAAGCGGCAGTCCGACCAGACCATATATACTGTGCCCGCACCGTCGATTTCCGCCGTCGGCATCGGACCACTTCGCAAATTACCTGCCTCGAGGTGATCGGTGATGGTGGAGATCTCCGTCGTGGCGCTCCAACTGGCGCCACCATCGACTGAAGTGAACGACAGCATGTCGGTCATAAGCAGCTTAACCATTGGGGAGATCACTGTGCCGTTCGGCTGCACTAACGGCTGACCGGCAAGACCGTTTACCATATCTGCTGTATGCAGGGGAGCTTTCCAGGTCAGCCCGCCATCCGTTGAAGTGCTCGTCACCATTAGACCCTTGCTGTCCCTCCACTGAACATAACAATGTCCGTAGAAAGGACTCGTGGATGTATCGTCGCATACAATCCAGTCCTTGTCGTAGACCGCCACCGGATTTACCGCGATGGGATTTCCCCAAGTGACGCCATCCGCGGACCGACTCACCAAAACCTGTTCGGTCAAGGGATTCCCGCTTGCGTCTTCCTGCACGGCAATGGAGGCGATAATCCACTGGCCGTGTGCCGCGTCGTAAGCGACGGAAGGATCACCCGCAGCATCGAAGGTGCCTCCCTGAAAAATGGTGATTCCGGGAAGTAGACCATTCGTCCAAATAACGCCGCCTTCGATGGATGTAGCGAAGCCGACATCCGCCGATGCGCCGCTAAAGATGCGACCAACCTGAAACGTGCTCACGATGGTGGAACCGAATGCGAAGGTATCCGGCTCCACTTCGGTGGCATGCTGGCTGGTGCTGTTAGTCAATATATCAGTACTCAATCTTGTTAAAGAGGGAGAGGGAGGAAACGTAAGGGTAAACGCAGCTGACTTGGTCGGATCGGCGACGGTAGTGGCCGTCACGGTAGCTATGGCGTTGCTGGCGACGCCAGCCGGCGCGTCGTACTCGACGGATGTGCTGGCCTGTTTGCTCAGAGCGCCCGGCCCAGTGAGATTCCAGGCGACGCCCTTCTCCGAACAATCATTCAAAATTGTGACAGTGATAATGACCGACTGACCCTGCGTGATGGTTTTCGAGCTGCCGCCAGGAAAACTAATCGATATCGCCTGCGCGCACGTGCTTGTATTGCTTCCGCAGCCGGAGAGAATCGTTGCGGTGAAATTTGCCGCTGTCATTAAAGCGATCCAAGCATGCCTTCTTACTCCGTGCATGGCTGAAACTCCTTTCCTGCGCTGGTCCGGTGACTGCGTCCCTGGCACGCGAGTGGAGATCGAAGAGATTCCATAAATCTCTTCTTGGGTGCATTGGGCGCAAGAGAGTGAGCCATTCTAAGGATCGACGGCACCGTGACTGTGACGAGGGTGGAGTACGGATCGCACCGGGCGTCACCGTGACTGTGAACGGCTTAGCGACGGGAGGCGGCGGGGTGCTGCTGCTCCCGCCGCATGGTTCGAGGAATGCGCAGCGGCGGCAGGAGGAAGCCGGTACACCCAATGGCCCCGACATTGTTCTTTCAACTTTCTCGCAGGTGATCGCCTGGCCACTCTACGGCTGGCCACAGAGCGATTGCTCGCGTGTCGTTACAACAACTTTGGGGAAGTCCGGAGACGGTTTGGTCAGCAGAGAATTCATCGGCTGGCCCCGAAGACTCGTGTCGAGAAATGCGGCGACGTAATTCCGAATGGCTGCCACTGTCCTTTCCGGACCAATTGGACCCGTCTGTACAGCTAGCTCTGGAACATACGCAGCCAACCATACGGCGTCTGACGGAGTCATGTGGTCAGCGCCGATGAGATTGACTGCAAAGCGAAAGCCGCGCAAATGCCTCCAAAGCGCGCATTCGTTATCGCTCCATTGCTCGCGCCCGGTCGCAAGAATCAGAACGGCTTTGTCTGTCCCCAGGGCAGACGCATTCGTCACAACTCCGTCTAGAATGACACCCGCCTTGAACCGAGCGTCGTGCTCCACACCAGAAATGGCAGCTTCGCCTCCTAGCGAGTGTCCCACAAGACCAACGCGAGATAGGTCCAACTGGCCTGCGAATGGGCCGTCGGTCCCGCCATTGAGCCGGGCGAATTCATCCAGGATGAACTTCAAGTCCTGCAAGCGCACGGACCGAGCAAGCGATAGAGATGCCTCATCAAAGCTCAAGGACTCGGAAGCAAGATAGCTGCCGACCATGGACTTGGCCAGCCGCCCGTCGGGAAATTCAACGGCGGTCGTTTCGTATGTGTGTGCGACGGAGGCAACGACATAGCCGCGGCTGGCGAGGTCTTCGGCGATGAAAGTGTAATCGGTAAACGTACCGGTATAGCCGTGGGTCAGCACGATTACCGCATAGACTCCCTTAGCAATCGGCGCATTCCAGCAACTATTCGTTCGGACATTCGGCAGATGGATGTTCACCAACTCGGAGAGGTAGGCCCAAACCTGCAGCGACATATATTCTGCAGGTTGGCAGGGCACGTCCATCAACATTGGATACCAGAATCGGACGAGCAGCTCTCGTTTAGTTCCTGCCCCGAGGTATGGGTCATTCCTCTTGGAATCCACGATTCGCATTGCCAGAGTTCCGACCCTATTTGGTCCTGTCGGTGCGGGCACGCCGGCTGTCAGCGGCGCCGCGAGAGCTTGGGGCATTACCGCACCTTTTACGATTACGACGGCCAATACGGCGAGAGCTCCTGCCAGCGCCCCGCGACGACGTTTCCAATGGAGATATATCAAACCCACTCTATTCCCCCGCTATCTGACTCTTCGGCTTACTGCTCGAAGATCTGAACTGTTGGAGCCGAGTCGGTCGTGCTTGCGTCAAGAAGCACAAACCTGCTCGGCGAGATGATGTAAATCACGCCGCTGTTGGTGGTGGTCGTGCGCCCACTGGAGGACACAGTGAGCTGGGACGACCCTGTGCCAGCCACCGTCAGAGTGCCGCTGCTCGAACTGCTATCTTGCGTCACCTTGAGGAAGCGGGGGCAGCCGGCCGGCCCGAGAATGACGAGCAAAGCGATGCCGGCCAGAATGCCAATGCGCGCATTCCTGAATACTTGCCGCCGGGAGCAAGCAACCAGCGCGCAAAGTACCGTACACAAGGCCAAGAGGGACCAGCGCCAGGCTGCAGCGGACGCCGTGGTGGCCACGCCCACACCGAACGCGGAGTGGGACACAGAGGGCGCCGCGCCCCGGGAGAGGGCGTTAGCCGCTAACCGAATTGCGCCCGTTGCAACGCCTGAGGAGACAGTGGAGCCTGAGACGGCGGGCGGCGCGTCGCCGAAAAAGTAGTTGCCTGTAATGGACGAACTGGAGAATGGCCCGCCCGACTGCGGTTCGAGGAAGCCGAAACCCACACTCCCGCCTGTGTCCAAGAAGAACGCTTTGTTTGTATCTACGAGGTAGAGAATGGGCTGGCTGCCAGTTCCTCCGCTTATCGCTACTCGCCCATTGGAAGCGACAGAGTAGGTGAGACCGCTTGTCGCAGTGTTCGACGTGATCGTCCCGCCGTTGTTCTCGTCGAATGTAAGGCTCAGTCCACCGCTTCCGTCGGGAGAGAACAGCCCGATTTCGACATTCGATTGTGTCGTGGCCGAAGCGGCATTCATCCCCACTTCGTAAAAGACGGCGCTCGCGTTCAGCGAGCTATTGCTGAAGGAACGGGACGACTGTGAAAGCTCTGTGCCACTGGTGAGTCCGGCGGAAGAAATCGCGTCTGTCGAAATGACAAGCAGCTCGTTAGGCGCAACAACATAGGCGCTTTGGTGCGAGCTGCTACTCGATGAGGTCAGTGCCACGGTTGCCCGTCCGTTGGTACTTGAAGGCGCGGTGTAAGTGCCAGTGAATGTGACGCTGTTAGTCACTGTGCCCTCGTCATTTACGTCTTCCGTGCCCCCCGTAATGTTTCCGGCGCCGTCGGCGGTGAAAACACCGGCGACTGCGCGGCGCTTACCCGAGGCGGCCTGCCCGATAAAGCCGAAGGCGTAGGGACCAGTAATGCTGCTCTGAGAAAAGGCGGTGGAGTCTTGCATGCGGATGACACCCGACCCGCGCGTGCCGTTGGTGCCAGTCGTGTCGTCGAATTCGATCAAGCGCGCCGTGGTGGCCACGCCGCTGCTGTTGAGCGAGCCGACCGCAAATGCGTATGTCACCTTGCCGCCGAGAGAATTCGTGAACGTGGTGGTTCCGCGATTATCCGAGCCGATGACGTAGGTACCTGTAAAGTTAACGCTGGCGTGGACTCCCGATGGTTGGTTGATGTCCTCGATGCCGCTGGTGATGCTCCCGAAGCCGTCTGCCGTAAAGCTTCCGGCAACGGCGACCTGCATACCACTCGCGTCATCGAAGCCATTAAACCGGAACGCGTAATGGCCGTTCAGCGCGGCATCAGGATTTACGTCTGTAATGGTGGCGGCGCCGGACTTCGTTGTGTCAGCCACCGAAGTCGCCGTGAGGGTCACAGTTGGATTCACTGGCACGGTGCCCGGCGCGTTGTAGGTCACCGAGGTTGACGTTTGGTTCGAGAGCGTGCCGCAGCCGGGCGAACATGCAGCACCGCTCTGCGTCAGGGTCCAAGCGGTACCCTGGTTACTTGGGTCGCCGCTGACCCTAGCGGTGAACTGTTGGGTGGTATCCACAGCAACGGTGACGGTGACCGGCGAGACAGAAACCGAGATGGCCGGAACAGTGATCGAAGCTGAGCCTGTTTTGGACGTGTCGGCCACGGACGTCGCGGTGAGGGTCGGCGTTAGGTCGCTCGCGGGCGGGCTTGCCGGCGCACTGTAGGTCACTGGGTTGGCAGTAGTGCTGCTCAGGGTTCCGCAGCCAGGCGAGCAGCCCGCTCCTCCCTGCGATAAGGTCCAGGAAACCGCGGCGTTGGAGGCCGTAACCGTAGCGGTGAATTGCTGAGTCGTTGTTGCTACGACCGTGGGGTTGTCTGGCGAGACCGAAACCGTGAGCATTGGAACCGTAATCGCAGAGGGACTGTTTTTGGTCGCGTCCGCCACGGAAGTCGCGGTCAGGGTCACCGTCAAGTCGCTCGCTGGTGGAGTGGGCGGAGCGGTATAGGTGGTTGGCGTTCCGCTAGGCGTTGTGGTGGGTGCAACTGTGCCGCACTGCGCTGTCGAGCAGGACACACTCCAGGTGACTCCCTTATTCGCGGCGTCGTTGGCGACGGTTGCAGTGACCTGCGCCGTGGCGCCTGCCAGCACCGTTGCCGTGGCCAACGAAACCGAAACACTGATGGGTGGTGGCTGGCCCGAGGAGGCTCCGCACCCGGAAATAAAAACCGCCACAACTACAGCGATCGGCATTGCGGTCAGCGGAATACGTTTCTTCGAAGTCATGGCAAACCTCTCATTCGGACTTTGCGAGCATCTCTGCAGTTAGTGCAGCTAGTTTTTCGCTGACCGGCCCAGCCGCGCGAGCTAAATTTTGCGGCAGCCTGGAACGTACGGGCTCCTTTTCCTAGCAGAATACTCACGTTTCCATCGTCACCAGCCGTCGGATCGCCGAAGTTGCATACCGCTAGATCCATCGTGCCATCGCCGTTGAAGTCTGCGACCGCCACGACTCTGGGGTTTGTGCCAACTGAATAGCTCTGCGCAGTCTGGAAGCCTGCGGCACCGTGTGCCACAGGGCTGAGCAAAAACAGAATTGACAGAACTGCGACGAAGAGCTTCTCTTATTGAGTCATGGCGCAAACTCCTTTGCCAAAGTCTTGCTTCGCCCATACGGAAACGAAGAAGCCGCTCTCTGCGGCGCTTACATCACTGGACGTGTCCCTGAATCCGGTTAGCTTCGATCGTCAGGACCGAAGGGAGATTTACCCCGTTGGGCAGCACGACACTCTCAAAAATCGCGCGAATCTGTTTTCCGTTGTTGACCAGCACGCCCGGGATTGTTGACGTGCGTGCCAAGTTTCCGGAGCTGTCGTAGACGTTTGCGACCAGGCTGATCGTGCAATCACGGTTGACGGTGAGGGTTCCAGTGAGTGTTTCGTGGGCAAAGGCGCCACCCACACTTCGGTCCTGGCTCCCCGTGGCGTTGCCGCTCAGGTCAAAGGTGACTAAACCCACGGCGGCGACCGGTGCGGGGCCGGTGGGCAAGATGAGGGTTCCCGTGGTTGTGAAGCCGAAACTGCCGGCTGCTGTGGCGCTGGTGCAGGCCGCATAAAGGCCTGATGCGGCAAGAAGATGGAAAAGGCTGATGGCTGCCAAAGCTGTTGCAAGTTTCATGATTTTCTCCCAGGGGCGCTGCTGGGCTGCGCCTTTCGAGGCCTAAGTTCTACCTGCTGCTCGCTGGGAAAGTCATGAGGGAAGAGTGAGGTTCCAGTGAGGTTTTGGCGAAGCTGTGCCATCCAAAATTAGGTGGGCGATCCATCAGTTCCCGTATATAATTCCGCCACTTAGGTTTAGTTGAGGAGTAGGTCGTGAACAGCGACTTCCGAGTGGGGCCCTGGCTGGTCCAGCCCAGCCTGAACACCATCTCCCAGAACGGCACTTCCAATCGCGTTGAACCGAAGATAATGGAGGTTTTGGTGTGCCTGGCCGAGCACACGGGCGAGGTCGTCCCCAAAGAAAAACTTCTTCAAGCGGGATGGCCTGACACCTTCGTCTCCGATGATGTGCTCAAGCGCTCAGTTTCCGAACTACGCCACGTATTCGGTGATGACGCCCACGAGTCGCGGATCATTGAGACCATTCCTAAAAGGGGATACCGGCTGGTAGTCGCCGTCACACCGGGTAACGGGCGGGGCACGGCGCATCTGCCGTCATCGCAGGCGACCGAAGCGGAACTGCCTTCGGCACGACCACTAATCCGAAAATGGAGGATCGGCCTCGCTGCAATCGGTAGTGTTGTTTCAGTATGTGGATTGCTTCTCGCTTTCAATGTTGCCGGCATTAGAGAGCGGCTAGTCAGTACGAGTGGCCCACCGCTGATCCGTTCCTTGGCAGTCTTGCCCCTTCAAAATCTCTCCGGCGACCCGTCACAAGAGTATTTCGCGGATGGGATGACCGAGGAACTGATTACGCAGCTCTCGCGCTTGAGTTCTCTACGAGTGATTTCGCGCACCTCCGTCATGCGGTACAAGAACTCCAATAAGCCGCTGCCGGAGATTGCCCGCGAACTCGGCGTGGACGGGATCATTGAAGGCTCGGTGTTGCGCTCGGGGGAGCACATACGTATTACCGCGCAATTAATCTACGCACCCCAAGACAAAAATATTTGGGCACAGAGCTATGAACGTGATCTGCAAGATGTGCTGGCGCTGCAAAGCACGGTGGCCAGCACCATCGCAAATGCAGTCGGGGTGCAGATGACGCCCAACGAGAAGGCCCAAATAGGCCCGTTTCGGCCGATCAACTTAAAGGCACGCGAGGCTTATCTTCAGGGGCTCTATCACCTGCAACAAGCCCAGGATGTGGTTTTCAAGAAAGATAAGAAAAAATTGAGCGGTGACGAGACGGGAAAAGCCGTTGATTACTTCCAGCAAGCCATTCAGGCCGATCCTAATTATGCTCCCCCCTATGTAGGGGTGTGGGAGGCTTGGTTGGCTGCTAGCCCTTTGCCGCCCAGCGATTGGGTTTCTGGGGCCAGGCCCATGATACTCAAAGCCTTGCAACTCGATAACAATCTTGCAAACGCACATCGCGCGATGGCTTCAATTCTGACACTTGATTGGGACTGGAAAGGTGCCGAAAGAGAGTACCAACGCGCCATTCAGCTTGAGCCTAGCAACATCGATGCCCACTGCGATTATGGTTTGTTCCTGTTTGGCTTGGGGCGAGTTCAAGAGGGAATAAGGGAGACTGAGTTGGCGCAGGGCTTGGATCCACGTAACGAGCGCATGGCAGATGCTTACTTCATGACCCGTCAGTTTGATCGCGCTATTGAGCTATACAACAGCCGGGCGCAGACAAAGCCAAGCGATTTTAGTCCTCACTGGATGCTGTCGAATATCTATGCTTCAACCGGACGGCATCGGGAAGCTATTTCCGAGTTGCAGGCGATGGGTACACTCCTGGAATATAGAGACTTGGCGGCGGCGCTGGGTCGCACCTACGAGTCCGCGGGGTACGAAAGGGCACTAAAGATGTACGCAGCACGCCTGCAAGTTTACTCGCGCAAGAGTTTTATTCCCACTTTTTACATCGCCTCTATTTATGGATTTCTCGGCGACAGAGACCAGGCGTTCGCATGGTTGGAGAAGGCGTACAAAGCCAGAGATGGCATGAATGATTTGGCTAACCCAATGTGGGACTCGCTACGTTCGGATCCGCGGTTTGCAGATCTTGTGCGGCGCGTGGGATTGCCAGCAGCGACGCTTGAGAAGCTCTCCCAGTAGCGGCACCGGGACATAGTTCGCTACGCAGGATGAATTCATTGGCCGGCACAAGCGCGCGTGTTGCTATTTTCGTGTCCATCATCTTATTAGAGGGCGCTCATGTTCTTGGGCAGACCCAAACCACCGGCCGCATCACCGGCACGGTAAAAGACGCGCAAGGGGCAGTCATCGCCGGCGCGGAAGTTGTCATTGAAAACCCTGCCACAGCCGACAAGCATTCGCTAGCAACGGATATTTCGGGGAGCTACTCCATCCTCCAGCTTTCCCCCGGGTACTACGATGTCAACATCCGTGCGCGTGGTTTCAACCCGGCTATGTTTCATGCGGTTGCAGTAGACCTCGGCGAGACCACCACAATCAACGTAACCTTACAAATTGCACAGAGCAATGTGGAAATCACTGTAAACGACGCACCACCACTAGTGCGCAGCGACGGCGTGGACCTGGCATCCACGATCGATACGCGCAGCCTGGAGACACTTCCGCTTCCGACGCGTAATTTCCTACAGTTGCTGACGCTTGCGCCGGGCGTGATTGCTCCGCTCACTAACAACAGCGCCATCGGGCGCAACTCGCCCAGTGTCTCGGTAAATGGTTCGCGTGTGACGCAGAATAGTTATCAGATCAACGGTGTCGACGCCAACGATATTTCCCTGCACGCCCTCGCAGACGTTGCCGTTCCGGCGCCGGAGAGCGTCAGCGAAGTGAACATACAGACCTCTTTGTACGATGCCACAGTCGCAGGTGCAGGCGGCAGCCTACAGGTAGTGACAAAGAGCGGCAGCAACTTTCTGCATGGAGGCGTGTACGAATACTTCCGGAACGAAGTGCTCAATGCGAACGATGCCAATCTCAAAGAAGTGGGCGAGGGCCGGCCGGTTATGAGTCGCAACGTTTACGGAGCTACACTCGGCGGACCGCTTCGAAAGAACAAGACATTTTTCTTTGCCTCTTATCAAGGCATGCGCGAGGCAAATGGCGCCACCGATCAGAGCTTGTACAAGAGTGTTCTGGTCGCGCCCGGACTCACGGACGACCGTTCCGCAGCAACTCTGATGAGTACGTTCGGAGTGCCCTCAATCGACCCGATTTCGCTGAAACTGCTGAACCAAAAACTTCCCAACGGGCGGTTTCTGATTCCTACGCCCCAAAATGCGGATGGTCGGGTTACCGGGACTGCGGTCTCCACGTATCACGAAGAGCAGTTCAACACCAATCTCGACTACCGTGCCGGTGCTAGAGACTCATTGACAGGCAAGTTCTTCTTCGCTCACGCTCCGCTGTTCAGCGCGCTTGCTGGATCGAATTTTGGCACGCCCGCCAGCCTGCCCGGCTTTGGCACCCAGATAACGATCGACAACCGCTTGCTCTCTTTGCAGGAGATCCATACCTTCAATCCAACCTCCGTGAACGAAGTACGATTCGGCTACAGCTTCATCCGCCACGACGAGCTACCGCAGGAATCGTTGGAAGACAGTACAATCGGAATTCAGCGCTCGACCGCAAGCCAATATCCCGGCCTGCCATTGATCCTGCTGGCCCGCGACCAAGGCGGCGCTTCCATCGGAACCTCTGACATCACCTATCGCGGCCGCACCCTGTCGGTATCAATTGGCGACATTCTCTCCCTGCAGCGAGGAAAGCAGAGTTTTCGCTTCGGCGGCGAGGTCCTGCACTCCGAATGGCGGGCACACGCGGCCGTGTTTTCGTACGGAGAGATTGATTTCCCGACTTTCAACGACTTTCTCATTGGAAACACCGCTGCCTCACAATTTCCGGGAGGGAACTTCGGGTTCGCGCATCTCGGCACGGGGCTAACTGATCGCGATTTCATCACGACCGACTACCACTTGTTTGTGCAAGACGACTGGAAACTCTCCTCCAAGCTCACTCTAAACTTGGGATTGCGATACGAACTGGATCTGTCCCCATACGATTCTCAAGGCCGCATCGGCGGCTTCGATCCTGCGCTCTACCGGCCCCAGATGGCAGTGGACAGCAATGGATTTCCACTTGGGCCGCCAGCCGCCGGCATTATCGAAGCGGGGAATGCGCTTCCGCGATATAGCTTGCCCGGCGTGACCAGAGTTGGCAAGCGCGTGGTGAACAGCGTTGACCCGAACAATTTTGGGCCACGGGTCGGGCTGGCGTGGTCCCCAGTGAGTTCTGCACGACTCGCCATCCGTGCTGGCTACGGTATCTTTTATTCGCGGCCGTCATTCTTCTATCTGGCGCTCGGATATTTTGCTCCGCCATTTTTCCTGGATTCTGATACCTCCGGACAGCCGTTCAGTCATCCCTTTGCTACCGCACCGCCGGAAAGCAGCTTTCCTCTGATTCAAACCGGCAACTCGGTTAGCGCCACGGTGATTGATCGAAACGCGCGCACTCCGTACACCCAGCAATTCAATACGAGCGTGCAATACGAGTTGCCGCGCAACACGACACTGCAGGTCGCCTACGCCGGCTCACATGGCGTGAAATTGTTTCGCGGTATCGCTGTGAACCAAGCGCAGATCGCGAGCCTGAATCATCCCATCACAAATGCAGTGACCGGCCAATTAATCACGGACAATTCAATCGAAAATGCGTCGCTGCGCGCGCCGTTGCAGGGAGTGAGTTCTGCGTTCTTCCTGCTGAACGAGTCGAGTGCGCAATCCATCTATCATTCCCTCCAGGCAAGCCTGAACCGGCGGTTTTCCCGCGGGCTGCAATTCTCCGCCTCTTACACGTTCTCTAAGTCCATCGACAATGCTTCGAACCCGGGCGGGGGCGCAAATTCCGACGGCTCACTGGATCGCAGCGGCGGACTTGACACGGCGAACGTCTGGGGTAATCACTTGAATCCGCGTGCAAATCGCGGACTCTCTGACTATGATCGCACTCATTATTTTGTATTTAGCTCCGTTTGGAATTTGCCCGAACCATTGTTTGCTCGTGGTTCAGTAGCGACACGGCTCCTGTTCTCGAATTGGCAGGTGTCGGGCATCGTGACAGCGATGTCCGGTCTGCCGGTGGATATCTTTGACCCAACCGGAGGTCTCCTTTACGGATTGTTTGGCGCGCGCCCGAACTGGACGCCTGCAGCAAACGCGAAAATTGCGAAGAGCAGCGTACCCGCCGGCTATTACTTCAATCCCTTAGCTTTCTCCCAGGCGATGGTGCAGCCAGGCCAGTCGATTCCGAGCGCGCATAATCCGACGGCGGTCGTTGACCCGGCTGCCGAAGCTGGTACCGACATCGGCAACGTGGGCCGCAATGTTCTGCGCGGCCCCCATCAGAGCAATTTGGATTTTTCTGTGGGGAAGCGGTTCCCACTGGCTGAATCGAAGGCCCTCGAGTTCCACGCCGACTTCTTCAACCTATTGAACCATCCGAATCGGGACAACCCCGTCAGCGACATCACCACTGCCGATTTCGGCAAAGTTTTGAGCTTCAGCTCCAGTCCCCGAATCGTTCAATTTGCGCTGAAGTTTACCTTCTGATATCAGCGCGCTCTTAGAGCTGGCAGTCCACAACACATCGCTTCGGCCTGGTCCCGGAACCGGGCCCTCGCTCCCTGAGAATTGGCTTCAACGAGGTTTTGTTAGAGTCTCTTACTCAATAAAGTCGGCTTTTGAGATCGAGCATTCAACGTCCGTCTATTCCGGGATTCTGAGGCTCTCCGACCTGAGAACCGAGGCTCCGAATTCAACCTATCCCCTGTTCATCGTTGCTTCCGAGGATAAGGAAAAGAAAGGTTTTCGACGAGCTGAGGCGGCCGACCTTTTCGGGTCCCTTCCTCCGCCTCAACGAAGTGATTAGGCTCTTGGGGTAAGAGAAGATCCGTGAAATTGATGAGGCATCAAAGAATGCCAAAGACTTCGACACAGGGATCCTGCTGTCGGTGGCTGCGCTCCCATATGAAGAGCGAGATCCGTTGGGTCGCACCCAGCTACCACACCATCCATCAAGTACTCACCAATCGGAAACGAGAACCCCTCTGCTAGACGCAAACGAAAATCTTTCTCGTGAAGTAAGCGAAATCAGCGAAGTGCGTCTCCAGCATTCCATTGGCGACCGGAAATTGCGAGACCGGAAAAGGCTTTGAGCTCCCGACTCAAAGCAGCGTTGTTGCACCCAATGCACCCAAGAAGTCGACCAACCTTCAGTAGTGAGTGTGGCCTAGATGATTGAAAACTTGAGAGAAGAATGCCGCGCCCGGGGGACTCGAACTCCCGACCTTCTGGTTACCACGCCAGACGGTCAAGGTGAAGTTCACGCTGATTAAATCATTTAGATTCAAAGAGTGGTGCGCCCGGGGGGACTCGAACTCCCGACCTTCTGGTTCGTAGCCAGACGCTCTATCCAACTGAGCTACGGGCGCGTTCCGCAAGTCCCTCTACTATACCGAGATGCGACGCTAA
>WNGI01003921.1_pt1 | contig 14216 bp, 10 predicted proteins | sample 5400621 | NCBI WGS metagenome assembly WNGI01 (sample SAMN13153374, study PRJNA577476) | soil metagenome | isolation source: 20 cm soil or saprolite under Garry oak tree replicate 1 | place: USA:California | collected 2016-06-15
CCCCGCCCGGCTTGGTGCGCATCTCCGCGACCATCGCCGGCGACAGCTCAATGCCATGAACGCGAACGCCCCTCGTGCTCAGCGGTAAGGCGATGCGACCGGTTCCGACACCGAGCTCGAGAGCAGCGCCTGAGCCGGCAAGATCGGCGAGGAAGCTGACAGCCGCTTCAACGACAGCAGGCTCGAATATCTCCGGCCACTTGGCCTCGTAGCTCTTCGCGATCCGTTCGTCGAAGTAGTTCTTCGGCACAGGGCCATTGTGCGCGACGAAAGATTGGACGTTTTGGCGCGAAGCGTGCGCTTACACTCCGCCGAGAGTCCATGTCGCAATTTGACCCTGTTGCATTCAAAGAGACCACACGCCAGCAATGGCAGAACGCAGCCGCCGCCTGGCACCGGTGGACGCCCACGCTCCAGGCATGGTTGGTTCCAGTCACTGAAGCCATGCTCGACATGGCCGATCTGCAGCCCGGCGACAGGGTGCTTGATCTCGCGGCGGGCGCAGGCGAACCTTCGCTGTCGGCCGCTCAAAGGGTTGGTCCGTCTGGCCGCGTCCTGGCCACTGACATCTCGTCCAACATCCTCGAGTTCGCGGCGCAGACCGCGCGGGAGCGGGGCCTGACCAACTTCGATGTCCGGGTCATGGATGGCGAGAAACTGGACCTGGCCGATGCTTCCTTTGACGCGGTGCTCTCGCGCCTCGGGCTGATCTACTTCCCCGATCGACTGGGCGCGCTGCGCGGCGTGCACCGCGTGCTGACCAGCGGTGGTCGGGTCGTGCTCGCCGGCTTTTCCACTCCTGACCAGAATCGCTTCTTCTCGATTCCCATCTCGATCATTCGACGGCGTGCGCAGCTGGCTCCTCCAGCGCCCGGTCTACCCGGCCCTTTCAGCCTCGGTGCACCTGGGGTCATGCAAGAAGTGCTGCAGGGCGGTGGGTTCACGGACGTGTCCGTGCAGGCAGTAAGCACGCAACTGCACCTTTCGTCCGCGAATGAGTGCGTCCGCTTCGAGCGCGAATCGTTTGGCGCCCTGCAGCAGATGCTTGCCAGTTTGCCGGGCGCGGATCAGGAAGCCGCATGGGACGAAATCGAGCAGGAGTTGCGCGCTTTCGAAGGTGATAACGGATTCGACGCTCCGGCTGAGCTGATCTTGGGGGCTGGAACCAAGTAGCCGCCGAGGACTGGGTCCGACGCGTTGGTCACGTGCGTCGTGTCGAGGCCCCATTCCTTTTTTGTCAGCAAGAACGGATGCAGCTGGTCGCCCCCGACCGAACCGTGGCCGCCCACCTGATCCTCGAAGTTGACCTGCTTGTCGCCGTCGTAAGCGCCAAAGATCACGAGGTCGCCTGACCGCTCGAAGCTGTTGAGCCGGCGCAGCTGCGCCGCCAGCACCTCGGGCTCATCGAATCTCTGGAGCAACGCCGTGGTCTGCGATGCGAGCGGCGTGCCCAGTGGAAACCGGCCGTCGCGTGTCAGCAACGAGCCGCCGTCGCGGTCTTTCACCATCACTATCCCAACCCCGGCGAGATCCGCCGCGTGCTCGGCCAGGCCCGGGTAGCGCGACTGCAGCGCACCCGCGTCGAGCCGTCCGGCCACGTGAGCGAAATAGACGTGCGCGAGACCGCCCGAGTAGGTGATCTCGACGCGCCCCGCCGGCACCACGCCGTTCGGCGCGAAGGCCAGCCCGCGATGTTCGGTGATCGCGTGGTCGGGCAGCAAGCGGGAGATCTTTCGCCCGAGGCTCTCGCGGTCTGCGGCAACGAACGGGATCGTCTCGACCTGGCCGTGATCGGAAAGCACCACGATCTCGTAGTCGACGCCGGCTTTGTTGGCGCGACGTTTCGCCGACGCGAGCCGGATCGTGCTGTCGATGTGCCGCAGGACCCGCAGCGTGTTCGGATCGGTCGGCCCAAACGCGTGTGACGCCTCGTCGTACGTGTAGAAGCACGCGTAGATCGTCGGCAGGCCCTCGTCCATCGCCTGCAGGAGCGCGAATCGCGTGAGGTGATGCACGACCACCTCGTGATAGATGTCGGCGATCACGAACACGTCAGCGGTGCGCCGCCGCGAGAACCGCGCGCGCAGGTACTCGGACGCGATCCGGAACAGCGCGAGCCCGCCGTGGCGGATCCAGAAGTAAAGAGTCACCGGGTTGAGCAGGAACGCCGCGATCACCCGCCCGCCTTCATCGGGCTGGTCCGGCCGGTGCCTCTCCTCGTATGGCGGACCGAACCTGTCGGTCGCGCCGGCGCGGTACAGGGCCGCGATGCACGCGCCACCCGCGGTCAGCGGCTGGCGTCCCGCGAAGTAGCGATCAGCGACGCGGTTGAACGTCGAGCCTGAGCCGAACACGACGAGCAGCCCCGCCTCCTTGTCCCACCAGCGGTATGAGGGGATCTCGGAGTTGTCGCCGTACAGGATTCCGGCCTGCGCGAAAGGGGTGGTCGAGGGGACGCCGCACCGATACTGCTGCGCCTCATAGCCTTCTTTCTCGATCAGCGTCTTCACGAACGGCATGTGGCCGCCCTCTAACGCGGCGCCCAGGCGGCCGTGGCTGAGGCCGTCGAGATGGATCACCACCAGTCCTTTGCGGGGCGCCCTGTCGCTCACGGCCGTCAGGTTAGGCTTGATCTATGCCCACCGCTGAGCAGCTCAAGAGGGTGCCGCCCGCGGTGCGCCCGATCGTGGAAGCCGCGATCCATATCGTGAAGGCCACGGCTCCGGGTGCCGAAGAGATCCCGTACCGCATGGCGCAGCCGCGCTCGAAGTCGATGATGTGGAAGCTCGTCCGCTACGCGGTCGACGGAGAGCCTGTCGTGGGCGTAGGGACCTTCACTGGCCACTCGGCGATGTTCTTCTACCGCGGCCGCGAGCTCGACGACAGCAGCGGGCTGCTCCAGGGCAGCGGCAAGGACACCAGGTTCGTCACCCTTCGCTCGCCCGCCGATGCGGAGAAGCCGGCGGTGAAGCGGCTGGTGCGCGCCGCCTTCAAGCTGGCCGCCAGCTAGCCAAGCCCGCCGACAAGCGACGTCTGGGTTAGCCGTATCCTTGTGCGCCTGTGTCCCGCGGCCGGCCCGTAACTTCCATCCATGGAGCCTCGTTCGAACGCCTCGTGAGCCTGAGGGTAGGACTGCTCGCACTCGCCGCTCTGACGGTCGCTGCCGCCTGCGACACGACTGGCAGCGCCGCGGTCCACACGTCGCCGACGGCTTCCGCCGCTCGGACCGCATCGCCGTCGGCCGATGTCAGCCAGTCGCCATCGCCCACGGCCACGGGCTCGCACGTCCCGACCTGGGCGAACATGTCCGCAACCTGCACCCGTGAGCCGACCGCGCACGAAGCCCTGCTGGTCATGAAGGGATCGCCTGCTTATGTGCTCGCCGACGTCACCAACGCCGCCCACCCGCAGGTCATCTGCACCATCACAGGCAGCGCCGTGCCTCAGCTGGTGACGCAGCGGATGATCTCGTGGAGCGCCACCCAGACCCCGGGCCAGCCCGGCCCGAGCATGCTGCTGACCCTGGACCTGTTCGCCGGCACCACGCCGACGACCATCGCCAGCTGGCAGGGCGGCCTTTTCATCGACGGCCTTCACGCGTGGAGCCCCGACGAGAGCTCGATGGCCTACGTCAGCTCGGACGCAAGCGCGGTGAAGCTGCACCTGCTCAGCGGAGGCGGCGACCGCGTGATCGCGACGCTTGGCGCGGTGCCCGGCCGCGGCGTGAGCCTCACCCAGGACGACGCCTTCCTGGGTTTCTCCGCCGACGGCCAGTACTTCGCGCTCGTCCAGACCTTCAGCGGGAGCGGAGCGCAGCTGCAGGTTAGAAAGACGAAGGACGGAACGCTCGCCTACTCACAGGCCAACGGAACTATGGCCGCGTGGTCGACCACCGGCAGCGACCTCTACTTCCGCGAGCCGAACAAGACCGAGGTCAAGGTCTGGGACCCGAAGAACGGCGTGAGTCAGCTGTTCGCCCTGGCGCAGGCCTGGATCAGACCCAGCACCGACGCCGGCGATGACAACGTCGCGTACACCGTGCGCGACGCCTCGAGCGGTCTGCCGCACGTCTGGCTGTACGGCCATGGCGGCCGCGCCGGTGGGCAGCTGGGCAACGTGCGCTCGACTCCGGTTTTTCTCAACGCGACGACGCTCTTCATGATCGAGGAGACCGCCTGCTCCAACTGCGGCCCGGGCCTGGCGACCCAGCCCGACGGCAAGACGTTCACCTATGACCTCGGCACCCAGACCGAGACCGCCTCGACGATCGCGTCCGCGATCGGCGCCTGGCCGCGCATCGGGCAGACTTAGTTGGCCGTGGAGACTCCGGAGGCAGCCGGCGAACCGGCCGAGCAGCCATCGCTGGTGCCGTACTCGCCACCGGCTGAGTCGCCTCCGCCGTCGCCAACCTGGCAGCCGGCGCCGCCAAGGCGCAACCGGCTCTGGTACGCGGCGCTGCTGCTCGCGGTGATCGTCACGCTAGGCGGGCTTGGGCTGCTCTACCAGGACGACGTCAGCTGGCAGCGGCAGACCGCGGACCTTACCCGCCAGAACGCCAGCCTGCGCGACCAGCTGAGCATCACGCAGTCGGACTACAGAACGGCGCAGCAGACGATCCAGGACCTGAAGACGGAGGCGAAGCATCCGAACGTAGGCATCTGGAACGTGCAGCAGCACATCGACGGTCCCGACTTCTACCTCGCCGGCGGCGTGCCCGACACGTTCACCTATCACCTCCACGCGACCTCGAGCGGTCCGATGTCAGTGAGCATCCTGACGTTCGAGCAGTTCGCTGCGGCCGTGGACTGTGTGCATCAGGGCACGGGCAACACGAACTACTGCATGCATCACCAGCCCAAGATCGCGAACACCTGGCTCAACGTGAAGACGGTCGACTACGACTTCCACCTGGCCGAGGGCTGCGCGAACTACATGGTGGTATTCACCGCGGGCGGCCCCGTGACCGTGTCGCCGAACGTGAGCGTGACTTACAACCCAGCCCCAACCTTCACAGGCGACTGCTAGCGGTCAGGGTGAGGGCCGTCAGCACTTGAACGGCGCGACCGGCGCGGCCGCGACGTTGAGTGTGAAATCGCCACCCGCCGGAAAAACGGTCACGATCCTGCCGCCATCGCCGGTCTGGGCGATCGACGGCTCGCCCGCGACTGCGCCGCCCACGGTGACCGATCCGTTCACGACCGACGGCACGACCACGACCGTGGCCGGATCGCCGAACTTGCCGTTAGCGCGCATCGTGAAGGAGCCGTTCGACGAGTCGTACCTGTACATGAGCTTCGGGTCGGACGAGGCTTCCGGGTAGACGCGCGCCAGCATCGTCGCGCGCTGCTGGCGGATGCAGCCGCTCGATGGCTGTGGCTTGGTGGTGCGGCAGTCGATTCCGTCGAACACCCCGTAGGGAGGGCTGTTTCCGCCGCCGCAGTTCTCCATCCACGTCCAGAACGCGAACCCCGTGAGGTGGATCTCCTGCTCGCGCAGTTGGCTAGCGAGCTCGATCGAATCCAGGCGGCCCGGTTCATTGCCGAACTCCGTCACGAAGAGTGCCGCGCCGATCGCGCGCGCCTCGCGCTCTCCCCAGTAGTAGCTCTGGTCGTAGCCGCCCCACGGATAGCCGGCTTTATCCGGCGGAGCCTTCTGATCGATCAGGTGATCGATCGTGTACACGTGCGTGTAGGCGTGGATGCCGAGCACGAGGTTGGGATAGGAGCTGACCGGCAGGCCGAGGTGGGTGGGGAGGTCGGTCACCTCTCGCAGCAGGCCGGTGTCCAGGAACACGAGGTGGCGCACGTCGTGCACGCCGAGGTCGCGGTATCCGCACGGCGCGGGCATGAACACCCCCGTCGGGCACAGCAGGCCGTCGCGCGCGCCGGTGATGGCGTCGATCACGCGTCGGTAGAAGGGGAATAGGAGCAAGTCCTCGAAGCCGGGTGAGATGTTCCAGCCGGGAAAAGGCTCGTTGTAGATGCTGATGCCGGCGACCGTGCTGTCGTCCTTGAAGCGACTCATTACGTGCGCGACGGTGGCGATGTACTCGTCCTGGATGCCGGCGCGGTTGTACCAGAAGCTTGTCGTGGCCTCGAACACGGCGGGATTCACCTCACGCTGGCCCGCGTAAGACTCGGACGGCAGGCCGTCCGTGAACGTCGCCCAGCGCGGCGCACCCGTGTAGTAGCGCAGGCTGATCGCCGTCCCGAGCGGCAGCGGCGGTTGGGCGGATCGCCCTACGTACCGCGAGTAGGCGTTCTGGTGCATGTCGAGGATCACGTATATGCCGGCGTCGCGGGCCCAGCCCACGACCTGCGCCACGCGATCGAGGTACTGCTGGCTGAACTTTCCGCGCGCGGGCTCCAGCAGGCTCCAGGACATGGGCAGGCGCACCGAGTTGAAGCCGAGCGCCGCCATCCTCTTGATGTCGTCCTCGCACAGCGGCGGCGTGGCAATGGCTGACGAGTTAGCCGGGCACTTGCCGTTGTACGCCGCCGGATTGATGGGGTAGTAGGGCGGGGTGTCGGTGACCGAGTAGTCGGTGCCCGACCAGAAGTCGATGAGGCCCGCGGGGATCGCACCGTGCAGCAGCACCCTGCGGCCCTGCTGGTCGGCGATGAACGGTGTCATGTCCGGCGCGTGCTCGACGTGCAGCCACTCGAGGCCGCCCGGCGTGACGGGGAAGGCCGAGGGCATGATGGCGGGTGTCCGGTGGACGGAGATCGAAACGAGGATCGCGCCCGGGTACGTGAACGCAGCGATCACGACGACCACAACGATTGCTACGGCGCGGGCGATGGTGCGACGCATCAGGAGAGGAAGAGCCAGAAGACGACTCCGCCGAGGCCGAATGCACCGCCAACGATTCCAGCCGCGACGCCGAGCGCTGCCGACCACGTGCCGGTGACTTGCCCGCCGGACGACCGGATGCGCCGCAGCGAGCGGCTGCCCGACCAGATAGCGAAAGGCGCCAGCAGGCCAAAGGGCAAGGACAACGACCCGAGGACGAGGGCCAGCGTTGCTCCTCGGTCTCTCACATCCGCAGCATAAAATTCCCTCCCCCACTTTCGCGCAGGGGCAGGGTGAGGCCGTAAGTACCAACGTTAACGATGAAAGTTAGGCTCACCTATACTTCATAGTAGGCATGCCTAGATGATCGCCCTCGAGCGCCGCAGCGCATTCACCCGCTCCCAGGAGGACTATCTCAAGGCCCTCTACCTGCTGCGCGGCGACCAGCGGCCGGTGCCGACACGAGAGCTGGCGCAGCGGCTGGGCATCTCGTCCCCGTCGGTAAGCGAGATGGTCGCGCGGCTCACCGCACAGGGCCTGGTCGAGCACGACAGGTACCGCGGCCAGCAGCTCACCAAGGAAGGCAGGAAGGTCGCCCTCGAGCTCGTCCGCCACCACCGCCTGCTCGAGATGTTCCTGGTCGAGGTGCTGGGCTACACCTGGGACGAGGTCCACGACGAGGCCGAGCGACTCGAGCATGTGATCTCGGAGCGGATGGAGGCTCGAATCTTCGAACTGCTCGGCCGGCCGGAGCTGGACCCGCACGGGCACGCCATCCCGAGCCTCGCCGGCAAGGTGCGCCCGCTGAGCGACCGCGCGCTCAGCGACTGCAGGGCGGGGGAGAAGGTGCGCGTGCAGCGCGTGTCCGACGAAGACCCCGCACTCCTGCGCGAGCTCGAGCGCCGCGGCCTCGTGCCCGGCACGCGGATCGAGGTTCTACTCGTCAGCGAGTTCGAGTCGCCGATCGAGTGCCGCATCAAAGGCCGGCGCGTGAGCATCCCGCTCGGCCTTGCTCGCGGCGTTTACGTAGAGGCAGACATTGAACGTTCGCGCTGAAGCGCGCCGCCTGGTCGAGCAGCCGCTTCGCTGGGTTGCCATGGAGCCCGCGCCAACCGCCCTTCCGGGCGAGGAGCGCGTCCTCAAAGCCGCCGAGAGGGCGCTGAACGGCGAGACCCGCGGCCTGCGCGCCCTCCTCCCGTTTCTCGGTCCGGCCTTCGTGGCCGCGGTCGCGTACGTCGACCCGGGCAACTTCGCGACCAACATCGCCGGCGGCGCGCAGTACGGCTACATGCTGCTGTGGGTCGTGCTGGGGGCGAACCTCATGGCGATGCTGATTCAGTCGATGAGCGCGAAGCTCGGCATCGCGACCGGCATGAACCTGGCCGAGGTCTCGCGCATGCGCTTTCCGCGACCCGCGGTGTTCGGGCTCTGGATTCAGGCCGAGGTCATCGCGATGGCAACGGACCTCGCGGAGTTCATCGGCGCCGCGATCGGCATCCACCTGCTGTTCCCGGCCATCCCGCTTTTCGTGGCCGGGATCATTACCGCCTTCGCCGCCTTCGGAATCTTGTCCCTGCAGTCCCGCGGCTTCAGGGGTTTCGAGGCGGTCATCACCGGGCTGGTCGGTGTGATCGTCGTCGCCTTCGCCTTCGAGGCCGTGCTGTCGCGGCCCTCGCTGTCAGGCGTCGCCGGCGGCCTGCTCGTCCCTCGCTTCGACGGCACCGAGAGCATCCTGTTGGGCGCCGGCATCCTCGGCGCGACTGTGATGCCGCACGTGATCTACCTGCACTCTGCGCTCACGCAGCGCCGCGTGGTCGGCGCGACCGCCAAGCAGAAGGAGAAGATCTTTCGATTCGAGCGCTGGGACGTGATCATCGCGATGGGCATCGCGGGCCTCATCAACATCGCCATGCTGACCGTCGCGGCGGCTGCTTTCCACGGCCGGACGATCGGACCGCTGCAGGGCCTCGACCAGGCGTTCAACGCGCTGGGCAGCACGCTCGACCACGGCGCGGACAAGGTGTTCGGCCTGGGCCTGCTGGCGTCTGGACTCTCCTCTTCATCGGTCGGCACGCTCGCGGGTCAGATCGTGATGCAGGGATTCATCCGCCGCCGCATCCCGCTGTTCCTGCGGCGAGCAATCACGATGGCGCCCGCGCTGGTCGTGATCGGCATCGGCCTCGATCCGTCGCGCGCACTGGTGCTGAGCCAGGTCCTGCTGTCGTTCGGGATCCCGTTCGCGCTGATCCCGCTGCTGCTCTTCTGCCGCGACAAGAAGCTGATGGGCACGCTCGTGAACCGCCCGGTCACGACGGCCATCGCCACCGCAGTGGTAACGGTGATCGTGTGCCTGAACGCCTTCTTGCTCTACCTACTGGTAAGCGGGCGGTAGATAGAAGGCCCTTCCCTCCCCACCATGTGGGGAGGTCAGGTGGGGACGCTAGCTCTTGCTATCACCCTTCAAAAGGTCGCGAGCCTTCTGGTACTCATCGGCTGAGATCTCGCCCGCGGCGAAGCGCCGCGCCAGGATGTCCAGCGGCGACTCGCGGGACGGCATCGCTGCCGGCGGTCCGTAAGGCGCCATCGAGGCGGTCTGCGGTGAAGGCCGCGTGACCGCCCACACAACGAGCGCGATCAGCCCGACGAAGACCAGCGGAACGACGAAGAAGAGCAGGGCGAACGCCGAATGGAACATCATCATCTCGATATGGTCAGGATACCCCTGGGCTGCCCCGCATGAAGCTCGGGGTGATGATCGGCTACTGGGGTTTCGGCATGACGGCCGCCGCCGGACTCGAGATCGCCCAGGCCGCGGAGCGGCTCGGCTACGACTCGCTGTGGACCGCCGAGGCATACGGTTCCGACGCCGCGACTCCGCTAGCCTGGCTGGCCGCCGGCACCTCGCGCATCAGGCTCGGAGCGGGCATCTTCCAGATCCCAGCGCGGAGCGCCGCCATGACCGCGATGACCGCAGCCACGATCGACAACCTCTCCAACGGCCGCCTCATCCTGGGCCTGGGCACCTCGGGGCCGCAGGTCTCGGAGGGGTTTCACGGCGTGCGGTTCGGCAAGCAGCTGCAGCGCACGCGCGAGTACATGGCGGTCGTGCGCCTGGCCCTGGAGCACCAGAAGGTGGAGTTCCACGGCGAGACGATCGACCTGCCGCTGCCCGACGGACCGGGCAAGGCGCTGAAGCTCAGCATCCGGCCGATCCAGGAGCGCATCCCGATCTACCTGGCCGCTATGGGCCCCAGGAACGTGGCGCTCGCCGGCGAGATAGCGGACGGCTGGCTGCCGGTATTTTTCTCGCCCGAGCACACCTCGGCGCTGCGCGAGCCGCTGGAGGAGGGCGCACACCGTGCGGGCCGCAGCCTTGACGGCTTCCAGGTCTGCCCGACGGTCAACGTGATGATCACCGACGACATCGAGTCGGCACGCAACGCGATGCGGCCGATGCTCGCGCTGTACATCGGCGGCATGGGGTCGCGCGAGCAGAACTTCTACAACCGGCTGATCTCGTCATACGGCTTCGAGCGCGAGGCCCGCCAGGTGCAGGACCTCTATCTCGAAGGCCGCCGCGTCGAGGCGATGGAGGCGCTGCCGGACGAGATGATCGACAAGGTCAGCATCGCCGGCCCGCCCGCGAAGGCGAAAGAGAAGATCCGCGAGTTCCGCGACGCGGGCGTCGACACGCTGGTCGTGGCCGGCATGGCCGTCGACACCGCCGATCGCATCGAGCAGATGAGGCTCGTCGCGGAGCTGGCGCAGGAGGTCGAGTCCGCATCAACCACGAGGCCCTGAACCAGCCGCCCCCGCTCGTCGACTACAACCTCTTCGAAGCCGACCGGCCGCTGCGCGAGGCGATGGAGCGAGAGGGCGCCTCGTGGGCGCAGGACCTGGTCTCCGATCTCGGGCACCTGGCCGGGACCGAGGAGGCGATCCGCTGGGGGTTCCAGGCCAATGAGAATCCGCCGCAGCTGCACACGCACGACCGCTTCGGCAACCGCATCGATGAGGTGGAGTTCCATCCAGCCTGGCATCAGCTCATGCAGGTCGCGATCCGTCACGGCCTTCACGCGCTGCCGTGGCGCATGCCGCGGCCGGGCGCCCATGCGGCGCGCGCGGCTGCTTTCTACATCTGGTCGCAGGTCGAGGGCGGCCATGGCTGCCCTGTGTCGATGACATACGCGGTTGTTCCGACTCTGCGCAAGAATCCGCAGCTCGCCGAGCAGTGGGAGCCGCTCATCACGTCGCTGGAATACGACCCCAGCCTGCGCGTGCCGTCAATGAAACGAGGCGCGCTTTTCGGCATGGCGATGACAGAGCGCCAGGGTGGATCGGACGTGCGCGCCAACACGACGCGCGCCGTTCCGGCGGGCACTGAGGGCGAGTATCGGATCACAGGTCACAAATGGTTTGTCTCCGCGCCGATGTGCGACGCGTTCCTGGTGCTGGCACAGGCGCCTGGCGGCCTGTCGTGCTTCCTGCTCCCGCGCGTGCTGCCCGACGGAACGCGCAACGGCTTCCACATCCAGCGGCTGAAGGACAAGCTCGGCAACCGCTCGAACGCGTCGAGCGAGGTGGAGCTCGATGACGCGCTGGCGATGATGGTGGGCGAAGAGGGCAGAGGCGTGCGGACGATCATCGACATGGTCAACCACACCCGCCTCGACTGCGTGATCGGCTCGGCATCGCTGATGCGCCAGGCCGTTGCGCAGGCGACACATCACACCGCGCACCGCTCAGCCTTCGGCAAGCTGCTCAGCGAGCAGCCGCTGATGGTCAACGTGCTCGCGGACATCGCGGTCGAATCCGAGGCGACGACGATGCTGATGATGCGGCTCGCGCGCGCGTTCGACGGCGACGAACAGGACGCGCATTTTCGCCGACTCGCCACGGCGGTCGCCAAGTACTGGTGCTGCAAGCGCGCGATCGCGGTCGTGGCCGAAGCGCTCGAGTGCCACGGAGGCAACGGCTACGTCGAGGAGTCGATCCTGCCCCGCCTGTATCGGGAGGCGCCGCTGAACTCCATCTGGGAAGGATCGGGCAACGTCAACGCGCTCGACGTGCTGCGCGCAATGAGTCGCGAGCCCGAGACGCTAGAAGCCTTCATGGCCGAGCTCGAGAAGGCGAAAGGCGACCTGCGGCGGCTGGACGCGATCGTCGAGACGCTGAAGCGCGAGGTCTCAGACCCATCGGATGCGGAGGCGCGAGCCCGTCGTGTGGTGGAGCTGATGGCGATCGCGCTCCAGTGCTCATTGCTGTTGCGGCACGGCGACCCGGCAGTCGCGGAGGTCTTCTGCGCCTCGCGCCTAGGCGACGCCGGCCACCAGTTCGGCACGCTGCGCCCAAACCCAGCGCTGCGAGGAATCATCGACCGGTCCCTCCCCAGGTAGGCGGAGGTTACCCCTGGTCCCTCCCCACCTAGTGGGGAGGTTAGGTGGGGACGATGAGTCTGGATCTATCGATGGGAAGATCCCGCACGCGAACGCCTGTCGCGCGCGACACGGCGTTGGCCACTGCGGCCGCGCCCGGCACCGCCGGCGGCTCGCCTACACCCTTCGCGCCCAGCGGACCCACCGGCGACGGCACCTCGATCATGCGCACGTCGATCCCCGGCAGCTGGTCCGCGCTCGGCAGCTCGTAGTCGAGCAGGCTTCCAGTCCTGAGCTGGCCTTCCGCGTCGTACGCGAGCTGCTCGCCTAGCGCTCGTCCGACCGACTGAGCCACGCCGCCGTGCACCTGCCCCTCGACCTCGGGCGGGTTGATGGCCCGACCGACGTCCTGGATCGCCGCGTAGCCCGTCAGCGCGAAGGCCCCGGTTTCGGGGTCGGCCTTGACGCGCGCGATGTGCACCGTGAACTGGGGCGACGCTGTCTGCACCGCCGACCGCCCGCTCGCCTGCACCGGCCGGAACGTGCCCATGAACTGCGTGCTCAAGGTCACGAGCTCGGTGATCTCCACGAATCGCTCGGGCACGCCGCGGACGGCCACCCTGCCGTCGACGATCTCGAGGTCCTCGGGCGCCGCCTCCAGCTGCTCGGTGGCGATCTCGAGCAGCTGGCGCCGAGCCTCGACCGCGGCCTCCTGAACAGCTCCGCCGAGGCTGTACGTGGTCTGGCTGCCGGCCGCCACCGCGCCGTACGGCGCAACCCCCGTCTCGCCCGTCTCGATGCGCACCTTCTCGACCGGGTAGCCGAATGCGTCAGCGGCGATCATGGCCAGGCCAGTCGTCGCGCCGCTTATGTCAGGCGTGCCGATCAGGATCGAAAGCGTTCCGTCGGGCTCGACGCGGCAGCCGGCGGCGGAAGGAGTGCGCGCACCGCCCCACGAGCCGGCGGCGATGCCAACGGCCTCGCCCGCACCGAGAGGAGTGGTGTACAGCGGATGGGCCTTCGCCTCCTCGAGGCACTCGATGAACGCGACGCGCGGCCACTTCGCGCCCTGCCCGTCAATATCCCCCTCACTGACCGCGTTGCGTAATCGCAGCTCGATGGGGTCGATGTCCAACTTCTGCGCGAGCTCGTCCATCGCCGATTCCAGCGCGAAGTACGTCTGCGGCGCACCCGGCGCTCGGTATGCGTCGACCGGCGTCTTGTTGGTCGACACCTCGTATCCGGTGATGTCCACCGCGGGCCAGCGATAAGTGCCCGCGAGGAACGCGCTCGAGATACCGCCGTGCCAGCCGGCGCTGGCGCCGTTGTCATAGCTGAACTTCGCGCGTAGGGCGGTGAGCGTCCCATCTTTCTTCGCGCCGATCTCGATTTCGAACCGCGCCGCAGGCGCACCCTTGGCGAAGGCAAAGACCTGCCGGCGTGTGAGCACCAGGCGCAGCGGGCGATTCGCGCGGATGGCAAGCAGGGCGAGCAGGCCTTCGAGCAGGCTGACCTTGCCGCCGAAGCCTCCGCCCACCGGCATGGGCACCACCCGAATCTTGTGCGCGGGGATGTCGAGCTTGTCCGCCAGTTCGTCGCGCAGTGCGAACGGGCCCTGAGTCGGCGACCAGACGGTCATCCCACCACCGGGCTCGGGGCGCACCGTCGACACGTGCGGCTCCATTGCGGTGTGATGCACAGCCGCCACCGAATAGATCGCCTTGACGGTGACATCCGACCCGGCCATCGCGGCCGACGCGTCTCCCCGTTTGGTTGAGGCCACAGCACTCACGTTGCGCGGCCGCTCAATCGGCTCCGACTCGTTGCCGGCGGCCGCGCCGTGCATCGATGCGTCGCCCTCGTCGGCCTCTTCCTGAACATCAAGCACGACAGGCGAACCGTCCTGCATCGCTGTCTCCGCATCGGCGACGGCCTCTGTCTCTTCCAGGTCGACCTCCACCGCTGCTGCTCCGTCGTGGGCGGCGGCCTCGCTGGTTGCGATCACCGCGGCGACCGGCTGGCCGGCATAGAAAACGCGCTCCGTTGCGA
>WNGI01003287.1_pt1 | contig 14214 bp, 10 predicted proteins | sample 5400621 | NCBI WGS metagenome assembly WNGI01 (sample SAMN13153374, study PRJNA577476) | soil metagenome | isolation source: 20 cm soil or saprolite under Garry oak tree replicate 1 | place: USA:California | collected 2016-06-15
ACCACCTCGAAGCCCTTGAAATCGAGCGGCAGGTCGCGCACGTAGCCCTTGGCCAGCTCCTCCTTCATGTCGGAGAAGATCAGAATCTCCTTGCGGCCCGTCTTCTTCTCGTTCAGGAACTCGATCGCCTGCAGCAGGCCGCCGGTGATGTCCGTATACGGCGCGGACCTGGACTCATCAGCGAATTTCTCTACGCGGCTGGCGAACGCGCGCTTCTGCTGGTTTGCGGTACTGGGACGGTCGTCGAACGTGGCCTTGGCGATGATGTTCTTCTCCGTGAAGCTCGCGGTGTCAATCCGCGCAACTGCCAAGGAATCCAACGGCTGCAACCGCGACAGGGCGAACAGGATGATCTGCTCTGCCTTGCTCACCTGCCGGTTGTACGAACCCGACGTATCGATCAGCAGGTACACGCCCGTGTTGTGCGGTACCGGGGACGAGCAGGCTGTGAGCAGCAGTGCCGCGCCCACGAAGTGCCGCCAGTTCATGACTGCACCTCCTGCAACGATTCCTCCTCAATGGGCGGTGCCGCATGCGCAGCCGCGATCCTCGCTTCGATCCATAGCGGCACGAACAGCGGGAGGTCGTAGATCCGCTCCGCCAGCGTGCCGAGATGGCGCAAGCCGTTACCGAGAACGCGAAGGATGAGCGCGAGCGCCCGCAGCACCCCGATACCCGTCAGGCCCATCACGGTGCGCAGCGAGTGCACGAACGTCTCGAGCGGTATGGCGGCAAACACCAGCGCGAATGGCAGGATAAATCCCATGCCCATCTGTGCCATCGTGGTGATCCACAGATGCCCGTTCACCAGCGCTGCCGCATTCTCGCCACGCAGCAGCGCGGTGGTCGCGAGCTCGTCCTGCAGCAGCACTTCGCGCATGTACGCGAGGCCCGCTTCGATACTCGCCATCAGCAGCAGGATCATGAAGGTAATCCCCATCATGCGCAGGCGCATTTTGTCCGACAGAGCGCCGATCACGGGAAATAGGCGCGTGATGCGCAACGACTCCATGAGGAACAGACCCATGGAGATCTCGACCATGATGATGACGAGCGCAGCGATATCAGCCGTGCGGAACACGCCGATGAAGCTCGTCCCGCCGACCATCTCCGCCATCGGCCGCGCGATCAGCGTGAAGTTGATCGCAGCCCCGGCCATCGCCACCGCGAGCACTAACATTGAGACGAAAAAGTTCACCAGCGATGAGGACGACAGCACCGACAGCGCGCGGTCCTCTCCGTGCACGATCGTCTCGTAGTCCTGCATGTGGCGGTCGATGACCAGCGAGCGCTCGATGACGCTCGCCACGCTCTTGTTCACGCGGCCGAGCGTTTCCTGGATCAGGCGCCAGTCGGGCATCATTTTCCGCAGCAGCGCGTGACGCTCGCCGCTTGCCTTGCGGTAGTCGTCCATCGCTTCGCCGTGCGCCTTGACCATCGATTTGTGAATGTCGGCGAGGATGTCGGCGCCGGTATTGCGCGCATCGAGATTGGCGATCACCGCGACCGCCTTCGCCCAACCCGGCGCCTCCGGCGGCACCTCCACCGCTTTCTCCTGATCCTCCTCGATGCGGATGATCGCTTCACTCAGGCGGCGGTGCATGTCCGGATAGTTCGCCAGATCCTTGCGCGCGGTGTCCGCAACGCGCGCAAACTCGCGTTCTACCATTCGCTCCTTGGCGTCGCGTCCGGCATTGAGCAGTACCTCGCGATTGCGTGCTGCGAGGCGCTCCTCAGCGTGCGCGACCGAATGCGAGGCAAGGCGAAACCCGCGCGCCAACGCGCTCGTGGCCGCGTGGATCGCCTGGTGAGCGGTGTGCCGCGCCAGATACAGCGCCGTGATCAGCAGCACCAGCAGGATCGCTGCCGACACCACCGGCCAGGGCGTGATAGTCAATAGATTCGTGATTATGGACATGTGGAGACTCGCTTACGTTTGCCCGAAGGCGCGAAGACGGCGGATTCGGGCCGTCCGGTGCGGAAAGCTCAGGATCGGTGCGGGCGATCGCCGCACGGTACGGATGACATCCAAGATGGCAACCCCGCTATCATAGGAAACCCCTTAGACCGGTGGCTTTGCGGCCCTTTCTTTCGAAAGGTGTGCCTTTGCTGAACCGCGGTCAGGGTGCTGCTACGGGGTGCACCTGTCAACGTATTAGGTCGCATTTTGAAGGCAGCGTTATGTCACCACGCGTCACGCCGCGGATTCCGTTACTCGGCGCTCGCGATCAAGCTCAGATCCGGTGCGGCCGGATGCTCGACCGCACGACGTGCGGTCGGGGCCGTGGACCCGCGTTGTCCCGCAATCATCGCGCGGTCCCGACCGGATTCCTTGGCGCAATAGAGGGCTTCGTCGGCCATTCTCAGCAGTTGCTCAAAATGTGGACCCATAGTCGTGTCGGAGATGCCGAAGCTTGCCGTAAAGGCGGGGGTTCCGCCCGCGAGCAGGTTCTCGGCGAGCTTTGCGCGAACCCGATCGACCACTTCCTGAGCCTGCGAGGCGCCGGAGTGAGGCAGAATCAGAACGAACTCCTCACCACCCCAGCGTGCGGCCAGGTCGCCGTCGCGCAAACTCGTGCACAGAGTTTGGGCAAAGAGCCGGAGCGCCTGATCACCCGCCTCGTGCCCGCGTGAGTCGTTGAGGCGCTTAAAGTGATCCAGATCCGCGATAACCAGGGCGAACACTTTGCCCTCGCGGTTGAGCTGCCGGACCCGCTCTTCCGCGGACCGTCGATTGGACAATCCGGTCAGACTGTCGGTGGTTGCCTTGCGCTGTGTGCTATTGAATGCGCGCAGCGTGCCGATGCGGGCTCCGGCCTGCATGCCAAGCGTCGTTAGTTGGGCGACCTGGCGGGCCGTCGGGGGCTTGCCTGCGGGAGCCGCGCTGTGCAACACGCCCAGCGCCCGTCCCATGAAGCTCACGGGAACGCACACCGCGGAAACCGCGCCGCACGGCCGGCCGCGCAGGCGCGAGCAGGCATTAAGCGCCTCGCTGTCGGGAAATATCACCGGATTGCCCCGACGCACCGCCATGCAACTGAAAGGTGACTGCACGTCACAACCCGGAGCGCCGGCATCCGGATGCTGTGTCGCCTTCTCCAGGTGCGTTCGACTGGAATCCGCCAGCAGCAGCTCGGTGGGAAGGTCATTTGAGATCACCTTCATGGCGCGCCCCAGCACTCGATAGGCCTCTTCTTCGGTGTCGGCCATCTCGAGCGCTTCCACCAATTGAGTGCCAAAGGCATCCCGGTCGGCCTCGGCCCGCAGTCGTCCGATGACCTCATTCAGGTGATCGGCCATGTCGTTGATCGCGTGGCCGAGCTCTCCGAGCTCATCCTGGCTCGCGACCACATTTCGGACACCAAGATCGCCTTGGGACAGCGTCACGGCCACATCGCGAACCCTGCGCAGGGAGGAGCGGATGGACCGCGATAGCCATGCGACCAGCATCGCGACCACGACACTGGTCAGAACTCCTGCCATGATCAGCCAGCGCTTGGCATTTGCCTCGGCGCTAGCGGCGTCGTTGGTGGCCTCGGTGATGTGTGCCGTGAACGCCGCCGTCTGTTGAAGCATGCCGGCATCCAATGCATCGCCGGCTTCCCGAAAGGCCGGCAGCAGCGCTCCAGCCGCCTCGGCATCGCGAAGTGCCAGGGGCCCGGTTTCCATGGCCCGGGCCAGAAAGGTATCGGCCAGGGTACGCACCTTGGTCTCGGTCTCGACCAGATCGGCGGCAAGGTGGAAGTGCTCGAGCGTCAACAGATCGCGGCGAAGGTCCTTGGCATTCTCCGCCAGCGAATCGGCGACCGTCGAGCGCTCATCCGCCGAGAGCGTGCCGCTCGCGAGAGCCGCATTCACGTCGGCCCGCAGATTGGCGTGGACCGTGTCGGCATCCTGATGATAGCGAGCCGCCTTGCTGATCAGCGCCAGCTCCGTCATGGCGCGGCTCTGGGCGCTCAGTGCCCGCCAGGCAATCACCGTGACCACCACCAGGGCCGCCATCAACAAGCCGTTGATCAGCAGCAGGCGGGCGCCCACGGACCACGCGGGCAACCGCAGGGCGTTGAGAACCTTAGGCATCCGGTCACTCAGAATGGAACTGACCGCCATCTTATGGCGAAACGGTCACCGGACCTGAGAACGCGTGGGCAGTCGGGGCGGACTTGGTGCACAAGCCGCGGAATTCAGCGTCTCATGAGCGTGCGCCAGAACCGTTTTGTGACCGCAGTCGACATCCTGCCGGATCGCGGTCGCCGATTTTCCATAAGCCGCGATCTGCCGTCGGGCTCTGCGGAGCCCTGCGGAGCCGCGATCCTTACAGGCGCCCCGAACGCTACAAGGAGCGCGCGACGTCGCTCCACACGACAACGGCGAGGTAAACCAGCAGCACAGCGAGCGTAGCTCCGATATCGAGGAGAAAGAATTCCATAGGTCACCCCTTCGGGCCCGTCAGACCGCGGTGACTTTAGGCGCCGCCGACCGTGCGGACAGCCCTCTGACGAGGTATCGCAGGTACGGATTCAGGGGCCGGTGATCTATACATTTGGGGAGAGGACGGGTTAGCAAAGCGGGAAACGCGCCCGCTCCATTGGCACGCAGCCGGCTCGGATGCATTATCGTCGTCGGAGAATCGACTCGCAGGTCCCGGGTATCGAAGCGCGATATTCCTGGCGCGGAGGGGGTTCCATGAGCGAGCGGGTGCCGATCGTGTACATCGTCGACGACGACGAGGTAACACGTAGTTACTTCGACGCCGTGTTATCGACGGCAAACGTGCGGTGCTGCCGGGTCGAGTCGGCCTCGTCGTTTCTCGAAATGTACGATCCCGACCAACCGGGTTGCCTGTTGCTTGATGTACAGATGCCCGGAATGACCGGTCCAGAACTGCAACATGAGCTCAATCTGCGGGGCGCGATCATTCCCGTGATCTTCATCAGCAGTCATGCCGGGGTCCCGACTGCCGTCGAAGCCATGTTGCACGGCGCGTTCGACTTTCTTCAGAAGCCCGTTTCCCACGAGGTACTGCTGGTCCGCGTGCGCGATGCTCTCGATTACGACGCCGGCAATCGCGCCGCCCTGCGGCAGCACGATCAGATGAGCACGCGGTTCGTCGCGCTCACTGCCCGCGAGCGCGACGTGCTCGCATTGCTCATCGCGGGGCATTCAAACAAGGTCATGGCGAGCGAAATGGGCTTGAGCGAGCGCACCGTCGAGGTGTATCGCGCACGTATCATGAAAAAGACCGCCTCGCGCTCGCTCGCGCAGCTTGTGCGCATGGCGATGGAGATGCAGCTCATGCCTTCCTCGCCGCAGCGGGCCAAGGCGACTCGAGCCAACCGACAGCCCGGACGCCGACCTTGATGCTGTTCGCCGCGCAAGCGTCGGCAGCATGAACGCGCCGATCCCCGGCGCAGGCTGAGCTCGAGACCCGCTCGCGCCCTGCCGCGCTTGCCCGTGCGCCTAAGCACAGCATGACCGTTTGGCAGTACGATAGGCGCGCGCCACACCGCCACCGCCATGAATCCCGCACCGCTCGCCCGGCTCCTCATAGTGGATGACGAGAGCGCACAGGTCATCGCCCTGTGCCGCACCTTGGCGCTCGAGGGCTATGCAACGGCCGGAGCGGGTTCCGGCCCGGAAGCGCTCTGCGCCCTGCGCGCGGCGGCAGCCGATCGTGCCGGCGCCTTCGACGTTCTCATTACCGACCTCATGATGAAGGATATGAACGGCATCGCGCTGCTGCGCGCGGCACAGGACATTGACCCTGACCTGGTGGGTCTCGTCATGACCGGAGATGGCACGATCGACACGGCGATCGAGGCCATGAAGAGCGGCGCCCTCGACTACATTCTCAAGCCGTTCACCCTCAGGACGATTAGACCGGTGCTGTTGCGCGCGCTGGCTGTGCGGCGCCTGCGCCTCGAGAACGCCCAGCTCCTGCGGCGCGTGGCGAACCGCACCACCGAGCTCGAGGCGGCGAATCGTGAGCTGCAGAGGGCGAACAAGGAGCTCGAAGCGTTCACGTATTCGGTATCGCACGACTTGCGCCAGCCGCTCAACGGAATGATTGGCTTTACCGAATTCCTGGTCAGCGAGAAGCCCGGGCCATTGAACGCCAGCCAAAAGGAGTTTCTCGGCAACATCCACCGCGGCGGACAACAACTGCTGCGCCTCACGAACGACCTGCTGAACTTCTCGCGCCTGGGCCAGCAACCGCTCAAGAGGGAGACTGTGAATGTTGGTACTCTGGTTCTGGAGATTCTCCATCAGTTGCGAGACGCGGAGTCGCCGCGTAACGTCGAGCTGCGCGTCAGCGCGTTGCCGGATGCGCGGGCGGACTCCGTACTCCTGCGGCAAGTGTTGGTGAATCTCCTGTCCAACGCGTTCAAATTCACCCGCCACGTGCCCAATCCCGTGATCGAAGTCGATGGACGAGAGCAAGCGGGCGAATGTGCCTATTCCATCCGCGACAACGGCGCCGGATTTGACATGCGCAACGCACAGCGTTTGTTCGCCATCTTTCACCGATTGCACAGCGACCGGCACTTCGAGGGAAACGGCGTCGGGCTCTCGATCGCACAGCGCATCGTCGAACGTCACGGGGGCCGAATCTGGGCCGAAGCCGCCGTCGGGCAGGGAGCTAAATTCACCTTCACGTTGCCAGCGTGAGCGTGCCGGCAGCGGGGGGGACCTATGAAGCTGGCGGTTGACGTGATCGGCTGGACCGGTGCCCTCCTGATTCTTGGAGCCTATGCGCTGCTGTCGACGGGCAGGCTCAAGGCGAAATCCCTGGCCTATCACCTCATGAACATCCTCGGGGCCTTCGGGTTCGTCGTGAACAGCGGGTGGAATGGGGCCCTGCCCTCTGCGGCCCTGAACGTGGTCTGGATAGGAATCGGGGCGTATGCGCTGTTCCAACGCCGGAGGCGCTGGAAGCACGGCACAACGCGCTAGCGATATGCCCCCGCCAAGGCCGGAAGCGGTATTCTAGGAGACAGCATCTGCACGGAGGCGCACGGTGCACCGTTCACGGGGGTCGACAATGAAAAACATCTCACGCCGTCGCCTGGGCCTGGGCGCGCTGGCTCTGGCGGGGTTCGTGGCAGCATCGTCGGCGCAATCTCCCCTGCGACCGAGGGCCCAGGCCCAGCCGGAGAGCCCGACACCGGGCGTGGCGCATCTGATCGCCTTCGGCACCCGCAGCCCGGCGCAGTGGCACAACGCAACCCTCGCTAAGCTCGACGGCGCGCTCGCAGATCTCGCGCGCCATGCCTATCGCGTGCGCCCCGGTCACGCCCTGGAGGACCTGCATGCGCTGAGTCCGGCGGCGCGCTTCGCGCACGCCGGGGAAACTGCACAGCCATTGGTGCTGGTGGACGCCGTCACGCGCGGCGACCCGCAACGGCTGCTGGCCGCGCTGCTGAGCCTGGGGCTCGAGCACCCCTCGCTCTACATCAACGACGTCAGCGGCTGGCTGCCGGTGAGGCAGATCGAAGCCGCGGCGGCCCGCGCCGAGGTTCACTCCCTGCGCGCCTCCATGCCCCATACGCGCGCGGGATCGGTGACGTCCCAGGGAGATTTCGCCCAGGGCAGCACCGCGCTGCGGGCCACCTGGCCGACGCTCGACGGCACCGGCGTCACGGTCGGAGTGCTGTCCGACAGTTTCAACTGCTACGCCGTCTACGCCAGGGCAGGGAGCGGCGTCCCGGCCACCGGTCCAACCGGTTACGCCTCGAACGGCTTCACCGCCGATGCCGCCAAGGACACCTCCACCGGCGATCTGCCCGCGAGCGTCACGGTGCTCGAGGAGGCCGGCCAATTATCCTCGCAGGGGACGTGCATGGATTTCGGGGCGCCTATGCTCCTGCCCTTCGGGGACGAGGGCCGGGCGATGTTGCAGATCGTGCACGACGTCGCCCCTGGGGCGAGTCTCGAGTTCCACACGGCGGTCCAAGGCGAGGCCGACTTTGCCAACGGCATCACTCAGCTCGCGGCGGCGGGTGCGAAGGTCATCGCTGATGACGTCGGCTATTTCGATGAGCCCTTCTTCCAGGACAGCCTGGTCGGCCAGGCGATCGACACGGTGGCGTCCCACGGCGTGGCGTATTTCTCGGCCGCCGGCAACAACGGTCAGCTCGCGTACGACAATCTGGCGCCAACCTTCAATACGCCTTCCAGTCCCGCTGGCGAGATGCTGCTGAACTTCGATACCTCGATTATGACGACCGCGACGGCGCTGCCGATCACCATCGCCGCCGCGAGTACCGGGAACCCCGGCGGCCTCGCCCCCGGGCAATTTGTCGCCGTGGTGGTGGAATGGGACCAGCCCTACGTGACCGGCGCACCCGCCAGTCCCGGGGCCAGCAGTCAGATCGATGTGTGCATAACCGGGGTATCCGGCACCGATATCATTGTCAACGGAAGCACCGGCAATCCCGTCACCACCTGTATGGGCCCGAACTCGACCGGCGTGGATCCCCTGCAGATCCTCATCATCGGCAACCCGGCCAATGCAACGGGCAATACCGCACCCGAAACCCTGAACCTCGTGATCGGCCTCATGAACGGATCGCCGGCGCCCGGACGAATCAAGATTGCAATCGAAGACAACGGTGCGGGCAGCACGATCAATTCCTTCTTCACGCCGAGCCCGACGCTGCAGGGGCATCCGGGTGCCGCCGGCGCTGCGGCTGTCGGCGCAGCGTTCTTCCTGCAAAGCCCGGCCTGCGGGACCACGCCGGCACTGCTGGAGCCCTTTTCCTCCGCGGGCGGTGATCCGATCCTCTTCGACACCGCCGGCACGCGCCTGCCCACACCGGGTGTGGCGCGCCACAAGCCCGATTTCGTCGCACCGGACGGGGTAAACAACACCTTTCTCGGTTTCGTGGTGAACGCCACCGGCAGCGGGATCGTCCAGTGCCGCAACAATCCGACATTCCCGCTGTTTGCCGGGACTTCCGCCGCAACACCCCACGCCGCAGCCGCCGCGGCGCTGATGCTGCAGTCGAACCCAAACGTCACCGCGGCCCAGGTCCTTACCGCGCTGCGGACCAGCGCGTCCGCGATGGGCGCCACGACGCCTGATTTCCTGTCGGGTTATGGTTTCATCGAGGCCGATGCCGCTCTGGCGGCGCTGCCGCCGCCAGCCCCCACGATCAGCTTCTCGCCGACATCGATCACGGTGGGTATGTCGAGCACCCTGACGTGGTCCGGCATCAACGTCACCGGTTGCACGGCTTCCGGCAGCTGGAGCGGCGCACAGGCAGTGAGCGGCGCTCAGACCATCACACCCACGGCGGCCGGAAACCTCACCTACACGCTTACCTGCAGCAACGCGGTCGGCACAGCGAACAAATCCGCCATGCTCGCCGTGCAGCCCGCACCGGCCGGAGGCGGAGGAGGCGGTGGCCTCGATGTGGCGACGCTCCTTGCCCTGGCGGCCCTGGCCTGCGCGCTGCGGGTGCACACCGGCCGGAGAGCTCGCTAGCCGTTCAGTGCCGCCAGGGCCGCCAGCAGGGCCCGGCCGTCCGGCGTGCCCAGTCCCGTGCACGGATCCCACCCGGACGCCGCCCGGTAGGCGCCGTTATTGCCTTCGGTGATGTCGCGGAAGGCCTTGGCACCGATCTGGTAGAGCGCGGCGTGGACATCCCCGAGCGGCCTGCCGAGTTTCTGGTTGCAACGCGCGATCAGGGCGGCCCACAGCGGCGCCACAGCGCTGGTGCCACCGATGACTTCGCTCGCGCCGCCGACCAGCACCTGGTAGCCGGTGAGCGGATCGGCGTTGCCGGCCACGTCCGGAACGCCGCGCCCCGCAATGCCGTTGGGCGCCTTGGGCACCGCGATGCCCTGTTGCCAGGCCGGCAGCGCGAACACGGTGCTGACACCTCCGCCGGTCGCGCCTTCGTCGGCGCTCGTTTCGTTCCACACGACTTCGCTCGCGATCGATGCGCCGCTCGCGGTGAGCTTGGTGCCGCCACACGCCAGCGCATACGGGCTCGAGGCGGGAAAGTCGACGTGCGGCTGGCCATCGCTCTCGCCGTCACCCGAACCGCTGTCGCCGGCGGCGACCGTCACCGTGACGCCGAGCGCGGCCGCATCCTCGAGCGCAGTCTGCATCGCAGCGCGCGCCGGTCCGGTCCAGCTGTCCTCAGGACCGCCCCAGCTGATCGACATCACGGAGGGTTTGCGTACCGCATCGTGTGCGGCCTGCGATATGGCCTCGTAGAAACCCTGGTCGGTATTAGGGGCAAAGTACACCACGATGTTCGCGCCGGGCGCGAGCGCGCCGATCACCTCGATGTCGAGCATCACTTCACCGTCGGCATCGCCGCCGGGCTGGTTCGCGCCTCCGGCAACACCGACAGCGGTGACCGTGGGGGCCGGTGCGATCCCAAGACTCCTGAAGTACTGCGCGAGATCGCCCGGGGTGAACCCCCCGCCCAGCTCGATGATTGCGACGGTCTCGCCGCTGCCGTCGGTTCCGGCGGGGAAGCCGTAAAGCTGCCCGAGCTGGATCGGCGTGTAAGTGACGGTCGGCGCCGCCCGGGGTCGGCGCGAGCGCACGCGCGCCACCGGTCGCCGATCCAGGCCCAGCACGGCGATCGCCTCGGGCGGCAGGGTCGGTGCCTGCTCGCAGCCGACGAACGGTCCGCGTCCATCGTTGCAGCGGTACAGGCCGAGCGTCACGCCGAACGCGCGCTCCAACGCCTGCGGCGTAGCACGCAGATGCAGCACGCGGCGCTGTGCTTCAGCGCCCACCTCGCTCAGTCCATGTTGGCCGGCGAAGCGGCGCAGACTGTCGAGGTCCGCCGGCTCGGCGCCACAATGCCGGCCGAATTCACCGCGTTGCCAGCGCGGCGCCCGCGGCCAGGATGCGGTGTCGGGGGCATTGCCCCGGCGACGACGTAACACCATGGTGACATCCATCGGCGTGCTCGCCTGATGCGGACCCAGGTATTTCGTGCCCGCCGGTGGGGTCCAACGCGACGTGCTCGTGAGTGCTGAAACCTGACTCATGAACGCGACTCCTTGCGTGAAGGCACGAGCGAGCAAGTCTATCAGTGCAGCCGCGCTACCCGCTGCGCCCCGCCTCCCCCGCCTCCGCATCGGCTACCGCGTTGCGGGCCCCCTCTCGGGCTGGCGCCGGGTGATCGGCGACCCGTCCAGTCAACCGGACGTCGGCCCCCGCGTTGCTCGGCATGAGCGGGCGCACATCCGTTGGGCTCAAGATGCGCTCGCTCGAGGTCACGCTCATGGTCAAGCACCTGATCCGCGCCTGTATTATCGTTCCCGGCATCGCCGCACTGCTGGCCTCGTGCACCTCCCTGCACGTGAGGTCCGACGTCAACCACGCCCTGATCGGGACCGTGCACTGCCGCACCTTTGCGTGGGCGGGTTCGTTCCACGGCAACAGTCCGCTGCGCAACACCATCGCGAATCCCTTGAATGAGAAGCGCTTGCGCACCGCCATCGCCGCACATCTGGGGTCGGGCGGAGTGCAGCCGACGGCCGCCGACGCGGACTGCCTGGTGGGCTACGGAATCGGCTCGAACACCGTCGTGGGAGACGTCTATCCCTACGGCTGGGGTTGGGGCTGGGATCCTTACGTCTACCGCGAAGGCATCATTGCGGTGGATCTGTACGAGGCGAAGAGCCGTCAGCCGCTGTGGCATGCGTCCGTGGAGCAGAGTCTCTACGGCGTGACCGGTGCGGAAGCCGAGAAGAGGATCGACGCGGCGGTCGCCGCGCTCTTCACCAAGTACCCCGGTTGAGCCGCCGGCGCGGTCTCCTCTCCCGCGACGTTTCTTGTCGTGCGAGCACGCGCGGGGCAAGATCCGCCGGTGGCGAGTCGCTTCAGCCTGGGCGTGGTGTTTCTCAACGTGCTGCTCGAACAGCTGGGAGTGCCCGTGCCCGCAGTCCCGACCCTGGTGGTCGCGGGTGCCCTGGCCGCCGATCACAGGCTGCCCGCGGCGTCCCTGTACGCGCTCGCGGTTGCGGCCTGCGTGATCGGCGATAGCGCCTGGTACCTCGCGGGCCGGATCTACGGCGGCCGCGTCATGAATCTGCTGTGCCGCATTTCCCTGACACCGGACTCGTGCGTGAGTCAGACCCAGACGAGCTTCGAGCGTTGGGGCGCGAAGGCCCTGATCTTCGCCAAGTTCATCCCCGGCCTGGCGATGATGGCGCCACCGCTCGCCGGCGCCGTCGGCATGCGCTTCGCGCGATTCTCCGCCTTCAGCACCCTGGGTGGGGCGTTGTGGGTGGGCGCGGCGCTGCTCGCAGGCGTGCTGCTCAAGTCGCAGATCGAGCAGTTGCTGCCGCAGGCCGCCGGGATAGGCGGCGCAGCGATCGTCATCATTCTCCTGCTGCTCGGCGCCTACATCCTCTTCAGATGGTGGGAGCGCCGCCGCTTCTATCGCGCGCTGCGCATGGCGCGCATCAGCGTCGGGGAACTGCATGAGCAGATGAATCGTAGCCCCGCGCCCGTGGTCGTGGACGTGCGCTCGCCGACGGCCCAGGCGCTGGAATTGCGCCGCATCCCCGGTGCCCTGCACATGCCGGTGCAGGAGGTCGGGCGGCATCTGGGCACGTTCACACGCGACCGCGAGATCATCCTCTACTGCACCTGCCCGAACGAAGCCTCCGCCGCCCAGGCGGCCCGGCTCCTCATGAACAACGGCTTCAGCCGCGTGCGGCCGCTGCAGGGCGGGCTGGCGGCGTGGATTGCCGCCGGGTACTCGGTCGAGGACATTCCGGTGGCGAGCGCGGAGCGGCCTGCGGCCGCCGCGCCGGCCGTGAGGCCGGCCGAGCCTTGAGCACCCTTCAGTTCGGCTTCAGGCCGTAGACATCCAGTTCGCCCGAGATGGTGGTCGATCCGAACGTGCCGCCGGTGTTGTTGCCGCGCGTCCCGACGTAGACCTTGCCATTGGCCACCGTGGGCACCGCGAACTTCACCGCATTCCCCGCGGCGTCCGCGCCCACCATCGAGCTGTTCCACAGCTCGGTCGCCAGATTGGCCGCGCTGTAGGCGTGCAGGACTGCGGCAGCGCAGGCCGGAAGCGGGGGCGGCCCGGTGCAAGAGTTCGCGCTGTCGATACCCCAGACGATTCCCTCGCTGCCAGCCCCGCTGGCCGAAACGGACGGCGTCGAGCCCGGAAAGCCGAAGGTCGCGGCTGATTGCGAGGTCGGCGTCGTATTGAATAGGTTGGTGGAGGTATTGAACGCGTAGGCGCGCATCGATGCGCCGACGGGCGCGATGTACAGCGTGTTATTCCAGAAGGCGGCGGTCTCATAAATTTCGTTGCCGAGGTTGAAGTGCTGCCACGCAGTCGTGTCGCCCGACCCGCCCATGCTGTCGCCGTTGAGGAGATAGAGCTCCCCGTCCTTGCCGCCGCCGATGACCAGGTGCAGGGGGCCCGTGCTCAGATTGAGCACGATGGCCGAGCCCCCGGAGCCGAAATCAAAGTCGTTAGTATTGTCGCTCAACTGATCCGACGGGGTGAACCACGACGACACCGTGAGTGCGCTGCTCAGCTGCAGGAAGGAGTCGCCGTAGTCATTCGTGGGACCGGTAGGACTGGTGACGTCGAAAGTGCCGTTGCCCGTGATGACGTACAGGTGGCCGTTGGCGTCGGCCGAGGGCGCACCGCCACTCATCCAGATACCGCCCTGGCCGACATTGGGCGTGACACTCAGTGCCGATGACTGCGTGAAGGCGGCGCCGTTGTACGTGTAGCCTGCGATCCACCCATACCAGGGCGGCGCGTCATCGTGCGAGCCCCACGCGATGTACACCGTGCCGTTGACCAGCGCGAGGCCGGCGCGCTGGTTCTGGTAGCGCGGACTGAACGCCACGCTCGTACCCCCATCGCCGGTGCCCGGATAGCTCGCCGCGATGGCCATCGGCGATCCGGATTTCTCGTTGCCGGTCCTCAGATCGATGGCGTGCAGGCGCTGGTAGAACGTCGTACGTCCCGAGTCCACCGACTTCGAGACCACGTACAGGATAGCGCCTGCGGGATCGATCACCGGAGTGCCGGTCACGCCCACTTCGGGCGTGATATCGCCCCCGCTCCCCGGAGGGTAGCCGACGAGAAAGTCGGCGGTTCCGGAGGGCACCGTGGTCTCGCCCGCGGTGGCGCCGTGTCCGGTGTCGATGAGACTCACCTTCCACAGCTGCGTGCACGGGTTGGCATCGGCGTCGAAGGCGTACAG
>WNGI01008159.1_pt1 | contig 14211 bp, 16 predicted proteins | sample 5400621 | NCBI WGS metagenome assembly WNGI01 (sample SAMN13153374, study PRJNA577476) | soil metagenome | isolation source: 20 cm soil or saprolite under Garry oak tree replicate 1 | place: USA:California | collected 2016-06-15
TGGTCGCCCGCCCGCCCAAGGGCAGGGCCGCGATCACCAGCGCGCCTGCGATGCAGAATCCGAAGTACCCGATGCCGGCGTTGACGCCGAGCCAGGTCGCGCCTGCCGCGCCGGGGAAGCCGATCACCGCCAGCGTGTGCCCGGCGAACACCTGCCGCCGCATCACCATGAAGTAGCCGATCGCGCCCGCCACGACGGCGACGATCGTGCCGGCACGCAGCGCGTTGAGCATGAAGTGGTAGCTGAGCAGTTCGCGCACGTCGTCAGCGATGTTCCAGCTCATGCGTGCATCCCGTGATGCGTGTGCGTGTCCGGCTGACCGACGACGACCAGCCGCCCGGTGCGGTCGCGCAGGACGTCGACGGGCGTGCCGTAGAGCATGCTGAGCGTGTCGGCGGTGATCACCTCCTCGGGCGGGCCCATCACCGCACCGCCCTGCGCGAGATAGATGACCTGATCGACGTAGGGCAGGATCGGATTCACGTCGTGGGCGACGAGCATGACGGCGACGCCCTGGCTGCGGCACACGGACTGCACCAGCGCGCTCACCGACGCCTGGTTCGTGACGTCCAGGCTGTCCAGCGGCTCGTCCAGCACCAGCAGGTCCGGCTGGCGGACGAGCGCCTGCGCGATGAGCAACCGTTGCTGCTCACCACCGGAGCACTGCCCGATCGGACGGTCCGCGTAGCTCGTGGCACCGACCAGGTGGATCACCTCGCGGACCCGGTCGTGCGCTGCCCGGGAACGCCGGCGCGACGTCCAGCTCGGCAGCGGCGTACCCCACCGGTCGCCGTCCCAGCCCAGCCGGACGATGTCGACACCGCGGATGCGGGTCGCCGCGTCGAACGCGCGGCGCTGCGGCAGGTAGCCGACGCGCGAGTTGTGCCGGCCCGGACGCGAACCGAGCACGCGCAGCTCCCCCGCGCTGATCGGCTGTACGCCGAGCACGGCCTTGAGCAGTGTGGACTTGCCGACCCCGTTCGGACCCAGCACCGCAGCGAATTCACCGGCGCGAACCCGAAGGCTCACGTCCGACCATATCGTGCGACCGCCGATCCGTGCCGCAACCCGATCCAGCGAGACGACGTCCGGCGCGGAAGGTTCGGACGGGTCGGTCACCTGCTGAGTATCCGCGACGCCGCTCATCTGCCTGTGCCCGCCCGTAACGCCGTCTGCAGCGCCTGCAGTTGCGCGGACTGCCAGTCCTGGAAGCTCGCGCCGGCCGGCGAGAGCGTCTCGGTCACGGTCGACACCGGGATGCCGACCTTCTTCGCGGCCGACACCTGCGCCGCGATGTCCGGCGTCGAGTTCTGGCTGTTGAACACGTAGACCTTGATCGTCCTCGCGCTGATCTGATGATCGATCGCCGCCTTGTCGGCCGCGGACGGGTCGGTGCCCTCGCTGGTCGCCTTGAGGAAGCCGGCCGGTGTGATCAGATCCAGGCCGAGCGCCATGGCCAGCGGCACGAAGACGCTCTCGCTGGCGCCGACGGGCGTGCCCGCGTACGTGGTCTTGATGTCGTTGATCAGCTGGTGATACCGCGCCAGACCGGTGTTCTCGAACGCCTGCCGCTGGCTGTCGAAGTACGTGGCGCCGGCCGGGTCTGCCTTCTTGAGGTCGGCGGTGATCTCGTCCGCGACCTTCTCCACGTCACTCGGCGAGTACCAGCGATGCGGGTTGCCGCCCTCGGACACGCCGACCAGGTCGCCGACGTCGATCACGATCCGGCCGGAGTCCGGGCTCGCCGCGATCGCTTTAGCCGCCCACGTGTCGTAGCCGATGCCGTTCTCGACGAACAGCTTCGCGCCGGCGATCGTGCGGCCGTCGACGGGCGTCGGCTCGTAGTCGTGCGGGTCGGTGTCAGGGTTGGAGATGATCGAGGTCGCGTGCACGCGAGTGCCGCCCAGCTGGGCCAGGATGCTGCCCCAGGCGTTCGTGCTCGCCGCGACTTCGATCACTTTCCCGCCGCCCGGCGCGCCGGCCGCTTCGTGACCAGCCGAGGACGTCGCGCAGGCGGTGACGGCCACCATCGCCGTCCCGGCGGCAAACACCATGACGAGGCGGCGAAGCATGGACACTCCTGCGCTGATCGAGGCTCATCGGTGGGCGGCTAGCGGGCGCACCGGCAACGGCCGAACGCGAGACGCTCGATTCCAAGCTAACCTCAAAATGAAATCGATTGTCAACAGCGATAGGCCAGCGGGCATGACAAAGGCCGCAGCGCCGTGAGCGCTGCGGCCTTCGGTGGCCGATCAGGGTACTGCGGTGCGAACCCTCAGCCGCAGAACGAGTTGCCGCAGGCGCAGCCACCGGACGCGTTCGGGTTGTCGATGGTGAAGCCCTGCTGCTCGATCGTGTCGGTGAAGTCGATGGTGGCGCCGACGAGGTACGGGGCGCTCATCCGGTCGACGACGATCGGGACGCCTGCGGCGTCGATGTCGACGTCACCGTCGAGCGTCCGCTCGTCGAAGAAGAGCTGGTACTGCAGACCCGAGCACCCGCCCGGCTGAACCGCGACGCGAAGGCGCAGATCGTCGCGGCCTTCCTGCTCGAGCAGCGCGCGAACCTTGAGGGCCGCCGTGTCTGTCAGCGTGACATTGCCAGCCGGCGCCTCGGCAGGCGCGCTGGTCAGCTCGATGGTGGTCGTATCGCTGGCGGTCATGTGACTCCCAGATGGTGAAACGGGCGGACTGTTGCCGGGCAATTCAGTGTCGCAACCCGGCCGCGCCAGGAAGCTATTCCCACTGTACCCGCGACAGTCAGGTTGATCGGACTTCGCCGCCCTCGACCGACACCTGGATCGCCGTGAGTCCCCTCGGCGCCGGGCCGGCCGTGTGGCGCCCGGTGGCGTCGAACCGCGACCCGTGGCACGGACAGGCGAAGCCCTCGGCCGGCGATACGAAGTCCACCGAACAGCCCTGATGCGGGCAGGTCGCGTCGTATGCGGTGAACTGTCCGGCCTGCAGCTGCAGCACCCAGTCGGTGTGGCCGGTGCCCGGATCGCGAACCTGCTTGCCCGCGCCTACCGGCACCTCGGACGCCTTCACCAGCACTCGGCCGGACGTGTCGGCCTGCGGCGCCGACGGGGACGGTGAGCGCCGGAACAAAGCCGAGCCACCCGCCAGGACGCCACCGAGCAGCGCCGCTCCCCCGGCGAGCACGGCGCGACGAGTGCGATCCTCGCGGGTGCCCGGGTGGCGCTCACGGGCCTGCTCCAGCCAGGCGTCCAGCGAGAGAACGCCGGCCGAGCCACCGATCAGCAGCGGGGTGAGCGCGAAGAAGTAGACGACATCGGCGCCGGTGAACCAGGGCTCGGACTGCCAGCTGACCGAGAGCCACAGCGACAGCGTGATCAGCATGCCTCCGGCGGCCGCGACCCGGGTGAACAGACCGAGCACCACCCCCAGGCCGACCGCGATCTCGGCGAGCGACATCGCCAGCCCGAACGCGTAACTGTGGTCGGCCGCCGGGCCGAGCAGCCACCCGATCGGGCTGCCGTGCCGCACCGCGACGACCGTCGCGTGGATGGAGAGCGGCGACGAGCCGTCGAGAAAGCGCCGGTCGGCGATCTTGGAGATGCCGGCGTAGAGGAAGACGACGCTGAGGAACCCCCGTAACGGCAGGATCACCCAGCCCGGCTCGGCGAACCTCGAGGTGCGCATCCGACCTCCCGGGAACGTGCGCGTGACCACATTGGAGCATGCCAACTGACGGAGATACGTAAATTGGTCACGTGACGTTCACCGAACCCGTTTCGACCCCGCTGGCCCTGCTGTTGCTGGGACGCGGAAGCGATCCGCAATCCGAGCGAGGGGTCGACTGCCCCGGCGACCTGCCCGCCGCGTCGGATCCCGACCTGGTCGCGCGTGCCCAAGCAGCGAAGGATGCGCTGGGCGATCGGGTCTTCGTGCTCGGCCACCACTACCAGCGCGACGAGGTGATCCAGTTCGCCGACGTGACCGGCGACTCGTTCAAGCTCGCTCGCGACGCCGCCGCACGACCCGATGCCGACTTCATCGTCTTCTGCGGCGTCCACTTCATGGCCGAGTCCGCCGACATCCTCACGTCGCCGCAGCAGCGCGTCATCCTGCCCGACCTCGCGGCCGGCTGCTCGATGGCCGACATGGCGACCGGGCAGCAGGTGCTCGACGCCTGGGACGTGCTCACCGACGCGGGTGTCGCCGACGTGACGATCCCCGTGACGTACATGAACTCCTCGGCCGCCATCAAGGGCTTCACCGGCGCGCACGGCGGAACGGTGTGCACGTCGTCCAACGCCAAGCGAGCGCTGCAGTGGGCGCTCGAGCAGGGCGATTCCTCAGACACCAAGGTGCTGTTCCTGCCCGATCAGCACCTCGGCCGCAACACCGCCGTGCTCGAGCTCGGACTCACGCTGGACGACTGCGTGCTGTTCGACCCGCACAAGCCCGGCGGCGGCCTGACCGCACAGCAGTTGCGCGACGCGAAGATGATCCTGTGGCGCGGCCACTGCTCGGTGCACGGGCGGTTCACGGCAGAGAACGTCGACGACGTCCGCGCCCGGATCCCCGACGTCAACATCCTGGTGCACCCGGAGTGCCGCCACGACGTCGTGCTCAAAGCTGACCTGGTCGGCTCGACGGAGTTCATCATCAAAACGCTCGACGCGGCGCCGCCCGGATCGTCATGGGCCGTCGGCACCGAGCTCAACCTCGTGCGCCGACTGGCCAACCAGCATCCGGACAAGCAGATCGTGTTCCTCGAGAAGACGGTCTGCTACTGCGCGACGATGAACCGGATCGACCTGCCGCACCTGGTGCACTCACTCGAGTCGCTGGTGCGCGGCGAGGTCGTCAACCAGATCACCGTCGACGAGTCGGTGGCGACGAACGCCCGATTGGCGCTCGACCGGATGCTGGCTCTACCGCAGACGGGCACTACCCTCGACTAGGTGAAGATGCTGCGCCGCAATTCGGCTCCCGCTGCGGAGCCCGAGGTCGTCGAGCCACCGGGCGATGTGGTTTCCGGCAAGGGCCGTCCGACACCGAAGCGACGCGACACGACACCGCAGCGCGGACCGGTGCAAGCCCCGAAGAACCGCAAAGAGGCCTACCGGTGGCAAAAACAGCAGACGCAACGCGGCCGGCGCGGCTCGTCAGCGGCGGGCGGCAAGGCGGTGAGCAACCAGGCGTTCCGTGAGGCGCTGCGTCGCGGCGATCCGGAGGCGCTGCCCAAACGTGACAAGGGCCCGGTCCGCAAGCTCGCCCGCGACTGGGTCGACTCGCACCGGATGCTCTCCAACTACATGCTGGTGCTGTTCCCGCTCATGGTCGTCGGCTTCTTCATCCCGTTCCTGAACATCGCGGTCATCGGACTGCTGTTCACGATCCTGGTCGAGTGGTACCTCACCGGGCGCCGGATCCGCGCACTGGCCAAGTCTCGCCTCGACAGCGTGCGCGAGGGCCCGTGGTCGATCGGGTTCTACGCGGGCAGTCGTGCCTACATGCCCCGCAGATGGCGGCTCCCCGGCCCGCAGGTCGACATCGGCGACGCGATCTGACCGCCGGCGCTCCGGCCGCTCAGCCGCCGGAGCGGTCGACGACCAGCCCGCCGATCTTGCCGAGTCGCTCGCTCCGTGCGGAGGTCGGCACCAGCCTGCTGATCACGCTGACCGCGATGGTTCGCTGCCCGGACGCCACGACGAGCAACGGGATGTCGTACCCGGGCGCGGAACCAACCAGGATGCTGCCGTCGTGGCCGGAGACGGTGATCGGCGTGCGTGTCGCCCCGTGGTCGACGTAGTCGGCGATCGTCCCGTCGAGTCGCTTCGCTGCCTGGGCCGCTGACTTGTAGAGGCTGACCCCGATCTCGACCTTGGGCACCGCGGTAGCGCCACCGACCAGGCCGTACCGGCAGTTGATGTACGCAAGACGGCCGATGCCGCGATCGGGCAGGCCGACGACGAACGACGTCTTGCCGGCGATGTCGACGTCGAGCGCGTCCTGCAGATCGAGCAGGGGCATCACCGAGTCGCAGGTGGCGGTCAGTTTCGTCACCGGACGCGGCACAGCCGTCGTCGACGGCGACGCACTCGCCGACGTGCTAGCTGGCGTGGACGAGGCGGTGATGTAGACCGTCTTCGGGGCCTGGGTCGAACCCTGCCCTGCCCCGCCCGAGCTGCAGGCAGCGAGGAGGGCGAGCGCGGCCACGGCACCGACGGTGCAAGCGAGGCGTCCGCGCATGCGCACGCGTTCACGGTAACGCCGGGAAGGGTGTCCGACCGGTTCGACACGACGGTGCCGCGCGTGATCACTGACCGCGCTTGGCCACCGTCAACAGCACGGCGGCGTCCTCATCGGCGTGCAACGCGTGCGGCGCGGCAGGCACCACGAGCAGGTCGCCCGCTCGACCGTCCCAGGACGCCTCGGCCGTCGTCAGCCGAACCCTGCCGGCGAGCACGTGAATCGTCGCTTCACCTGGGCTGTCGTGCTCGTCCATGGACCGGCCGGCGGCAAGCGCGATCACGGTCTGCCGCAGCACGTGCTCGTGCCCGCCGTAGACGGTGTCGGCGCTGCGTCCACTCGATGCGGTCCGAGCCTGCTCGAGCTGCAGCCGCACAACGGCGGTCAGTGAGAACTTCTCCACGCAGCCATCGTCTCGCACGACGGCAGCCGCCGCTCGGGCGGATGTCAGCTGTCGGACAGCAGCATCGGGCCGTACACCTCTTCGCCGTCCTGCTGCAGGACCACTTGGGCGACGCCGGCCTCGGCAAGCTCGCGCCACGTCTCGCCGAGCCAGCTCTCCGCATCGGACTGGCTGGCGTGCGCCGGCGAGGCCGGCGTTGCCAGGTCGCGCCCGTCGGCCGACTCGAATCGCCAGACCCAGCTCACTGCGCCGCCTTCCGCCGGTGTGAGGTTCGACCTTAACCGGCGGCCGGTGTTTGACCGGGGGTCGCCCGGTGTGGTGCCATGACCAGCGCACCAGTCGATCCAGGTTCAGGGGAAGCCGGTCCAAGTCCGGCACTGACCCGCAGCCGTAGATCCGTTGGCAGGAGCTCCAACGGATGAGTCGGAACGCCTGACCGGGACCGTCACTCCACATACGCCGTCGTGGTCTGCGGCGTGGGGTCGTCGTGGATGCCCTGGCGCTGCGGTGCAGCGGGGTGGTCGCGTGACTTCAGGTCCGGACCATCCAGCAAGGGGTCCGCCGATGCCTTCCACATCTCGCCGGTTCAGCCTGGTCGCTGCCGCGCTCGCCGCGGTGCTCGTGATGACCGCCACGCCGGACGGCGGCGCGGCCACCCCGCAGACGACCACCGACCCGGCGAAGGCCGCGGCCGGGTGGCTCGTCCAGCAGTTCGTCGACGCGTCCGGCAAGCCGTCGCCGTCCGGTGACCACTTCGACTTCGCCGGATCGACAGCCTTCGACGGGGGCCAGACCGCGGCCGGGATCTTTGCCCTCGCTGCCGCGAAGGCCGGCAAGACCAAGATCGACGCCGCGACGTCCTACTTGGCCAAGCACATCGACGAGTACGCCGACCTGTCCAAGGCGCAGGGTGGCCCCTACGACGGGAGCGTCGCCAAGGCGGCACTCGCAGCGATCGTCGCCGGCGCCGACGCCCGCGACTTCGGCGGCTTCGACCTGCTGAAGACGTTGAAGGACGATGAGTGTCCGGCATCGTCGACGACGTGCACGCCTGGCGCGGCTGCCAACATCTTCTCGAGCATCTCCGAGTCGCTCGCGATCATCGTCGAGTCGCGGGTGGACGGCTCTGCTCCATCGCCTGCCGCGGTGACCTATTTCCTGTCGCTGCAATGCGCGGACGGCGGCTTCGACGGCGACATCACGAAGGCTGGCTGCGCGTCCGGGCTCGACGAGACGTCGTACGGCATAGCAGCCCTCTCTGCGCTGGGTGGACACGCCACGGAGCTCGCCAAGGCGCTGGCCTGGCTGAAGTCCAGGCGCGGCTCGAACGGGTCGTGGTCGTCGAACACGGACTCCACCGGGCTGGCTGCCTCTGCGCTGGGCGCCAACGGCACGGACGTCAGCGCGTCGCGTGCCTGGCTGGCCAGCCAGCAAGTGACTGTCGGTGTGACGATCGGCGCGACGGCAACTCGCGGCGGGCTGCGGTTCGGCGGGAAGGCCGACGTGCGGGCGACGAACGACGGGTTGCTGGGCTTGGCGCCCGACGCGTTCCTCGCCACGCTGACCGCGGACGGCGCCTCGGCGGACGCTCCGGTGCTGGCGCCGACCTCGACCGCGGGCCACTCGTCGGTGGCGCAGGGCGCTGACCTGACCGTGACCGGCGTCGGATTCAGCGCGGGTGAGTCGGTGCGCGCGACCGTGCACTCCGCGGCCGCAGTCGACGCCGGCACCGTCAAGGCCGGTTCGAACGGCACCGCCAAGGTCACGTTCAGCGTGCCGGCGACGCTGTCGACGGGCAGCCACACCCTTGAGCTGACCGGCCAGACATCAGGCCTGACCACGTCGACGGCGTTCACCGTCACCGCGGCGCCGGCTACCAGCTCGTCCAGCTCGTCCGGCAGCGGCGCGGCCGCAGCGCAGGATCTGACCTCGACCCTGCCCGCGACGGGCACGGACCGCAACGAGCTCGTCCTGCAGGCCATCGCCGGGGCCACGCTGATCTCGGTCGGCGCGCTGGCGCTCCTGGCCGGTCGGCGACGCAGGGTGTGACAGGTATGCGCCGCGTGCTGCGCCTCGCCGCGGTGGCGGCGCTCGCAGCCGCCGGGCTGGCGATCGGCCCGGCCGGCGCGGCGCACGCGAGCACGTCCTACGTCGCGATCGTGATCGCCGGCGACAAGACCGCGTGCGTGCCATGGCACTCGGGCATCACCGGTGACGAGGTGCTCAACGCGGTGGCCCACGTCGACTACCGCCGCGACGGACTGATCGACGCGATCGACTACCGCCCGGATCCGCCGTACGCGGACGACTCACACTTCTGGGCGTACTGGCACAACACTGGAAACGGCTGGGTGTTCAGCGACTTCGGCGCGAGCTCATACGAGCCCAAGGCCGGCAGCGTCGAGGGCTGGGCGTACGGCGACCAGGCAAAGCCGCCGCTCATCAGCTACCGCAGCATCTGCTACAGCCGCATAGCGTCACCGCCGGCCAGTAAGACACCGACGACGAAACCGGCGAGCAGTTCCAGCGCACCCGCGCAAGCAGGTCGTGCCTCGAGCACCGCCGAGGCTCCCCCACCGCTCTCCTCGCGCGCCGGCGTCTCAGCCCAGCCGACGAAGCAACCGCCGAGCCGGCACAAGTCGGCGACGCCAACCTCGACGACGACCGCCGGCCTATCGTCCACAGTGGATAGTGCGAGTCCGACGCCGTCGCCGTCGACGACCGCGCCGCCGAAGAGGCACCACTCGGCCTCGGCGGCGCCTGCGGCTGGCACGGCGGCCGGCCTTGTCGCTGCGGCGGCCATCGGTGGGGTGGCCTTCTGGCGGATGCGCCGCCAGGACGGCAACTGAATGACGGCGCCGGCCGCGCGGCTGCTGCACCCGGGTGCGTGGTGGCTGTGGGCGCTGAGCCTGGCCTACGCGGCCATGCGCACCACCAATCCGGTATTGCTGGTTACCATCGCCGCGGTGGCCGGCCTCGTGGTCGCCGCCCGCCGGCCCGCGCGTTCGGCATGTTGCTGCGGCTCGGGCTGCTGGCGATCGTGATCACCGTGTTGCTGCAGGTCGTCGTGGGGTTTCGCACGCACGGTCACGTGCTGTTCCGCCTGCCGTCCGTCCCGCTGCCGCACTGGACGGCCGGCCTGTCACTCGGCGGTCCGGTCACCGCCGAGTCGCTGCTCAACGCGTTCGACGCGGGCCTGCGGCTCGCTGTGCTGATCACCTGCTTCGGGGCGGCCAACTCGCTCGCCCACCCGGCGCGGCTGGTCCGGATCCTGCCCGCCGCGCTGTACGAGGTGGGCGTTGCCGTTGTGGTCGCCATGACGTTCGTGCCCCAGCTCGCGGAAGCGACCGTACGGGTGCGTATGGCGCAGCGGCTGCGCGGGCGCCCGCTCACCGGCCTGCGCGGGGTGCGCGGCCTGGTCGTCCCGGTGCTGGAGGAGTCGCTCGAACGGGCGATCCGGCTGGCCGCGTCCATGGACTCACGCGGCTACGGCCGCCGCGCCGACCAGCCGGTGTGGATGCGACGCGTCACCGGCGGCCTCGTCCTGCTGGGCCTGGGCGGTGCGATCGCGGGCGCCTACCAGGTCATCGACGCCTCGTCGGACCACCGGCGCGGCGTCGCCGTTCTGGTCGTCGGCACCGCCGTCGCGGTCGCGGGCGCGATGCTCGCCGGGCGGCGGGTCAGCCGCACCCGCTACCGGCCCGATCCGTGGGGCTGGCCGGAGTGGTTCGTCGTGGCCTGCGGGCTTGCGGCTGCCACGTCCTACCGCGGATTCGTGCACGATCCGGTGAACGCCGGCCTGCCGCTCGCCTGGCCGGCGCTGCCCGTGCTGCCGTTCCTCGCGACGCTCGTCGCCGCGCTGCCCGCATTCGTCACGCCGGCCGTCCCGGCGACCTCGCATCCACGGCCGGGCTTCGCGTGATCGACTTCGACGCAGTCTCGGTCACCTACCCGGAGGCGGCCGCACCAGTGCTGCGGGACGTGACCTTGCACGTGCCCGACGGCGAGCTGTGCCTGGTGATCGGCGGCACCGGCACGGGCAAGTCGACGCTGCTCGGCACGGTGAACGGACTGGTGCCGCACTTCACCGGAGGCACCCTCGCCGGCACGGTCACCGTCGAGGGGCGCACCACGCGCCAGCATCCGCCTCGCGACCTCGCCGACATCGTGGGCGTCGTCGGCCAGGACCCGCGGGCGTCGTTCGTCACGGACACGGTCACCGACGAGCTCGCCTACACGATGGAGTCCCTGGCGCTGCCGCAGGACGTCATGCGCCGGCGGGTCGAGGACACGCTGGACCTGCTCGGCCTGGACGAGCTGCGCGAGCGCCCGCTGTCGACGCTGTCCGGCGGGCAGGCGCAGCGTGTCGCGATCGGCGCCGTCCTCACCGCGCATCCGCGCGTCCTCGTGCTCGACGAGCCGACCTCCGCACTCGATCCGGCAGCGGCCGAGGAGGTGCTGGCCGCGATCCAGCGGCTCGTCCACGACCTCGGCATGACGGTGCTGATGGCCGAACACCGCCTGGAGCGGGTGATCCAGTACGCCGACTCGGTCATCTGGCTGCCCGGCGAGGGGCGCGCGGTCGAGCACGGGACACCGGCCGAGATCATGGCGTGCTCGCCGGTAGTTCCGCCCGTCGTCGACCTCGCCCGGCTGGCGGGATGGTCACCGGCTCCGCTGTCGGTACGCGATGCGCGGCGCGCCGCGGCCGAGCTGCGCGAGCGGCTGCCCGGCACGCCCGTACCGCTCGCGCGTCCTGACGTCGGCGCGCTCGTCGCGAGGGCCGATCGGCTGACGGTTCGCTACGACGGCCTGGTGGCGCTCAACGCGGTCGACCTGACCGTCCACAGTGGAGAGATCGTCGCCGTGATGGGACGCAACGGGTCCGGCAAGTCCACGCTGTTCAACGCGCTCGCCGGCCTGGTCCGGCCCGCCCGCGGCACCGCGCGCCTGGCCGGCGACGCCGACCCGCGCCAGCTTCGCCCGCAACAGCTCGTCCGGCACGTCGGGCTCGTCCCGCAGCAGCCGGGAGACCTGCTCTGCGCCGAGACGGTCGCCGCCGAATGCTCGACCGCGGACCGCGAATCGGCCGTCGACACCGGCACGGCAGCCGCCCTGCTCGGCCAGATCGCGGGCGAGGTCGATCCGGGCAGGCATCCGCGCGACCTGTCCGAAGGCCAGCGACTCGCGCTCGCCCTCGCGGTCGTGCTCGCCGAAGCGCCGCCGCTCGTCCTGCTGGACGAGCCCACGCGTGGCCTGGACTATGCGGCGAAGGCCCGGCTGGTAGACGCGCTGCGCTCGCTCGCGGCTGAGGGGCACGCGATCATGCTCGCCACGCACGACGTGGAGCTCGCCGCCGAGCTCAGCCAGCGCACCGTCGTGCTCGCGGCGGGCGAGGTCGTCGCCGACGGGCCGAGCCGCGAGGTCGTCACCCACTCGCCCGTCTTCGCGCCGCAGGTGGCCAAGGTGCTCGCGCCGCTGCCGTACCTGACCGTGTCCGACGTCCGGCGCACGCAGGCGGTAGCCCCGTGACCGCTCTCGTCGCCGCCGCCCGCGACCGCCGGCCCCGCGCCTTGCCGGTTCGGCCGCGCGCGTTCGCGGCGATAGTCGGCGTCACGGTCGTCGGCGTCGGGGCGTTCACCTGGCCGCTGGTGCTGGGCTTTCACGGCGGCCAGTCGGCCCATGCGCATGACGCGCCGTGGATCTTCCTGCTGGTCCTGCCGCTGCTGCTGCTCGTGGTGGCGGCCGAGATCGCCGATGGCGGCATGGACGCGAAGGCCGTGGCGCTGCTGGGCATCCTGTCCGGCATCAGCGCGCTGCTGCGCCCGCTGACCGGCGGGCTGACCGGCGTCCAGCTCATGTTCTTCCTGCTCATCCCGGCCGGGCGGGTGTTCGGCCCGGGTTTCGGCTTCGTGCTCGGCAACGTCGCCATGTTCACCTCGGCGGTGCTGACCGGCGGCGGTGGTCCTTGGCTGCCGTTCCAGATGCTCGCCGCGGGATGGGTCGGCCTCGGAGCCGGGTTGCTGCCTCGCGCACGCGGACGCGCCGAACTCGTGCTGCTGGCCGCGTACGGCATGGTCGCGGGTATCGCCTACGGCTTCGTGCTCAACCTGTGGTTCTGGCCGTTCGGCACGTCGAACACCGGAGCGTCCGCGGCGGTCACGTTCGTGCCGGATGCTCCGCTGGCCGAGAACCTGCGGCGCTGGCTGGCGTTCAGCCTGAGCACGAGCCTCGGCTTCGACATCCCGCGCGGGGTCGCGACCGCGGTCGCCATCCTGGTGATCGGCCGCCCGGTGCTGCTCGCCCTGCGCCGAGCGTCGCGGCGGGCCGCGTTCGAGGCGCCGGTCAGCTTCGATCCGCCGGATTCGCCGTAAGCCATGACAGCACCTGCTCGGCGTGCCCGTCTGGCGGGAAGACCGGGTAGAACGCGTGCTCGATCCGCCCGTCACGTACGACCAGGGTCAGCCGCCGGTACAGCCGCTCGCCCTCGACGGTGAACGTCGGCAAGCGCAGGGCGCCGGCCAGCTCGAAGCGCTCGTCGGACAGCAGGGCGAACGGCAGGTGCAACCGGTCGGCGGCCTCGGCCTGGTAGCCGGTGCTCTGGCTGGACAGGCCGAACACCTCCGCGCCGAGCGCGGCAAGCTCGCCGTGGTGGTCGCGGAAGGCACAGGACTCCGGTGTGCAGCCGCGCGCACCCGGGATGAGATCCCAGCCGTCGGGCATCGCCACGCCCGGGCGTCCCGTCTTCGGGTAGGCGTAGACGACGACGCGCGGCGAGCTGACCGCGGTCAGATCGACGGTGCCTCCGGTCGTCGCCCGCAGGGCAAAGCTCGGCATCGGCAGGCCGGCCAGGTGGTCCGCGGCACCGTCGTCCTCGGGAACCGGGAGGCCGGCCGGGAGCTGTTCGAACGTCACGATCGCAAACTAGCAAGATGGGCGCCATGACCGACCTCGCCGCGATCGCGGCCGACGTCCCGTGGCCCGACCACGATGCCGAGCGCGACGCGCGTGAGCGGGGCCGCGCCGACCTCGGGCGGCTCGACGAGCTCGCGCAGTGGCTCAGCGGCGTCCAGGCGAAGTACCCGCCCGACGATTTCGAGCGCGCTCGCGCGGTGATCTTCGCCGGCGACCACGGCATCGCCGAGGCAGGCGTGTCCGCGTCCGAGCCCGGGGCCACGGCGCGATGGGCGGCCGAGACGGCCGGCGGCTCCGGACTGGTCAACGTGCTGGCGGAGCTAGCGGGCGCGAGCGTCCGCGTCGTCGACGTGGCCGTGGACGACGACGCCACGCCTGAGTACCGCGTCCGTCGCGGCAGCGGGCGCATCGACCGTGCGGACGCGCTGGCCCCCGACGAGGCGCTCGCCGCGATCGATGCCGGGGTGCGCGTCGCCGACGAGGAGATCGACGGCGGTGCGGACCTGCTCATCGCCGGTCAGCTCGGCGTCGGCGCGACGACGGCGGCGGCAGTGCTCGTCTCCGTCGCCACGAACACCGAGCCGGTCAAGGTCGTCGGCCGCGGCAGTGGCATCGACGACGAGACCTGGATGCGCAAGGCGACCGCCGTCCGAGACGCGCGGCTTCGCGCCT
>WNGI01013241.1_pt1 | contig 14211 bp, 16 predicted proteins | sample 5400621 | NCBI WGS metagenome assembly WNGI01 (sample SAMN13153374, study PRJNA577476) | soil metagenome | isolation source: 20 cm soil or saprolite under Garry oak tree replicate 1 | place: USA:California | collected 2016-06-15
GGCGAAGCTGTGGCCCTTGCGCTCGAACAGGCGGGCGACCCGACCCCGCGTAGACACTCGCTCGCCATCGGCGACGACGCCGAAGTGCGCGACGTCGCTGCCGACGTGCATCCACGGGCCGAGCCGGACGTTGGCGACCAGCACGGAGTTGGCGGCGCGCAGGAGGTACCCGGGGTGTGCGAGCCCGTCGGCGCGGAACAGCGTGAGATCCTCGCCGATCTCGTCGAGGAACGCCGGCGCATGATCGAGCCGGAACGTCGCCTCCCACGAGCCCAGCGGATCGAGGACCGCGAGCGTGTCGCGCGTCGCGGGCGGCCGATCCTCGCGCAGGGGACTGGTGGGGTACGCAGTGACCGGAGGCGGGGTGGGCGCCGGCGAAGGAACCGACGCGGTGCCGGTCGCGACCACATCGCCGTCAGCGCGACGGGCGGTCACCTCGAGGACGCCGGGGTCGCCGACCGTCGCGACCGCGTCCACGACGACCTCGTCGCCGTCGTAACACGGCCGCACGAAGCGCGCCGCCATCGTCCCGTGCTCGAGCCAGGCCCGCCCGAGTACCTCCACGACGGGATGAGCCATGTACGCGTACACGGTGACTCCGGGGACCAACCCACCCGTGAAGCCGTACCGGCGCGCGACCTCGTCGTGATGGATCTTGTTCTCGGACGCGCAGGCGGCGTTCCGGGCGCGGACCAGGTACGAGGCGGTCATCGATCCATGACTGCGTCGGACCGGTAGACGTCGGGCTCGACGTAGATCACCCTCGCGATCGGGACCGCGGCGCGGACGCGCGCCTCGGCGGCGTCGATGGCGCGTGCGAGATCGGCCACCGACGGCGCATCGATCTCGACCTTGGCCGCCACCAGCAGCTCGTCCGGGCCGAGATGCAGCGTCCGCAGGTGGATCACCCGGAGCACCTCCCGGCCGTCGGTCATCGCCGAGGAGATCGCGTCCACCAGGGAGCCGGAGGCGGACTCGCCGATGAGCAAGCTCTTCATCTCGGTCGCGAGCACGATCGCGATGACGCCGAGGAGGATCCCGATGCCGATGCTGCCGAGCGCGTCCCACCGTGAGTTGCCGGAGATCTCGGCCGCGCTCACGCCCACCACGGCGAGGAACAACCCGAGCAGCGCGCCGGTGTCCTCGAGCAGCACCACCGGGAGCTCGGGGCTCTTCGAGCGCCTGATGTACTGCCACCACGAAGCGTCGCCCCGCCCGGCGGCCGCCTGCTTCACCGCGGTGCGGAACGACAGCGCCTCGAGCACGATCGCGACGCCGAGCACCGCCAGCGCGATCGGGAACGATTCGAGCGCGTGAGGGTGGATGAGCTTGTCGATCCCCTCGACGACCGCGAACAATCCGCCGAGCGAGAACAGCATCAGGGCGACGATGAAGGCCCAGAAGTAACGCTCCTGGCCGAACCCGAAGGGGTGTTCGGCCGTGGGGCGTCGCCGAGCGCGCCGGCCGCCGAGGAAGAGGAGGGCCTGGTTGCCGGTGTCGGCCACCGAGTGGATGGCCTCGGCGAGGAGCGACGCCGCGCCGGTGACGGCGAAGCCGGCGAACTTTGCGATCGCGATGCCAAGGTTGGCCGCGAACGCCGCTGCAATCGCCTTCCGGCTCTCCTCTTGCACAGAATTGACCCTATTCGTGGTCGGGTAACGTCGAACGGTCCCACGAGCCGTCCGGAGGCGCCCGATGTCCGAGCCCGTGATCGTTGCCACCGCCCGCAGCCCCATCGGCCGGGCGTTCAAGGGGTCGCTCGTCGATCTGCGGCCGGACGACTTCGCCACCACCATCGTCAAGGCCGTGCTCGACAAGGTGCCGGCGCTCGACCGGGGCGAGATCGACGACCTGATCCTCGGTTGCGGGCTCCCGGGCGGCGAGCAGGGCTTCAACATGGGACGGGTCGTGAGCGTGCTCGCCGGCCTCCCCGACGTGCCCGGCACCACGATCACGCGGTACTGCTCGTCGTCGCTGCAGACCATCCGCATGGCCGCGCACGCGATCAAGGCCGGTGAGGGTGACGCGTTCATCGCCGCCGGCGTCGAGTGCGTGAGCCGGTTCGGCAAGGGCAACTCCGACAGCTGGCCCGACACGCAGAACCCGAAGTTCCAGGACGCGGGGCTGCGCAGCATGAAGCGGTCCGAAGGCGGCCAGGGTCCGTGGGAGCCGCCGGACGGCTACCCCGACGTCTACATCGCGATGGGCCAGACGGCCGAGAACGTCGCCGAGCTCGAGAACGTCTCGCGCGAGGAGATGGACGAGTTCGCGGCGCTGTCCCAGAACCGCGCCGTCCGATCGCAGGAGCGAGGGTTCTTCGAGCGCGAGATCATTCCGGTCGAGCTGCCCGACGGCAGCGTGATCGCCAAGGACGACGGCCCGCGGCCCGACACGACGGTCGAGAAGCTGGCGCAGCTCAAGCCTGTCTTCCGTCCCGACGGCAAGGTCACGGCCGGGAACGCGTGTCCGCTCAACGACGGCGCGGCGGCGGTCGTGGTGATGAGCGACACCCGTGCCCGCGACCTTGGCATCACGCCGCTCGCTCGCATCGTGTCGAGCGGCGTGACCGCGTTGAACCCGGAGATCATGGGCCTCGGGCCGATCGGGGCGAGCCGGCAGGCGCTCGGACGCGCCGGCATGACCATCGACGACATCGACATGATCGAGATCAACGAGGCGTTCGCGGCGCAGGTGATCCCGTCCGCCCGTCAACTCGGCATCGACTGGGACAAGCTGAACGTCAACGGCGGCGCGATCGCCCTCGGGCACCCGTTCGGCCAGACCGGCGCCCGCATCATGACGACGCTGCTCAACGGGCTCGAGGACGCGGGCAAGACCGTCGGCCTCGAGACGATGTGCGTCGGCGGCGGCCAGGGCATGGCGATGGTCGTCGAGCGCCTCAACTAGCGAGAAGGGCGCGCCTCCGGCATCGGCCGGACGTCCCACACGGTCGCGGCGGAGATGCGCATCGGGCGGGCTGCGCCGCCGACGCGTACCCGCAGCGTCGACGCCCCGCGCTCGTAGCCCTCGTACACACCGGTCGTCGCGATCGGACCGCCGTCGCGCGCCGTGTACAAGACGGCCAGGGTCTTGCCCTTCCCGAGGCGCAGGCGCTCGTCCCACCCGTAGTGCAGGCGGCGGTCGGGCCCGAGCCGGGGCGGCCGGGCGACGTGCACCCGCTGCTCCCGGTACGACGTCTGGAGCGCCTCGGCGCGCTCGGCGCCGAGGAACTCCTGGGTGGCGTCGAGGAGAAGGCGAGCGAAGGTGCGGCCGTGCGTGGGGAGGTCGACGTCGTCGGCGAGGGCCCAGTGGACGAGCTCGTGGAGGACGACGCCCTTCGTGCGGTAGCGGCGGGGGAGCGTGATCGTCGTCCCCCGCTCGTCGGTAGTGAAGAACGCCTGACGGGCCCCGTGGCCGGGCCGGAAGCCGGGAACCCGCCCGAGGCCGCGGTCGGGAAAGCGGGCCTCCCACCACAGCGTCCCGACCACCCGGTCGGCGTACGCGGCGCAGGCGTCGAGGCCGGGGAGGGGGCTCGTGGGCAGGGGAGTCTCGGCCAGGTACAGGCGCCGGCGCTGGGCGTCGCGGGGCGAGCGCGGCTCATCGAGTGTCACCCCCTTCGTGTACCACGCGGTGGGACGCGACCGGCGCACTTACCCTCCCTGCGAGCGGACCCGGGAGGCCATGATCCCCGCTTCGTCGCGCAGCGCGCGCATGCCGACGTTCTGGCCCGTGTACGAGGGCGGCTGGCGCAGCATCCACACGATGCCCTCGGCCGGGACCTCGGTCGGCTCCCAGTCGGAATGGTCGAAGTCGGGAGTGTTGGCGACGAAGCCCTCCGACGCCACCGGCAGGTCGATGCGGAACGTGTTCACCGCGACCCGGTCGGCGGCGAGCTGGGCGGCGAGCGACACGGTGAGGTGCTCCATGGCGATCTTGGACATGCCGTAGACCATGAGCCCGGGGACGTACATGAGCGCGGCGGCCGACGACACGTTCAGAATCGCACCTTCCCCCTGGTGCTTCATGTGCGGGACGGCAGCGTGTGCCGCCACCAGTGGCGCGCGCAGGTTCACCGCCATCATGAGGTCATAGCGCTTCAGCGGCACGTCGAGGTCGCCGGGAAACGTGATCGCAGCATTGTTCACGAGGACGTCGAGCCGGCCGAAGTGATCGACAGCAGTGGCGACCATCCGCTCGATCTCTTCCTCATTCGCGAGATTGGTGGGCACGGCGAGGGCGCGGCCACCGGCGTCGGTGATCTGGCGGACGGTGTCGTCGATCGTTCCCGGCAGACGGAGCGGGTCGGCGTCGGTCGCCCGCGCCGCGCACGCAACCGCGACACCTTCTCGCGCCAGCGCGATCGCGGCGGCGGCGCCGACACCGCGGCTGGCGCCGGTGACGATCGCGACTTTGCCATCGAGATTCACCGGCTCGCCGTCCCCTGCTTGCCGAGTGCAGGCAGCTCCTGCTCGAGCTCCAGGTTCGAGGCGTAGAGATCACCGTGGCGCTCGACCCGGTCGAGCACCTCGACGGCCTCGAACGTCAGCGCGTTCGTCTCGGGATCCCCGGTGTCGAGCGCGTCGCTCACCTCGTCCCACGAGACCGGCGTCGACACGAGCGGACGCGACTTGCCCCGTAACGAGTACACGCACACGGTCGTCTTGTGCCGGTCGTTCTGGCTCCAGTCGACGAACACCTTCCCGGCGCGCTCGTCGCGCCGCATGATCACCGTGACCCGATCAGGTTCGCGCTTGGCGAGGAGCTGGCCCGCCGCACGCGCGAACCCTTTGGTGTCGTCGTCGGTCGTGTCCGTGTGCAGCGGCACGGCGAGGTGGAGGCCCTTCGAGCCCGACGTCTTCGCGACCGACTCGAGCCCCAGCTCGACGAGGAGACCGCGAAGGTCGAGCCCCACCCGGCAGCAGTCGAGGATGGTCGCGCCCGGCCCCGGATCCAGGTCGAAGACCATCGAGTCGGGGCGGTCGGGGCTCGATACGCGGGCCTGCGGTGTGTGCAACTCGAGCGCGGCCATGTTCGCTCCCCACACCAGCGACGCCAGGTCGTCGAACACACACTGCTCGAGGTCGTCGGAGACCGCGGCGGAGCGCATCCATTTCGGGGCATGCGTCGGGCAGCGTTTCTCGAAGAAGGATTGGCTGTCGACGCCGTCGGGCCAGCGCACCAGGGTCACCGGCCGATCGGCGAGGTGCGCCACCATGACGGCGCCGATCCGCGCGTAGTAGTCGATGACTTGGGCCTTCGTGAACCCGGCCTCGGGGTAGAGGACCTTGTCGAGGTTCGACAGGCGCAGCCGCCGACCGTCGATCTCGACGTCACTCATTTGGCGCCCTCGCAAGCTCGGGCTCTGCGGCGGCGGTCGGCAAAGCCGCCACCGCCGCGCCTACTCGCCTTGGGGCTCATGGGGCCACGGGGGAAAGTGTGCGTCGACCCTCCACGACCTGCGACGCTATAGGGGCCGGCGGGCGGCAAAGGAGGTGGGCCTGGTGCCCAGCACCATTTGGAGCGGGAACATCAGTTTCGGTCTCGTCACCGTGCCGGTGAAGGTCGTGTCGGCCGTCCGCTCGAAGGACGTGCGGTTCAACCAGCTCGAGGAGGGCACCGGCGCCCGGATCCGCTACCGGCGGGTCTCCGAGGCCAGCGGCGACGAGGTCCCCAACGAGCGGATCCAGAAGGGCTACGAGATCTCGCCCGGGCAGTACGTCGTGGTCCAGCAGGACGAGCTCGAGCAGCTCACCCCGAAGGCCAGCCACACGATCGACATCCAGGACTTCGTCGACCTCGAGCAGATCGACCCCATCTACTTCGAGCAGCCCTACTACCTCGTCCCCGACCGCGCCGCCGAACGGCCGTACCGCCTGCTCATCGAGGCGATGACGGACCTGCAGAAGGTGGCGGTGGGCAAGATCGTGCTGCGGGCCAAGGAGCACCTCGTGGCCATCCGTCCGCTCGACGGGGCGCTGTGCATCGAGACCATGCGGCACGCCGACGAGGTCATCCCGATCGAGAGCATCGAGGAGATCCCCCGCGGCGACGACATCGCGCCGAGCCAGAAGGAGCTCGACATGGCGCGTCAGCTCATCGAGGCGCTGTCGGGCGACTTCGAGCCCGAGAAGTACACCGACGCCTACCGGGAGCAGCTCCTCGAGATCATCGAGAAGAAGGCGGCCGGCGAGGAGATCGTGGCCGAGCCCCTGGTCGAGGAGCCGGCCAAAGTCGTCGACCTCATGGCCGCGCTCGAGGCGAGCCTCGCTCGCGCCGGCAAGGGCGAAGGCGGGGACCAAGCCGCGCGGCCCTCGAAGGCGGCGGCGAAGAAGACCAAGAAGGCCGGCGCCAAGAAGGCGACAAAGGCGACGAAGACCCGCTCGCGGTCGCGCAAGTCGGCGTAGACCGACTACGAAGCCAGCCGCTGCGGTAGCGGCACGCGGCGGCGAGGAAGCTCGGTGATCTCGGCGCCGCCGGTCTCGACCGCGCCGGGGTGGTCGTCCTCGAGCCATCCGCACTCGCCGCACGCCGGCCAGGCCGCCTCCGCGTCGAAGTTGAACGCCGCGCAGGGCTGGAGCCGCACCGCCGGGGTCTCGTCTGTCGTCTCTGTGATCGCTGTTGTTCTCGTACTTGAACGAGACGTTGACCTTGGCTCGGTAGGCCGACACCTTGCCGTTCTCGATCGTGACGTCGAGCTCGGAGACCTCGGCGACGCGCAGGTCACGCAGCGACTGCGACGCCAGCGCGACCGCAGCGGCAACTGCCTGCTCCCACCCGTCGGTGCTGGTCCCGACCAGCTCGATGACCTTGTAGACGCTGTCCGGCATGTGTCCCCCCATCTTGTGGTCACGGCTCGGTGCCGCCTTCCCAACGATTCCGGCCCCCGCCCCGCCCGTCAAGGCTTGCCCCTAGAGTTCGCCCCGCGGCGACGGCGGCTTTGCCGACCGTGGCCGCATAGCCGGAGCTTGCGACGGCGACAGGAGCATTATGAGTGACAGCTCGACGGTTCCGACCGGATCACCGGCGCCCGACTTCACGCTCCCGCGATCGGGCGGCGGCGACGTGTCGCTGTCGTCGTTCCGCGGTCGGCCGGTCGTGCTCGCGTTCCTCCGCGGCTACTCCTGACCGTTCTGCCGCCGGCACCTCGCGCAGTTGCGCGACGACTACGAACGCTTCACCACCCTCGGGGCCGAGGTGCTGGCGATCTCGGCCGAGAGCCCCGCACGATCAGAGGCCTATCTCCGCTCGCACCCGCTCCCATACCCCACGCTCGTCGACGAGGACCACGCCGTCTTCGATGCGTACGACGTCACCAGCCGCCTCATCTCGCTCGGCCAGCGGCCGGCGCTGTTCGTCGTCGACGCCGAAGGCGTGGTGCGCTTCGAGGAGGTCGGCGCGCAGCAGTACAACATCCCGCGCAACGACAAGGTGCTCGAGGTCCTCGAGTCGCTCAGGTGACCTGCACGGTCTTGCCGTCGCGCCACTCGCGGAGGACGAGGTAGCGGCCTTTCAGGGCGGCGTGGTCGAAGTTCCCGAAGCCCATCGTCGTCCCGTCCACACCTGACGTCGCCGGCAGCTGCTTCACCCGCTCGAGTCCGTCCTTGAGCCCGGCGCGGGTCAGATGCCCGGCGCGGGCGATCGCCTCGCCCACGAGCCGGCCCATGTCGTAGGCGGCGCAGCCGATCGGGCCGCCCGCGGCACGCTTCGACTTCTCCCGCAGGTGCGCGCGCATCTGATTGTCGTCAGCGACGCCGTCGAGGTACTCCCAGCCGGCCCAGCCGTCGCGCCAGTCCGGGCGCGCGTATCCGAACATCAACGAGCTGTTTGCAACGACCGGCACGGACCAGTCGAGGTCGGCGAGGGCGACCGCCACCGCACGCGACGCCACACCGAGACCCAGGTACACGAGCGCGTCGGGACCGGTTTCGCGGAGCCGGGCGACCACGGATCGCAGATCTTCCGACAGGGGCGAGATCGCCGCCACGCCCGTCGTCTCGATGCCCTCGAGCGCGCGGGCGTCCTCGAAGTACCGGGCGTACCCGGCACCCACGGGCGAGTGGTCATGGATCACGGCCGCGCTGCGCAAGCCGCGTTGTGCCAGGCGGCGCGCCAGGAGCGGCGGCTCCTCCTCGAGCGAGCCGATCTGGTAGTGGAACATGAACTCGCTCCGAGTGCGCTCGCCGCCCGTGTAGTTGATGCACGGGATGCCGGCGGCGTCGGCGAGTGGTGCGGCGATCAGCCCGTTGTCGCTGATCGACGGGCCGATGATCAGCACGACGCCGGCGCTGTCGAGCTCGCCGAAGGCGCTGACGACGTCGTGCTCGGTGCCGAGCGGCAGGCCGCGTGCGAGGCGCGTCTCGAACTCGACCGGCCGGTCCAGGCGACCGGTGGCGGCGATCTCGTCGAGCCCGAGCCGGACGGCCTCTTCGAAGCTGGCGCCGCCGTCGGCCTGCGGGAAGTCGAACAGCAGTCCGACGAGGATGGGGGCGGCGGGTACCTGCATGGCGGGGGAGTGTTCTGGGTCGACTCGCCTCGCGTCAATACAGTGCGGGCGTGCCTCTTCTCCCGGACGAGCTGCAAGCAGTCGCGGAACGGTTCCCGGAGCGGGTCGCAGTCGACGTCGTTGACGGCGAAGCGATGAAGTTCGCGGCGTGGGAAGCGCGGTCGAACTCGCTCGCCCGCGCGCTCGTCGACCGGGGCGTGGGTGCTGGTGACCGCGTCATGCTCCTGCTGCCGCCCGAGCTCGCGGATCGGTTCGCGATCGCCTATATCGCCGCGCACAAAGCGGGGGCGGTGGTCGTGCCGGTCAACCCGCGGTACGCGCCCCGCGAGCTGGATCACATCGCGGCGAGCGCCGATCCTGCCCTGATCGTCACGGGCGGCGATCAGGAGCCGCGGGCGCGTGCTCTGTCGACGCCCCAGCTCATCGGGGACGGCGACTGGTTGGAAGCAACCCACGGGGACGGCGAGCGGCTCCGTGTCCCGCGAGCCGAGTCGGATCTCGCCGAGATCCTGTACACCTCGGGCACGACCGGGCTCCCGAAGGGCGTGACGTCGACGCACGCGAGCGTTCTCGCTAACGAAGCCGCCCCGCTCGAGCCGCTGCTGACGCTCTTGCACTCGGCGCCGCTCCCGACGACGTTCGGGAGCCTCGGCGCGCTGATCATGCCGCTCCGTCTCGCCATGACGAGCATCGCGCTGCCGCGCTTCGACACAGGCCGGTTCGCGTCGCTGATCGAGGAGCGGCGACCGACGTGGCTCCTGATGGTGCCGGCGCAGATCCTGCTGCTGCTGGAGTCGGGCGCGCTCGCGGGGCGCGACACCGCGTCGGTGCGCATGGTGATGTTCGGCAGCGCGCCGACGCCACCGCACGCGCTACCGGCCCTGGCGGAGGCCTTCCCGCGCGCGGCGCTCGTCAACGGCTACGGCCTGACCGAGGGCGGCGGCAGCACCTGCACGATGCCGCCGGGTGAGCTGCTGCGACGCCCGGGTTCGGTGGGGAAGCCGGTGGCGGGCGCGTCCGTTCGCGTCGTGGACGACAACGGTGACGAGCGGCCGCAAGGCGAGGTCGGGGAGGTCACCATCCGACTGGCGGCGGGGGAGCGGTCGTACTGGAACGATCCCGAGGCCAGCGCGCGCACGTGGCGCGACGGTTGGGTGCACACCGGTGACCTCGGCTACTTCGACGAGGACGGCTACCTCTATCTGGTCGACCGCAAGAAGGACATGATCAACCGGGGCGGGTACAACGTGTACTCGATCGAGGTCGAGAGCGCGCTGTACGAGCATCCCGACGTGGTGGAGGCGGCGGTCGTCGGCGTGCCGCACGACGTACTCGGCCAGGACGTGTGCGCGGTGGTGCGCGTACGCGGCGGCGCCACGCCCCTCGAGCTCGACACGGTGCGAGCGTTCCTCGCCGACCGACTTGCCGACTACAAGCTCCCGCGCCGCCTCGTGGTGCGCGACACACCGCTGCCGCGCTCCGGCATGCACAAGGTCGACAAGAAGGCGTTGCTGGCGGAGTTGGTGCCGGCGCGTCCCGCTACTTGAGCTGGCTCCGCGTGTAGGCCACGACGTCCTGGATCTGGGCCGCGCTGAGCTTGTTCTTGAACGACGGCATGCCGGCTAACCCGTCCCGGACGACCGTGATCTCCTGCTGGGCGTTGGGGAAGTCCGCCGTGACTACACCGGCCAGCTTCGGACCGACCCCGCCTTGGCCGTCCTGGCCGTGGCAACGGGCGCAGTTGGCGAGGTAGACGTCGTAGCCGGGCCCGCTCTTCGCCGTGCTGCTGCTCCCACCCCCCGGCTCGTTGGCGAAGAGCGCGACGACGAACCCGAGGGCGACGACGAGGGTCACGATCTCGATCACGTTGACGAACCGCTTGAACGTCATCGCGGGTCCTCAGAAGCTCGGGAAGCCGAACTCGCGCCAGAACCACACGGCGCTCGTCGTCCAGATGAGCACAAGTGTCGTGAACACAGTCCCGCCGACCACCGGCAACAGCCAGTTCGGGAGCCCGTGGGTACGGACGGCGAGGACCTTGACGGTGAAGGCGCCGAAGAAGAAGCAGCCGAGCAGGGAGTGCAGCAGGACTCTCCCGTCGCTCGACTGGAACCCCAACGCCCACAGGCACTGGTACGCGACCGGCAGGGTGAGCCCGAACGTGACGATGCCGGTGAGCCGGTGGGCATCGCCCAGCCACGGCGGCGCGGTACGCGGGACACGGATCTTGTCGTAGAGGCGCAACGCGAGCAGGACTTGGATCGCCGCGAGGAACAGCGCGGCGGTCGCGAACCACACCTTGAGGTTGATGGTGTCGGAGAAGAACAGGGTGTAGGGCTTCTCGCCGGTGGGATCGTGCACGTGGCCGTACACGCCGAGCGCGATCGAGACGGCCGCGCCCGCGAGCACGATTGCCAGCAGCTTGACCGGCACCGAAGCCCGCGTGACGGGCCCCGCGGTGGATGCCGTCATGCCCGCCCCTTCGCGATCCGGGTCCCATATATCCTGACGTCCGCGTCAGCAGCAGACAAGGGGGACCGCGTGCGTCTCGACGACATGATCCTGGTGAGCGTGGACGACCATGCCGTCGAACCGGCGCACATGTTCGACGGGCGCCTCGCAGCCGAGTACGTCGACGTCGCGCCCCGCGTCGTCAGGAAGGACGACGGCAGCGACGTCTGGGCGTACGAAGGCCGCGAGATCCCGAACATCGGGCTGAACGCGGTTGCCGGCCGTCCCCCCGAGGAGTACGGCATGGAGCCGACCTCCTTCGACGAGATCCGCGACGGCTGCTTCGACATCCACCAGCGCGTCCGCGACATGGACGCCAACGGCGTGCTCGGCTCGATGTGCTTCCCGTCGTTCCCCAACCTGTGCGGGCAGCTGTTCGCCCGATCGAAGGACAAGGACGCCGCCCTCGCCATCCTGCGCGCGTACAACGACTGGCACATCGACGAGTGGTGCGGCACGTACACCGGGCGTTTCATCCCGCTCGCGCTGCCGCCGCTGTGGGATCCGCACCTCATGGCCGACGAGGTGCGCCGCGTCGCCGCCAAGGGCTGCCACGCCATCAGCTTCTCCGAGAACCCCGCGAAGTTGCGGTTGCCGAGCTTCCACTCGGACCACTGGGACCCGTTCTGGTCGGCGTGCTGCGAGGAGGACGCGCTCGTCTGCCTGCACATCGGCTCGTCGTCGACGCTCGTGGTCACCGCCGACGACGCGCCGATCGACGTGCTCATCAGCCTCCAGCCGGTCAACATCGTGCAGGCTGCCGCGGACCTCCTCTGGTCACCGGTGCTGCGCAAGTTCCCAGACCTGCGCGTCGCTCTGTCCGAAGGCGGGACCGGGTGGATCCCGTACTTCCACGAGCGCGTCGACTGGATCTACACCCGTCACCACCCGTGGACCGGACAGGACTTCGGCGACAAGCTCCCCAGCGAGATGTTCCGCGAGCGGATCGTCACGTGCTTCATCGACGACCTTGCCGGTCTCGAGCAGCGCCATCGCGTCGGCGTCGACATGATGTGCTGGGAGAGCGACTACCCGCACTCCGATTCGACGTGGCCGACCTCGCCCGAGTTCGCGATGCGGTCGTTCGAAGCCGCCGGCGTTCCCGACGACGAGATCAACGCGATGACGCATGAGAACGCAATGCGCCATTATCGCTTCGATCCGTTCGCAACCCGGCCCCGCGAGGAGTGCACGGTCGGTGCGTTGCGGGCACGAGCTGCGGACGTCGACATCACGCCGAGAAGTGTCGGCAAACGTGCGCAGATGACGAAGGCGAGCGATCTCCTCACCGCGGGCCCGCGCCGCTCGTAGCCGTGCCGGACCGGGACCTGCTCGCCCGGGTCTACGAGACGCTCGAGGGCTACTACGAGCTCGGCTGCGAGGTGCGTGCCGAACCGCTCGCCCGCTTCGTGCGCAACGTCGACGCTCCCCACATCTACGACGTCAACTTCGCCGCCTTCGTGCGGGCGGGCACCGGCGACGAGATCGCATCGGTCCTCGAGCGGGCGGACGACCTTTTCGACGGCTTGCCGCACCGCGTCTTTCACATCGACCCCAGGACGCCCCCGGCGTTCGAGGCGCAGCTCGCGCTCGACGGCTTCGAGTTCGAGGACGAGCTGCAGCTCCTGCTCGAGAAAGATCTCGACCTCGCCCACGAACCGCCGGCGATCGACATCCGCCTCGTCGAGTCGGACGAGGACTGGTCGACCGTCCGGCGACTGGCGCGTCTCGACCACGAGGAGCAGGCGCGCCGGCAGTTACATCCGCTCTGGGACGAGGAGGTGACCTCGGAGATGGTCTCGACCAAGCGCGTGAAGGCGCCGGCCCTGCGCTTCTGGCTCGCGCGCGCCGGCGAAGCCGACTGCGCGTTCTTGTCCTCGTGGCCGGGTGCGAACGGCGTCGGCAAGGTGGAGGACCTGTTCACGCACCCGGACTTCCGTCACCGGGGGATTGCCAGCGCGTTGATCGTCCACTGCGTCCGTGACGTCCGCGAGCGGGGCGCGGGTCCGGTGCTGATCGGCGCACTCCCGAATGACACGCCGATGCGCATGTACGCGGCGATGGGCTTCCGACCCTTCTGCCTGACCCATCGCGGGCGCAAGGTGTCCGGCTCGTAGGACACCGCGGCTCGCTACAGTGCGGCGCGATGCGAGCCGGTCGACGGGCAGGCGCCTGGGCAGCCATGTTCATCGTCGTCGCGCTCATCGGTACAGCGGCGGGCGCTGCGCCGCAGGCCCGCCTGACGAGCGAAGTGCAGCTCGACCCCGTCTACAACCAGGGGATCGCGCGCGCGAAGGGCGGCTGGGTGCTGTCGGGAACGCGCGTGCTCGCCCGGGTGGACGATCGCCTCCGCGACACGAACCGAGTGACCGACGCCATCCCGGCCGAGTGGGCCGCCCGCGGCTTCAATCACGTCGGGGACATCGACGTCGCCGGCCGGTACGTGTACGCACCGTACGAGCAGCCGGACTACGAGCGCGGTGAACAGGCGATCGCGCGCTATGACGTCAAGACACTGGCCTTCGTCGACGCCGTCACCGTCCCGCAGCACGAGGCGTCGTTCATCACCGTCGACCCGAAGACGATGATCGCCTACTCGATGGACCGCTTCGGCGGTGACGCGCTGCTCCGGTACGACGTCCGGAAGGGCTGGAAGCAACTGACGCCCGTGCGCATGTCGCAGTTCGTCGACCGCGTCCAGGGCGGCGATGTCGTCGGCGGCGCCGTGTGGCTCTCGACCGACGACGACGCCAACACGCTGTACCGGGTGGCGCTGCCGAGTGGGCGCGTCGACGCCCTCGGGAACGCCGGGCACGTCGACGGGGAGGGCGAGGGAATCGACGCGACGAAGCTCGGCAACGACCGGCTCCACGTCCTCACCGTCGACGTGGCGTTCACGCCCGTCTGGATGGGCAACCTGGCCGTCGCCGGCACGGACGGAAAGGCGAAATGAAGTCACCATCGTCTTGAGCACGCGGCTGTAGCGGGCGCCGCTACGCTGCAACTCGTGCCCGACGGACCGCGCGATCTCGTTCGACGTCTGCTCGGCGATGTCCTGCAGGCGGGTTGGTCGTGGGCGATCGACGTCGGCACGATCCGCCCCGGGCACCGGCGCGCGCAACGGTTCGCCCGATTCGGTGAACGCAGCGCGATCTGCTTCCCGGTGTCAGCGTTGTTCGGGGAGTCATCGATCGAGA
>WNGI01007280.1_pt1 | contig 14207 bp, 22 predicted proteins | sample 5400621 | NCBI WGS metagenome assembly WNGI01 (sample SAMN13153374, study PRJNA577476) | soil metagenome | isolation source: 20 cm soil or saprolite under Garry oak tree replicate 1 | place: USA:California | collected 2016-06-15
CCGAGCACACGCTCGAGGGATTCGGCATACGCGGGCACATCGGCCCACTCGCGTGCGAGGCCGGGCGAGACCTCGAGGTGAAACTGGACGCCGTAAGCCGCCGCCCCGACGCGGAACGCCTGATTCGGGTACGCCGGCGACCCCGCCAGGCGCGCCGCCCCGTCGGGTAGGTCGAACGTGTCGCCGTGCCACTGGAGACTCAGCAGCTCACGGGGCATTCCCGCGAAGACGGGGTCGGCGAGTGCCTCGTCGGTGAGCATCACCGGTAGCAGGCCGACCTCGGGCGCCGACCCCGGGTAGACGCGGGCGCCGAGACTGGCGGCCAAGAGCTGAACGCCGAGGCAGACGCCCCAGAAGGGAAGCCCGGAGCGCACAGCGTCCCCGATCAACCGCTTCTCGTCCACGAGCCAGGGATGCTCGTCGTCGTCGAGCGCTCCCATCGGCCCGCCCATCGCGACGATCGCGTCGAAGGTGCGCCAGTCCGGAAGCGGATCGCCCTCGTCCAGTTCGACGCGGTGGATCGTGGCGCCGCGCTCGTTCAAGACGTCTTCGTACGCGCCGGGTGGCTCGCAAGCGATGTGCTGGAGGACGAGAACTTCCACCTACTCGACCTCTGCGGGGGAGGAGGACTGTGCCAGCGCTCGCTCGGCCATCCGGGCAAGGTCCAGGGCGGTGACGAGCAGGATCGCGACGAGGAGCGCGGCCACGATGCTCGCCCCGATCAGGGCGCGCAGCGCGTCCTTGCGCGCGTGGCGGAACCGTCGCTCCTCGGTGTTTGCGCGTTCCTCCTCGACTTGCGCAAGATCCTGGGCGCCGGCTGCAGCACGCTTGAAGTTGGCGATCTCGGGGCCCAGGAAGAGCCTGCGTACCTCAGCGGTCCGCCCGGCCTGGAGCGCGGCCCAGGCCACGCGGTCGAGGCGCATGAAGTCTCCGAACGCAACGGTGATCTCCTCGAGCAGCGTGCGCTCGATCGGGCGCCTGAGCTCGAGCTTTGCCCGGGCGAGCGTTCCCCGGAAGCCGGCGACCGAGCTCAGGAAGATCGGCCGACTCTTGCCGTTGTCATAGCCGTAGGCGGTCTGCCAGCCGTTGAAGTCGGCCACTCCGAACTTCAACTGCAGGGCGAGGGCCCGCGCGGCGTCGGCGCGCTGGACGCCGTCGAACCGGTCGCTGAGACGGTTCATCCCCCAGATGCCGGCTCCCGCGGTGAGAGCGAGGCCGGCCACCGTGACCACGATCGCGGCGTACAGCTTCGACCTGATCGTCATGGCGAGGCCGCCGTTGGAGCTGTCGCCGGGACGCCGGGCCCCGGAGGCGTCGCGACGCGCGCGTCCGGCTCGAGCAGATCCAGGCGTCGCGCGAGCCAGCCCTTCGTCGTGGCCTGCAGCGCGAGCGTGAGCACGATCGCCATTGCGACCGTGGTGACGACGAGGTCGGAGTTCGGAACGTGCATGCTGACGATTATTCCGGCGATTGCTGCGGGCACGACACCGGTCTCCCTCGTCCACGCGAGGAAGAAGAGCTCCTGGCGCGTCCAGGCGGCGCGTCGGTCCGGCAGCAGGCAGACGAGCACTGCGAGCGGACGGGCGAGCAGGATCAGTGCAGCCAGAACTCCCAGAGCAGGAGCGAAGTGGTCGGCGATTGTGGTCCAGGGAAGGTTCGCGCCTAGGGTGATGAAAACGAAGATCACCATCACGTCGGCCACAGTCGAGATGAGCACGCGCATGTCGTGCTCGTGGTGGGAGAACATCGCCAGACCGAGCCGGTCCATGTTCCCGACGATCAGCCCGGCCAGGAACGCGCCGAGGTAGCCGCTTCCCCCTGCCGAGTCGATCGAGAAGAAGCTGCCGGCGACCACGGCCAGCACCGCGATCGCGCACGACTCACGCCAGATCCCCGCACGGCGGCTCGAGACGGCGGCGGACAGGACGATGCCGAACACGACGCCCATCGCCGTCGAAATCGCGAGGTCCTTGACGAAATCGACCATCGGTGCGGTCAGCGAGGCATGCCCACTGACGACGACCCCGGCGAACGCCAGGGCAAGCACGGCGCCCGTCGGATCGTTCAGCGCCGACTCGGCAATGATCGTCTGCGAGAGCTTCGGCCGAACACGCAACCGTTCGAAGAGCGGGACAAGAATGGCGGGGTCGGTCGGTGAGAGCGCTGCGCCGATCAGGAGACCCGAGGACAGAGGCAAGCCGAACAGCAAAGCGGCAACCGAGCCGGTGACAAGCGCAGTCAGCACGACGCCGGGCACGACGAGCAGCAGGAGCCCGACGGCGACCTTCCTCAGGATCCCGAGCGAGAGCTGGAGGCCGCCGTGAAAGAGGATGAAGGAGACTCCGAGCGTCAGCACGAGCTGCGAGCCCATCGAGTCGAGCGGCACATCGATCGAGTCGGAAACCGATGACCCCAAGAGGATCCCCGTCCCCAGCAGCACGAGCATGTGCGGCAGGTGGAGGAAGTCCGCGACGAGCCGCGCGCAGAGCCCGGCTCCGAGCATCAGCGTCACCGTGAGGATGACGTCCTTGACCGTCATAAGGGGGCGATTCTCCCCCGGGCGAGGCGACTCGTCCACCTTGCGCTTGCCGTCCCCGTATCGGACACTAGGCGCGCGTGCTCATCTTTCTACTCCTCGGGGTCTATCCATGGGTTCTGCTGCTCACGTTCGCGATCTCGCTCTACCTCACCTTTCTCGAGACACGAGAGCAGCAGATGGACCGGCGCCACACGTTCTGGTGGCTGCAGCTCACCTTCCTCTTCCATTTCGCCGGCTACCTCGCACTGAGAGGATGGACCTTCTATCGCCGCCGTCACTCCACGGCCTAGCCTGAGCGCCCGCCTCGCGCGGGTGACCTGGAGCCGCGTCGCGTTCATGGTCGCTCTGCTCGCCCTCGGACTGGTGCTGACGCGCGTCCTCGGCCGCACGGACACAAAGGTCAGCAAAGGCGATGCGATTGCGGTCGCGCGGACGAAGGTCGATTTCAAGCCGCAGGGCCACAACATCCGGCTCCTACGCCAGGGAATTCCTCCCAAGCCCGTCTGGGCCGTCTCGTTCTGGATCCGGAAGGCCGGAGGTGGCTTCTCCCGGATCACCGTCGTGCTGGTGAACGCGAACAGCGGCCAAGTCATGCAGGTGCGCCGCACAACTTGAGCGACGCCAGTGTTCGCTCTGCACACCCAGCAGAGTGGAAAGCTGTGCGGCCCCGATATTGTGCGCCCGGCCGCCCGTTCTTACGCTCGCCTGTGCTCGTAAGGGTTTCTCGCCGAATCGTCGAGAGAGGCAGGTTTACATCGTCGGGTCGCTGATTGCCGGACTGAGCGCTTTGGTCGCTCAGGCGCCGACGCCTCAAGAGCTGTCGGACAAATTGAGCCTCGACAGCTCGATCCTGTCCGAGCAGTTCTACTACTGGACCGTCGTCGTGATGTGGCTGATCCACGTCGGCTTCATGTCGTACGAGGCCGGTGTGTCGCGCCGCAAGAACGTCATGTCGACGGCGATGAAGAACATCCTCACGATCGCCGTCGTGACGCCGACGTTCTACTACTTCGGCTGGTGGATCTACGGCTGCTTCAACACCGGAATCATCCCCTTCACACCGAGCAAGTTCATCAATTCGGTGCATGCGAGCGAAGTTGCGATGGCGAACTTCTGCTCCACGACGTATCCCTGGGCCGCCAATTTCGGGCCGAATCTGACCGACCACATATCAGGCGTCTTCTGGGCAGCCTTCCTGCTCTTCTCGTGGACGACCGCGTCAATCGTGTCGGGCGCGCTCATCGAGAGGGTGCGCCTGTCGGCGTACCTCATCCTCGCCTGCATTCTCGGCTCGGTGATCTGGATCCTCGACGCGTCGTGGGGCTGGAGCGCCTACGGGTTCCTGAACATGCGCTGGGGCTTCCACGACTCGATCGCGGGCCTCGTCGTCCACGGCGTCGCCGGGGCTTTCACACTCGGCGTGTTGCTGAACCTGGGCCCAAGGATCGGCAAGTACACGCGCGACGGCTTAGCCAGGACTTTCCGGCCGCACAACCTGCATCTGACGTTGATGGGTCTGATGCTCATCTTCACTGGGTTCTATGCGTTCTACGCGGCGTGTCTGGTGATCCAGTCGACGACCCTCCCGGGCTGGGGGAACATCTACTTGAACCCGACGACGCTCTCGGCGATCACCTTCGCGATCACGATCGGCTTCGCCGGAGGCTTCACCGGCACCGGTGGGTACTTCGCCAGCCGCGGTGACCCCTTCTGGACGCTCTCCGGCGGCCTGGCCGGCGTGATCTCCGTGTCCGCCGGAGCCGATATCTACGCCCCGTCGCTCGACTATCTGATCGCGATCTTCGGCGGCGCGCTCTCTGTCTACGCGGGCAACTTCATCGAGAAGAAGCTCAGGGTTGACGATGCGGTCGGCGCAGTGGCCGTTCACGGGGTGTCGGGCTTCTGGAGCCCGCTCGCGGTCGGCCTGTTCGCGGCCGGCTACCCCACTGGCCTCAACAACGTCGACACGTCGCTGAACGGGCAGCTCTACGCCATGATGATTTTCCTGCCCCTCGGCTTCTTCGGCGGCTACATCCCCTCCTGGATCCTCAAGAAGCTCAACCTGCTGCGGGTGCCGCCGGAGGTCGAACTCGAGGGCCTCGACATGGCGGAGTTCCAGGCCGACTTCTACCCGGAGTTCGACCGTCCCGCAGAGGTGCTGATCCAGCCGGACGGCACGTTGGTCGAGTCCGCTCCCATTCTGCTCGAGGGATACCAGGAGTTGATGCGGAACGGGAATGCGCCCTCCAGACCGATGGTCCCGAGCTAGCAATGCAGGGACTCGTGCTCAGCATCGTGGTCATGCTCCTAGTCGTCGGCACACTGGGCCGCTGGGCCGTACGGGCGGACCGGCGCCGACGGGCGGAGGAAAGGTAGGAGGCGCGCATGGAGCTCGGCTGGCACACCGAACCTGGATGCATCCAGCACGACGTCCCCGGCTCGGAGGGCGTGTACAAGGCGTACGAGAAGTGCGCCGACTTCTTCACGTTCGGGCACGGTTCGAAGCTCGGAACGGAGACCTCCGGCGTCAACGTCTCCTACTGGATTCTCGTTGCGATCGCGTTCGCCGTATCCATCTCGTTTCTCGTCGCCTGGGTCGTTACCGAGGACCGCAAGCTGAAACGACAGACGGAACGTCTGCTCCGAAGCGGGCAGGCGGGTCAGGTGCATTTGCCGGGTTCCGGCACCGGTGGGCCGGCGTAACGAAGGAGGAGGGCTAGATGGCAAACCAGCCGCGCCGCAGAGGGCAGGTGACGTTCCCGCCGATGCAGAGGCATGTCCGCAACCTCGAGTACGCGCTGATCATCATCTGCATCCTGTGCATCATCGCCGGCGTCTTGATCGCGAAGGCGACCGACTGGGGCATAACGACGCGACCCTGAGGGCTCGAGCTATTAGGTCAGAGTAGGACCTGAACCGTCCCACTGCAAAGGCAGAGCGGCTAACCTTCTCGCGTGGTTTCGCTTCAGCGGATGCGAAGGCGGATGCCGCTTCTGGTCTTCATCCTCCTGGCGGTCTTCTGCCTCGTGGCGCTTGGGATCGCGTGCGCGTGCGCGTCAGATCACCCGATGCAGAACATTGATCGAGCGTTGAGCTCAATCCCGGCGGCGACCCCGCTTGTCGAAGTCTGGACGTTCACGTTCGGGACGCTCCTGATCCTTGCCTCGTTCGGCGTGCGGAAGCGACGTGTGGACAACAGCACATCGCCTGCAGCCTTGCAGTGCTTTCTGCTCTGAGTCGCTTGTAGGCATCGACGCTGCGCATGCGGCGTAGACCTGCGACTCGAAGGAGACGAAGTGGCTTCACGAAAGAAGAAAGCGCCCACGGCGAAGAAAGGGCGCGCGGTACAAGCGCCGACGTGGCGACAGACGGCATCGTCCCGACCCTTGGTCTGGGCGCTGGCCGGGGCCGGGGCTGTCGCCGTCGTAGCACTCGTCGTCGGCATTGCCGTGACGAGATCGAACGGTGGTTCCGGCAGACCGACTGCGTCAGAGGCCAGAGCCGGTCTCCCCGACACGCCGGACTATCACTCGCTGATGGTCTCGCCGACGAACGCGAAGACACTGCTGCTAGGTACGCATTACGGGCTCTTTCGCTCGACGGACGGTGGACGCACATGGGCGTCAGACGCGCTCGGCGGACAGGACGCGATGAACCTCGTCAGGCCAGGAGGGAAAACGGTCTGGGTGGCAGGGCACTATGTGCTCGCCAAGAGCGAAGACGGGGGCCGCACCTGGAGAAACGCTCGACCGCGGGGCCTGTCAAGGCTCGATGTTCACGGTTTCGCCGCCGACCCCCGTAACCCGCGGACTCTCTACGCTGCGATCGCCGGGACCGGTCTCTACCGATCGACTGACGGCGGCAGTTCGTTCAGCGTTGTCTCCACCGACGTCGGTCCAGCCGTTATGGCGCTTGCCGTCCTGCGGGACGGCCGCATCCTTGCCGGGGACATGCAGAAGGGATTGATGATCAGCCGCGACGCTGGGAAGACGTGGACCCAGAATCTTCGCGCTGGGCTGATGGGGGTTGCGCTAAATCCCGCCGATCCGAAGCGACTACTTGCCGCTGGGCCTGGCGTCCTACTTTCGACAAACGGCGGCGCTAGCTGGAGGCGCGTGCTCGACATTCCCGAAGGCGGCGGGCCAGTGGCATGGTCAGGAAGCAACCCAAAGATCGCGTACGTCGTCGGATTCGACCGAACGCTGTACCGCAGTGCCGACAGCGGGCAGACCTGGAGCGCAGTCGGATGAGCGTCGCCGCCTTGGCTCTCCTTGTCTGCGCGCTCGCATGCCCCGTGGGGATGGGACTGATGATGTTCTTCATGCGGAAGGGTCATGGTCATTCCGCCGACGGAGAGCCGAATCGAACCGGCGAGAGCAGAGATGAGCGAGCCGACTGATCCGCAGCTCGAGTCACATCAGAGGTCGCCCGTCGGCTGGGCGTTGATGACTGCCTCGCTGGCCCTCGTCTTCGGACTGCTCGGCCTGCTCGTCTACAAAGTCGCTCAGGGAAATCCGGGGAAGGGCTTTGTGGCAGCCATAAGCCACAATACGAAGCCCTTAGCACCGGACTTTCGATTGAAGGTGCTGTGGCCGCACTCGGAAACGTGGCCTGAATCGGCTCGGCCGTCTCTTGCTGATGGTTACGTGTCGCTGTCGGAAATACGCGGGTCTCCGGTTATCCTCAACTTCTGGGCGTCCTGGTGCATCCCCTGCGGGCACGAGGCACCGAGGCTGGCAGCTTCGGCCGAGGCTCACCGAGCGAAGGTCGTCTTTCTGGGGCTTGACATCAAGGACTACAGCTCGGACGCGCGCAAGTTTCTCCGCCGCTATCGCGTGAACTACGTCTCGCTGCGGGATGTCGGCAGCCACAGTTACAACGCCTACGGATTGACGGGGCTGCCTGAAACGTACTTCCTTGATCGCAGTGGGCGAGTCGTCGCGCACAGAATCGGAGAGATATCGAGCAACCAACTTGAGTCGGGGATCAATCAAGCTTTGGAGTCGCAGAGATGAGGAAAGGTCGTGTACCGATTGGATTGTTGGCAGGCGCGGTACTGCTGCCGGTTCTTGTCGGCGTGATCGTGTATTCGATTCTGCCCGCTGGGAGTCAATCAACAGCCTTGTCGAGCGTGGGTGGTCCGCCTGCCGGGCCTTATCGGGAAGTGAACCGCCCAAGGGAATCTTCGTGCCAAAGTTTGCGCTGAGGGACTACCGCGGGAAGCTCGTGAGGAGCCACGCGCTGCGCGGGAGGGTCGTACTCGTCACATTCCTTGACACTGATTGCAAGACCAAGTGTCCGCTGATCGCAAGCGCAGTCGGAGACGCCTTGCAGTTGCTCGCGCGGTCAGAGCGTAGGCAGATTGCTCCACTCGCTCTCACCGTGAATCCAAAGAGGGACACACCCCAACGGGCGCGGAGATTCCTTCGCCAGCGACACGCGCTTGGTCTTGACTTCTTAATCGGCACGCTGAAAGAGATGCGCCCCGTTTGGCGGGCGTTCCACATCGTCGCGGCGGCAGAGACCGGGAGCGCCGATATCCATTCAGTAGATGCCCGCGTCTATGACCGCGAAGGCGAGTGGGTTTCGACGCTGCACCTGCCTCCGGACCTCACGCCCAAGAACGTCGCGCACGATCTCAGGAGGGCGCTTAGAGGGAGTCAATCGTGAAGCCTTTCCCGAAAATCCGCTTCAGGCTCGCCGTGCTGGTCGTCTGCGCGGGGGCGGTCGCCCTCGTTGCGCTCGCCGCTGTCTCGGTCGTACAGGTCATTCGCGGCGACACGAGCTCCATCGTGGATCGGCCGGTTCACGCTCGGACCCTAAAGCAAGGTTTCTCGATCCTGAGTCAACGACACTCAAACAAGTGCGGTCTTCGGCCCGAATCGCTCGACTCCGTCGCGACGAATGGTCGTCTCCAAGGCTCTTGCTGTTCGCCGATGAAGTTCTCGCACTACACGGAGCAGCTCAGTGGCCTCGCGCAGTACGCGAGCATGACAGAGATCCCTCAAAACCCGTACGACGTTTCCGTACGGCTTGCCAAGCGTCTTACGTCGTATTCGGATCGCATCAAGCTAACGGCTCAGCAACAGACCACTTACGACCAGGCCGTAAAGCTGGCCGACGAGCACGGGCCGTGCTGCTGCCACTGCTGGCGCTGGACAGCGTTTGAGGGACAGGCGAAGTACTTGATCACGCGGCGGCAGTTCGACCCCAACCAGATCGCGCACACCTGGGACCTCGAAGACGGCTGCGGCGGCGCCTGACTTGATTGTCGCGGTCGCGATCGGGCACGAGCTGTGGCGGGCGCTGAGCTTCGCCTTCGGCATGACCTGGGAGGTACTGTGGGCGCTGATTCTCGGCTTCGCGCTCTCGGGCGCGGTGCAGGCGGTGGTCTCGAAGCGCGAGATGCGCCGTCTGCTGCCCGACGACTCACCGAAGACGCTCGCGGTTGCGTCCGGCCTCGGTGCTGCTTCGTCTTCCTGCTCGTACGCAGCGGTCGCGCTCGCGCGCTCGCTGTTTCGTAAGGGCGCCGACTTCACCGCAGCGATGGCGTTCCAGTTCGCGTCAACCAATCTGGTGATCGAGCTCGGGATCATCATGGCCCTCTTGCTGGGCTGGCAGTTCGTGCTTGGCGAGTTCATCGGCGGGCCGCTGATGATCGTCCTCCTCGCTGTCGCTTTCCGGCTCTTCCTCAGCCGCCGCTTGGTCGAGGAGGCGCGAACGGAAGCGGAGAAGGGCCGACTCGGCTCGATGGAGGGTCACGCCGAGATGGACATGTCCGTGCTAGCCGGCGGACGCTCGCTCTGGCAGCGGCTGCGTTCGCCCCAAGGCCTTACGGCGACCGCGAACTACTTCGTGATGGACTGGGCCGCGATCTGGAAAGACATCTTCGGCGGCCTGCTGATCGCCGGTGCGCTCGCAGCCTGGGTGCCGAACTCGTTTTGGCAGAGCTTCTTCTTCGAGCACCACAGCACCGTGGCGAAGTTCTGGGGGCCGATCGTTGGGCCAGCGGTCGCGATCGTCAGCTTCGTTTGCTCGATCGGCAACGTCCCACTGGCCGCGGTGCTCTGGAACGGCGGCATCAGCTTCGGCGGCGTCCTCGCGTTCATCTTCGCTGACCTACTTGTGCTGCCAATTCTCAATATCTACCTCAAGTACTACGGCTGGCGGATGGCCGCGTTCCTGCTCGCGACCTTCTACCTGACGATGGTTGCCGCGGGTCTTATCGTCGAGTTTGTTTTCCAGGGCCTCGGGTTGGTCCCCCACGAGCGCGATGCCAAGGTCGTCCAGGCGTCCGTGACGTTCAACTACACATCCGTGCTCAACATCATCTTCCTCGGCGTCGCTGCGGCCCTTATCTGGCGTTATTTCCGGTACGGCGGTGGCATCAGGATGCTAAAGATGATGGACAGGCCAATGGGCCACGACGCGGCCCACGGGCACAGCCATGGTGCTTGAATCCGACGACACGCGAGTGTCGTACATGGTGCGAGGAACCATGCAAGTTCTTGATGAGATCGTCCTTGTGCCAGCTCCGCTCCGGCAGGATTGCGAGGCGAGGCGCTGGTATACCGAAGGAGGCGAGACCTGCATCGCCCTCTCTGAAAGTGGCAAGCTCCTGGAGCCGCTCCCGACGTTCTGTCCATCGTTCTACGCCGTGATCGCCACGGAAGTCGACCCCCACGAGGCAAGTCAGTACGCGCTGACACACGGCTACTGTCACGCAAGAAACGTCAACTGAACGTCGGCTAACCTAAAACCATGGCGGCAGCAATCGAGACGCTTGCTCCAGCCCACGAGCGTGCGCTTCTCGTCAGGCGCGCCCGGTTTCTCGCATGGGGCGGCAACGCGTGGCACTTCGTGGAGTTCGCCATCGCTGTCGCCGCGGGCATCGCGGCGTCGTCTATCGCGCTGATCGGCTTCGGCTTCGACAGCCTCATTGAGTCGCTCGCGGGGTTCATTATCGTGTGGCGCTTCGCTGTGCGGAGGCGTGATTCGGAGGCCGCCGAGCGTCGCGCGCAGCAGCTCGTCGCGGTCAGCTTCTTCATCCTCGCGGCCTACGTCGGCGTAGCGTCACTGCGGACGTTCTTCGGGGCGCACCATCCCGAGACGAGTTGGGTCGGAATCGGTCTAGCAGCGTTCACCGCGCCCACGATGCCGCTCCTCGCACGCGCGAAGCAACGTGTCGGGCACGCACTCGGGTCAAGCGCAACGGTCGGTGAGGCTCAACAAAACATGATCTGCGCGTACTTGTCGGTCGCGCTCCTCGTCGGGCTCGGAGCGAACGCACTAGTGGGATGGTGGTGGGCTGATCCCGCCGCCGCGCTCGTGATCGCAGCCGTCGCCTTCCGCGAGGGGCGCGAATCATGGCGCGGCGAAGCCTGCTGCGATACCTGCTGAACCCGGAGCTGAAGTGGCCGCGTTCAGCGACTAGAAAGGACCAACCGTGCGCCCGTGCTCGTCGATGTCGACGTCGATGGCGGCGGCCTTTCTCCCCAGCCCCGGCATCGTCATGATCTTGCCGCAGAGCAGCACGAGCCAGCCGGCTCCTGTGTGGGCGCGTACGTCGCGCACGTGCACCGTGAATCCTGTCGGTGCGTTGAGGAGCGTCGGATCGTCCGAGAGCGAGAGGTGGGTCTTCGCCATGCAGATCGGCAGTTCGCCGAGCCCATGTTCCGCGAAGCGCGCGATCCTCTCTTCGGCGAGCGGGAGAAGGTGGACGTCGTCGGCGCCGTACACCCGCCGGGCGATCGCGTGGACTTTGTCCGGGAGGATGGGAAGCTGAAGCGTCAGGCAGCCCACCTTCTGGTTGCCGGGCGGGCAGGGCAGGTGCAGCTCAGCCCCGAGGTCCGCGCTGACGTTGCTCAGCCCGGGCTCGGCGGACCGGCGGAGTAGGACGAGGAGGTAGACGAGATGGCGGACCGAGTCAAACGCACGCAGCAGATCGTGTTCGCGCCGATGCAGCGTCACTCGGTGACGTTTGAGCAGGCGTTCATCGTCTTCTGCATCCTCTGCATCATCCTTGGCGTCGTCATCGCGAAGGCGACCGACTGGGGCGTCACTACACGACTCTGAGAGCCTGAAGGCTCGCACGTCTCCTTAGCCGGCGCCGACTCCAATCTCAACTGGAGCTCGGCTCAGGCGACAGGACGTTCGCGCAGGCGACCAATCTCTCTACTACGCGGGGAGTTGTGAGCCGGTTGAGTTCGGCCTGGACGCCCGCGATCAACGGCCCGCTGGGATGCTGGGTGCCGAAGTAGACGCGCCAGGTCGCACAAGTCATGTGGGCGTGGGCCGCTGCCGATAACTCCGAGGTGCACCTCCAGTCCGACATCTCGCTAGGAGCCGCTGACGGCTCGATTGCTGCGTCTGCCTCGCCCGCTGGCTCGTTCGTCTACGCCCCGCTGCGCGTGCGCTTCAACTGCGTCGCTACGGCCTTCTTTGCGCCCTGCATGGTGGTCGCCTTACTTGGAGGGACGCTCCTGTGGGCGCTCGAATCGCTGTGGGGACTCAACTCGCTGTGGGTCTTCGCGATTCCGAGCCTGCCCGCGCTGTATGTGGGCCTTTGGGCGATGAGGCGCGGGGCCAGAGTTCGCCTCGTGGTGTCGCAAGAGGGCGTGCTGATCGACAACACCTGGCGCAGCTATAGGTTTTCGTGGTCGGACGTAGGTGGCGTCGGAATCCGTGCGGCGACGAGTCCCTTCCCTTTACCAGTTCTGTGGTTTCGGCTAATGGGACGCTCTCCGGTGGTCGCGCAGGCCACACCGCTCCGCTGCAGCGTCAGGCAGGAGTTTCTCAGAATGGTCTTGTCATACGCACCAGCGTCAGTCCAACGCCTCGACGACCTCGCCTTGCTCGGAACCGACTCTGCTATCTCATGGAGATGGCGCGTCAGGTGGGTGAGGAAACATCCCAGCAGTCTTTTGACCCGCTGGCTGGATCGGTTTGGCGCCTAACTTCGAATCTGGCTATCAGCGCTTCGCGCTCGTCTTCGTGGTCGCAGCGGCGGCTGCCTGGTTCTATGCATTCAACGAATGGTGGGGATCCTTCTACGCAGCCTTGCTATGCGCTCCGGTAGGACTCGCTTCGACATTTCTCTTTCTGATGCTGATTGGCACACTGCGACAGATCACCGGCGTTCGCGATTCGCTCCTAACATGGCTCTTGATCTTCGGCGGAATCGCAATCGCCGCCTATGGGTTGGCCGCGTTCGCTGGTCCGACTCGCGCACTTGTTGTCCTCGCTGGCGCCGCGCTCGTTATGGGAGGGATAATGCTGCTCAAGCCGCGGATGAACGCGATGGAGCACCGCTACGACCAGGCGAACTAGAGAGTGAAACGCGCTCGCCAGTTCGTCTAATCGTTTGGTGCAGTCGTCTGCGACCGTAAGCGGCTTTGTCCCGTGTCGTGAGGCTTAAGCCGGTTCAACGCAACGACGAGGGCGCGTGACGCGGCCCGCCAGTCCGCCAAGCGGGCTTCGTATGCCTCTTGGTCGCGCTCCGTCCATCTCGGGTGACGGGGGGTGATGCCCTCCCGGAGAGCCGCGTGCGCAGCGCGCTCCTTCCAGGCAGCGGCCATGACCGCTTGCTCGCAGTTATGCAGATCTGCCACCGACGCCCCTTTCCGTCATCTTTCTTCCCCCGCGTGTGGGTCGCCTATAGAGAAGACTCATTGGAGGACGGGAACTTGCATCGGATTTCGAGCCCTCGAAGCTGCGGGGCAAGGTTCTGAGGAGAGTGAAACCGCTCCCGCCCGACCGAACATGCATGCCTCAAGACCTCGTCCGACAGGACCCCCACGACACCAGAAGTTCTTGTCGCCTTTCCGCCAAAACGCGACAGCGGCGGGAGCACGACGACGATCTCGAGGGCCGTGGCGCCGCCTACGTTTCGACGTTTCGCTGGGGGGAGGGTCGACCGGCGATTTCGTCAACCGCCGGCATCGCCGACGTTTCGACATTAGTTCCCCGGCCGCCTTTCTCGCGGTTTGTGTTATGTGAATCCGCCCGGGTGAGCGGCTTCGCTCGTCGCCTGCTTCAGGCCGCGTGGTGTCGCAGTTCTTCCTCGATTTCGGCCAGCAGCTCGTCTACCAGTTGCGAGGAGTCGGTCCGCACGAGCCGGCCAAGGAGACCCCGCCGCTCCCATCGAACAGCACGCTGGGCCGCATCCGCGAGCCTGTGCATGCAAGAGACGCAGATCCTCACATGCCGCTCCGTCTCTGCACTCGCAATTCCGGCGACGTAGCGCCCGATGTCCGCCTCGGATAGGTGGGCGAGCAGTGGCATGAGCGGGGATTCCCGCGTTCGGCTTAGGTTACCCGCGGCGGCGCCTCCTTGTGTATGCCGAATCCTGGTGGCATCGAGGGTCGAGTATTGACGAGCCCAGCCGCTTTCGTCAGCATCTCGAAGTGAGTGGCCGTCGCGGTTTGGCTGAATGGCGACGAGGCAGCGACACTTGGGTCTCTCTCGGCGGTTCCTCTCTGCGGTTCGCGTGCGCTCCCCGGCTTTGGGCGGCTTTGAGAACTACGGGCTGCCGGTCGCTCCTTGCGCTGCGCGCGGGTTGGCGGTGAGGGCGACGAGGTGGAGGCCGCGCCGCCGGATGCCGCGTACGATCGCGGGCAGGGCTGCGAGGGTGGCGGAGCGGTCGCCACCACCGTCGTGGAGGATCACG
>WNGI01003295.1_pt1 | contig 14203 bp, 14 predicted proteins | sample 5400621 | NCBI WGS metagenome assembly WNGI01 (sample SAMN13153374, study PRJNA577476) | soil metagenome | isolation source: 20 cm soil or saprolite under Garry oak tree replicate 1 | place: USA:California | collected 2016-06-15
AACAGCTGCCCGACCTTCTGTTCCAGGCTCATGCCGGCGACGAGCGCCTGAACGCTGCCGGGCGTCGCGGCCGCTCCCGCCGACGCGCCCGCTGCCGAGGACGCCGCCGCGACGAGCACGCAGACCGTTGCCGATACCAGTACCTGTCGGATTCGCATGACTTCTCCTCGCAGAGCACGCAGAAGCTGGCAATCCGACCGTAGGCGCTATCCCGCCATTTGGTCTAGACAATCGGCGGTTGAGACGAATCTCTTGTAGCGGGCACTCCGCGGCCGACCTACGCTCGGCGGCGTGTACCGGACGATGCTCAAGAGCAAGATCCACCGGGCAACGGTGACCCAGGCAGACCTGCACTACGTCGGCTCGATCACGATCGACGCCGATCTCATGGACGCCGCCGATCTGCTGCCCGGCGAGCAGGTCGCCGTCCTCGACATAACGACCGGCGCGCGCTTGGAGACCTACGCGATCGAGGGCGAGCGCGGCTCCGGCGTCGTCGGGATCAACGGCGCCGCCGCGCACCTGGTGCGGCCCGGCGATCTGGTCATCGTGGTCAGCTACGCCGCGCTGCCGGACGCCGCGGCGAAGGCGTACGAGCCGAAGGTGGTGCTCGTCGACAGGGCGAACCGCATCGTGCATCAGGGCGACGACCCCGCGCATCCGGGCGTGTTGCCGGCCTGAAGCGCCCGCGGTCTGCGGGGCCGTCCGGCCGTTCGCTGGTAGCGGACGGCACACGGGCATCAGCGCCCCACTCCGCTCGTTGACCCGGTATGCGCCGCCGACTTCGCGCCTGGCGGCGCAGCGCAATGACGACCTAGTGCTCGAACTGCGACCTTGGCCGTAACACGGCGGCAGTAGAGTCGACACCGAGTGGTTCGTCGTGCACCGTGACGATGAGGTGACGGGGCGTGGCGGGCAGGTACCGCACCGATCGTCTGTGAACTGCACCGAGGCGCGGAAGGAGCTGTCAATGTTCGAGAGGTTTACCGACCGCGCGCGTCGGGTTGTCGTCCTGGCCCAGGAAGAGGCCCGGATGCTCAACCACAACTACATCGGCACCGAGCACATCCTGCTAGGCCTGATCCACGAGGGCGAAGGCGTCGCCGCCAAGGCCCTCGAGTCGCTCGGCATCTCACTCGAGGCCGTCCGCTCGCAGGTCGAGGAGATCATCGGTCAGGGCCAGCAGGCGCCGAGCGGGCACATCCCGTTCACGCCGCGGGCCAAGAAGGTGCTCGAGCTGTCACTGCGCGAGGCGCTGCAGCTCGGCCACAACTACATCGGCACCGAGCACATCCTGCTCGGCCTCATCCGCGAGGGCGAGGGCGTTGCGGCCCAGGTGCTGGTGAAGCTGGGCGCCGACCTGAACAAGGTCCGCCAGCAGGTCATCCAGCTGCTCAACGGCTACCAGGCCAAGGAGCCCGCGGGCACCGCGTCCGAGGCCACGCCGTCGACGTCGCTGGTACTCGACCAGTTCGGCCGCAACCTGACCCAGGCCGCCCGCGAGGGCAAGCTCGACCCGGTCATCGGCCGCGAGAAGGAGATCGAGCGCCTGATGCAGGTGCTGTCTCGCCGGACGAAGAACAACCCGGTGCTGATCGGCGAGCCCGGCGTCGGCAAGACAGCCGTCGTCGAGGGACTGGCCCAGGCGATCGTCAAGGGCGAGGTGCCCGAGACGCTCAAGGACAAGCAGCTCTACACGCTCGACCTCGGCTCGCTGGTTGCCGGGTCGCGATACCGCGGCGACTTCGAGGAGCGGCTGAAGAAGGTCCTCAAGGAGATCCGCACGCGCGGCGACATCATCATGTTCATCGACGAGATCCACACCCTGGTCGGTGCGGGTGCCGCCGAGGGCGCGATCGACGCGGCGTCCATCCTCAAGCCGATGCTGGCTCGTGGCGAGCTGCAGACAATCGGCGCCACCACGCTGGACGAGTACCGCAAGTACCTGGAGAAGGACGCCGCGCTCGAACGGCGCTTCCAGCCGGTGCAGGTGGGCGAGCCGACCGTGGCGCACACCATCGAGATCCTCAAGGGACTGCGCGACCGCTACGAGGCGCACCACCGCGTCTCGATCACCGACGCTGCGCTGGTCGCGGCTGCGGGGCTGGCCGATCGCTACATCTCCGACCGGTTCCTGCCGGACAAGGCGATCGACCTGATCGACGAGGCCGGTTCGCGCATGCGCATCCGCCGCATGACCGCGCCGCCGGATCTGCGCGAGTTCGACGAGCGCATCTCCGAGGTGCGCCGCGACAAGGAGTCCGCGATCGACGCGCAGGACTTCGAGAAGGCCGCCGGTCTGCGCGACAAGGAGAAGACGCTCCTTGCCGACAAGGCCAAGCGTGAGCAGGAGTGGAAGGCCGGCGACATGGACGTCGTGGCCGAGGTCGACGACGAGCAGATCGCCGAAGTCCTCGCCACCTGGACGGGCATCCCGGTCTTCAAGCTCACCGAGGAGGAGACGGCCCGGTTGCTGCGCATGGAGGACGAGCTGCACAAGCGGATCGTCGGCCAGGTGCAGGCCGTCAAGGCCGTGTCGCAGGCGATCCGGCGTACCCGGGCCGGCCTGAAGGACCCGAAGCGTCCGGGCGGTTCGTTCATCTTCGCCGGGCCTTCGGGCATCGGTAAGTCCGAGCTGGCCAAGGCGCTCGCCGAGTTCCTGTTCGGCGACGAGGACTCGCTGATCCATCTGGACATGTCCGAGTTCCACGACCGGTACACGGTGTCGCGGCTGGTCGGTGCCCCTCCGGGCTACGTCGGCTACGACGAGGGTGGCCAGCTCACCGAGAAGGTGCGCCGGAAGCCCTTCTCCGTGGTGCTGTTCGACGAGGTCGAGAAGGCGCACCCGGACGTCTTCAACACGCTGCTACAGGTGCTCGAGGACGGCCGGCTGACCGACGGCCAGGGACGCATCGTCGACTTCAAGAACACGGTGCTGATCCTGACCACCAACCTCGGCACGCGTGACGTCTCGAAGTCGGTCAGCCTGGGCTTCCAGGCGGCCAACGACGACTCGTCGAACTACGACCGGATGAAGCAGAAGGTCAACGACGAGCTCAAGCAGCACTTCCGGCCCGAGTTCCTCAACCGCATCGACGACACGATCGTGTTCCACCAGCTGTCCGAGCCCGAGATCGTCGAGATCGTCGACCTGATGATCGCCCGGCTCGACACGCAGATGCGCAACAAGGACATGGGACTCGAGCTCACCGCAGAGGCGAAGAAGCTGCTCGCCAAGAAGGGCTACGACCTCGTACTCGGTGCGCGGCCACTGCGCCGCACGATCCAGCGCGAGATCGAAGACGCGCTGTCGGAGAAGATCCTGTTCGGCGAGCTCACGCCTGGGCAGATCGTCGTCGTCGACGCGGTCGCGTCCGAGGACGGCAACGAGAAGAACGGCACGTTCACGTTCCGCGGCGAGGCCAAGCCGGCACCGGTGCCGGATGTCGCCGTGCCCGCGGACGTCGTGAGCGGCGAGTAGCGCAAAGCGCAGCGAACGGGCCGCCTCCCGGATCCGGGGGGCGGCCCTCTTGCTAGCCAGGCAGCGCGAACCGGCCGTCGGGCAGTGGGTCGACGAGACCGTCGATGATCAGCGCGTCGAGAGCGCGGTCGCGCTGTGCGGCGTCTTGCCAGACGACGTCGAGGGCGACGCGGGTCACCGGATCGGGCGATCCGCGCAGCACGCCGAGCAGCAACCCGCGCACCTGCCGGTCGGTGCCGGTGAACTGCTGCGGACGCGCTCGCGGGCCGCCGTAGGCCGGTGAGCCGGCCAGCCGCCACGCACAGCCGTCGCGCAGCGGACAGGTCGCGCACCGCGGCGCCCGCGCGGTGCACACGAGCGCGCCGAGTTCCATCAGCGCGACGCTGACCCGGGCCGCCCGCGCCGGGGCGTCCGGCAGCAGGGCCGCGACGGACGCGTGATCGCGCGCCGGCGCCGGCGGGCCCGCCTCGGCCTGCCCGGTAATGAACCGGGCGACGACCCGGCGCACGTTCGTGTCGACGACCGGCTGGCGCTGGCCGAACGCGAACGCGGCAACCGCACGTGCCGTGTAGGCACCGATCCCGGGCAGCGTCAACAGGTCGTCCACGCTCGCGGGCACCTCGCCGTCGAAGCCGCGCACCAGCGTCACGGCACATCCGTGCAGGCGCAGCGCACGGCGCGGGTAGCCGAGCTTCCCCCACATTCGCACTGCCTCGCCCGCGGGTTCGGCCGCGAGCGCAGCCGGTGTCGGCCAGCGGGCGAGCCACGCGTCGTAGGCGGGCAGCACGCGCGACACGGGTGTCTGCTGCAGCATGACCTCGCTGACCAGCACTGCCCACGGTGTGACGCCGCGTGCGCGCCACGGCAGGTCGCGCGCCGAGTCGGCGTACCAGTCGAGCAGTGCCGACGTGAAATCCACCGCGTCAGTGTCCGCCAGCGCGCCTGCCGTTGCGACTTCGGATACGGTGTCGCGACGATGCTTCGCCCGATGGGATCACTGCCCACGTCCGTCTACTGGCGTCGGCGCCTGCTGATCGTCGCCGCTGTGTTACTCGCCGCCTTGACGGTCTACGTCGTGTTCGTGTCCGGCGACAACAAGAAGACGTCAGGCCAGCCGACGGGCGCAGCGTCGTCGACGCACCCGGCATCGTCGACGCCGTCGACGCTCGCGGGCACCAGTGTCGCGCCGGTCTCGTGCGTGCCGTCCGTGCTCAAGGTCGCGGCCGTGACCCAAGCGGGCGGCTACCGGGTGGGCCAGCAGCCCGAGCTCGCGATCGAAGTGACCAACACCGGTACCGCGCCGTGCATCGCCAACCTGTCGGACTCGCAGATCGAGCTGATCGTGTTCAACGGCGCGTCGCGGGTCTGGGGTAGTCATGACTGCCAGGTGGAGCCGGGCACCAGCCCGGTCACGCTGATAGCGCGCAAGCCGGTGCGCCGTTCGATCCAGTGGACGGGGCTGTCCTCGCGGCCGGAGTGCGCGGGTAGCCGGCAGCGAGTCGGAGCCGGCGTCTACACGCTGCGCGTGCACCTCGGCAAGATGGAGTCCGCGGACGCGAAGTTCACGATCAAGCCGTAGCTTGCCCGTTCAGCGCTTACGGATAGCGGTCGATGATCGACGCGTCGGCGAGGCGCGAGATGGCCTCGCGGACGCTGCGGGCACGCGACTCGCCCACGCCTTCGACGCTCTGCAGATCCTCGACGGTCGCTGCCAGCAGCTTCTGCAGGCCGTCGAAATGCTCGACGACGCGATCGAGGATGCTGCCCGGCAGCCGCGGGACGCGGGCGAGCAGCCGGTAGCCGCGCGGGCTGGCGACGCCGTCGAGGGCGTCGGTGCCGCCGGCGAAGCCCATCGCCTGCGCGACCAGACCGAGGTCGAGCAGGTCGGTGGCCGACAGGTCGGCCAGTTCGGTCAGCACCTGCGCGGACGTGCGCCCGTGGCGCCCGCCGGGCAGGTAGTCGCGCGCGATCAGGTCGCGGTCGGCGTCGACGCCGGCCATCAGCTCCTCGAGCTGCAGCGCGAGCAGGCGGCCGTCGGTGCCCAGCTCGACGACGTAGCCGGTCATCTCGTCCGCGATGCGACGCACCATCTCCAGCCGCTGCGACACCATGGCGGCGTCGCGGACCGTGACGAGATCCTCGATCTCCAGCGCCGACAGCGTGTTGGACACCTCGTCCAGGCGGGCCTTGTAGCGCTCCAGCGTCGCAATCGCCTGGTTGGCGCGCCCGAGCAGTTCGCCGCTGCTCTCCAGTACGTAGCGCCGATGGCCCAGGTAGAGCCCGATGATCCGCATGGACTGCGACACCGAGATGACCGGGTGGCCGGTCTGGATCGCGACGCGCTGCGCCGTGCGGTGGCGCGTGCCGGATTCGTCGGTGTCGATCGCCGGGTCGGGCATCAGGTGGGTCGCGGCCCGCAAGATGCGTGACCCGTCGGACGAGAGCACGACCGCGCCGTCCATCTTCGCCAGCTCGCGCAGCCGCGTGGCGGACGATTCGACGTCCAGCGGGAAGCCGCCCGTACACAGCGACTCGACGATGCTGTCCGATCCGATGACGAGCAGTGCGCCGGTGTTGCCGCGGAGGATGCGCTCGAGCCCGTCGCGCAGCCAGGTTCCGGGAGCGACGGTCGCCAGGACGAGCCGTAGCGCGTCGTCGCGCTCGCTGGTTGGCACGCCCGCTCCCCACTATCAGCCCGAGTCGAGACTTCAGTCTAGGTCGGCCGGCCAGTCAAATGCGCTAAGGGCGCCGCCGGCTGAACCAGCCAGGCCGACCCGGCCGGGTCCGGCTAGGCCGAGGCACCACCTCCCTGGACCGTCCGCAGGGCCGGGCGCCGCCCCTCGCCGATCCGGTTGCGCATGTTGGCCACGGCCGCCAGGGCCGCGGGCAACGTGTCGACCGGCAACGTCCTGATCCCGTGGACCGCCGCCGAGCGCAGCGACCCGCCGTCGTGCCCACCGGGCACGAGCGCCACGGTGAAGCCCAGGCGGGCGGCCTCGGCGAGGCGCCGTTCCAGGCCGCCGACCCGCCGGATGTCGCCGGACAGCGACACCTCGCCGATCGCGCAGAGCGTCTGCGGCAGCGGCGCGTCGCGGGCCGCCGAGGCGAGCGCCAGCGCGATGGCCAGATCGCTGGCGGGCTCCGTCGCTCGCATGCCGCCGACCGTCGCCGCATACACCTCGAAGTCGCCGAAGGCGATGCCGCCGTGGCGGGCGAGAACTGCCAGCAGCATCGCGACGCGTCCCGAATCGAGATCGGTGACCGATCGCCGCGGCGTGCCGCCGGTGGGCGATCGGGCCACAAGCGCCTGCACCTCGGTGACGAGCGGCCGCTTGCCCTCGATGCAGATCGTGACGCATGTGCCCGCGACGGGCGTCGCGCGCTCGGACAGGAACTGCCCGGACGGGTCGGCCAGCCCGACGATGCCGTCCTCGCGCATCTCGAAGCAGCCGATCTCGTCCGCCGGGCCATAGCGGTTCTTGGTGGCGCGGATGAGGCGTAGCGATGTGTGCCGGTCGCCTTCGAAGTGCAAGACGACGTCGACGAGATGCTCGAGCACCCGCGGCCCGGCCACCGAACCGTCCTTGGTGACATGGCCGACGAGCACGGTGGCGATACCGCGCTCCTTCGCGACGGCGATCAGCGCTGCCGCGACCGCCCGGATCTGCGGTACGCCGCCGGACGCGCTGTCGACCGTGTCGGTCGAGATCGTCTGGACCGAGTCGACGACGAGCAGCCCCGGCGCCACGTCGTCGACGTGTGTCAGCAACGCGCCGAGGTCGTTCTCGGCGGCCAGGTAGAGCGATTCGTGCACGGCACCGGTGCGTTCGGCTCGCAGCCGCACTTGCGCGGGTGACTCCTCGCCGGTGACGATCAGTGCGCGCTGCCCGGCGCTGGCGGACCGATGCGCGACGTCGAGCAGCAGCGTGGATTTGCCGACCCCGGGCTCACCGGCGAGCAGCACGACCGACCCGGGCACCAGCCCGCCGCCGAGCACGCGGTCGAGTTCGGCGACCCCGGTGGGACGCGCGCGGGCGACGTCAGGATCGAGCTCGGCAATCGGGCGAGCCGGCCGCTGCACGGGACCGGGCTGCACTGCGTTCGTGCGCGCGGGCGAACCGTCGGACATCGTGCCCCACGCCTGGCACTCCGGGCACCGCCCGACCCATTGCGCGGCCGACGCGCCGCACTCGTCGCACCGGTACGGCGCCGCGCGGCGCGCGCTGGGTTTCGTCACGCCGTCAACGTAGGGCGGGCCACCGACAGAATTCCGACGCCGCGCCCGAACTCACCACGGCACCGACCGCCCGTCGCGAAAGAAGCCGCCCGTCGGCCCGTCGTCGGGCAGCGTCACCGCCCAGACGACCGAGGCAGCGCCGTCCCTGACCGGCCGACCGCCCCGTCCGCCCATGTCGGTCGCCACCCATCCCGGGCAGATCGAGTTGACGAGGATCCGGGCCGAGCGCAACTCGCCGGCGAGCGTGCGCGTCAGGGCGTTCAGCGCGGCCTTGGTGATCTGGTATGCGGGGGTACCGCCGCCCATCGACGCCAGCGAGCCTGCCTCGGACGACACGTTGACGACGCGGCCGTGCTCGGCGTCGCGCAGCATCGGCAGGAGCGCCAGCGTGGTCCGCCACGCGCCGAACAGATTCGTCTCCATTGCCTCGTGGATGACGTCGAGGTCGGCCGTCTCGGCCCGGGCGCACGTGTCGTAGAGGATTGCCGCGTTGTTCACGAGGACATCGCAGCGGCCGAACCGCTCGGTCACCCACGCTGCCGCCGCTTGCACGCTGCCGTCGTCGGATACGTCGAGCTGGCAGGCAACGACGTTCGGGTCACCGAGCTCCGCGGCCGCTCGCTGGCCCTTACGCAGATCGCGTGAGCCGAGCACGACCGCGTAGCCGAGGCCGGCGAGCTGCCGGCACACCTCGAGCCCGATCCCGCGGTTGGCGCCGGTTACGACCGCGACAGGCTGCCCGCTCATGGCGCTCGGTTCAGGCGTCCCCGGTGAGCTTGATGTTCTCTGTCGGCGTCGTGGACGGGCCTGGCGCGAGGTGCACGGCGACCGTGAACGTCACGCTGCCGGCGCCGGCGAACTGGAACGTGATCGGGAACGACTCCGCCGGGAACAGCGGGCTGGTCAACCCGTGCAGCTGGATCACCGCGAGGTCAGGCGAGTAGCCGATCGAGACCGCGCGGCCGGCGGGCAGGTCGAGCGACTCGAGTGAGGACGGAGCGGACGGAGCGGACGGCGAGGACGCAGCGGACGATGAAGGCTCGGCGGATGGGCTCGACGACGGGGCAGCTGCGCCGGCCGCGTCCGCGTCGGCGGCATTGGCGAACAACCGGACCTCGTTGGCCTGGGCCGTGCGTACCCCGACGAGCTTGTCCGGGTCGTGGCCGTCGTTGACGATGACGAGCTGCAGGGTGGCGTCGCCGTCGGCGGGGTAGCTGCCCTGTGTCGGCGCGGCGACGGTGACCGCGCGCAGGGCGATCGGCCCGGCGTCGGCCGACACGCCGTCGACGACTGGAACCTCATTCGCGGTCGGGGCGTGCTGCCCGGCGGCGCAACCGGCGAGCGCGAGCGCGGCCACGACCACGGCGACACCGATGCCGAGGCGGCGGGCGCTTCCCGGCGCTGCGTTCAACGACGTCTCCTTCTCGGCGCTGTCGCTGGGACGCGACTGGTCCGGCAACGACCGCCGACAGCCTAGCGAGCGCTCGAGATCGGCCTGCGAGCGCCCGACCCGAGTGGTGATGCAGCAGATTCCCTACCGTACCGATCGAGAAAGCGCCATGGGGCGAAGCGGCACATAACGAACCAGGGAGGTGATGTGCTGCGTGTTACCCTTGAGACAGTGGAAAGGGGCCTGCACACATGACGTTCAAGGTCGGCGAGACCGTTGTCTATCCCCATCACGGGGCCGCGAAAATCGAAGCAATCGAAGAGCGCACGATCCGGGGCGAGACCAAGATTTATCTGAAGCTGAAGGTCGCCCAGGGCGATCTGACGGTTCTCGTTCCGGCCGACAACGCCGAGATCGTCGGTGTTCGCGACGTCGTTGGGCAGGAAGGCCTCGATCGGGTTTTCGAGGTGCTGCGTGCACCGCACACCGAGGAGCCGACGAACTGGTCACGTCGCTACAAGGCCAATGGCGAGAAGCTCGCATCCGGTGACGTCAACAAGGTCGCCGAGGTCGTCCGCGACCTGTGGCGCCGCGACAAGGACCGCGGTCTTTCGGCCGGCGAGAAGCGGATGCTCGCCAAGGCCCGCCAGATCCTGGTCAGCGAGCTCGCGCTTGCCGAGGGCACCAACGAAGACAAGGCAGAACTGGTCCTCGACGAGGTGCTCGCCGAGGCTGTCGCCTGAACAAAGCTCAGCAACGAATGGCGGCGAACGGTCAGTTGACCGTCGCCGCCATTCTTGTTGCCGCAGGCGACGGGCGCCGGCTCGGCAGCCCCGTCCCGAAGGCTTTCTGCGAAGTGCGCGGACGCACGCTGCTCGAACATGCGCTGGGCCCGTTCGTCGCGCACCCTGCCGTGCGTGACGTGGCCGTCGTCGCCCCGGCTGCCCTCCTCGAACGCTGCGTCGAACTAACCGGCGCTGGAGTGACGGTGGTCGCCGGAGGGGCGACCCGGCAAGCGTCGGTACAGGCCGGCCTCGCCGCGCTCGCGCCGGACGTCGATGCCGTGCTCGTCCACGACGTCGCCAGGCCGTTCGTCCCGGTCGAGGTGCTCGATCGCGTGCTCGCGGCACTCGCCGGCGGAGCCGTTGCGGTGATCCCGGCTCTGCCGGTCACCGACACGATCAAGCGGGTGGACGCCGGCCGCGTGGTCGCCGAGACGCTCGATCGATCGACGCTGCGCGCGGTGCAGACACCTCAGGGTTTCGACCGCGCGGTGCTCGTCGCCGCGCATGACGCCGCCCCGTCCGGCGACGTCACCGACGACGCCGGGCTCGTCGAGGCGCGCGGCGGCACGGTCGTCGTGGTCGACGGCGCTGACGAGGCGTTCAAGATCACCCGCCCGTGGGACCTCGTGCTCGCCGAGGCTGTGGCGGCCCGATGATTCGTACCGGCATCGGCGTCGACGTCCATCCGATCGTGCCGGGACGCCCGTGCTGGCTGGCCGGGCTGCTCTGGCCGGGCGTCGACGGCTGCAGCGGCCACTCCGACGGAGACGTCGCCGCGCATGCCGCCTGTGACGCGCTGCTGTCTGCCGCCGGGATGGGCGACGTCGGCGCGGTGTTCGGCACATCCGAGCCGCAATGGGCGGGCGCGCCCGGCACGCAGCTGCTGGGCGAGGTCGTCGCCCGGCTGGCCGTCGAGAACTGGACGGTCGGCAACATCGCCATCCAGGTGATCGGCAACGCCCCGAAGATCTCGCCACGTCGCGCCGAGGCCGAGGCGGCGCTGAGCGAAGCCGTCGGCGCCCCGGTATCGGTAAGCGCTACGACAGCCGACGGCCTGGGCCTGACCGGCCGAGGCGAAGGCATCGCCGCGATAGCGACAGCGCTGATCAGCCGGACCTGACCGGATCGCGCAACATTTGGCAGCCTCAGACTGCCAAATGTTGCTCGATCGGGGCCAAGGCTTGCGACAGGTCGGCCCACAGGTCGTCCACGTGCTCGATGCCCACCGACAGGCGCAGCAAGGTGCCGGGTGTGCCGCGCGCGGCGTCGACGGCATATCGGGCACGCCGTTCGATGAGGGTCTCGACGGCGCCGAGGCTGGTCGCGTGGACGATCAGCTCGACGGAATGGCACACCTGCTCGGCGTCCTCGTCTGTGCCCGCCACCTCGAAGGACACCATCGCCCCGTACCCGCGATGCAGCCGCGTCGCTCGCTCGTGCCACGGATCGTCGGGCAGGCCCGGATAGCGCACCCGCGCCACGGCGGGGTGACCCGACAGCCGCGTGGCGAGCTCCAATGCGTTGGCCTGCGCCCGTTCCATCCGCAGCGGGAGGGTGCGCAGGCCGCGCAGCGTCAGGAAGCATTCCAGCGCGCCCGGCATGGCACCGGTCATGTCACGCCGCCCGTGCATGGCCTCGTCCAGCGCCGGATCCCGGGTGACCAGCGCGCCGATTAGGGCGTCCGAGTGGCCGGCCAGGTACTTGGTGGCCGAGTGCGCGACGACGTCGACGCCGAAGTCGAGCGGCCGCAGCACCAGCGGGGTGTTGAACGTCGAGTCCATGCAGACGACGGCACCGGCAGCGTGCGCCGCGTCGACGAGGACCGGCAGGTCGGCGATGCCGAGCAGCGGATTCGTCGGCGACTCGAGCCAGACGAGCGTCGCCCCGGGTAGGGCGGCGAGCACCTCGTCGGTGTCGGTGACGTCGACCTCGCGGACGGTCATCCGCCCGAGCTTGGCCTGCGCCGCGAAGATCGACCCGGTGACGTTGTAGCCCTCGCGTGGGACGACCGCGATCGTGCCGGCCGGCTGCCCCTCGACAACCGCGGCGATCGCCGCCATCCCGGACGCGAACGCGACCGCCTTTCCGCCTTCGAGATCGCCGATCGCCTCTTCGAGCGAGCGGATCGTGTCGCTGCTGCCCTGGCGCAGGTAGTAGTTGTCGTCGGGTCCGTGGTGGAACGGTGCGGACAGCACGATCGGGGTATTGACCGGGGCGCGATGGGTGCGGGCGGGACGGCCGCTCGCGACGGCGATCGACTCTGGCTGCAGCATCGGCCGACGGTACCCGCCGGGTACCTTCGGGCATCCAGCCATCGGCAAGATAGTGGCATGAGCATCGAGCTGCCCCAGCATGCGAAGGATCTCCTCGACGCCGCGACGCTGGTCACGATTTCGACGATCAACAAGGACGGCAGCCCGCACAGCACGATCGTGTGGGCCAAGCGCGACGGCGACGACATCCTCGTCTCGACGATCGTCGGCCGGGTGAAGGAGCGCAACATGCGCCGCGATCCGCGGATCAGCGTGGTGATCCCCGATCCGGCCGACGCGTTGACGTACTTCTCGGTGAACGGGGCCGTGTCGATGACGACCGACGGGGGTCCCGAACTCATCGAGGAACTGTCGCAGAAGTACGACCGGAAGACGTTCACTGGCGATCAGGGCACCGACCGAGTGCGCGTCGTCGTCCGGCTCACGCCGGAGCGGATCATCATCTACTGATCGCGAGCGATTCCGGCGCGCGACACTAGGATGGCGCGGTGACGCTGCACCTGTACGACACCGCGACCCGGTCGTTGCGGCCGTTCGAGCCGCTCGAACCCGGCAAGGCGTCGATCTATCTGTGTGGCGCGACGGTGCAGGCCCCGCCGCACATCGGGCACATCCGGTCCGGGGTGAACTTCGACATCCTGACTCGCTGGCTGTCGCACAACGGCTACGACGTCACGTTCCTGCGCAACGTCACCGACATCGACGACAAGATCCTGCGCAAGTCTGCCGAGGCCGGCCGGCCCTGGTGGGCGTGGGCTGCGCAGAACGAAGCGGCGTTCACCTGGGCGTACGACACGCTCGGCTGCCGGCGGCCGACGTACGAGCCGCGCGCCACCGGGCACGTCACCGAGATGATCGACCTGATGCAACGGCTGATCGACACCGGGCACGCCTACCCGTCCGACGGAGACGTCTACTACGACGTGCGGTCCTTCCCGTCCTACGGCGCGCTGTCGCACCAGAACATCGACGCTATGCACCCGGCAGGTGACACCGAGGGCGAGCACCGCAAGCGCGATCCACGCGACTTCGCGTTGTGGAAGTCGAGCAAGCCTGGCGAGCCGACCTGGCCCACGCCGTGGGGGCCGGGGCGTCCCGGCTGGCATCTCGAATGCTCGGCGATGGCGACTCGGTACCTCGGCGCTCAGTTCGACATTCACGGCGGCGGGCTCGACCTCGTGTTCCCGCACCACGAGAACGAGATCGCGCAGTCGGTCGGCGCGGGCGACGGGTTCGCCCGGTACTGGATGCACAACGCCTGGCTGACCATCGGCGGCGAGAAGATGTCGAAGTCGCTCGGCAACTCGCTGCTCGTCACCGAGATCGTCAAGCGGTGGCGCCCGGTCGAGGTGCGCTACTACCTCGGCGCGGCGCATTACCGCTCGAACATGGAGTTCTCGGCGGATGCTTTGGACGAGGCGGCGGCGGCATACCACCGCATCGAGAACTTCTACGAGCGCGCGGTCGAGTTCACCGGCGAGGTCCCGGCAAGCGGCGCCATGTGCGCCGAGTTCGCCGAGGCGATGGACGACGATCTCGGCGTGCCGCTGGCGCTCGCGGCCGTCCACAACGTCGTGCGCGAGGGCAACTCGGCGCTCGCCGAGGGCAACCAGGTCGCGGTAAGCGGCGCGCTCGCCTCGGTGCTGGCGATGACCGAGGTGCTCGGCATCAACCCGCAGCGGTGGCATCAGGCGACGTCTTCCGACCTCACGCCGGTCGTCGACGCGCTTGTCCAGGTGGCGTTGGAGCAGCGGACGGCGGCCCGTGCGCGCAAGGACTTCGCGGCCGCCGACGCCATCCGCGATCAGCTCGCTGAGGCCGGCGTGATCGTCGAGGACACCCCGTCCGGCCCGCGGTGGACGTTGAAGGATCGCTGACGTGGCAGGCAATTCGAGTCGGCGCGGCGCGATCCGCAAGTCCAAGAAGGGCGCGACGGGCGGCTCGGGCGGCAAGGGCAGGCAGGCGCTGCGCGGCAGGGGTCCGACCCCGCGCGCCGAGGAGCGCACGGGCCATCCGGCGGCCGGACGGGCCAAGGCG